>Ga0265293_10005052_pt1 | contig 22518 bp, 18 predicted proteins | sample Munlanlewell138R_FD_192505 | JGI IMG/M metagenome (GOLD analysis project Ga0265293, IMG submission 192505) | Leachate microbial communities from a municipal landfill in Southern Ontario, Canada - Leachate well 138R | ecosystem: Engineered > Solid waste > Landfill > Unclassified | place: Canada... | reverse complement strand
CATGTCGTGGCGCCAAGGGTCGACTGTGGTGCGCTCCCACTCGTAGAAGCCCTTACCCCAGTTGCCTTCGGGGTGAGGGCTGGTGCAGGTGCTCCCGAAGCCCAGCTCCGGCGAGATCTCATTGCAGATCTCTTCGGGCGGCAAGAAAAGGATTTTCTTCTCGTCGGTGAAACGGTTCATGACTACCGTGTTGGAGCCCAGCGCCCGACTGCGGTAGAACCCGTCGTAGACGGTGAACTTCACACCCGTAGCGGCTTCGACGACCGCCACGGCGGCGTCGACACCCCAACCAGAGATCAGATAGTTCGGGTCCACCGGAGTGCCGGTCGGGACCGTAGTCAACCCGGAACGAGCCGCGAACTTCTCCGACGCCATGATGGAGCGAATCGCCTTGCCTGATGCATACGCCCGAGTCAGGCGCACTCCATGGTTGGTGAACATGTAGTCGTTCATGGCGTTGATATCGCCGATGGGGTCAGAGCTCGTAGCCCCCCACACGCCGCCTGCCGGTGCCTGATCCTGCTGCCCACCTGGACGGCCGTAGGAGACGTCAAACTTCACCTTGCCATCGTTGTAGGAGATGGCACCCTCGAAGGCGCCCTTCATGATCAGCCACTCGATGCGAGTGTCGAGCTTGCGGCGACGCAGAAGCGTGTCACGCGCTATCTTGGCGGCGAAATCCTCGGTCATCGAGCCAGCCACCAGGGGAAAGCTCTGAGGATTCACGCCAGCGATCTCCGCGATCCGCTTGAACTCCCGGTACCGGGAGACGTCGGACGCGGTGTAGCTGTCCTTGATAGCCCAGTCAATGATGCTGGCCCGGCCGTGCCCGACGAAGTCGTCCTTGGCGGCCATCTCAGCTTCAGCGTCCTCTGCCCGTGCCGGGGCAAGACCGTCAACCTCGGGGGTGATGTACTGGAAGAAGAAATCGTCAGAGTCGATCTCTTTGAACGGAGCTATTTGTGCCAGTCCGATGTGGCCGTTAGGTGGCGGAATCTCCCGGATCTGCCCGAGAGAGACCTCCTTACGAATCAGGCGATCCGTATCGAGTTCAGTCATTGGTGATTGCCTTCCTGGTCAGGTGCAGAGGACCGGGGTTGTGCTTGAGGGGTGTGCTTATTTGAAGAGGATGTTGACGCCCTTTTGGGCGACCATCGCGGTGGCGGTCGTGTTCGTGAGCTCAATCGCTTCGGGCTCGTCGTCGTACTCAATGCACTTCTCCTGGATGGCAGTGCATTCGTAGATCACGCCGATTTCCACGTCGCGCTCGTTGAGCTGCCACGGCAAGAAGGTCTGCGCGAGGCCGACGATGTTCCCGGCGGTCTGACGGCCGTCAGTAGCGCCCTCCTGGAACGGGCCGACCTTGCCAGCCTCATCGCCAGTGGTGATCTTGGCGACCACCGTTCCGGGCTGGAGAATCTTGGTGGTGTTGCCGTCGATGGTTACCGTCGGGTGAGACGCAGCGGAGTAGGTGTAAGACTCAACCTTGATGTCCTGGGTTGAACGAAGAAACTCGTTCTTCCCGAACGGAGTGCGGAAGTTGGGTCCTTTACTGAAGGATGCCATGAGGGTGCTTTCTCTCTTTCGGGACTAGAACGGGGCCTTACCCGCGGCGAGCAACCGCTGGTAGCTCGCGCCGGCCTTGATGCTTTCCACGGGCATGGAAGCTCGTCGGTGCTGATTGACAATCTCGAGGTCGGTCTCGAACTGAGCCGTGGTGGCGTCGCCTTCGGCGCCGTCGCTCCCGGTGTCGCCGGTGTGCTTGGCTAGCAAGGGGCTGACGGCCACGCCGGAGAATACAGACTGAAGCTCTTCAAACTGCTCTGGACGCAAGCCGGTCGCAAACGCTTTGAGCTGATCGGCCTGCGGTGCCGCGAATTTGTTGCTCGCCACCAGCTCGTCGACCCAACTGGACCGATTGGCCACAGTGACCTGGCGGGCAAATTCGGCAGCAGCATCGAGCGCGGCCTGAACCTCTTTGGGGTCAGCGATTTGCTGGCCGTTATAGGTGAACACCACCGGCTGCGTCACCGGCGTGCCCTGGGTCTCGGTCTTGCTATGGTTGGCCACCCCCTCTTTACTGGGGTCGGTGACCGTCGCATCGGAGTCCTCAGTTTTGGATTCCGTCTTAGTATTGGTTTCGGTTTCCACAAGGGCCTCCGTGAAGATGTGGACTGGATTGCTGGTGTTGCTCTTGGAGTAGAGGTGCTCAACCGCGGGAATGTCCACGAAGGCAAACCCCACGAAGCAGGGCCAATAGCCCGCTTGGCTGTTGTCCTCGTAGTAACCGATCTCTGCGGATCGGCTCCGGTAGGTGCCGCCCTCCCAAGCGCTGATGGCCTCGGGTCGAGTCAGTTCAAAGTCGGCGAGGAGAACATCCCCATCGATTCGAAGGTCGGTGATGTAGCCGACCACGTCTTTGATTGACCGACTGTGGTCTTGCCGTACTGGAACGTTCGGAAACTTCTCGCGCAAAAGTGTGAAGTTCGAGACCATCATCGCGAGGTGGTCGCGGGACCACGTTTCGATGTAGCCCCAACTGTCGGCGAAGGTGCCGGCTCGGAACACCGGGAGGTTCTTGACCGTGGCCTTAGAGTCGCTCTCTTTGGTGTACGACAGGCCGAAGTTCTTGCTGACAGCTCCGTCCGAGATCGCGAAGTGGGCCGACCGCTGCGACGAGCGCTCGTCGGCCATCCAATCCGGCAAAGAGAGAGTTGTCGTAGTCATCGCCAGAGACGATGGCTTCTAGACCTCGAGATGAGCTAGCAATACTCTGTGGGGGTCAACGGGGCAGTTGGATTCGCTCCCGATGAACGGCTTTGCGCCCCACGGTGATCCGGTGCCAGCGGCCGCATTTGCGACACCGGATCTCTGCTTGGCCTTGAAATAGTCGGACATCCACGATGGTTTCGCCGCGCCGCTGGGCCTTAAGGTGCAGCATTGGAGGCTCGCCCTCGACATGTACACCCACTGCGAGGAGGGGTGTGCCGTGGCACCAGCAGCGGATTTCAGTCCTAGAAGGCGGCGAATTCCGCCTCAACGACCCGCTTGAAGTATCTTGCGAACTCATCTTCGCCTCCGGCATATGCGTTAGCCCCCATAGATGCGGCATCTTGGAGCCAGCGGGAGAGATTTGAATGAAACGCCGCGGTTGCGTCGGCGGCTTCAGTGTTGGTGTACCCCATCCCCACCAACATCGACTGGAGCTTGCGGGAGTAGCCCGGAGTGAAGTGCCGCTGCGTGAAGGTTCCGTCGGCCAGTGACGCCCGCACTTGACCTCTGACTCGGTTCACGATCCCGGTCGTCAAGTCGGCAAAAGATTCTTCAGAAAACTTTGCTACAGGCCTTGACACCAACTCGAACTTCTCTTCAGACTCGTCCTTATTGGGCTCTGGGTTGGGCTCTGGCGCCGGATTGGGGTCCTTGTTCGGGTCCAACATCTGGACTTCTTTGATGTCCATTCCGATGCTCGAGCCGAGGTCTTCGACGTCGACCTTGGCTTGGCCGTTCTGGATCATCGCTTGAATGATCGCCCGGATCGTGGCCTCTTTCGACTTGCCCAACTTGCGAGGAATGAACTTGGCCCGCGGGGCCTTCGGGGAGAAGTTGATGTCGACCAGCCGGTTCAGGAGATACCGGTTGATGTAGTCCTGAAGGTCTCCGATTAGCGCGTTCACCATGATCATGAAGATCTCCATGTGCGCTTCACCGAGGTTGTACGATCCGACATCAGCGGTCCGGTAGAGCAGCACCGGGGTGAAGATCCCCAGCGACATCTCTTCGTCAAGACGGGACAGGTACCGCTCCCAGTCCGCGCCCCGCATCTGGCTGTCCAGATACTTAATGTCGTACTCGTAGTCGGCTTGGCCGTTGGCGCCCAACGCGCCGGCGTACTTGTCGTTCGGCAGGACCACGGCGGCGCGGTTACGGATCGCTCCGAGAATGCCCTCCATTACTTCCTTGCCGGTTTGGGTCGTCCCGTCCCCCATGTCGACATCGTCGCCAAACGGGGCGCGCCCGATCGGGAGCGGCTCACCGAACCGCTCGAAGTATCGGTTGGCGTACAGGTGGATGATCTGGCTGAAGAACCAGGGGGCGAATGCCGGCTTCAGCAGCTTGGTCCCCGAGTAGTCTCCGCGCTCCATCAGCACCGGGTACCACAGAGTTGCCTCGGGGGGAATCGGCCAACTGTGCCCCACGATGTTGATGCCGTCGTAGGTCTTGATCTTCGGGGGGATCGCGTTGGGCCGGCCGGGGGGGACCCAGCCGTCAACCTCTTTCCAGTTCACCCACGCCTCTTCGGGCGCGATGTCTTTGAACTTGTCAAAGACGATCTTGTTGGCCTGCGCGTCGTTCTTGTACTCCACGATAATCGGAGAGTGCCCCGCCCAATACGCGGTGCTGATAGCTCGAATCAGCCGAGTCCACACCTCGCTCAGGGTGGTATAGACGAACTCTTGGATCGCCTTGTCCTCGCACTCGATCTTCCACTCCGCCTGGTGCACCATGAACATGAGCACTCTCAGCGAGATGTTGACCTGATAGTGCCCCCGCATCGCCCGGTAATCCGCCAGCGTCAGCCGGTCCAGGTCAAACACCAACAGTCCGCCACCGGGGAGCTGGTAGCTCGGGTGGTTCGTCCCCGCCCACCCAGGAGCGAAGGAGTCCCCCATCGGCGGCGCTGGAGCCTTGCGGAACTTTCTCGGATCGACCGTTCGAGCGCCGAACTTGTCGGCGACTACGAGGTTAGAAGCGGCTCCCGCCATTGTCATAATTTCCACCCATCCGAGGCGGGGTCGGGAGTCCTCCCGAACCGCCGAGGTACGCAGGGTGAGAGAAGTCTCTCCCGCCCCACTGCGGCACATCGAAGCGTCTGTCGTCCTTGACTTCACCCCAGCCTCCGCTGCCTTTGCGGTGGAGGGTGGGGTTAGACATCAAGAGCGACACGACGGCAGCAACACAGTCAGCGACATCTTTGCTGCCATCGCGAGGGTGGTCGACCTTCTTGCCGTCATCCATCAATTCGGTCAGCTCGTGGACCAGAATCTCAACCTCTTCAGTACTGCCAGGACGCGCGAAGACCATGTACGGAGGCCACTCGATGCGATCCTCGTAGATCGCCTCTCGCAGCTCGTGGTACGGCAGGAGCTGTTTATCTACCGAGAGGTTGTCTGACTGGATGCGGTTCCGGTTGAACTGCTGAATAGTGTCGAGGCTCTGGAAGCCGTCGAGGGTGACGGTAACCAGCTTGTACTTGTACTTCTTTTGCAGCGAGTAGATCACCTGCCGCAGGTGGGATAATTGGACCTGCTGTCCAGGGATCGCCTTCTCCCGGTAGAGGAAGTCGATACTGATGTAGGGCTTGAGCTCGTCGTCGACCTCAATCATGCGTTCTACGTGGCCCATCGCGATCGCGGCGGCGTCTCCGTTCGAGGAGTAGCCGATGTCGATGTGGCCCACTCGCTTCAGGCTGTTGGGGGCCTTGAACCAGGACGCGATCCGTCCTTGGGGGTCCACAGGGGGCTCCGCGCCGTGACGCTCCACCCACCGGTCGCGGGCGTGGTGGATCTTGTAATCCAGTCGGATGAACGGATCGTCGACCTTAGGTGGCATCCCGGCGAGATCCCTGAGCGCCTTCTCCGGGTTGGTGACGAACTGATCCCGGTAGACCTCGGGGATCTCCATCATGTTGGAGGACGGCCCGCCCATTCGGTCCACGATGTGGTTCGGAACGATCTGTTTGCGGTCCAGGTCGAAGAAGAACTTGCGGACCTTGCCGTTGATGTCCTTCTCGTAGTAGTCGTCGCCACGAGATTCCCAGATCGTCAGCTTGGATCGGTACGCCAGAGGGTTGTCCTCGAACTCTTCCCACTTCTTAGCGACGAACCCTCGAGCCAGCTTCCACTGCCCAATAATCAGCAAAAACCCCCGGTCCTCGTAGCGGGAGGACATACGGTTAAATATCGTCTCGTAGCCGTTTTCTGCGTAATCTTTGGCGTCGGTGCGCTTATGCGAGTCGGCTTCGTCCAGGATTCCCCCGAGGATGTTGTACCCCTCAAAGGTGGTCTCGCCGGAGTCGCCAGGGAGTATCCAGATGTCATTGTCGAAGCGGATCTGGTTGGCGAACTTCTTGTCGATCGGGTAGTTCTTGAACCAAGGCGACCATGCGATGCGGGCCTTGACGTCAGCAAAGAGCACTTCCTTGGCTTGGCTGGAGGAGGTACTCATCATCATGAACGCGATGCGAGAGCCCGGCAGGAGCCCGAAGTAAGCCTGCGGATCACGCAAGCACAAACACCAATGCACCATGTAGGGCAAGATGATCGACGCAACGGTCGTGTTATGAGTGACGATGTAGCCTTCGGTGACGAACAGGCTGTCGCGGGCTTCCACGGAAATGCAGGTCGCGTCGCCGGTGCCCGCCGGTTCAATGCTGAGGATTGACCGCACTTGGGTGGGAGACTCATGGCCAGCCTCCCAGATCGCGGCAAGTTCAGGGTCGGCGAAGGGGCAGTACTCGACGCAGAACTCCACTTCAAAAAGTGGTGAGCCGTCGGCTTCGGTGTAGACATTGATCGCCGCTTCCCCCCCAAGGGAAAGCACTAGCTCAGCGAAGTCCTCAGCGAACTCTTCGCTTGGAAGCGGAATTGTCTGATTCCGACTGCCCGCAGAATATGGATCTCCCCACAAGTCCATGAGGATCGCCATCAGCTCCACACGATCAGAGATCGACGCCGACAGGTGTGTCGGACTGATCCGAGGGTTTGTGTTGCTTGGATTGGTGGTCTCAGTGGCGTGTTGGGCTGGGGAGGTGGGCAGTTCACCGTTGGGATGGGTGAGCGCCGCGCCACTCATGCGCTGGATCACCCAACTCGGAGACCCGTCGGGCTCTTCTAAGCCCGCTTCGATCAGATCGGCAGTCTTCACGGTGACCCAGGGGCCGCCAAGCGCGTGGCGTACTCGCCATAGATGGTCGCCGTCGCAGATGACCGTGGAGCCCCCTTCGACGACGAACTCGTAGAGCTCGCGCTGGCCCTGTGGGAACACTCCCGTCACCCTTGTCGGCGCCCCATCAGAACCGGTGACCAAGTCCCCGGTTCTAAGGTCGCCGATGGGAACCCAACCAGACGGGGTGGCCACCCGCTGATCAGAACGCAGAGCTTTGCCGATGCCGATCCCGCCAGTGAAAATAGCGAGCTGGTGTTTCGCGAGGCGGTGCGGGTCGAGCTCGTCGCCGATCATGGCGATCATCTCTTCGCGGACGCGTGGGCGCACGCCGTCGGCAATGTTCAGGTAATCCGGCCCCAGGAACTTCTCCATGGTGGCTGGCCGCTCACGGAAATGAGGGTTCTCCTGAAGCCACTGGAGCTCTTGGGCGAGGATGTCCTCTACTGACTGCATGCTCATCCGATGATCTCCGCATCGGCAATATCGTCGTCGCCTGAACCCGCCTCCAGGGTGGGCTGGTTCCACTGCGCGATGACTTCCTTGGGGGACTCCCGCATGGCCCGCTGGATCATGGCCACAGTGACCTCCTCGCGCGGAATCCCGCCCGCCTCCAGCTCGTGCACGATCGCCGCCACCAAGGTGTTCCCGGTCGGCACCGCCGTGGAGTTCAGCACCGCGGTGTTGTTCGTGGTGGTGCTGTTGATATTGACTGCCACTGCTGCGGACCGGAGGGAGGGGTCGATGAACTTGGCGTACTGCACCGCGCTCGCCATCAGGTTCTTCATGATGGTGGTGACATGCTCGTCCAAGCTGTCGTCGTCGACCTCGCGTTCGCGGCCCTCCACGTAGCGCTCTGACTGTTCTTCGATGAGTTTGCCGATGCCGTCCAAGACCACCGAGCTGTCTCGGGTCTGAAAGTATGCGGCGAGTTCTTTGCCTGATGTACCCGGCATGGTGCAGATCGATCCTCTTCGGTAGAGCCGGCAACTGAGAGCGAGGGAGCAGGAATCGCACACCAACTTGTCCTCAGTGGTGATATCCAGCCGACGGTTTTTATTCCCCATCCGAGGGGCCAGCTCGAAGGTCGGCGTCCGCCCGCGAAGGAACTCCGTGTATTCCTCTTGGGTCAAGACGTTGTTTAGTTTCTGGCGGTAGCGCTCTTCGTCGTTCCACGATTCGGCCGCCCACTTGAGGGCCTCAAGGTTGAACGCCAGCACCTCTTGGGGTCGACGACGCAGCGCAGCCACGTTGAACCCCAGAATTTTGACCCACCCGCGCTGGTGGCGGAGGTCGTCGATTGCTAGTGTTCGGCCTGTTGGGAGAATGATCCGATTCTTTAAGACTCGATTGTTGAAATCGAAGTCGATCGACCGAATGGCGGTACCGAATGCCCAATGCGCGATGGGGTCCACGTCGTGGAGGTGTAAGATCGCGGAGGGGTACCGCTGTTGCACTTTGTGCATCACGACAAAGAATTTGTCGACCAGGGAGCCGTTGGTGCCCTTAGGCGCACCCGACAAAATAACCCGCTGCTCCTGATTATTTGCGATGACTGGAATGGGACGTATGCCACGTCCCTCGAGTCGCTCCCTGACGATGTCAGGTCCACGTTCAATTAATTTGGGGATGTCCGTGATGCTGTCCAGGCCGTAGCGGAATGTGGGGTACACTGCGGCCGGATTCAGCATGGAGTTCCGGGGGCCTAATTCATAGGCCAAATCATCGTCGATGACTAGAGCGCGCCACGCCGAGTCGGGGAAGTTAGTCCAGCAAAACCGCCAGAAGTCCGCGGCTGGGTGATGCTGGAAAACCAGGCGCGGCAAATCGGCCTTCAGGAGCTGGCGTGCGTAGTGATAGGGCTCACGAGCCCACACCTCCGTCGCCTCCGGCAGTGCTTTACCGTTGGCCATGTTGGGTGCATATTAGCGGGTCAGAAACCCCGCGGTCGGGCTAGACGAATTAGGCGGACCAGCGTAGGTTGCAACGTGGGCCGAAATGTGCCCAAAAATGGGGAACGACCAAGTCATAACCTAGGAGGCAAGCACACCTCCATGCACATTGCTTGCGGTCATTGACTTGGTCGTTCCTGCACCTGTACCAGAGAGCAGCGGGACCTTTCGGTTCCGCCACCCCAAGGGTTAGCAATGACAAGCCCAACAAGCCAAACATCGACAGTCAACCCCTTTTCGGAAAATAACGACAATAAGCCAAAGAAAGACAATGAGCTCGAGAGACTGATCGCGCGCCGCTTCATCCAGCGGCGCGACGTATTCGCAGTTCAGCGGGCTAACGGGGCCTACAACCCTGTCAATCGCAAGATCACCTCGAGTGACCTCACTGAGCACTTGACGGGTAGAAAGACCTACGGCCATTACGTAGTCGACCACCAAGGCCGCTGCCGGATCATCGCCCTCGACATTGACTGGGAAGACTCGGTTACTTTTGATGGTCAGGAGGTGAACCCGCGGGAAATATTCAACACCGATCATGCGCTGAAGCCGCGGCTTATCGCCGCGATCAGAACAGTGGGTGATGGGCTGGGGTGGCGGCTCCAGCGTGCGTGGCCAAAGGCCACAGTTGTGACCGCGTTCAGTGGCTCCAAGGGAATCCATATCTACGGCCTAATAGAGAAGCAAATCCTAGCCAGCGACGCTCGCTCTGTGGCAACCGACTGCCTCACAAGTCTCGGGTTTTCGCCGGTCAGGGGGCGCAACTTCTTCAGCCACCCCTACCACCCCGGCCTCAGCGTCGAGGTGTTCCCGAAGCAGGAGAAGGTCACCAAGTCCGGGTATGGCAACCTGTTACGTCTGCCTCTCGGTGTGCACCAGAAGACCCGTAAGCGAGGCTTTTTCTACAGAATGGACTCCCCCTTGAGCGAGCTGTGGCCAGACGACCCCATGCGAGCCCTCAGTGAAGGGTCACTCGCATGAGCCAGTGGAGCGAAGACCTCATTCCTGATGTCGGCAGCGAGCCTGGCGCTAGTGGCCAACGCCTAGACGGTGTGGACTGGATCAAGGCCAACCACGGGGTTGTAGACCTCTACACCCGCTGGATCGGCAAGATGACCCCGAACGCCGGCACCCGCACCGAATCGATCATGTGCTCGTGCCCCAAGCCTGATCACCCGGACAAGAACCCCTCGGCGTGGCTGAACTCCGAAAAACAGACGTGGTTCTGTGGTGGCTGCCAAGAGGGCGGCGATGTCATCGACTTCGCGGCGTTCAACCAGGGCTACGCGGTGCCCGATTACCGCTCCAACAAGGAAGACTTCGCCACGATCGTGGCGTGGGCGCTCGAAGACCTTGGCTTCATTGCCCCTGCGCCAGAGATTGCCCCCGAAGACGAACTCGACGATCTAGACGAAGACGAAGAGCAATCCGAAGACCCTGCGGGCAGCGACGATATCCCAGCCGAGGGCGACGACCCGGTCATTACGGCTCTGGGTGGCTCTGGGCCGGAATTTAACTGGCGGGAGTTCCTCTCCCCCGATAGCGTGTTCTTGAAACGCTGGATGGAGCTCACCGTTCAGACCCAGGCCCCGGATGCGTTCGCGTGGTGGCTCGGAATGCAAATCCTCGGCATGGTAGGCGGCCGGAGAATCTTCTTCGCCCCCAACCATCACCCGGCCTACCCGAACCTGTTCATCTGCCTGATCGGCCCCACCGGAGGCGGCAAGTCCACTGCGGTCTCCCAGGCCCGCCGGCTGTTGCAGTCCGCGATGCCGTTCGACGAAACCGACGAAGATTGCACCGGCGTCAAGGTCCTGAGCCGACCGGCCTCCGGGGAAGCGCTCTACGAAGCGTTCGACTGGGTGCCTGATTTGAATCTGATGGAGCCCAAGCCTGTCAAAGGGTGGGTCGCCGTCGATGAGTTCTCAGAGCTCGCCACCGCGGCACGTCGCTCGGGGTCAATCCTCAACGAAGCGATCATCGCCCTCTACGACGGCCAAGACATTGATCACCGCTCCCGCGGCAAGACCGCCATTAAGGCCGTTAATCCGTTCATGGGGTTAGTTGCCGGCCTGCAACCACAGCGCGTGGACAAGGTTCTCTCCGGCGACGATGTCCTGAGCGGGTTCATGAACCGGTTCAACTTTGTCTACGGTCCGAAGAAACCGACTCCCACTTTCGAGGAGTCTCTTAAGGTCGTTGATTTTTCGCCGCTGGACGGCACCATCCAGAACATCAAACAGTGGGCAGAGAGTCGAACCCCTCAACATGTGCAGCTCACCACCGACGCCCAGCATCTGTACGACGCACTCTTGGGTGACATCGACGCTCTGCGCGAGGACAACCCAGCGTTCGTCCGATTCGACCTGCACTTGAAGAAACTCATTGTTATTCTGTGTCTGGACGAGAAGACCATCACCGCTGATGTGGATCTGGTTCACCGAGCCTGGAGCATTCTTGCTGCCACCTCGGAGATTCAGAACGAGGTTAGTCGAGCCGCGTCGATGAGTGAGATTAGTAAAGCCCTTGAAGAGGTTCAGAGGGCAATCAAGCAATGCCGCCGCAGGGACGGCGAGTGGCCAAGGCTCTCCGACATCCGCAAGAGCGCGCGCCAGCCAGTCCGCGGGGATGAAAAGATCCTGCTAGACGCCCTGCGCCAGCTGATGCAAGTCGGTGTCGTGGCCAAGATCGACCCGACGACTAAAATCGTTGGCCGTGGCCGCAAAGCTGCCACCAGGTATAAGCTTGCCTAGTAGCGAATAACCGCTAATATTTATCCAGAAATCCATTGACAGACAGGGAATGTATCTATATGATGCATTCCAACACCTAGCCCGCCCGCCAAGACCGACACTGAAGATGCCTCTAGAGCATCCAGTGGTCTAGGCGGGCTGTTTGTCTCTACCCCAACAAGGAGTACACCATCATGGGATCTACCCGTGTCATTAAGAATGCCGCCGAATGGCTCTTCCGCGAGAAGCACAAGACGATTCGGGACGCGATGTTGGACCGGATTACTGGTCCGACCGACATCTACGAGATGGACCGACTCGAGATCCACTATCGTTGCGCTCTCCAGGGAGAACTCAATCGATGGGCCTTAGGTCTGGTTGGCGAAGAACTGTTTAGCAATCTCCACCCACGGTTCAATGCGGCCACCCGCAAGGAAATCACCGAAGCGGTCTCCTCGGTCGATGTGATGGCATTCGCGGCCTACAGCCGCCTGCCCGAGTCACCAGAAGTCAAAGCTTGAAGGGATAACCCCAGCAACCATGTCAATGGATCAGCCCGCAGCCCGCAAAACCCCTTACGAAGCCGCCACTGGACTCCCCGAGCTCGATCTACGGCTCGCCCGCGTCGCCCGACTCTCCGACTACCGCCGAGAGTTCATCCGAGACGTCGAGCGCCGCATCGTCAGCGAAGTCACAGATGCACGCGCCGCCGGTGGGACTTGGGCTGAAATCGGTCGAGCTTTGGGATTCGATGAAGTCCCCCAGGGAGGGTTCATCTGGTGGCGACGCCGAGCATCCCACTACACCGAAGACGACATCCGGGAAATGAGCTACCACTCCCGAAAAGCTCGCCGCAATCGCGGTGATGGACTCAAACCCGGACAGTTCAAAGCCGAACTGCAAGAACTGGAAGAAATAGACGTACTTACTCGCGAACTAGAGCGCATCAACGAAGAGGCCGACAAGCCCTATCTACCGCCCGATCTGATCGGGTAACTACCAACACAAAAAGAGAAAGACACCTGCCATGACCACCTTCCATGAACTCGCCGCCCAATTAGACATCCATCCCAGGGAGCTCCACAAAAAGCTGAGCCCCACCCTTGAGGCCTACGACTTCAACGACATCGAAGACCCAAACGGCTCCGGCCCAGAGCTCCCCGCATGGGACTGGCACATCCGGGACAGTTGGGTCCCCTACTTGACCGCCCTGGCCCTCGACAAACCGGTCACCATGGTCAAAATGGAACTCTTCGACGAGGACCGCGAAGAACTCGCCACCGTCGAAGCCGAGTTCAGCCGGGCCATCCTGTGCGAATGGCTCCCCGAAGACATCGCCGCCATCGACGCCGTGTTGATGCCTGCTTTGGCCGCCCATCCGACAGCGATCACCGCTTCTCAAGACATCTACGACATCATCGAAGGAACTCTAGCTTGGCGGGACTCCTTTGATATCACCGAAGCGGTCCGCACCAACGGCTACGCAATGGCGCGGCAGGGGGCCTCATCATGACTACAACCACAACGCACAACGGAGCCCTCCTCGAGGTATTGAGCGCGGGCGGCGACATCACCCTTGACGCCCTAGTCATCACCCTCCTCGACAACTTCGTCGACGACTTTGACGTCCCCGCCATCATCGAGGCCTACGGCGAAGCCATCGACGAAGCCCTCAAGCCCCTCGGCATGTTCCGCGCCGGGAACAGCATCATCACCGACGCTAACGCCAAGCCAGACTGGAGGGCAGCCTATGAAGTCGTCCAAGAGATCGACTTCTGGGCCATCGCCGAGAAACACGACAAGTTCGAAGAACGCGCCGAGATCATCGCCGAGATCGAACGCAGTCTCCGCCTAGAGCTCGCGAAGTTCTTGGCTGAACACGCCAACGACATCAACGAAATCATGGCCATCCCCAATGAGGACGAGCGTGACGAAGCAATCGCCGTGCTCGAAACCGGAGATGAGGCCGAGCCCGGCATCACCTTCCGCCTCAATGACGCCTGGGAGAACTGGGCGTTCAACCCCTACCGAGGTCAACGCAACCAAGAAGACGCCATCATCGTTGGCTCAGAGCTCGCCCACGACTACCACACCGGAGAGCCCTGCTATGCCGTGTGGGCGGGCTGGATCATGGTCCCATGGGAGGACGGGGGCACTGGATACGTGAGCCTCACCACCGTCCCCGAGGATCTGCTTCCCGAACTCGAGTCAGAGGCTAAAGCTGCCGGCGATTACAAACTCGTCGAGTTGCTCGCAATGCTGCCGAGGGCCGGTGAGCAAGCATGAACCCCCTCGGCGTGAGCCCCGACAGGGTCCTGCAAGACCGGCTCGCCGGCGACATCATCGGCTGGCGACGTGACCCACACGCGCTACTCGAGCAGGCCAAATGGGAACTTCGCGTCTCGCATCAGTCCGGCCGATGGACCTACCCACCGCGGCCACACGACCCCGAGCCGGAAATGCCGCTACTGCCGGCCGACGTGCTCGCGCTACGAAGCTTGACCGCGCTCAATGACCTTGACTTTGAAGACCCCCAGCAAAGCCGCATCGGAGCCCTTGCCGGCCTAATGTTGGACTCGACCCCATTGTGGTTGTCGGGCCAGGTCGCCGAACAGGTGGCCAACACACCGACGCCAGACGAACTCGGCGCGGAGCTCCGGCTGCCGTTCCCGGCGGTGTCGGTGTGGTTCGCCGCCCCTGCGAAGCTGCCGGTTACTGACCCAGATCTGGTTCTGCCCCTCAGGGAGCCCGATGGGGATCGTTGGCTTTGGTACGGCAATCGCCAAACTGCTCCGTGGACTCTGCTGATCGGTGACAACGAACGGCCCGAGCCTGATGTGTGGCTCGACGGGGTCGTCTTGATAGCCACCGATGAGGGCGAGATCCTCGACACTGTCGGGTGGATCGTCTCTGATCGGAACACCTCTGAAATTCGGTCACGACCCACCCGCGGGGTGATCCTGGGCTCGCTCGAGCTCGCCGAGCTCCGTGACGTGGCCTACGCCATGGCGGCGATCGCGGCGTGGGGCGACTGGCTCACCATCCAGGCAGAGCCAATCTCCTCGGGGGCGGATCGAAAATTCCTACGCCGGTGGGTCCGCAAGAACGACCCCGCCGCGCTCGGCCCTGTCCGGGTGCTCGATGTCAAGCGGTCCCAACCCGAGAGGGGCAAACCTGGCCGCGGGACCCACGCGTCGCCAGTGACCCACCTGCGCCGAGGTCATTACCGGCGGGTTGTCGTCGGCCCGCGACGGGAAGGAAGAGAGTGGCGCTGGATCCCACCCGTAGTGGTCAACCCTGACGGACAGTCACGAGATCAGGTGCAAATCTGGCGTTTGCCCGACATCGGGAAGAATATTCGAGATAATCCGAAAATATAACCGTCAGAAGCTTGTGAGTTCGAGACTCGACCACTAGCTTCAATGTTCTCACCCCCTGCCGCGGGTTTCTGTTGGCCCAGAGTGTTGGTGCTTCAACACTCAGGCAGGGAAAGTGAGGGAAGAGCCACCGCCTGTGATGCCGGACACCGAGGGTCGACACTCGGATCTAGAGTAACGGGGGTGGCTCTTCTTGCTCTTGGAGACGTTCATCAAGCCAATCGGAGTAGCTCGGCAGCCCCAAGGATTCGCCCTGGAGTGAAAACTCTGTTTTCAGAGCATCCAAGCGATCTTCTGGAGTGAGAGACTGCATCAACTGCCAATCCAAATCAGCTTGATACGGCACCAGCGGCGTGCGCTCCTCGGGATCGGTCAACACCCAATCAGCGCCGGCTTTGGCGACCTCGGCCAAATAGAGATCAAACGGCGTGAGCCGAATATCAGCCCAATGATGCTCGCCGGTCTCCTCGTCGACACCGGGCTTCCCAAAGAGGACCTGTTCGAGCAGCTCGCGCCACTGATCCTGCATCCATGCCAAGGCCGGGCTTGGCTCTGTGTCCAGAATCAAAGCTGCCTGCTCGGCAGTCAACGTAATAATCATGCAACGACCTCGCCAGCAAAGAGAGACTCTGCAACAGTAACGAACTCCTCGTTGCTGATTCTTCGATCAAATTGAACGAAGTCGAAGAACTCCATGTTCCAACCGCCCCCGCTGAAGTATGACTGCGCCCCAATCCTTGGCGCTGCCAATGTAAACTCCCCGATCTCTGATGTGGGGTTGCTTGACGGTACAGCGAGACTCTTCACGTCCTCTCCGTATGAAATCGCGTGCATTTCACCACCACCCATACGGACACCGATCGCGATCCGCTCACCCAGGTTCACGACTGGGAGGTTTGAAAACCCACTTCCCCCGTCATCCCCGTACACTCCGGCGCGCGGTTGAATCCCCGCGGACTGACACTCGATGGTGAGTCCATCGGCCACGGTGCTTCGGTAATCCAGGAGGCGCCGCGTGCCCGGCTGCGGAGCGTGCATCCTTTGAACCACGATCGCCGTAAGCTCCCCCTCCGTCGCGGTGATTTGCGGAATCGCATCGTTTGGCAGTTGGATGTGGTCGTCGACTCCGTTCATGATGGTTATCCCGCGGCCGGCGGGGACCGTCGCAATCTTCAGGCCACTCTCAGCCTGAGTTAAAGTCCAGGCCGAGAGGTTGGTTGGGTCAAACACTACATTCAGAACGCCATCGAGGTACCACTCGCCTCGGTATACGCGGAGCTCCTTGCGTGCTTGCAGCCCAGTTGTAGTGCCCCCAACTATCCTCTCCCCTCCCATATTAGGGGTTGCGTCCACGGCAACGGGGATGCGAGACTCGGTCTCACCGAGACCAACCCACAACCCCCCAGGGGTGCGATAACGGTAAGAGGTCACCCCGGAAGGGAAGAAAAACGTTGCCTCGATTTCAGCCCGATTGATCCCCTCAGGGATGGGGGCATGGGCGAGATCTTCACCAGCGCCCCCCGCACCCACCCCCATCCAGGCTCCGTTTTTCGTGTCGTACACCCTGAATGCAGGTTGCCTACTCCCGGATTTGAATCGGAACGACTGTTGAGTGGAGTTCCCCCCGATGATGTCCTGGCCTGCAAGGATAGGGCCATAGGGTGGAACCCTCATGTCAATCCGCACCGTGAAGGTGTCGGTCCAGAACTGACTCACTGCCGGCGCGATCCGCCGCCAATAGCCAGAGTTGGTAGGTGTGGGATTCCCTGGAATCCAAGCTGAAGCCTCTGGTGACGGCTTCAGCCACACCGGATCACTGGTGTCCCCCAGTGGGTTGTTATTTGAGCCGAGATGCGCCAGCCCGCCCCAAGGGTTGACCAAGTTCGGCAGATTCTGATCGTCGCCGTGGATGTTGGCCGTGGTGGAGAACCAGTGGGTAGCCCCGTAGCTCTTCAGAAGCTGCGCCAGTCCGGAGCTGCGACGGGGGACTCCTTGCCACGGAGACACGTTTCCAGTCTCGAACTGAATGTCGTGAATGGCTTGGTCTTCTTGCTCGACGGCGACTTCGTAGATGGGTGGCTCTAGTGCGGTCATATGCGGGTCACATCCCCCGACACGATGATCTCGGCACTCCAGGGGGTGAAGCGCCGGCCGAGGTGGTCCACGATCTGAAGATCAGTGACCGCGGCGCTGAACGGCAGAGCCAGTGTCGTCGCGGCGTCCATGGAGAACGCCACCCGGAGCTCGTTATCAGCGAAGCCCTCGGCAGTGCTGTGGGTGTGGTCAACCACATCGAGGTCGAACTCGCCGTAGATGAGAGGTTCGCCGGTGCCGGGGAGGCCGTGGCGGGACTCTCGGATCTGGGCCTTGGCTTGGATGTCAGAGGCGTACACGGCCTCGGGTGGGTCCTGCGCCCCGCGGACTTTGAACCGCACGGCGAAGCTCGGCGCATCATCGCCGCGGCGGATGAGAACCTTCCCGCTCTGGTAGCTGTACCCGACTTCTGACATGTTGAGGATCTTCCCTCGGGCCAGCCAGGTCGAGCCACTAAAATAGAAAACTGGGGATCGAGCTAGGCAGCGCTGGCCGGCGCTGTCATACTGGGCGGCAATGACTTGAGTCGGCCCCATCGTCTCCTAAGCACAGGCCGGGGTCGCTCACCCTGCACCTAGGAGGCTTCTTATGGCTGGATTCGACGAGTTCGACCCGTCACGGCTGCATTTGGACCCCGAAGCGGTCCTACGGCTGCGCCAAAGCATCGACGAAAAGCAAAAGACCGTCGGCGACCCTCTGATGAGCAAGCACGAAGCGTCTCTGTGGCTGGGGATCGGCCGAGCGCAACTCGAGAAACTCCAAGCCGAAGGGGTGGTGCCGTATATCAGGATCGGCAACACCATCAAGTACCGGCGGTCCTCGCTTCAGCGCTGGCTGGACGAGATCGAAGTGTTCCCTGAGGTGATCAACGGTCGGATCATTCCGACGCACCAGCCCGGTGACCGGGGCGGCTCCACCCATATTGCTCGGCACAACCGTGAGCCGGTCCAGTTAATTAAGGGCATCTAGCTCGGCGGTCACGGTGCTGCCGAACTTCTCGGCGAAACGGGCGGACTCTTCTTTGTAGAGATGCCCATAGGTTTTGAGGATGTAGCCCGGATCGGTATGGCCGGCGCGGCGGGCTACCTCAATCGGGTTCGCGCCGTCGCGAATCCAAAGCGACACGGCAGTGTGGCGCAGCGTGTGAGGCGAAGCGTCAGGCCGGCCGATCTGGAGTGCCGCGGGCCGGAAGAATCTCTCCCGGTAATGCCCCGGTGAGAGCTGCCCGCCCCGCACGCCGCGAAACAGTCGGTCCTCGAGCCACCAGCCGGCGTCGAAGTGTTCTTGGAGCTTGCTCGCGCTCACAGGGTCCAGCACAAGATCGCGCTCGGATGCCTCGGTTTTGGTTTGGGCTCGGACCAGCCCGCGGCCCTCTTCTTGGCGCATCCCGGCAGCGACTTTGAGCACTCCGCGCTTGAGATCAATGTCGCTAGGCGCCAGGGCGAGGCACTCCCCTACACGGAGACCCAAGAGCCCCATCACCCAGATCGTCCCGGAGAGATGCTCCGGCACGGCGTTGGCCAAGTCCCGGATCTCGGTCACCGAGAACAGATCAATCTGCTTGGTGCGCTGGACCCTGGGGATCTTCACGCGCAGTAATGGGTTTCTCTCAATCAAGCCTTCGGCGTGGGCTTCGATCATCAGCGACGAGAACAGGCTCTTGGTTTGCTTGAGCCACGCCGAGGAGTAGGCGTCGCGGATTTCGGCGAACCACAGAGCGATCTCGGTGTAGTTCAGCTCAGACAGATAATAGTTTCCGAATCGCGGCAGGATCGTGTTATTCAGAACCCGCAGATAGGTCGTCATTGAGGTGCGTTCAATATGGCCGGCGCGGATTCGCATTTGGGTGGCCGCCCATTCGTCGAGCCGGATGTTCGATCCGCCGCGTTTAGCGATCGGGGGGAGGCTCGAAGCCTCATGCGCGGCGATCCACGCTTCGGCTTCGTACTTGAACCGGAAGGTCTTCGATTTTCGCTTGCCGTGCTCGACATAGCGGACTCGGTAGGTGCCGCTAGGGAGCTCGTTGATGGTCGCCATGAGGGTGCTCGCTCTGCTTGGTGGGTTGTAATCCGCTGGACAAACTTTGGACAAATTCGTGTCCACTCGTGTCCACTGAATCAACAACATTAACGTTTATCCAGCAAATTGAGCAACATAAGCAAACCCGACGACTAGGTGCGCTTTGTGGCCTTTTGGGGGTGTTTCCCCTGGTCAGAGGCCATTACAGCCCCCGACCAGAGGTCTTACAGCGCGGAAGGTGAGGGATTCCGACCCTGTTTGTGTTTCCCCTGGTCAGAGACTTGATCTGCGATGTGTGTGTCCTCGTGTGGCCAGAAAATTATTTGTGTCGTTTACTCCGAAACCGCTAGTGGGTTGGAAGTTGATCTGGACACGAGCCCCGCGAATCGCGGCCAGCCATGGTGGGGAGGCCGCGGCAGTGTTATGCTAGCGAGTGTCTAGCTAGGGGTTGGTAGCCCTGGTTTGGCAGTGCAAAGCTCCTGCTGTCCTGTAAGGGATGGTGGTGTTTGGCAAATAGGTGGCAGAACCCCCGCAGGAGGCAACTCTGACGGGGGTTCTGTATTTTTGGGGTATAGGGCTGTGTTGCTGGGCCAGCTGGTTCTAGTGGGCCTGTTTGTAGCCGTGCAGGATGCGCCACTCGGTGAGTTCACCGATATCGGTGCCTAGAGCGTTCAGAACGGCGTCTAGGCGGTCCCTGGCGGCGTTGGCGGTGAACTGGCTGCTGTTGCTGCCAGAAGCGCCCTGAGGGGCGTCTGGGGCGCCGCTGCTGGGGTGAGCGGCACGGTGCATGAGCTCTTCGGCGATGGTGGTGTAGTAGTGGGCGGCCGACATGCGAAGGTTCCACAGATAGAACTCGACGGAACGGCCTGATTCGGCCGCGGCAAAGGTGACCATCCGGGAGAGCAGAGCTTCAGCCTCGAATAGCTGCTGGGACAGAGTCAGCGAATCACTGCCGGCACGCGCAGTGACGACAGCACGGACGGCGTCGATGATCTCGGGGTCCCTGACGGCCAACCCAGCGATGTTGGCTTGCTCGACGTGTCGGGCTAGCCAGGCCGAGATGTCAATCGACGCGCCGGTACGGCCCGCCGCTGGAACCAGCGAGTCCGCAAGGCTGAGCTCGTTGAGCGCCGGCGCCGTGCCAGCCAGCTTGAAGGCGCGCCAGCCGGCCCACAGCCGAAAAAGGAAGCGTACGCGGCGTCGGATCGGCTTGCCGGAGGGTGGTTCGGTCATTTGTATCTAGTCCCTAGGTGTCGGTGCATAGAGCGGTGCTTCGCTCAGTCGGAGCCCCCTGAACTGGTTACACGATCAATAACATCCCACAGGGGGCTCCTTGCAACACAGCAAAACAGACCAGCCAGCCATAGTCAAGGGCGATCGGGGGTAATTGCCAACAATGACAAGCAAAGAGAGCAAGTTCGCCGCCAAAGTTGAGCCGACTCGACTCAGCTTCTTACACTGTAAGAGCAACGCAAGCCAAACAAGCCAAAACAGCTCTAACCGGCCAGCAACTACCAGACTTAGCACGAATTGATCCGCAAATTTTAATTGTTCCGCGAATTTCTCCGCATGGTGTTTGCGGAGAAATAAACGCTATTGATGTCGATGTCTTGCAAAACATATCTGTAGTAGCAGAACTGTTCTATTTAGCCAGCACAGCCAACAGAGACCCCACCCCACCAGCGAAAACAGAGATATGGCCGGCCAGAGGGGGCACTTCTATCAGGCGTATAGACCCCACGAGCAAAACAACATTCTTTAAGATCGATTAGTCAAGTGAGCAAATCCGCACTTTTTGCAGCGCTCACGCCCAAAAGCGCTCCCTCGAGTGCATCAAAAAGGGCTCGCGAGTATCTCGACCTCAAAAAAGAATTGCGGAATTGGTTTCGGTTTTATATGGGCTAATTGCGGGGGCTTCCGGGGGAATTTTCCGGCGCCGCCTCTCGACCTGCGGTCGGAAGCTCTGATTTTGGACAACTAACAACCCTGACCGCGTCGCTCACCCTCCGGCCGGCAGGGGGGCGTGGGACCCGGCTGACGCCGGGCGCCCCCCTGGGACCCCCCTGGGGACAACTTGGTGGCCAGCCATGAGGAGCAGGGCCGAGGGCGGCCCTGGGGTTGCTGTGTTGTGGGTTTGGGGAGCAAAACAAGCAAATTCGCCTGGGTTGGCCACTCTGTGTGAGTTTTCGGGCCCTCGGAATCTCACTTTCTGTGGTTTCCCGTTGCAAAAGTCGCGGATTTGCTCACTTATTCGCCAGTTCTGGAGCAAATCATTTCGGAATCTGTCGGTATTTCTAGGAATCCCCTCGGAATGCTGGGGTTTCCTTTAGCTATTGTTTGCTGTTCTGGCTCTTCTGTTCCCTGTGTTTCCCCTGGTCAGGGGGTTACTCTCTTGTATATATCTATATATATATTATATATATATGTATATATGTATGTAAGAGAGAGCACAAGAAAGACTTGCAAGACATCGACAACGATAGCGTTTATTTCTCCGCAAATGGCATGCGGAACAATTCATTAATCCGCGAAAAAGTCGCGGATTAATTCAAGTCGAGATGGCTCCCCGAACGTGTGTGCTTGTTAGGGAGCTCAAATCTGTGGGTTTGTTCGTAGTCGCACGGTCTGATCGCTCTTAGGGGTGACTCTGGGTGGTGTTAGGGCCGTTTTGGGTTGTTTTGGGGTGGTTTGTGTACCTCGACCGCTGCCCATGGCTGGCCACTCGATGGGGGACTGGATCAGGTGATCAGAACTGGATCTAGCCTGAGCTAGTCGCTCTTCAATATCCGCGAATTTTTGGTATGTGGAAAGTGGGGAGAGGGCGGGTTTTTGGAGGTGGGGTCGGAATTTAAGGAGTGCCCCGGCCATAGGGTCTGACCAGGGGAAACGCAAGAATCGCGCGCGGTGCCGATAATGTCGGTTATCGGCACATCCGCGCAAGAAATGGCCGGCCGCATAGACCAAACTCCGGCCGCGGCGCGCGGAATTTCATCATTGGGATTCATTGATCGATTGATGACATTCAAGCACCGCGGCGCGCTCCATTGATAAAGGCAAACGGCCGCGCGCGAGAACCCTCCAAACGCAATGCTTGAACGTTGAATGTTTCAATGTCGAAATATTGCATGCCCAACTAATAGGGCATCAAGGCCGCCGCGGCCGTGGCCGACACTGTCCCTACCGGCCCCTAGAACGGCCCTACGGCCGCCGCGGCCACACTGGCGACAATCCCCTAGGCCACGGCCGTGGCACTGTCTGTGCGGCCGCTACGGCCGCACTGGCCGCACTGGCCGCGGTGGCAGTGTCTGGCCGCTACGGCCGCACTGGCCGCACTGGCCGCGGTGGCAGTGTCTGGCATTCCCGTTGGCTTGGCCATGGCCGGCCACACTGGCAGTGATT
>Ga0265293_10005051_pt1 | contig 22521 bp, 9 predicted proteins | sample Munlanlewell138R_FD_192505 | JGI IMG/M metagenome (GOLD analysis project Ga0265293, IMG submission 192505) | Leachate microbial communities from a municipal landfill in Southern Ontario, Canada - Leachate well 138R | ecosystem: Engineered > Solid waste > Landfill > Unclassified | place: Canada... | reverse complement strand
AGCCGCACCAGGCGACTCAGGGCGGCGGCGGGGTCGCCGCTGGCGTCATCCAACGCGGCCAAGTCCAGCGAGTCGATCCGGTAACCGGTGAGCACCAGGTTCACGTCCTCGAAGTGCGCCTTCTCTGCCCGCAGGATGGTCAGCACATCGCCATCCCAGCGTTCTATTCGCACGTCCGCCATGACCTGCCCGCGCTCCTCGGCGCGCGCGAAGTACAGGGTGAAGTCGTCGACCGGTAACGCCTGCCGCGCCAGCCTGAACAGACCGGTCTGCCCAGCGGTCAGCTCCCAGTAAAGCTTCGTGGTCTGCGTGTTGGTGTACGGGATGACGAACTGGTTGATGAGCAGCACGATCATCGTTGCGGCCACACCTAAACCCACGAACGCGTGCGTGATGCGCGCCAGCGGCACGCCCCCCGCCTGCAGCGACTGCAGTTCGTTATCGGTCGCCAGCCGGCCGAACGCCAGCAGCACCGCCAGAACTAGCGCAATCGGGAACGTCTGCACCATGGCCTGCGGCAGCTGCATGGCCAACCAGCCCAGCAGCGGCATAACAGGGGTACCCACTATCCACTGCATGCGCGGGATGGTCACGCTGACCACCGCCAAGCTGGCGTAGAGCAGCAGCCCGAACAGCAGGGGCGGCAGGCTCTCGCGCAGCAAGTAACGGTCGATTATGCGGAAGGGCTTCCTCATCGGTCGCCGGGCATGATACCCGGCAGGTGACCGCCGTGCGGCATTAGCTCACGCTTGGCTCCACCAGACGCGCCTACTTCTTAGGCCGCCGCTCCAGGTCGATGCCGATGCCCCCGCCCCACACGCCCCGGTCGTTCATGACGCTCAAGGTCAGCGACCCGCAGCAGGTGATGAAGGTAGCGTCCAGCCCGTAACCGCTCCACCAAGGCCACACGCCCGAAAGCACCGTGGGCGCGAAGTCGAACGCCAGGTACGGCCTCAGCTCCATGCTGTTGAACGCCAGCGGCACCGCCGCGCTTAGTTCGAGGGCCGTCAGGCGCTCGCTGCCCGCCGCCAGCGAATAGCTGGCGAGCAGGCCCAGCTCCAGGTCGCCGTACGGCATGTTGGGCTGCTCGTCCGACGGGTTCAGCACCGGCCAACCGCCGCGCTGAGCGCCCAGCCGCAGCTGCACGTAAGGTGACCGCCCAACCGGCGCCAGTAGGCCCGACAGCTCGGTGCTGGCGCCCAGAGTCACGCTCCACGGCAGCACCGCGTACGTTACCGACCCGTCTACCAGCAAGCGCTTCAGTCCGGCCGGAGAGGTGGTTACGAACGGGTCGTACTGCGCCTGCACCCCGAACGAGCCGGTCCACACACCGCTCTCCGTCTCGAGCACCTCGCCGCTCACGCGTAGCGAGACCGTAAGGCGCTGCAGCGGCGCCAGCCGGTCCACGAAGCTCCCGAACGGCGAAGCCGAGTTGGTGAAGCGCGCGTCGTAAGCCACCGACAGGGTAATGGGCCCGTTGGCGTAACGCCACGTCGGCGCCAGTCTCACGCCCCACTGCGTAACGGGCCGCCGGCCGGTCACGTTGTAACCGAAGGTAACGGGGTAATGCGTGGCCTCGGCGCCAGCCACCAGCGTGAACGTGCTCACGGAGGTAGCGCGCCAGGTTGTGGTCGAGCTGCCCGATACACCCAGGCGCGGACCCGCCGCCTGCGGTGCGCCATCGTTGCCGGCTGCAGTTATGGCCGTTACGGCTGCTAGCAGGCGGCCGCTGTGCGCGGTCCTCACACCCGACGAGGAGCCGAACAGCGGCACGGTGTGCGCCGCCGCCAGCTGCACATGCCCCTGATGCAGCGCCTGGCGCGCCGCTGCGGCGCCGCTATGCACCCCGAATCCCAGCGTGAGCCACTCGTTCAGGCGCTTACTAACGTCCACATCTACGAAAGGCATGCCAGCCTCGGCGCCTGCCACGGCCGTCACGCTGCTTACTCCAACGTGCTCCTGGCGCTCAGCTTCAGCCTCCAGCAGCACAACGGGCCCCGTGATGTGCTCGGCGTCGAGGCCGGTGGCGCCCAGCACCAGGTTCACGCTCTCTGCCACCGGGATCCCGACGATGCGGATGTCGAGCCCCGCCCCGCCCCTGAACGCGTCGCCCGCGTTGAAACCCACCTTGATAGGCAGCTCCACCGCGGCCAGGGTGGCGTCGCTAACAACCACCTCGTCGCGCAGCGGCACGTAGAGCCGCCCCACCCGCAACGAACCGTGGCTGAGGCGCACCTCCAGGTCGGCGAGGTTCACCAGCGCCACGGCGCCCATAACCTCGTACGGCGCCTCCTCCAGGCCGATGCAGGTGGTAATGCCAGCGCCCTCCACCCGCAGCGCGCTGCCCTCCAGCACGGCCAGCTCCCCGCGCAGCGCCAGGGCAGTACCCTCGAGCTTCAGGTTCGTCATGGCCATGCGCCCCGTTATCAGGTCAACGCTCAGGTCGGCGGCCGAGCCCGCCATGTCGGGGCCCACCACCTGCGCGTTCATGAGCGTGAGGCCGGTCGTGGTGGCGCGCAGCAGGTCGCCGGTCATGCGCCACTGGTCCATGTACAGCGTCGGCGACGGCGCCTCCAGCCGAATGTCGGACGAGAGGCCCTCCACCCGCACGCTCTCGGCCATCACGGTCCACTCGCCGCCCACGGCGGTAACGCACACGCCGCCGTAGAACTCGGCTGCGTCCTCGGCGCTTATAGAACGGAACTGGGAGTAGTAAACCGCAAGGAAATCCGGCAAAGTAACCGTGGCCGTATCGGGCCCCCGCGAGCACTGCGCCGCCGCGGTGGCAAAAAGCGCCAGCAGCAGCGCAGCTACGACCAGATGCCGAACCCTCACCGGTACATCATGACCTTTAGCGCCAAGGCGCGCTGCGCAGAGTTACGCTCCAGCAGCGCGCAAACGGCTACAGGGTCAACCTAGAGCAACCCGTCGAAGCGCTCTAGCAGTTCGGGCCTCACCTCGGTGGCCGCGTCGTAGCTGGGTTCGCCGTCACGCAGCACCATGCGCAGCTCAAGCCGACCGCCCTCCTCGGGGGAGGTCATGGTGAACAGCGAGTCACTGAACGAGTAGTTGCCCACCAACAAGACGTCGCCCGTTACAGCGTCGAGGTACAGCCGGTCGGCCTCGAACGTCGGGCCAGTAGCCACCACGCCGCCGCCGAACACGGCCACCTGACGGTTGGCGTAGTACGCCAGCGAGCCAGCGCCGATGGTGAGGGCGCCGCGCGCCAGCGACAGACCGCCGCTGGCGTTGAGCACACCCGACTGCAGGTCGAGCCTTAACGACTGCGCGGTCACCACGCCGAAGTCGCCGTTCACCCGTGCGCCACGCGCCTCCACGAAGGCGCCGGCCAGGTACTCGATGTGGGTGGCGCTAAGCTCCACGCCGGTGCTCTGATCGGTGATCACCCCACCGTCGGGCATGGTGGTCACGCCGGTAGCGATGTCGAACAGCTGCCGGCCAGCCGGCGAGACGGTGAGCGAAGCGAACGGCTGCGCGGCCAGCGCCACGAAGAGCGCGGTAGCCAGGGTCAGCGCCAGCGTCAACGAGAGTCGGCTGCGGTGGAAGACGGATGCTCGGTCAGCCATGCGGCGAGTGTACGGGCCGCCGCGTGAGAAGAGCCTGCCACCCGACACCACTGCCTTAACCGTGCGACCACCGGCACCGCCGTTACCCCCAGAGGCGCGCATAGCGTCAGCCCGGCCCGAGCGACATGACGAACGAAGCGTCGAACGGCCGCTCGGCCAGTATCTCGGCGCCAGCCTCCGGCGGCGTGCTCATGACCTGCTCCACCATCTCGTTCACGCTCATGTAACTGCCCAGCGTCTGGAAGTAGGTGCCGAACGACATGAGCCGGCCCAAAGGCGTCTCGGCCCTGAAGGTGAGGCTGGTGGCGATCTTGCGCTGCGAGCGGCGCCACTCCTCGGCCGATATGCCGCCCTGCTGCACCTCGGCGAGCACGCCCTTAAAGCGCTTAAGCACCTCGTCGGCGCGGCCCGGGTCGGCGCTGAGGTAACCCACGAACGCTCCCGCCCCCTCAGAAGACTCGTGGCTCAGCCAGGCGCTGTCGGTGAGCCCCTTGTCGACCAGTTCCCAGTACAGCCGGCTGCCGCTGCCGTCGCCTATGGCGTTGGCCAGGATGCTGGCGGCGAAGCGCTGCGGGTCCTCAACCGCCAGGCCGGGAGCGAACAGCGCGGTGTGCCGCCGGTTGAGGGTGGCGTCGGCGACGCTGTCGTAACCCGCCTTGTGCAATGGCGCGTTCTTCTCGCGACTGACCTCGTAATCGCGCCAGCCGGCGGTGGCCGCTTCGGCACGCTCCAGCAGCTCGTTCCACTGGTAGTTGCCGGCCAACACGAGGCACACGTTGCCAGGAGCGTAACGCTGCTCGAAGTAGGCACGCATGGCGCTCTGCTGCAGGCCGCCCACGCTCTCCTTGCTGCCCAGCACGCTGTTGCCCAGCGGGTGCCCGTTCCAGAAGCGCTCGTTAGCTAGTTCGAACAGCCTCTGCGCCGGGCGGTCCTGGTACATGGCGATCTCTTCCAGGATCACCTTCTTCTCCATGTCGAAGTCTTCCTGACGCAGGCTCGGGCGCATGAGCTCCGACAAGAGGTCCAGCAGCGCCCCGGCGCGGTCCGCGGGCACGGCACCGTAGTACACGGTGCGCTCCTCGCTCGTGTAGGCGTTGTAGTCGGCGCCGAGCTCGTCGAAGGTGCGGTTGATGTCGTCAGCGCTGAGGCGCTCGTTGCCCTTGAACATCATGTGCTCAAGGAAGTGCGACACGCCAGCTATATCGGGCGTCTCATCGCGGGAGCCCGCGTGCACCATGTACCCAACGGCGGCGCTTTGAGCGCGCGGGTTGTGCTCGCCTATGACCGTGAGCCCGTTCGGCAGCACCGTGTGGTCGAAGCGTAGTTGGTCGCTCATGCCAGGCCCTCCGCGGCGGCCGCTGCCGGTACGCCCAGCCCGCCTTCAGGCAGCTGCCCCAGGGTAACGATGGTGGGTGGCGGCACGGGGTTAGCGGCCAGGTAGTCGTTGACCTGCTGCAGGGTGGCCTGCTCGATCTTGCGGTTCACCTCAGCCAGCGTGCGGGCGCGCCCCAAAAAGTACGCGTCGGACGCCAGGCGCCCGGCCGTAGCGCCACTAGACTCGCCGCGCATGACCACTGAGGACAGCAGGCCAGTGCGCGACCGCTCGAGTTCATCGGCCGTCACGCCCTCGGCCAGGCGCTCCAGTTCTGCCAGGAACACCTGCAGCGTCTCGGCCGCCCTCTCTGTTGTGGTGCCCGCGTAACCCAGCGTGTACCCGAGGCCCCTCAGCGCGCGCGTGCCAGCACTGACGGAGTAAACCAGGCCGCGTTTCTCGCGGATCTCGGTGAACAGCCTGGCGCCCATGCTGCCCGAAAGCACGTTGAGGGCCAGCGAGTACAAGTAGCCCTCGTCGGTGCCCACCTGAGCGCTGGGGTAAGCGAGGCCAAGCTGCAGCTGCGAGGTCTCGGCCGGCACGTGGTGCACGCCAGTGGCGGCCACCTCCGGCTCCGGGATCGGCAGGCTGTTGCCCTCCCACTCACCGAAAGCCGCCTCGATGATCGGCAGCAGCTGCTCCCACGTGGAACCGCCCGCCAGCGCGAGGATGGAGCCGCGTGGCCCTACCCTGTCGGCGGCGTCGGTTCGCACGCCAGCCTCGGTCAGGGCCGCCAGGCCCTCGGGCGTGCCGAGCGCGGAGCGGCGCTGGGGACTAGCCAGGAACACCCGGGTCAGGGCCTCGAACAGGCGCTGGGTAGGGGCGTCCTCCAGCGAGCGCAGTTCCTCGCGCGCCAGTTCCACCGCGGGTTCGAACTCGTTGTCCTCGAACCTGGGCCGCAGGACCATGTCGGCCAAAAGCGGTAACGCCTTGGCGGCGTCGGCCGCCAGGAAACCTAAGCCCAGCGTGCTGGTCTCGCGGCCGGCGCCGCCGCCGCGCCGTATGCCCAGGTCCTCGAAGGCGTCGGAGAACGCCCGCGACCCGAGGTCGCCGGCGCCGCGCTGCAACCATTCGTGCAGCACGTTAGCCGAGCCCTCGCGCTCGGCTGGGTCGGTCGCGGAGCCGAACGGCATGAGCAAGGTAACGCTCAGCGTGGGCAACCACGGCATGGGTTCGTAAAGCACCCGCAGTCCGTTCGACAGTGTTACGTCGAAAGGAACGGGGGTTGCGTTGGGGTCTGATGGCATGCCGGAAAGTATAAGCGCGGTCCTTACAGCGCGATGTACGTTGCTTCCGGCGGTGCTACGCGGCGCCGCGCAGCCGCCGCAAGGCACTCGCCAGGTCGCCGCTGCCGACCAGGCTGGTACCGACCAGCACCGCGTCTGCCAGGCCGTTAAGACTGTTGAGCTCCTCAGCGCTCCGGTAACCCGACTCGGCCACCGCCAGCCCAGTGAAGCCCAGCTCCCGCGCCCGCCTGACCAGTCTGGGAGCGTTACCCAGGTCGATCTGCAGCGTGGTCAGGTCACGGTTGTTGACCCCGAGCACGCTGGCGCCCGCCTCCAGCGCGATATCCAGCTCGGCCTCATCGTGAACCTCCACCAGGGCGGCTAGCCCCAGGCTGCGGGCGAAGCGCAAGTACGCGGCCGTGCGCCGTTGCAGCAGGGCCACTATCAGCAGCACCGCGCTAGCGCCGTGAGCGGCGGCCTCTACTACCTGGCGAGGGTGAACGGTGAACTCCTTGCGCAAAAGGGGCAAGTCGACCGCGCCCGCCACCAGGCTGAGGTGCTCGAGACTGCCGCCGAAGTGCCGCGGTTCGGTCAGAACGCTAAGCGCAGACGCGCCGCCGGCCTGGTAGGCGCGCGCCGCGTCGACCGGCTCGAGCGCGGCGATGGCGCCCTGCGACGGGCTCGAGCGCTTGACCTCGGCGATAACCGCCAGCTGGTTCGTCAGGCCCGCGGCCACCGCCAGGTCGCGCCCTTGCCGAAGTGCCGCCTCGAAGCCGGGCCTGGCGGCTGCAGCCGGGCGCAGGGTGGTAAGTGCCGAGTCGTCATGGGCCGCAGCCGCTTGGGCGCTGTAATCGGCCGCCCGCTCGCGCGCGATCTGACCCAGCACCCCCGGCGCTGCGGCTAGCTCGCCTGCGCTCAAGGGCGCCGGAGCATGAGAGAGGTCTTCAGCGAACCCTTGCCCTCCGGGTCCGGCGCCCTGGCCTTCGCTATCAGTAGACATAGAACCCGCTGAGGCCGCCCGGCTGACCCCACTCCACCTCGATACCTTGCACCTCGCTATGCGCCGTGCCGTTTCCCATGCGCACCAGCAGCAGCTCAAGGTCGTCGCGGTAACCCTCGGCCACCACCTCCACGCGCCCATCGGCCAGGTTCTCCACGTGACCGGCGACGCTCAGGTCGGTGGCGGTGCTTCTGACGAAGTACCTATACCCAACGCCCTGCACGTGGCCTGAAACGAGGGCGGTGAACCTAGCGAGCTGAGAGGCGGTTGGCGCGGTCATGCTGGCCATGCTACTTCAGTCCCGAAAAGCGCGTTGCCAGCGCACTCTTCTCATGCACCCGTGGTACTGTTACCGCCACACCAAGCGCGTAGGGAACGGGGTTCCTGCCGCATCGTCGCTGCCGCCCCGAAGGCCTCTCTACCTAGGAACCAACCGGACCTTACCCCCGCGAACCTACATGTCTCGCCGTGTCCTGATCACTTCCGCACTAATCGCCTTGCTGCTCGGCAGCGTCATCCTGGCGCCCGGCCTACCGCCCGTGAGGGCGGCGCTACTTCAGCGCGCGGTGCGACTGGCTGAAAACGCTGGCGTCAGCGTGCACTACGACCGGGCCGACGGCAACGCGTGGCGCCGCGTTGAGCTGCTGAACGTAAGCGTGCAGGGGCACGGCGCCGACGTGAGCATCGAGCGACTCGAGCTGTCGTACCACCTGCCTTCGCTGCTGGGCGCTGAGCTGCCACTAAGCGTGGCCGCCAGCGGCGTGCAGGGCCAGATCGACTTCAGCGGCTTAGAGGATTCGCTGGCGCGCTCAGTCAACGGCGGCGCCAGCGCGCGCCTGCCGGTGCGCGTGGTGCTGCGCGAGGTCGACCTGCAGGACGTGACCCTCTCCTCCGCCAACGCGCCCTTCACGATCCCCGACGCCACCATCACCAACATGAGCGTGCTGCCCGAGCCCGGCGCCCTGCAGCTAGCCGCCACGGTCGCTACTGCGCACGGCGACGTCAGCGCCGAGGGTCGCTTGAGCGTGCCGGCCTTCGAGTTCGCGGGCAACGTTACTCACGGCGACGTGAGCGTGGCGCAGCACTGGTGGGCCGGCGCCACGGCCGGTACGTTCAGCGGCCCCTTCACTTTCCGCCGCGGCCAACTGAACGCCGACGTAACCATCAGTAACGCGCAGGTCGACGAGTGGGACCTCGCCGTGACCGACATCGGCGGCACAGCCAGCATGCGCTACCCGGTTATCACCGCCGAGCTGGCTGGAATCGGGCTCGGCGGTCCGGTGGCTGCCACTGGCACCGTTAACGTGGCCGCCCTCAATTACAACGCCAGAGGCACCGCAACACCCGCGCTGCAACCCACCGCTCAGTGGCTGGCCGAGTTCATGGGCGCCACCGACCTGCCGCTGAACGCCAGCGGTCAAGCCACCGTTAACGCCACGGTTTCCGGCTGGGTCAGCGCGGCCGTGGAGGCCAACGCCACCGCATCTGGAACCGTGGCGGGGCTACCGCTCGAGGACCTTAGTGCCACCTTCAGCCTGCCCCAACAGGGCAGCATGCGCGGCAGCGCCAGCGCCAACCTGGCAGGCGCAGCGGTCAGCGCCAGCCTGGCGCCCAGCAGCGCCGGTACGCGACTGGAGTTCGCTGGTGCGGGTCTGGACCTCGCCAGCCTCGACCTGCTGAACCTGGCGCCCGGCGGCGTGCTCGACTCGCTGACCGGCAGACTCGAACTGGCACCAACCCCGAACGGCACCTTCGCAGCGCAGTGGCGCGGTGACCTGGCGGACTACGACGCCACCCTCGACCTCGACGGCCAGCTGGACGGCGACGGGCTGCAGGCGTTCCTCGTGGCGCAGGCCGCCACCCCCGGCGCGGCGCCCGTTAGCGCCACGGGCGCCGTGGTGTACGCCGATCAGCGGCTTGAAGCCGGCGTGTCGGTCGCCGACCTGCAAGTGCCAGGGCTAGGGCGCCCGCTCAGGTTCGGGGTCACCGCGCAGGGCCCCGTGAGCGACCTTCGCCTCACCGCCACTGTGGAGAACGAGCGGCCGGTGCCGCTCGACTTGGCCTGGTTCCAAGCCGGCGGCGCGCTGGCAGCCTCCGACCCGATAGACCTGCGGGGCAGCGCCACCGCCCGGCTCGCGGGCGGCGAGCTGACCGACATCGTGGGCGCCTTCGGACCGGCGCGGCTTAGCGGCGGCGTCACTCTGGCGCCGCTGGCGGCGGACTTCGCGCTAGTTATCGATCCGTGGACGCTGCGCGTGGGTAGCAGCGCCGCCGCCCCCGCAGAGCCCGACCCCACCGGAACCCAGCCTGAAGAGCCAGTCACTCCCGCGCCCGTTAGGGCCACGCTGAGCATGCCCGGCGGCCGCATCACTTACCAGGACGGGGTGCTGCTGGTGCGGGGCCTTACCGAGGTTCTAGACGCCGCGGCAGGCACCGTTACCACCGCGCTCGAGTCGGTGAGCGCCGAGTTCACCCTTGAACTGGCGCAGCCAGAGGTGGTCCCCGGAGCCACCTGGCGCTTCAGCGCTAGCGACGTCGCCGGTCGCGCCCGCTTCGACGCGGACTCAGTGTCGGGCAGTTACGGCGTGACGCTCGCTCAGCTGCCCGTTTACCTGACCGGCGCGGGCCGGCCAGCGCTGCTGTCGGGAACGCTAACGCCGGCACCCAACGGGATGCTGGAGGTGGAGACCCAGCTGGCAGAAGGCAGCGCGGTCGCCGGGCTCGAGTTGCAGAGCGGCGCGCTCATGAGCGGTGCCATCAGCACGCTCCAGCAGCGCCTCGACCTGAGCGGCGCGGTAGGCAGCCTGCCGCTTTACGCCGCCGTGGACTGGTCAGGTGGCCTAGTAAACGTGAGCGCCACGCTTCAATCACCCGGTAGCGGCGAGCCGCAGTTGGCGCTGCAGCTCACCCCCGCCACGGGCGCCTGGAGCATGGCGGGTGAGGCCCCGCTGGCTCCGCTACTCACCGAACTCGGCGTGAACGGTCTGGAAGCCGACTTCACGGGCGACCTCTCCTTCACGCCTACCACCGGCTACGCGGGCCAGGGCGCGATAAGCGTGGCCGCCCCGCTCCCGGCCGAACTGCTCCTCTCAGGCGCCGGGCCGCAGCTGAACGTGGCGGTGTCTGGCCAGGTTGGCGGCGTGCCGCTGGAAGGCTCTGGCTCGGTTACCGAGCCGCTGCTGGACGCCCTGGCGCAAGCGTTCTCACCCGGCAGCACCGAATCGCCCAGCCTACTGGTCGACGTTGGCCCGCTGCGCGACCTGACGCTTGACGTTAGGGGCCTGCGCGGCGCCGGTCAGTTAGGCGGCGCAGCGTTCGGCCCGCTGCTGCTGGAGCCCGTACCGTGGTCGCTCGAGTTCGACTGGGCCAGCACCAGCGGCTACTTTGAGGCGTCAGACGAGGTGCTGCAGGTGGCGCTGAGAGGCGGCACTGTCAACGCCACGGGCTCCCTGGCCGCGGCCGTGACCTACGCCGGTGCCCCCTACCGGCTCCGCGTGTGGCCCGGGGCGTTCCCCGGCGCCGTTGTCAGCCAGACGACCCTCGACAGTTTTCCGTTGGGCGGCCAGCTAGCGCCCGCCGCGGGCGGCGCCGCCCTGGCCTCCGTGGCGGGCACGCTGGACTCCTTGAACGTGCTGCTCGACGCGCGCCTCGAGGACGTCGCGGCCGCGCTGCCCGCTGGCTTCCAGCCCAGTGGGCACCTCACGGCCTCCGCCACCGTTAACGCCCTGAACGGACCGCGTTACTCAGGCAGCCTCACCCTCGCGCCCAGCGGCGCGACTCCACTTCTGGGCGGCGCGCTCGCCGGCGACACGGTCGGCGACCTGAGGGCCACCTTCAGCGGCGTAGGTGGTGCGTTCGCGCTGGCCGTTGACGGCGCCGGGCTGGAACTCGACCGCGTGCCCGCCTCCGGCAACACCGAGGGCCGCCTAACCCTGGTGGCCGACGCTGCTGACCTCGGACCCTTCCTGCCGCAAGACCTGTCGGCCATCCTCAACGGCTCTCTCAGCTACGGGGCGGCCGGCTGGCGCGGTCGCCTGACCGCCGACCTGGAGCTAGCCGGCGATGAGACCACCGCTGCACCGGCAGCTCAAGCCACGGCTGCGCTGGTCGGCGCGTTCGACTCGTTGAACCTGCAGGTCGAGGGGCTCGCGCAGGGGCCTACGCGTTTCGAGGCGGCAGGCCCAGTTCTGCCGCAACCGAACGTTAGCGGCGGCTTCCAGCTTGCAGACAGCGCCGTCACGGGCACGTTCGCGTGGACCGACGGCGTGAGCGCTACGGTCATCAGCGCCGCGCAGCAGCTGGCCGGGATCGAGCTCCCCGCACTCGCCGCTGAGCTGCGGTTCCAGCCAGACACGGGCGTTCTGACGCTCGTCAGCCTGCCGGATCCCTCAGGCGGCGCCCCCCGCACGCTAGACCTGCAACTCGCCGGCGGAGTCCTCAGCGGCGACCTGCACGTGCCGCTAACGGTGCAGGGCGAACCGCTAGCCGTGAGCGCGGAACTGAGCGGCAGCCTCAGCGATCCGCAGGTGCAAGCCCAGGTGTTAGCCGCGCTGGACGCAGGCGGCGCCTGGACGCCGGTAGCCACGGTAGAGGGCACCCTGCAGAGCGGCGCCCGCCTCAGCGCCACGCTCCCCAGGGAACTGCTCGGCAGACTAGTGCCACCCGCGGAAGCCGCGCTCGGTTGGGTGGGCCCAACCGCCCAGATCGACGCTGACATCACACCTGAGGGTCAGTGGCGTGCGGCGCTGCTGACCGACGTAGCCCCAACGGCCACCGCCGCGGGCCAGCGCCTCGCTCTGCAGGCTGAGGCCTCTGGCCCGCTCGCGAGCCTCACCGGCGGATCCGACCCCGAAGCTCGCTACGCGGGCCTGGTTCAACTGCTGGCGTTCCGCTCCCAAGCGAACTCCCTGACCGTAGCGGCTGCACCGTTCAGCGGAACGGGAGCGGCCGCCGAAGCCGAACTCGACCTGGCGCAGGTGGAGTGGTCAGCGCTAGGTAGCGCCCTGGGCACCCCGTTCGAGGTCGACGGCGCGGGCCGCCTGGCGCTCAGCACGCAACCGTTCACCGCTCAGCTGGACGTGGAACTGGAGGGACGCTTCGGCGACAACGTCGTCGCGCTCAGCGGCTCGGCTCCCGATGGGCTGAGGCTGGCCCTGACCGGGCCGGCGACCACCCTTGAAGGCAATCTGGCCTGGTCGCGCAGCCTAACGGGCGGCGGAACCGCGCTGCTCAGCGGGCACGTAGCAGAGCGCCCGGTGAACCTAAGCCTGGTAGTCGACGACGGGCTGGCCTCCGGCAGCCTCGACCTCGAGGCGGTCGGGTCCACACTGACGGCGCGGCTGGAGACCCTCGAGCCCGGTGCCCGCCAGGTCTCGTTCGAAGCTGCGGCGCCGCCCGGCAGCCTGGCCGCGTTCGGCGGCGACGCACAGGGCACCATCGCCCTGGAAGGCGCCCGGGCCGCGCTAACGGCGTTCGAAGCCAACGTCAGCGGGCTCCTGGGACCAGCAGACGACGCGACCAACGGCCTCTCTGTCCATGCGACCGGTCCGCTCACACCCGCCCTGCACGTTACGGGCCTAGTGACCTCGCCGCGGCTGGAGGAAAGCGTTGTGCTCAGCGTGTCGGACGCCGCCGCCCGCGCTGCCCTGCCGGCAACCGGCCCGAGCGACCAAACGCAGCCACAGGATCCCGGCGGCGTACTGGCCCAGCTCGAGTGGCGCGACCTAACCGTAACCGCCTCCCCACAGGAGGGCGGCAGCGTAACGCTCAGCGGGCACGCCGCCCACACGGACCTGCAGGCTCTGCTCGGCGCCGCGGCGGGCACCCTCTCCCCTGGCCTCATCAGTGAGGTGATGGCGGCGCGACTAGTGCTGAGCACCGCGGACCTCGGCTGGTCTGCCGCTAACGGCTGGCGCGGCTCCCTTGCGGCCCGGGCGCAGACCCCGTGGCTGCCAACGCTCGGGGGCCTGAACATCGCCGCCGCCGCGGAGGCGGGCAGCCTGCGTCTACTGGCCGAAGCCGACGTCCAGGGCGGCGCCCTGCAACTAACCGTGGTGGTGCCAGAGCGTCCGTGGACCGACGCCCCGCTGCTGGGCGACCTGACGGTCGACCTGCCCTCTAGTGCGCTGCTGCCGGGCCTGAACGTACCGCTGCAGGTTCACAGCACGGCGCTGCTGGAAGGCACCACGCGGGCGCCCACGGTCAGCGGCGCGCTGCTCGTGAGCGGCGCCGTCACGGCCCAGGGCAGTTACGGCTTCGTGGACGGCGCCCTGCACTTAAGCGCCACCGGGCCCGAACTGACCGTGACCGGGCGCGTGGACGAAGGCGGCGCCGCGGCAGAGGCCGAGGTCCGCTCGTTAGCCGTGGGCGCCTGGTTACCGCAGCTGCCAGAGGCGGTTCTCTCGCTGAACGCGCGCTACGCCGGAGCGCAGGTCAGCCTCGAGAGCATCGAGCTCACGGCGCCAGGCAGCAGCCTCACGGGGCGGGCGACCGTGGGCTTCGGGCCTCTAAACGGCGCTACCGAAACGCGCTTCAACGCCGCCCTCAGCAGCACCATCGACCTGGCGGACCTGGCGCTAGGCGACCTCGAACTTCAGGGCGAGGTGCGCGGCCCAGTGGTCATTAGTTCCGCCTCCATGAGCGACCTCCTAAGCTCCAACATCGTGGCCAACCTGGCGGCCCTGGGGGTCAGCACGCCGGCGCTCGACTGGAGCGTTAGCGGCAACCTCACATTGGGCGGCACGCTCTCCGACCCGCAGATCAGCTCGCAGTTCACTGGCGACGGCGAGCTTCGCGGCCTGCTCACCCTCAACGCCAGACCGGCGGCCAAGGAGTACTCGGTTAGCTCCACGCTGGCCATAGGGCAGTTAGCCACCGACCTGCGAGTGGACCTGGGCAACGGCGCGGCGCAGGCGGCTGGCTCGGTGCGGGTAGGCGACGGCGTGCTGGTGGTCGCCCACCAGCCCGGACCTGATCAGACCGGCGCCGACGATGCGCCCGGCGGCGCCGCGCAGGATCTGCTCGTAACGGGGGCCGGCCGCTTCGCTGGCTTCGGTGCGCACATTACCGGCGACCTAAGCGCCATCACGGTAACGGGCGACCTCGGCCGGCTGGGCTACCCGCTGGAGGGCCGCCTGTCGCTCACCGCCGACGCGCGAGAAGAGACCTGGCTGCTTGGGCACGTTAGCGGCCTAACGGTCGGCGGTTACGCGTTAGAGCCCATCAGCATCAGCTCGGTAGCACTAGGCGCCCCAGTTCTGGTTACCAGCCAGGACCTGCGGGCAACGCTGGACCCTGCCACGCTCGACTGGTCGCTGGCCGTAACGGATACCAGCCTGACAACCGGACCGGAGCCCGCCAGGCTTAGCGTCTGGGCCAGGGGTAAGGGCGCGGTGGGGACCATCGACGCCTCGGTTGCGGGCAGCGACTTCGATCTGAACCTAGAAGTGCGTCACGACGACGATACGAGCGTGCTGCTAGAGGGCGGCGTGTACGGCGGGCGCCTGTTCATGACGGGCGAGCGCGACGCCGCCACGGGCAGCTGGAGCGGCGGCGGCACACTGGAGCAGGCCTCGTTGGCGGGCTTCGGTGTTACGGCGCAGGCCACGCTGCTCGGCGTGGGACTGGTCCCCACCTTAGTGCTCGCCACCACCGCCGAGAACGGCCTGCGCGTGACCGGCAACGCCAGCGTGGGAACCGAAGGCGTGACCCTCGACCAGTTCGTTTCGGGCGGACCGTTGCAGCAGACGCTGCGCGTACAGGGCCGCGTTCTGCCGCGTAGCGACGTAACGCTCAGCGCGCTAGACCTGCCTGGTGGGGCCCCGGTAACGGCGGCCGATGCCGCCCGCGCGACCGTGTCGAGCGTGCGCCTCTCGAGCCTGCCAGCGCTGGCACCGGACCTGCCAGCGTCGCTTCGGGCCACCGGGGCGCTCAGCCTGGCGCTGGGGCCAGCGCGGCTCGAGCTCGGCGGAAGCGGCACGCCGCCGGTGCTGGCCGCGTCACTCACCGGCCTGCCACGCTGGCGAGCAGAGACGCAGCTGCTGGCACCCGACCTGCTGGGCGCGGCGGTCGAAGTGGTGCGGAACGGGCTCGTGCTCGAGGGCCGCGATGACGCTAGCGGCAGCGTGCGCCTAGACCCGCAGGGCATGCGCCTAGAACTCGTGGGCTTCGGACTGGAGTTCGCGGGCATGAGCCTGGAGGGCACGGGCACGCTCGCAGGTGACGAAGCCGACGTAACGGGTCAGCTGCTGGTCCGCACCGACCTGCCGGTCGCAGAACGGCAGACAGGTTACGTGTTCCCGTGGCGCCTAAGCACCGACCAGGGAATCTGGCGCCTGGTTTCAGACGGGCCGCACGGGCAGCTGAGCGTGGAGTACGGCGCCGTCGAGGCGGCGGGCACCCTGGCGCTTAGCGCCGATTTGCAGCTGAGCGACGGTCGCATCGAAGGGCAGTTGGGCTTGGGGTCGAGCGGCCTGGCCGGCACGCTGTCGGTCAGCGCCGTGCGCCTCCTCTCGCCCGAGCTCGGCACCCTCACCGTGGACGCCGAAGCCACAGTGGCAGAGGGACGCGTGGGCGGCAGCAGCACCCTCAGCAGCGAGGCTGGTCAGGTGGTGGTGAACGGCGTCTGGGGCTTGGGCGGCCTGCTGCCAGCCGCCGTGGCGCCGAACGCGCCCAGCGGCGGTCGCCTCGAGGCGCGCGTGAGGGCGCTCGAGCTCTCTGACCTGCCGTACCTGGCCGAGCGCGTACCCGAGCTGCATGGCCAGGTCACCGGCACGGCGCAGCTGCGCGACGGCTTCCTGTTCGGCCAGCTCGTGTCTCAAGAGATAGGCGTGGGCGACCTGAACACCCCCATGCAGCTGGCCATGAGCGGTCGCCCTGCCGACCTCACCATAGACCTGCAGCTGCGCGGCGCCCTCGGGCGCGCCAACCTCCGGAGCGGCAACTTGAGCGGCATGTTCCGCTTCGAGCGCTTCCCGCTGAACCTCGTCTCTACCGCAGTGGTAGGGCCCGCGGACTTCACGGCCGACATGACCGGCGTCATGCGCTTCGACGGTCCCGTGTCAGCGCCGCAGGACGCGTACATTCGCCTGGCCACCGAAGAGGTGCGGCTGGAACGCATGGGCGTGACCACCCTTGGCAACGTCACCGTGACCTACGACCAGCGCGCGGTGCTGGTCGAGCGCGCCGAGTTCGAGGGGCTGGGGAGCTGGCGCGCAGCTGGCGTGCTACGCCAGGAGCAGTTCGACTTCCAGCTCGAAGCCGACCGCGCCGACTTCACGCCCCTCCTGGGCCTGGTGCCGCAGTTCGCGCGCTTAGGGGTGGGCGCGGTCGGCAGCTTCGACCTGAACGTGCTGGGCGACCTCGCCAACCCCAACATCACGCTCACCAGCCCCGACCTGCTGGTCGAGGTAGCCGGCACCGGTTACCGGCTAGAAGACACCGCCATCGACCTAGACGGCGTAACGCTGACGCTCGAGTCACGTGTTCATGGTCTGAGGCCGGTGGAGGGCACGCTGGACGTGGCGGGCATAGCGCTGCTGTCGCTGTTCCCGTTCAAGCTCGACGGCACCGACCTCGCGCTGGCGGGGGCAGCCCAGTTGAGCACCTTCGGGCGGCTGACAGACGTTACCGGCAACCTGCGCCAGCAACCTGACGGCACACCCACCGTGCAGCTCGTCGGCACCATGGGCGCCAGACCGCTCACGCTCGAGGGCACCCTGGCGCCGCTCGACGTGCGCGCCAGCGGCGCAGGCGTAACAGCGCGGCTCCCGAACCTGCTGGTCGACAGCGCCGTGGTCGACGCCGACCTCCGCCTCGTCAGCGTAGAGGGCGGCGTGGCGCTTTCAGGCAGCATCGTGGCCGACGAGGTGATCGTGGATCCGGCGGCCAGGCGCGCGCCCGCAGCGCCGCCCGCAGCTGAGGCGCCAGAAGGTACCGACCTGGAGCCCCTCACGGACGTTGAAGCGCCCCCCGCCGCTCAGCCACAAGCCGCGCGCGGAGGCGGTCTCGCAGCGCTGCGCTTCGACGACCTGGTTATCAGGGCGCCTGGGCGCGTGACCCTTACCACCAACATCGGCTCGTTCGAAGCGGGCCTCGACCTGGTGCTCGCCGGCACGGGCGCCGCACCGCGCCTGGCGGGGAACGCCACAGCCATCCGCGGCAACCTGCGCTTCGGCGGGCGCGACTTCACCATCGACCGCGCCGTCGCCACCTTCACCCCCAACCGCGGCGTCTACCCCGAGCTGGACGTGGTGGCGCACTCCGAGTTCGACAAGCAGCGCGTGGTGGCGGCCGCGCCTAACGTCAGCTTCTCCGCCCCGCGGGAGGGCAGCAACTTCGAGGTGCAACTGGCGTTCTTCGGGCCGGTCGAGCCCACCGACAACGGTGGCTTCAGGTTCGACATCCAGCCCATCCTGAGCTCCAACGCGCTCATAGAGGTGGAGTCGCAGAGCGGCGGCGGGAGCGTAACGCGGCCGTTCACCGAGGCGGAACTCATGTCGCTGGTAACACTGGGCCGCTTCGAGCTCAACGCCGACTTCATCGGCTCCGGCGGACTAGGTGGCGCGGTCGCCACCGGCGCCCTGGACACCGCCATCGACCTGCTGGTGGTCTCCGGCCTCGAGTCTGCCCTGCGCGAAGCGTTGGGGCTTGACGTGGTAGAAATCCGCACCACGTCGCTGTCTGCGCTCATCGAAGACGGGCAGCAGTTCGGCGTGTCGCTGCGCGTGGGCGGGTACCTGCAACCCGAGCTGTTCGCCTCGTACCGCATCGGCACGTACGACGGCAGCGACCCGGACTTCTCGATCACCAACGAGGTCATGCTGCGCTACGGCCTCGGGCCCCTCGACCTCGACATCATCGGCCGCATCGACCTGCCCGCTGCTGGCACGGCGGGGCAGCCTCGACCCGAGCTCGGTGCGGTGCTGGGTTACCAGTTCTCGCCCTGGCTGGGCATCGACGGCGGCGTGAGCATCAGCCCGGTGCGCAGTCGCATCGAGTTCGGCGTCACGTTCCGCTGGTAGTGCGCCGCCGAAGGTGTACGCGCCCTGCCGTGGGCCGCACAAGCCGGTCACGCTGCGCTGGTATATGTGGACGGTGCACCTTTTAGAGCGATGGGAGCAAACCGAAAGATGAATACCTACTCACTGCGGGCGCCAGCCCGCTTGCGGCGAACTGTTGTTGGTACGTACTCCTTGGCCGAGAGGGCCCAGCGGTGAACCTAGACGGTCACGCACTGAGGCTGTCCGGCGCCCGCCTGCACGTGAACCTGGTCCCTGCCCGCCTGGTCGAGAACGCGCTGCGCGCCGGCGAAGGCGTGCTTGACGCGTCCGGGGCGCTGGTCGTTGATACCGGCAAGTTCACGGGCCGCTCGCCAAAGGACAAGTTCACCGTGCGCAACGCCGCCACCGAAACCAGGGTCGACTGGGGCAAGACCAACCAGCCTATGGACCCGGCTGCGTTCGAGCGCCTGCGCGCCGACATGGAGGCTCACTTAGAGGGCCGCCAACTGTACGTGCAGGACGTTAACGCCGGCGCGGACCCCGACCACCGCGTGCGGGTGCGGGTGGTCACCGAGTACGCCTGGCACTCGCTGTTCGCCCGCAACCTGTTCGTGGACGCACCCGAGGCGCATAGCCAGCCCGACTGGCTGGTCGTCGACCTGCCCAGCTTCAAAGCTGATCCCGTACTGCACGGCTGCAACACCAGCACCGTCATCGCCCTCGACTTCGAGAAGCGCCTGGTGCTGGTGGCCGACACGGAGTACGCCGGCGAGATAAAGAAGAGCATCTTCTCAGCGCTGAACATGGTGCTGCCCGACGCGGACGTGTTCCCCATGCACTGCTCAGCTAACGAATCGGAGGGCGGCGCCACCGCGCTGTTCTTCGGGCTCTCCGGCACGGGCAAGACCACCCTCTCAGCCGACGGCCACCGGCACCTGATAGGCGACGACGAGCACGGCTGGTCAGACGCGGGCATCTTCAACTTCGAGGGCGGCTGTTACGCCAAGGTCGTGAACCTCACGAGCGCGGCGGAGCCCGAGATCTTCTCCGCCAGCCAGCGCTTCGGGGCGCTGCTCGAGAACGTGATCCTCGACGAGGTCACCCGCACGCCCGACTTCGTAAACGTTAGCAAGACCGAGAACACCCGCTCGGCTTACCCAATAGAGTTCGTGCCTAACGCCTCGGAGACCGGCATGGGGCGTCACCCGAGCGACGTGGTGTTCCTCAGCGCCGACGCGTTCGGGGTGCTGCCGCCGATCGCGCGCCTGAGCACCGAGCAGGCCATGTACCACTTCCTTAGTGGCTACACGGCCAAGGTGGCTGGCACGGAGCGCGGCGTCACCGAGCCAAGCGCTACCTTTAGTGCCTGCTTCGGGGCGCCGTTCATGTCGCGCCCGCCCGTGGAGTACGCACAGATGCTGAGGCGCCGCCTTGAGCAGCACGGCACGCGCGTGTGGCTGCTGAACACCGGCTGGACCGGTGGCGGTCACGGCGTGGGCTCGCGCATCAAGCTGGCCTACACGCGCGCGCTGGTGCGCGCCGCGCTGCACGGCGTGCTAGACGACATCCCCACCGAGACCGACCCTGTGTTCGGGTTGTCGGTGCCGGTGCGGGCCCCGGGAGTGCCCGACGAGGTCCTGCGCCCCCGCGACACCTGGGCTGACCCGGCGGAGTACGACGCCGCGGCCCGCAAGCTGGCTGGCATGTTCCGCGATAACTTCGCGCGCTTCGCAGCCGACCTGCCGCCCGAGGTGCCGGCGGCCGGCCCGGTGGGCTAGAGCTACCAGTAGCTAACGAGGCGGGCGCCCCGGAACCAACCGGGGCGCCCGCCTTAGTACATGGGGTTATGCGTTGCTTGTCAGTTGTCCTCGCCGACCGCGATCTCGCCTGAGAGGACCGACAGCGCCATCTGCAACACCGGGTCGCTCTCGAGGTGCACCACGGCCTGGCCCTGAACGGAGCTGGTCTCGCGCCGGTCGCCGAGCGCCATGAGCGTGAAGGTGCCGTCCTCGGCCGCGATGGCTTCGCCGATGACCTCGCCGTCGACCAGAACCTGCACGGTCTGGCCCTCGCGCAGGCCGCGCCCCTCGGCTACTACCGTGTTGGGGTAACGGGTGTCGGCCACGATGATGTCGGGCGTGACGCCGCGCTCAGAGATGCTGGTGCGGTCGGGAGTGAGCCACTCGAACGACACGTACTGCAGCTGACTGCCGTCGGAGAGGCTGATGACGGTCTGCCCCACGCCCTTGCCGAACGTCTGCTCGCCGATGACCACGGCGCGGCCGCTCTCCTGCAGGGCGCCCGCCACGATCTCGGACGCCGAGGCGGAGTTCTGGTTCACCAGGACCACGAGCGGCAGGTCGTAAGAGCCGCGCTGAGCAGCTCCGTACAGCTGAGTGACCCCGCGCGAGCGCTGGTACACGATGGGGCCGTCCTCCATGAACTCGTCGGCCACGTACACCGCCTGCGGCAGGAGGCCGCCGGGGTTGTCGCGCAGGTCGAGCACCAGGGAGGTGGCGCCTTGCAGCACGAGCTGGTCGATCTGCTCGACCATCTGGTCGTTGAGGAGCCGGTTGTTGAACGAGCTGAGCGCCACGTAGCCCACGTTGCCCTCGAGTAGCGTGCTGGTGACGTCGACGATCTGGATGACGCCGCGCGTGATGACGAACTCGAGCGGCTGCTCGGTGCCTGGCCTGTTCATGAGCAGCGTGACCTGGGTGCCTTCGGGGCCGCGCACCAGGTCGGCGACCTCGCTGGCGGTGAGTTCGCGCACGTCGACGTCCTCGACCTCGAGGAACACGTCGCCGCGCTGGAGGCCCGCGCCGGCAGCGGGACTGCCCTGGTACACGGTCAGGATCTCTACGCCCTTGCCGCTGGTGCGGTCGTGCGCCGTGAGCACCGCGCCGATGCCGCCGAACGAACCGCTGCTGTCTTGCCTGTCGCGCGCTGCTGCGCGCGGCTCGACGTAGGTGCTGAACTGGTCGTTCAGCGACTCGACCATGCCCGTGATAGCGCCGCGAATAAGGACGTCGTCGTCGACTTCCGTGAGGTACCCGCTCTTGATAGCACCGTACGCCTGCATGAGGGCTCTACCCGTGGAGGTGCTGAGGAACTCGTTGGTGTAGTCCCTGCCTAGCTGTGCGTATACGACCAGGGTGCCCGAGATCAGGGCGGCCAGGCCGAAGATGTACCATCTGCGCTTCATTTAGCCTCCATAAACGCTGTTTCCGGCGCTTCTTGTCTGTAAGAGTATATGTGCCGTCTGAGAGTTTCGTGGTTACCCGGGAGTCCTCTCTACAGCTAAGCTTTAGACATGCGGATACTGTTCCCCAGCGCGGAAGTGGCGCCCTACAGCAAGACGGGCGGTCTGGGCGACGTGGCCGCAGCGCTGCCGCGCGCTCTGGCCCGCATGGGTCACGACGTTCTGGTGGTTACGCCCTGGTACCAGTCGGTAAGGTCTGAACCGGCACCATACTGGATAGGCGACGTCCAGGTACCCTTCGACGGCGGCTTCGAGCCCGTTGGGATAGGCACGCTCGAGAGCAGCGGCGTGCGCTACGCGTTCGTTGGGCACCCCGACTTCGGGCGCGACAACCTGTACGGTTACAGCGACGACGTGCGCCGCTTCGCGCGCTTCGCGCGGGCCGTGCCGCAGGTGGCCGCGCGCCTCGGCTTCGCGCCGGACGTGCTGCACGCCCACGACTGGCACACAGGTCACCTGCCGCTGCTGCTGGCGCGCGGCTGGCACCTGCCGCCGGGCTTCCCGCACCTGCCCTCGGTGTTCACCGTGCATAACGTGCAGTTCCAGGGCGAGGCCGCCATGAGCGACACCCTGCGCTGGTTGCGCCTGGGCGCCAGCGAGGCGCGCAGCTACCTCGACCACTTCGGCAGGGCCAACGCCATGCAGGCCGGGGTGGGCTTCGCCACCCGCGTCACGACCGTTAGCCCCACCTACGCCGGGGAGCTGCAACAACCTGAGTTCGGCTTCACGCTCGACGGCACCTTCCGCGCGGTGGCCGGCAAGATGGTGGGCATCCTCAACGGCATCGACGACGTGGTGTGGAACCCGCGCACCGACCCTCACATAAGGGCGCGCTACCACGTCCATGAACTGGCGGGTAAGGCGGCGTGCAAGGAGGACCTGGTTAACCTGTTCGGCCTTGACGGCGAGCGGCCGCTCCTGGGCGTGATCTCGCGCTTCGCTGAGCAGAAGGGCATCGACCTCGTTGTGGCGGCGGCCGAGCGCCTGCTGGCGCTGGGCTGGAACCTGCTGTTCCTCGGCACCGGCGACCCAGGCCTGGAGGCCAGCGTGCGGGTTTTGAGCTACGAGCGGCCC
>Ga0265293_10005049_pt1 | contig 22525 bp, 20 predicted proteins | sample Munlanlewell138R_FD_192505 | JGI IMG/M metagenome (GOLD analysis project Ga0265293, IMG submission 192505) | Leachate microbial communities from a municipal landfill in Southern Ontario, Canada - Leachate well 138R | ecosystem: Engineered > Solid waste > Landfill > Unclassified | place: Canada... | reverse complement strand
GCGGTGGACACCGTGCTGGGAACCCTGAAACACCTGCTGGACAAGGGCATCGATGCGCGCCTGTGGGCGCTCACCCAGCGCGTGCACGAGGGCTGCGGTTTCGACCGCTCGCCGCTGTGGGGCCTGTCGCGGGTCGCCACCACCGAACACCCGCAGCTGTGGGGCGGGGTGCTCGATCTCACCGACCGACACCTGCCGCTGGGGGCGCTGGCCACCCTGGCCGGCCACGCCGTGGTGGTGGTGCGCGACGGCGTGGCGCTCACCGCCCGGCTGGGCAACCTCGAATCCGCCACCGGTACACCGATGGAATGCTCACCGGCGGGCAGTTACCTGATCACCGGCGGCACCGGCGTGCTGGGCCTGCGGATGGCCGAACGGCTGGCCGATCTGGGTGCGCGCCGGCTGGTGCTGCTGTCCCGCTCCGGCCTGCCGTCGCGCGCCACCTGGGACACCGCCGAGAACCAGCAGCAGATCCGCGCCGTCGCCGCGCTGGAGGAACGCGGGGTCTCGGTGCACGTCTCGCGGCTGGACATCGCCGCCGACGGCGCGGCCGAGCAACTGCGCGAGTTGCTGACCGAACTGCCGCCGGTGCGCGGCGTCGTGCACGCCGCGGGCGTGGAAGCCGGTGTGTTCCTGGCGAATACGACCATCGACGAGATCGCCACGACCATGCACCCCAAGGTCGACGGCGCGCTGGCCCTGCACGAGATGTTCCCGCCCGGGCAGCTGGACTGGATGGTGCTGTTCTCGTCGTGCGGCTACCTGGCCGGCTTCCCGGGGCAGGGCGCCTACGCCTGCGGCAACGCGTTCCTGGATGCGTTGGCGCGGCACCGCCGCGAACTCGGCGACGCCACCACCAGCGTGGCGTGGACCGCGTGGCGCGGACTCGGCATGGGTTCGGACTCCGGATTCGTTGCCGCCCAACTCGATGCGCTGGGCATGGACACCATCGGCGCCGACGACGCGATGCGCGCACTGGACGTGGCGATGCGGTCCGGACAGGCGAACCCGGTGGTGCTGCCGGTGCTGCCGGACGCGGTGTCGGTGCCGATCCTGGCCGACGTGGCGGCCGCCGCGGTCGCCGAATCCGCGGCGTCCGACGACGCACCCGCGGGACCCGTCGGTCCCGGCGACATGGACACCCCGGAATGGGTTGCCGAACAGGTGCTCTCGGCGGTGGCGGGCGAACTCGGGCTGCCCGCCGACAGCGTCGACACCCGGCTGCCGCTGGTCGAGATCGGGGTCGATTCGATCATGACGGTGTCGTTGCGGCGGCAGCTCGAGAAGCAGACCGGCCTGTCGCTGCCGCCCACGCTGCTGTGGGAGCACCCGACCGCCGCGGCGGTGACCGCGCGCATCATCGAATTGCTCGATGACGAGATCTCCTCGGCGACCGCCGAAGAGGGCGTCTCGGTCTCCTGACTCAGTCCGACAGCAGGTCGCGCACCACGCCGTCGGCGAGGAGTCGGCCGCGGTCGGTCAGGCGCAGGCGCCGATCCGCCTCGGTGAGCAGGCCGTCGGCCACCGCGGCCCGGGCGCGCCCACGTTCGTCGGCGTCGAGCAGCGTCAGCGGAAGGCCGGTGCGCATCCGGATCTGCAGCAGCACGTCCTCGACGTGCCGGTCCCGCGCGTCGAGCACCTCGAAGCCCGCGATCGGCAGCGCGCGGTCGGCCAACATCTGCGCATAAGCGTTGGGGTGCTTGGCATTCCACCACCGGGTATCGCCGATGAAGCCGTGCGCGCCCGGCCCGGCGCCCCACCACTGGCCGCCGCCCCAGTAGCCCAGGTTGTGCCGGCACTCCGCACCCGGGCGGCTCCAGTTGGAGACCTCGTACCAGCGCAGCCCGGCCTGGGCCAACCAGCCGTCGAGCAGTTCGTAACGCCGGGCCAACACGTCGTCGTCGGGCGCCGGCAGTTCCCCGCGGCGCACCCGGCGCGCGAGCGCGGTGCCGTCCTCGACCACCAGCGCGTACGCCGACAGATGGTCGATGCCGGCATCCAACGCCGCGGCCACCGACCGGCGCAGGTCGTCATCGGTCTCGCCGGGCGTGCCGTAGATCAGGTCCAGGTTGACGTGTTCGAAGCCGGCGGCCTGGGCCTCGCGGGCGGCGTCCAACGCGCGACCCGGCGAGTGCACCCGGTCGAGCACCCGCAACACCGCCGGGGCCACCGACTGCATGCCCAGCGAGACGCGGGTGAACCCGGCGGCCCGGATGCCGGCGAAGAATTCCGGCGAGGTCGACTCCGGGTTGGCCTCGGTCGTGACCTCGGCGTCCGCGGCCAGGGTGAACTCGGCGCGGATCGCGTCGAGCACCGCGGCCAGCCCGGCCCCGCCCAGCAGCGACGGGGTCCCGCCGCCGACGAACACCGTGTCGACCGCCGGACCGGACAGCCGCCGCGCGGCCAGCGCCAACTCCACCCGCACCGCCTCGAGCCAGCCCTGCGGCGTCGCACCCCCGAGTTCGCCTGGCGTGTAGGTGTTGAAGTCGCAGTAACCGCAGCGCGTCGCGCAGAACGGCACATGCACGTAGATGCCGAACGACCCACCGCGAGTCAGCTCGAACTCGGGCGAGGAGGCCTGCAGCGCCCGCATCGTCATGATCGCCAGTGTCCCAGACGATGGGTTTCGTTCACCGCGAGCGGAAATCTGGCCTGATTGGGAGGTCGCGGGTGGTTCATGGCAGAATGGCCGCGTGACCGCCGTACGCAGCTTGACCCACCGAGTTTCTCTGGTGGCGCGTCGGCATGTCGATTTCAAGCGCGTTTGTACCTGTTCTTGTCTGCCGTAACGCGCTGACTTCGGAAGCCCTGCCCACCTGTACGTACAGCTGGCCACCGGACCTGCGCTGCCGGAACAGCCACCGGTAGATGTGCGCACACCGATCGCCAGCTCCTTGATATGAGGAGCATCAATTGACCGAGATCACCGAAGCCCCGCAGAAGGCTGCGGCCCGGCCCGCCAAAAAGCCCCGCTCCGAGGGGCAGTGGGCGCTGGGCGAACGCGATCCGCTGAACCACAACGAGCAGTTCAAGCTCGACGACGACGCGCTGAACGTGCGCGACCGCATCATCAACGTCTACTCCAAGCAGGGCTTTTCGAGCATCGCCAAGGACGACCTGCGCGGCCGGTTCCGCTGGATGGGCCTCTACACCCAGCGCACCGAGGGCTACGACGGCACCTGGACCGGCGACGACAACGCCGACCTGCTGGAAGCCGAGTACTTCATGATGCGGGTGCGCACCGACGGGGCCGCCATGTCCGCGGCCGCGCTGCGCACCCTCGGCCAGATCTCCATCGACTTCTGCCGCGAGAGCGCCGACATCACCGACCGCGGCAACCTGCAGTATCACTGGCTGCGCATCGAGGACGTGCCGGAGGTCTGGCGTCGCCTGGCCGAGCACAACCTGCAGACCATGGAGGCCTGCGGCGACTGCCCGCGCGGCATGCTGGGCTCCCCGCTGGCCGGCGATTCCCTCGACGAGGTGATCGACGGCACCCCCGCGCTCGACGAGATCGTGCGCCGCTACATCGGCAACCCGGCGTTCTCGAACCTGCCGCGCAAGTACAAGACCGCGATCTCGGGCCTGCAGGACGTCGCCCATGAGATCAACGACGTGTCGTTCATCGGCGTGCACCACCCCGAGCACGGCCCCGGCTTCGACCTGTGGGTCGGCGGCGGGCTGTCGACCAACCCGATGCTGGCCCAGCGCCTCGGCGCCTGGGTCCCGCTGGACGAGGTCGCCGACGTCTGGGAGGGCGTCACCTCGGTGTTCCGCGATTACGGCTACCGCCGGCTGCGGTCCAAGGCCCGGCTGAAGTTCCTGATCAAGGACTGGGGCACCGAGAAGTTCCGGAAGGTGCTCGAGGAGGAGTACCTCAAGCGGCCGCTGATCGACGGGCCCGCGCCCGAGCCGGTCAAGCACACCGTCGACCACGTCGGCGTGCAGCGCACCAAGAACGGCCTGAACGCCGTGGGTGTGGCGCCGATCGCGGGCCGGGTCACCGGCACGCTGCTGACCCAGGTCGCCGACCTGGCCGCCGCGGCGGGCTCCGACCGCATCCGCTTCACCCCGTACCAGAAGCTGATCATCCTCGACGTCGCCGACGACAAACTCGACGCGCTGCGGGACGGCCTGGACGCGCTGGGTCTGGAGACCCGCCCGTCGCATTGGCGCAAGAACCTGATGGCCTGCACCGGCATCGAGTACTGCAAGCTCAGCTTCGCCGACACCCGCGGGCGCGCCCAGCATCTGGTGCCCGAACTCGAGCGCCGCCTCGAGGACCTCAACACCCAGCTGGACGTTCCCGTCACGGTGAACATCAACGGCTGCCCCAACTCGTGCGCCCGCATCCAGGTCGCCGACATCGGCTTCAAGGGGCAGATGGTCGACGACGGCGACGGCCCCGAGGAGGGCTTCCAGGTGCACCTGGGCGGCGCGCTGGGGCTCGACAGTGGCTTCGGCCGCAAGCTGCGCGGCCACAAGGTGCTGGCCAGCGAGCTCGGTGACTACATCGAGCGGGTCGTGCGCAACTTCGTGAAACAACGCGGCAGCCAAGAGCGTTTCGCAGAGTGGGCCGTTCGGGCCGACGATGACGATTTGAAGTGAGACGCTGATGACTGTTGAGGCAAACCACACCACGGAAAGTGAACTGCGGGAGCTTGCCGCCCGCGGGGCCGCGGAACTGGAGGGCGCCGGCGCCGAGGAGTTGTTGCGCTGGACCGACGAGCATTTCGCGGGCCACTACGTGGTGGCGTCGAACATGCAGGACGCGGTGCTGGTGGAGATGGCGGCCAAGGTGCGGCCCGGGGTCGACGTGCTGTTCCTCGACACCGGCTACCACTTCGCCGAGACCATCGGCACCCGCGATGCCGCGGAGCTGGTCTACGACGTCAAGATCGTCAACGTCACGCCCGAGCACACCGTCGCCGAGCAGGACGAACTGCACGGCAAGGACCTGTTCGCGCGCGACGCCGCCGCGTGCTGCCGGATGCGCAAGGTGGAGCCGCTGTCGAAGGCGCTGTCCAGCTACTCGGCGTGGGTGACCGGCATCCGCCGGGTCGAGGCGCCGACGCGCGCCAACGCCCCGCTGATCTCGTTCGACGAGGCGTTCGGCCTGGTGAAGATCAACCCGATCGCCGCCTGGTCCGACGAGCAGATGCAGGACTACATCGAGGCCAACGGCATTCTGGTGAACACCCTGGTCGACGAGGGCTACCCGTCGATCGGTTGCGCACCGTGCACCGCCAAGCCCGCGCCGGGTGAAGATCCGCGCAGCGGACGCTGGCAGGGGCAGGCCAAGACCGAATGCGGACTGCACGCTTCGTGACCTGGTCCCCCACCCTTGTCCTGACCGCCCACGGCAGCGCCGATCCGCGCTCGCCGGCGGTGACGCACGCCGTGGCGGGCCGGATCCGTCGGCTGCGCCCCGAACTCGATGTGCGGGTGGCGTTCTGCGAGCAGAACGCGCCGAACCTGCGCGACGTGCTCGTCTCGCTGGACCGGCCCGCGGTGGTGTCGCCGCTGCTGCTGGCCGACGCCTTCCACGCGCGGGTGGACATCCCGGAGATGATCGACGCCGCCGGCGCCGACGTGCTGCAGGCCCCGGTGCTCGGCGAGGACCCGGCGTTGCTGACGGTGCTGCGCCAGCGGCTCAGCGAGGCCGGGGTATCCGGCGACGACGACGAGATCGGCGTGATGGTGGTGTCGGTGGGCTCGTCCAACGACCTGGCGAACGCCCGGACCGCGACGGTGGCCAAGATGCTGCTCGCCGGAACCCGGTGGGCCGGAGCGCGTACCGCCTTCGCCGCGGGCCCGAACCCGAACCTGGCCGAGGTCGCGCTGCGGCTGCGGACCGCGGGTGCGCGCCGCGTGGTGATCGCGCCCTGGTTCCTGGCGCACGGCCGCATCACCGACCGCATCCTCGATTACGCTGCGGGCCAAGGGATTACCGTGGCCGAGCCGCTGGGCTCGCACAACCTGGTCGCGGCCACGGTGCTGGATCGCTACGACGCGGCCCTGGATCAGCGGGTCGCGGCCTGACTCAGCTCGGCAGGCTCACGGCCTGCGCGGGCGCGGTCTGGGCGTCGCCCGCAATCGGGGGCACGCGGGTGGCCCGGACGTACACCGTGTCGCCGGCCGCGAGATTCAACGCCTCGGCGTCGCCGCGGGTGATCTGCGCGGTGAAGGGCGCGCCGTTGACCGCGCTGGTCAGCTCCACACGCACCTCGAAGCCGAGCACCACGATCCGGTCGATCGTGGCCTTGGTGACGCCTGCGGCCTCCGCGCTATCGTCGACCGCGACGGCCATGTCCGGGTTCAGCCCGACGCGAATGTCATGCGGGCGCACCAGGATTCCGTTCAGCGAAGAAACCGTGCCCAGGAACGACATGACGAACGCGTTGGCGGGCTGGTCGTAGACCTCGGTGGGCGAGCCCACCTGCTCGACGCGGCCCTTGTTGAGCACAGCGATGCGGTCGGCGACGTCGAGCGCCTCGGCCTGATCGTGGGTGACCAGCACGGTGGTGACGTGCACCGTGTCGTGCAGCCGCCGCAGCCAGGTCCGCAGGTCATCGCGCACCTTGGCGTCCAGCGCGCCGAACGGCTCGTCGAGCAGCAGCACCTCCGGGTCGACGGCCAGCGCGCGGGCCAGGGCCATCCGCTGCCGCTGTCCGCCGGAGAGCTGATTCGGATAGCGGTTCTGGAACCCGGCCAACCCGACGACCTCGAGCAGGTTGTCGACCCGCTCCTTGATCTCGGCCTTGGGCTTCTTGCGGATCTTGAGCCCGAAGGCCACGTTGTCGCGCACCGACAGATGCTTGAACGCCGCGTAATGCTGGAAGACGAAACCGATCCCGCGCTTCTGCGGGGGGATCCGGGTGACGTCGCGACCGTTGATGGTGATGGACCCGGTGTCGGGTTCGTCGAGGCCGGCGATGGCGCGCAGCAGCGTCGACTTGCCGGAACCGCTGGGTCCCAGCAGGGCGGTCAGCGAGCCGGTGGGCACCACGAAGTCGACGTTGTCCAGGGCGGTGAAACTCCCGTAGCGCTTGTTGGCGCCCACTACCGAAATGGCGTTCTCGGTCATCGGATGGGTCTCCTTGCTCAATCTTCGGTCTGGACTCGGGAGCGCTGCGAGTCGAACAGGATCTGCGCGACGAGCACGATCAACGCCACCGCCATCAACACGATCGAAATGGTGTAGGCGCCGTAGGGGTTCCCCAGGACGTAGCGGTCGTGCACCAGCAGCGTGAGGGTCTGCGATTGGCCGGGCAGGTTCGACGACACCATCAACACCGCGCCGAACTCTCCGAGGGTGCGGGCCACCGTGAGGACCACGCCGTAGGTCAGGCCCCAGCGGATCGAGGGCAGGGTGATCCGCCAGAAGGTCTGCCACCAGCCGGCGCCCAGCATGGCCGCGGCCTCCTCCTGATCGGTGCCCACCTCGTGCAGCACCGGTTCCACCTCGCGGATGACGAACGGGATGGTGACGAACAGGCTGGCCAGCACGATGCCGGGGAAGCCGAAGATGATCTTCAGCCCCAGACTGTTCTCCACGAACCCGAACAGGCCGGCACTGCCCCACAGCACGATCAGCGCGACACCGACCACCACCGGCGACACCGCGAACGGCAGGTCGATGATCGCCTGCAGCGCGCTCTTGCCACGGAAGCGCTTGCGGGCCAGCACAATTGCCGTGGGCACACCGAAGATGACGTTCAACGGCACCACGATCGCCACCACCAGCAGCGACAGCTGCAGCGCCGACTGCGCGGCCGGGGTGGTGATCGAAGCCCAGAATTCGCCGAGCCCGGGCGCGAAGGCGCGCCACAGGATGGCTCCCAGCGGAACCACCAGCAGCGCAAAGATGTACACCGAGGCGACTAGGCGCAGCGCCAGCCGAGCGGGCTTGGACAGCGTCATCCGACCGTCGCCTCCCGCCGCGCGGCCCGCGCCCCGAGGTAGCGCAGTACGAATAGCACCGCGAACGAGATCACCAGCAGCACGATCGAGATGGCCGCCGCGCCCACCGGGTCGTCGTTCTCGATCAGGGTGCGGATCCACTGCGAGGAGACCTCGGTCTTACCCGGGATGGCCCCGCCGATCAGCACGATCGATCCGAACTCGCCGATGGCCCGCGAGAACGCCAGGCCCGCACCGGAAAGCAGCGCCGGCGCCAGCGCGGGCAGGATCACCCGGACGAAGATCGTCAGGTTGTTCGCGCCCAGCGAGGCCGCGGCCTCCTCGACCTCGCGGTCCAGTTCCAGCAACACCGGTTGCACCGCGCGCACCACGAACGGCAGCGTGACGAAGGCCAGGGCCAGGCCGACACCCCAGGCGGTGTGCTGGATGTGGATGCCCGCGGGGCTGCCCGGACCGTAGAGCGACAGCAGCACCAGGCTGGCCACGATCGTCGGCAACGCGAATGGCAGGTCGATGATCGCGTCGACGGCGCGTTTGAGCGGGAAGTCGTCGCGCACCAGCACCCAGGCGATCAGCAAGCCGAAGACCGCGTTGACCACCGTCACGATCACCGAGATCGTCAGGGTGACCCGGAACGACGCCAGCGCCGACGGGGTGGTGACCGCCGACCAGAACGCGTCCCAGCCGCCCTGGGCCGACGTCCACAAGATCGCGGCCAGCGGCAGCAGGACGATCAGCGACAGCCATAGCACCGCGACGCCGATCTGCAGCGATCCGCGATCGCGGCGCCCCGGCAACCGAAGCCCCCGCCCGGCCGCCGCGGCGGCCGGTTCGGGGTCGACGAGAGTACTCATCCGCGATCCGCTAGCGCTACTCGCTGCCCGGTCATCCCGTGGCCTGCTTGTAGATCTGGGTGATGGTGCCGTGGTCCTTGTCGAACAGCTTGGCGTCCACCTCGCCCCAGCCGCCGAGATCGTCGATGGTCCACAGCTTCTCGGGGGCCGGGAACTTCTCGGCGAACTCCTCGGCCACCGCCGGGTCGACGGGACGGAAACCGGCCTCGGCCCACACCCGCTGCGCCTCGGGGGTGAACTGGAAGTTCACGAACTGCCGGGCCTTCTCGACGTGCTTGCTGGTGTTGACCACGGCGACCGGGTTCTCGATCTTGAAGGTCTGCGCCGGGTTGACGTACTCCAGATCGAAGTTCAGCGCCTCGTTCTCGTAAGCCAACAGCACATCGCCGGTGCCCTGCCGGAACACGTCGGTGGCCTCGCGACCCGACCCCGGGCGCAGCTTCACGTGCTCCTTGACCAGTTCTTCGACGAAAGCGATGCCGGCCTCATGGTCCTCGCCGCCGTTGCTCTTCGCCGCGTACGGAGCCAGCAGATTCCACTTGGCGGACCCGGAACTCAGCGGGCTGGGGGTGATCACCTCGATGTCGTCGCGCAGCAGGTCGTCCCAGGTCTGGATGTTCTTCGGGTTGCCCTCGCGCACCGCAAAGGTCACCAGCGAACCGAACGGCACCCCCTTGTGAGCGCTGCTGTTCCAGTCCTCGTCGACCAGGCCGGCCTTGACCAACCGGGTGATGTCGGGCTCGACGGAGAAGTTGACGAGGTCGGCCGGCTTGCCGGACTCCACGCCGCGGGACTGATCCCCAGAGGCGCCGTAGGACGCCGTCACCCCGACTCCCTCGCCCTCGGGGGTGGCCGCGAACGCCGGGCCCACCTTCGACCAGCCCGGCTCCGGGACCGCGTAGGCCACGAGCGTGAGCGTGGTGTCGGCGTCGGGAGCCGCGCCCTCGCCGGCGACATCGCTGGCACCGCCGCCGCAGGCCGCGACCAGGGTGGTCGTCAGGGCCAACGCGGCCAGCGCACCGAGGCGCTTGGACGACGTGATGACATTGCGCATAAAACGGCCTTTCCTCATAACGGACTTTAGGGAAAAAGAATCCGCCCAAACGGAAAGACGATGGCTCAGTACTCGAGGCTACGACGCAGCTCGCACCGACGCCAGACCGCAGACGGGCTGGTGATCAGCGACAACAGCAGACATCGGCGACAGCAGAAAAACCCACGGCAATGAGGGCCAAGACATGGCCGCCCTTGTTGCCGGTCGCTGTGCGCATGGCGGGAAGCGTAACAGAAACGCCCCGGTTCGCCCGGCGCGGGACCGACTGATCAGCGCGTCAGCAGCCACATCACGACGACGAACACCACCAGCAGCACCAACGCCAAGGTCACCCGTGATCGCGGCATGGATTTCACTTCCCGTCCCCGTCGGCTTGTCGACCGCCCCGAACGGCGGCGGTGAGGCGGTTGCTCACCCGGATGGTGTTCCCCAGCGCGGCGTCGAGCAGCAAGGCGATGCCGTAGGCCAAGGCGAGCACGACGGGCATCACCACCAGCGTCTGCAGCACGAAGTCCAGGCCGGACAGCCACAGCTCGACGCCGTCCCACCAACTCAGAAACCCGTCCATCGCCACCACCCTACGAGCACCGGCCGGCCACGCCCGCCCAGCCCGGGTGCAAGACCGGCGAAAGTGGACGCCGGCAGCGTCGAGAGCCGATGATGTGCCAATGGCAATTGACACCGGGACCAACCAGAGCCCCCCTTTCACTGCCACCGCGCCCGTGCCCTACGTGCCGTCGGGTCCGCTGCGCAACGCGTTCCCGCCGATCGCCGACTACGGGTTTCTGTCGGACTGCGAGAACACCTGCCTGATCAGCTCGGCCGGCTCGGTGGAATGGCTGTGCGTGCCGCGGCCGGACTCGCCCAGCGTCTTCGGCGCCATCCTGGACCGCGGCGCCGGCCATTTCCGGCTCGGCCCCTACGGGGTATCGGTGCCCTCGGCGCGGCGCTACCTGCCCGGCAGCCTTATCCTCGAGACCACCTGGCAAACCCACACCGGCTGGCTGATCGTGCGCGAGGCCCTGGTGATGGGCCCGTGGCACGACATCGAGTCGCGGTCGCGCACGCATCGCCGCACCCCGATGGACTGGGATGCCGAACACATCCTGCTGCGCACCGTGCGCTGCGTGTCCGGCACGGTCGAGTTGGTGATGAACTGCGAGCCCTCGTTCGATTACCACCGCATCCCCGCCACCTGGGAGTACTCCGCGGCCGCCTACGGCGAGGCCATCGCCCGGGCCAGCCGGGACGCCGATGCGCATCCGACGCTGCGGCTGACCACCAACCTGCGGCTGGGCCTCGAAGGCCATCAGGCCCGGGCGCGCACCCGGCTGACCGAGGGCGACAACGTGTTCGTCGCGCTGAGTTGGTCCAAGCATCCGGCGCCGCAGACCTACGAAGAAGCCGCCGAGAAGATGTGGAAGACCAGCGAGGCCTGGCGGCAGTGGATCAACATCGGCGACTTCCCCGACCATCCGTGGCGGTCCTATCTGCAGCGCAGCGCCCTGACGCTGAAGGGGCTGACCTACTCCCCGACCGGCGCGCTGCTGGCGGCGAGCACCACGTCGCTGCCGGAAACGCCGCAGGGCGAACGCAATTGGGACTACCGCTACGCGTGGGTGCGGGACTCGACGTTCGCGCTGTGGGGGCTCTACACCCTGGGCCTGGACCGCGAGGCCGACGACTTCTTCTCGTTCATCGCCGACGTCTCCGGCGCCAACAACGGCGAACGGCATCCGCTGCAGGTGATGTACGGCGTCGGCGGGGAGCGCAGCCTGGTCGAGGACGAACTGCACCACCTGTCCGGCTACGACAACGCACGGCCGGTGCGGATCGGCAACGGCGCCTACAACCAGATGCAGCACGACATCTGGGGCACCATGCTCGACTCGGTGTACCTGCACACCAAGTCCCGCGAGCAGATTCCCGAGACGCTGTGGCCGGTGCTCAAGAAGCAGGTCGAGGAGGCCATCAAGCACTGGCGCGAACCGGACCGCGGGATCTGGGAGGTGCGCGGCGAACCGCAGCACTTCACCTCCAGCAAGATCATGTGCTGGGTGGCGCTGGACCGCGGCTCCAAGCTCGCCGAACTCCAGGGCGAGAAGAGCTACGCCCAGCAGTGGCGCGCCATCGCCGAGGAGATCAAGGACGACGTGCTGCGCCACGGGGTCGACGAGCGCGGCGTGCTCACCCAGCGCTACGGCGATCCGGCGCTGGACGCCTCGCTGCTGCTGGCGGTGCTGACCCGGTTCCTGCCGCCGGACGACCCCCGAATCCGCGCCACCGTGCTGGCCATCGCCGAGGAGTTGACCCACGACGGGCTGGTGCTGCGGTACCGCGTCGAGGAGACCGACGACGGGCTGACGGGCGAGGAGGGCACCTTCACCATCTGTTCGTTCTGGCTGGTGTCGGCCCTGGTCGAGATCGGCGAGATCCACCGCGCCCGGCATCTGTGCGAGCGGCTGCTCTCGTTCGCCAGCCCGCTGCACCTCTACGCCGAGGAGATCGAACCCCGCACCGGGCGGCACCTGGGCAACTTCCCGCAGGCGTTCACCCACCTGGCGTTGATCAACGCCGTCGTGCACGTGATCCGCGCCGAGGAGGAGGCCGACAGCTCCGGGGTGTTCGTGCCCGCCAACGCGCCGATCTAGCGCCGGTTGATCCAGCTCAGCGCACGTAGGCGGCCAGGTTCTCGCCGAGTTCGTCGAACAGCGCCTGGTTCAGGTTGAACGCCACCTTCACCTCGTCGACTACGCGCGCCTTGTCGGCGGGGCTGAGGTCGAGCTCGTCGAGGCGGGTGCGGTAGGCGTCCTTGTACGGCTTGGGCTTGGCGATGTCGGGGAACGCGTAGAACGCCGTACCGGCACCGTCGAGGTCGAAGCTGCGCTCCAGGATCCGGCCGATCGCCTGCCCGCCGGACAGATCGCCCAGGTAGCGGGTGTAGTGGTGGGCCAGCAGGTCGCCGCCCCAGTCGCGGCTGCGCAACCGCTCGGCGTACTCGGTGGCCGCGGGGCTGTCGGTGTCGTACGGCGCGCCGGGCGCCCAGTGGTCGAGGTCGGCTTCCAGCGCGGCGCGGCGCTCCACCGCCGGGTCGTAGACGGCGGCCACCGCGGGGTCGCTGCGCCGCGCTGAGATCGCGTCCTCGAGGGCCACGTAGACCGTGTGCAGCCGCTGCAGGTAGGCGGTGTAACCCGCCGCGTTGATCCGGCCGGCCAGCAGTTCCACGGTGAAATCCGAGTTCTCCGCGGCATCGTGCTCGGCCTCCGAACCCTCCCGCATCGCGGTGGACAGCTGCTGTTCGGCCAGTGCGGTGCTCGTCATCGACACTCCCTTGTGCGGTTGGACGCCTGCGGACCACCCTAGGTGGCGCCGGCCGGTTCGTCGCCCGCTCTTACAGCGGCAGGCCGTCGCGCTCGGCGTCGGCGCGGTAGCGCTCCACCCACTCGTCGGAGCGCTGGTCGGCCTGGCGTTCCAGCACGGGGGGCGGCGCCAGCCCGGGATCCTCGCCGAGCGCCTCGAGCACGGTGCCGACGGTCTGGGTCAGGTTGCGCCACAACACCGGATACGGCACCTCGATGGGATGCACGTCCTCCTCGACGAACCAGTTGCGCCAACCGTCATCCTGGGCGCGCAGCATCGTCACCACGTGCGCGATGGCCCCGGCGTGGTACTCGGCGCGCGCGTCGCGGACCGGGTCGGGCCGCCCACGCCAGACCCGGGTCTGCACCGCCCGCCAGAACGAGACGGCCTGGGACACCACGTCGGGCCGGTAGACGTGGACCAGCACGGGGTCGGAGCCGACGACGTCGCGGATGGCGGGCAGCAGGCCCTCCCCGGAGCGGTCCGGCAGGTTCTTGGCGCGCTGCAACAGCAGCGGGACCTGGTTCCACATCAGCTTGCCGCCCCAGGTCCCGTTGGGGGTGCGGCCGACCGTGCGGATGTAGTCGCGCCAGATCTCGGCCGGCGCCAGATCCGGCGTCCCCTCGACGAGCGGGTCCAGCAGCGTCAGGATCGTGGGGTCCTCGATATCGGCGAACCACTCGCGCGGCTGCGGGGACATGCTGGTGTGCGGCAGGTACTGGAAGAACTCCTGCGGTTCGCCGGCCACCCCGGTGGCCCGCAGCGATTCCACCAGCAGCGTGCTGCCGCTGCGCTGGGAGGCCAGAACGAGGTACGCCGTCGGTGTCTCGGACATTCGCGAGAGCCTAGTAGCAATTCAATCGGGCCGCGCACCTCCGTGATTTTGTTCAGTCCGAAGGTAACTCTTGTTCGGCCTGCGGTTTCATGCCTCTTTCCGAGGACGCGGCCGACCGACTCGGATAGGGAATGCCCTTGATGTGCGCATAAGTGCGGGTATAGCGGTCCGATATCCGGGTGCCGGCGAACTCCGACGGAATGACGTCGTTGGTCTCTTCGCGCCACTCGTTGAGGCGCAGCGCGAATTCCTGCGCGACCGATTCCATTTTCTGGCTGTCCGCACTGGTCAGCAAGTTGTTCAGTTCACGCGGGTCGGCGCGCAAATCGTAGAGTTCGCGGCGGGGCCGGGGGCCGTCGATCTGACCGGCCAACGCCCGACCCGGGGCACTGTCCTCGATGTCCCACGGCAAGTCCAGGACCGGCCGGTCCGCGTAATTCTCGATGTAGCTGTAATCCTTGGTGCGAATGGCCCGAATGGGGTCGAATGAATCGTGGTAAGTCTTGCTCGTATACACCGCCGAGCGCATTTCTTCGGCATTCTCCAGCAAATTTGCGGCTTGGGAAATTCCCTCCACCTCCGCGGGCACCTCGACGCCGAGGACATCGAGCAGCGTGGGCAACAGATCCACCCCGCTGAAGAGTTCGTCACAGACCCGCGGCGCCACCTTCCGGGCCCGCGGCGGGCGGACGATCAGCGCGATCCCCGTGCCCGCGTCGTAGAGCGTGGACTTCGCCCGCGGCAGGGCCGGGCCGTGATCGGTGACGAAGACCACCCAGGTGTTCTCGTCGAGTCCGGTGTCGGCCAGCGTGTCGAGCAGTTGCCCGACCGCCGCGTCGGCCACGGTGATCGACCCGTAAAAATCAGCGAGATCCTGACGCACCTCCGGGGTATCGGGCAGATAGTCCGGGACCCGTACCGCCGACGGATCGGCCGCTTCGTAGCGGTCGTGAGGATAGGGCCGGTGGGTCTCGAAGAATCCCGCCGTCAACAGGAAGGGTTGCGCTGGGGGGCGGCGCAGCCACTCGACGGCGCGTTCGACGACGTATTCGCAGTACGAATTGGACACGTCGAACTCGTCGAAGCCCAGCCTCGACGGGAAGCTCGACTCGTGCTGCATACCGAAAAGAGCGGTGTGCCAGCCGGATTCGGAAAGCAGCGCGGGCAGCGTCCGGACCCCGGACCGGTACTCCCAACCGTGGTGGGCCAACCCGACCAGGCCGTTGCTGTGCGGATGGCGGCCGGTGAACAACGATCCCCGCGACGGCGAGCACAACGGTGCGGTGGCATGAGCCCGGGTGAACAGCACGCCTTCGCCGGCCAGCGCGTCCAGACAGGGACTGTGCACGCCGGGGTTTCCGTAAACACCCAGGTAGCGGCCCAGATCGTGCCAATGTACGAGGAGAACGTTCTCGTTGGCGGTCACAATCCCACCTTGCCTGATGGCCTCGGGATGCGCGCTGGTGGGCTGCGTTGCCGACAGGTTCACCGGCACCCGCTAGTCTCGATCTGACGAATCTGAGCTGCATCAGAAGGGCGGTCATGGGCACTATCTACAACGACGTCAGCGAATTGGTCGGGCGCACGCCGCTCGTCCGACTCAACCGCCTCACCGAAGGCCTCGGTGCGCAGGTGCTGGCCAAGCTCGAGTTCTACAACCCGGCCAATAGTGTCAAGGACCGCATCGGTGTCGCCATCATCGACGCGGCCGAGGCCGCGGGCGCGCTGCGTCCAGGCGGCACCATCGTCGAGGCCACCAGCGGCAACACCGGGATCGCGCTGGCCATGGTCGGTGCCGCCCGCGGTTACCGGGTCATCCTGACCATGCCCGACACCATGTCCACCGAGCGTCGCGTGATGCTGCGCGCCTTCGGCGCCGAGATCGTCCTGACCCCGGGCTCGGAGGGGATGGCCGGCGCCGTGGCGCGCGCCAAGCAGATCATCTCCGAGACCGAGAACGCGGTGGCCGCAGACCAATTCGCCAACCCCGCCAACCCGGAGATCCACGAGCGCACCACCGGTGCGGAGGTCTGGACCGACACCGACGGCGCCGTCGACATCTTCGTCGCGGGCATCGGCACCGGCGGCACCCTGACCGGTGTGGGCCGCTACCTCAAGGCGCGCAAGCCCGAGGTCAAGATCGTCGGCGTGGAACCGCTGGACTCCCCCATCCTCAACGGTGGCGACCCCGGTCCGCACAAGATCCAGGGCATCGGCGCCAACTTCATCCCCGAGGTGCTCGACCGCGGTGTCTACGACGAGATCATCGACGCCACCTTCGAGGACTCGATCCGGATCGCCCGCGCACTGGGCACCGACGAGGGCATCCTGGGCGGGATCTCGGCGGGCGCAAACGTCTGGGCCGCACTCGAATTGGCCAAACGCCCGGAGAACGCGGGCAAGCAGATCGTGGTCATCATCCCCGACTTCGGCGAGCGCTACGTGTCGACTCCGCTGTTCGAACACATCCGGGACTGAGGACCTATGGCGCTGTTGGCCACGCTGCGTGAGGACCTGCGCAACGCCCGAGCACACGACCCGGCCGCGCGCGGGGACGTGGAGAACGCGCTGGTGTACTCCGGGCTGCACGCCATCTGGGCGCACCGGCTGGCGCATCGGATGTGGGCGCGACCGGCGCTGCGCGGCCCGGCGCGGATCCTCATGCAGGCCGTCCGCGCGTTCACCGGGATCGAGATCCATCCCGGCGCCACCATCGGCCGACGCTTCTTCATCGACCACGGCATGGGCGTGGTGATCGGCGAGACCGCCGAGATCGGTGACGACGTGATGCTCTATCACGGGGTGACCCTCGGTGGCCGCACGCTGCAACAGGTCAAGCGGCATCCCACCATCGGCAACCGGGTCACCATCGGCGCCGGCGCGAAGGTGTTGGGACCGTTGACCATCGGCGACGACAGCGCCGTCGGCGCCAACGCCGTCGTCACCCGGGACGTGCCGGCCGAGTCGATCGCGACCGGCATCCCGGCGGTGGTGCGGCAACGCTCGGCCAAGGAACGCGAGCAGGCCGTCGACCCGACCAGCTACATCGACCCCGCGATGTACATCTGAGGGCTACTTCTTGGTGGTCTTGTCGCCCGCGGAATCGGTGGACAGCGCGGCCACGAAGGCCTCCTGCGGGACCTCGACCCGACCGATGGTCTTCATCCGCTTCTTGCCCTCCTTCTGCTTCTCGAGCAGCTTGCGCTTACGGCTGATGTCGCCGCCGTAGCACTTGGACAGCACGTCCTTGCGGATGGCCCGGATGTTCTCGCGGGCAATGATCTTCGAGCCGACCGCGGCCTGCACCGGCACCTCGAACTGCTGCCGCGGGATGAGCTCCTTGAGCTTGGTGGTCATCTTGTTGCCATAGGCAAACGCCGAGTCCTTGTGCACGATCGCGCTGAACGCGTCGACGGCCTCACCCTGCAACAGGATGTCGACCTTGACCAGCTGCGACTGCTGCTCGCCGGCCTCCTCGTAGTCCAGGCTGGCGTACCCGCGGGTGCGCGACTTCAACGCGTCGAAGAAATCGAAGATGATCTCCCCCAGCGGCATCGTGTAGCGCAGTTCGACGCGCTCGGGCGACAGGTAGTCCATGCCGCCGAGTTCGCCGCGCCGCGACTGGCACAGCTCCATGATGGAGCCGATGAACTCGCTGGGCGCGATGATGGTGGTCTTGACCACCGGCTCGTAGATCTCGGCCACCTTGCCCTCGGGCCAGTCCGACGGGTTCGTCACCGTCATCTCGGTGCCGTCGTCCTTGCGGACCCGGTAGACCACGTTGGGCGAGGTGGAGATCAGGTCGAGGTCGAACTCGCGCTCCAGCCGCTCGCGGGTGATCTCCATGTGCAGCAGGCCCAGGAAACCGCACCGGAAACCGAAGCCCAGCGCCACCGAGGTCTCCGGCTCCCACGTCAGCGCCGCGTCGTTGAGCTGCAGCTTCTCCAGCGCGTCGCGCAGGTTCGGGTAATCCGAGCCGTCCACCGGATACAGCCCGGAGTACACCATCGGCTTGGGTTCGCGGTAGCCGGTCAGCGGCTCCTCGGCGCCCTTGCGGGCGGTGGTGACGGTGTCACCGACCTTGGACTGGCGGACGTCCTTCACGCCGGTGATCAGGTAGCCGACCTCGCCGACGCCGAGGCCGTCGCTGGCCTTGGGCTCGGGCGAGACGATGCCCACCTCGAGCAGTTCGTGGGTGGCCCCGGTGGACATCATCGCGATGCGCTCGCGCGGCATGATCTTGCCGTCGACCACGCGGACGTAGGTGACCACGCCGCGGTAGATGTCGTAGACCGAGTCGAAGATCATCGCCCGGGCCGGAGCGTCGGCGTTGCCCTGCGGCGCCGGCACCTGCCGCACCACCTCGTCGAGCAGCTCGGTCACGCCCATCCCGGTCTTGCCCGAGACCCGCAGCACGTCGTCGGGTTCGCAGCCGATGATGTGGGCGATCTCGCCGGCGTAGCGGTCCGGGTCCGCGGCGGGCAGGTCGATCTTGTTGAGCACCGGGATGATGGTCAGGTCCCGGTCCAGCGCCAGGTACAAGTTGGCCAGCGTCTGCGCCTCGATGCCCTGGGCCGCATCGACCAGCAGCACCGCACCCTCGCAGGCCTCCAGCGCGCGCGACACCTCGTAGGTGAAGTCGACGTGGCCGGGCGTGTCGATCAGGTGCAGCACGAACTCCTCGTCGCCGACGCGCCACGGCAGCCGGACGTTCTGTGCCTTGATGGTGATCCCGCGCTCGCGCTCGATGTCCATCCGGTCCAGGTACTGGGCACGCATCGAACGGTCGTCGACCACGCCGGTGAGCTGCAACATCCGGTCGGCCAGGGTGGACTTCCCGTGGTCGATGTGGGCGATGATGCAGAAATTCCGAATCTGCGCCGGCGCAGTGAACGTCTTGTCGGCGAAGCTGCTGATGGAAATCTCCTGGTAGGTCGGCCTGTCAGGCGCGATGGGACGTGTCCAGAGTAGCCAGCGAACGACCTCGGCTCACAATCGAGCGTGTCCGGGAGCGCTTATGCTTCAGCTATGGCGTCGCAATGGAGGCCGCTGCAGCAGGTTCTGAAGGTCACCGAGCATCTGGTGTTCAACGAGGCACCGAAATTGATCCGCAATCTGCAGAACCCGCAGGCCGTGCAGCGCGGTATCCAGCAGGGTCTTCAGCAGGGGCTGAAGATCGGCGTCGACGCGCTGGTCGGGGCCACGGTCGCCCCACCCGCGGCCATCACCACGGGCCGGCCGGTCACCCACACCATCGTGCCGACGGCCCACCGGGCGCGCCGGATCTCGTATGCCCCCGACCTCGACGGTCAGGCCGATCCGGGCGAGATCGTCTGGACCTGGGTGGTCTACGAGGACGACCCGAGCCGCGGCAAGGACCGGCCGGTGCTGGTGGTCGGCCGGGACCGCAAGGTCCTGCTCGGCCTGATGCTGTCCAGTCAGCAGCACCACGCCGACGACCGGCACTGGGTCGGGATCGGCGCGGGCCCCTGGGACGGTGAGGGCCGGCCGAGCTGGGTGCGGCTGGACCGGGTGCTCGACGTCCCCGAGGAGGGCATCCGCCGCGAGGGCGCCATCCTGGACCGCACCAAGTTCGATATCGTCGCGACGCGGCTGCGCGCGGAGTACTCCTGGAGCTGACGCGGTCGCCTGCGACTGATCAGCGCGGCTCGCGCCACATCTGCCACATCGTCGGGCCGTCGTCGGGCAGGGGGATCTCGCCGGTCACCTCGAACCCGAACCGCTGGTAGTAGGGCAGGTTGTCGGGGTTGCTGGACTCCAGATAGGCCGGGGCGAACTCGGCATCGACACGGTCCAGGCGCGATTTCATCAGCGCGTGGCCGTAGCCGCCGCCGCGGAAGGTGGGGTCGCTGCCGATCACGCCCAAATACCAGTGCGGCTCCTCGGGATGATGCTTCTTCATCAGCTCGCTCATCTGTTGCCCGCGCTGGAAGCGCGAACCGAACGCGCTGACGAAGGAGGCCAACATGCGCAGGTCCTGCCAGCCGGACGTCTTCCACTGACCCGGCGGTGTCCACAGCGCGGCCGCCGCGATGTGCGCCCCGTCGGTGGCGACCTCGCACGCGCCGTGCGCCAGGAACTGGTGCCGGGTGATCGTCGCGAACATCTTTGGCAGGACCTTGGCGCGCCGGCCGGCCTCCGGCAGCATCCACGTCATCACCGGATCGTCGAAGAACGCGCGGCCCAGCGTGTGCGCCAGTTCGCGGATGTCGGTCTTTCGGGCGGCCGCGACTTCGGGGGCGGCGTCGGGGGAAAGCACCCGTTCAGCCTGTCATAGCAAAGTCCGAGGGTCAGCCCTGGGTGATGTAGGCCTGCAGCTGTTCCTGCTCGGACTGCAGTTCCTCCAGGCGGGTCTTGACGATGTCGCCAATGCTGACGATCCCGACCAAACGGCCGTCGACCAGCACCGGGATGTGGCGCACCCGATTGGTGGTCATCATCTCGGAAAGCTCGTCGACCGAGGAATCCAGCCCGCAGGTGGCCACCGCGGGGGTCATGATCTGGGCCACCGGCAACTCGAGAATGGCCGGGCCCTTTTCGTAGAGGCGGCGCACCACGTCGCGCTCGGAGACCATGCCGGCGATCACCCCCGCCGAGCCGACGACCACCATGGCGCCGATGTTGGCCTCGGCCAGCCCGGTCAGTAGCTCTCGTACCGACGCCTGCGGGCTCACCGTCGCGACGTCGGCCCCCTTGCTCCTCAGGACATCCGCGATCCGCATCGCAACCTCCACAGCTGTGATCCAGTTCACACCAGACTAGGCGCGATCGTCCGCCCGCGAAAGGTTTCGGCGAACCATTGGGCACGGTGCCGTCACGTCTCGGTGAACGACGGATGCCATTTCGCGAGATTTCCCGCCGCCGCGACGGCGGTGTGAGATACCCAGCGCATGGCCATCGAGATCACCCTGTTGGGCACCGGCAGTCCCATCCCCGACCCGCACCGCGCGGGCCCGGCCACCCTGGTCCGGACCGGCGGTCAGACGCTGCTGGTGGACTGCGGCCGCGGCGTGCTGCAACGCGCGGCGGCGGTGGACGTCGGGGCCAACAACCTCGACGCCCTGCTGCTCACCCATCTGCACAGCGACCACATCACCGACCTGGGTGACGTGATCATCACCCGGTGGGTGACGACTTTCGACGCGCAGGCCGCGCCGTTGCCGATCATCGGCCCGCCCGGCACCGCCGAGGTGGTGCGGGCGACGCTCGAAGCGTTCGGTTTCGACATCGGCTACCGGATCGCGCACCACGACGACCTGACCGAACCGCCCCCGCTGGAGGTGCACGAGTACACCGAGGGCCCGGTGTGGGACCGCGAACCGGTGCGCATCACCGCCGCGCCGACCGATCATCGACCGGTGGAGCCCACGCTGGGATTCCGCGTGGACTGCGAGGGCACCGCGGTGGTGCTCGCCGGCGACACCGTGCCGTGCGCCGGCCTGGATGACCTGAGCGCCGGCGCGGACGCCCTGGTGCACACCGTCATCCGCGAGGACCTGGTGAATCAGATACCGATGCAACGATTCAAGGACATCTGCGACTATCACTCGTCGGTGCAACAGGCGGCGGCCACCGCCGCGCGCGCCGGGGTGGGCACGCTGATCCTCACCCACTACGTCCCGGCGATCGCCCCCGGACAGGAGGAGCAGTGGCGGCAACTGGCGGCCACCGAGTTCGACGGCCGCATCGAACTCGGCGACGACCTGCATCGGGTGCAGGTCGGCTGAGGCCGCCGGTCAGGCCAGCCGGGTGATCTCCACGACGACGTCGAGGTCGGTGGAACCCGCGCCGGAGTAGATACCCTTCAGCGGCGTCACGTCCGAGTAGTCGCGGCCCACCCCGACGCTGATGTACTGCTGGTTGATGCCGGTGTCGTTGGTCGGGTCGTAGTACCACCACTCGCCGGTCCACGCCTGGATCCAGGCGTGGCTCTGCCCGTCGACGGTGTCGCCGACGGCGGCGTCGCGGTGCGGGTGCAGATAACCCGACACGTAGCGCGCCGGAATCCCCATCCCCCGCAACAGGATCAGCGTCAGGTGCGCGAAATCCTGGCACACGCCCTTGCCCTCGCGCAGCGCATCCAGGCCCGAGGAATGCACCCCGGTGGTGCCCGCGACGTAGGTCAGCTCGCCCTGCACCCAGCGCGCCGCCTCGATGACGGCCCCCTGCGGGTCGTGATCCCTGGCGATGCGGCGCCCGACCCGCTCGATGCGCTTGCTCGCCGGCGTGTAGTGGGTGGGGCTGAGCATCTCGTTGTAGCGGTCCGCCACGGCCTCCGAGGCCAGGTCGTCCCAACTCACCGAATTCTGCGGCGCTTCGGGCTGTTCGGTCTCCACCACCGACGACGCGGTGACCTCGAGTTCGGTGTGCGGGGCGTGCAGATCGAACGCCGTGACGGCGGTGCCCCAGTAGTCGACGTAGCGGTAGGACCGGGTGGCCGGCACCGTCTCGACCCGGTTGAGGATCACGTTCTGCCGC
>Ga0265293_10005047_pt1 | contig 22535 bp, 22 predicted proteins | sample Munlanlewell138R_FD_192505 | JGI IMG/M metagenome (GOLD analysis project Ga0265293, IMG submission 192505) | Leachate microbial communities from a municipal landfill in Southern Ontario, Canada - Leachate well 138R | ecosystem: Engineered > Solid waste > Landfill > Unclassified | place: Canada... | reverse complement strand
AATCCGGCTCCACCGGTTGGTCCTGCATTAGGTCAAGCGGGTGTTAATATTATGGGTTTTTGTAAAGAATTCAATGCAAAAACTGCAGATCAAGCTGGACTTATTATTCCGGTAGTTATCACTGTTTTTGAAGATCGTTCATTTACCTTTATAACAAAGACTCCGCCTGCGGCAGTATTACTTAAAAAAGCAGCTGGCGTTGCGTCTGGTTCTGGTGAACCAAACAAGAAAAAGGTAGCAACAGTAAATCGTGATAAAGTTAGAGAAATTGCTGAGCTAAAAATGGAAGATTTAAATGCAGCTAGCGTAGAAGCAGCAATGCGTATGGTTGAAGGCACTGCTCGAAGCATGGGTATTGCAATTGAAGGATAGTTGATAGGTTGGTGTATTTTGCCAACCCATACTAGTGGGAGGCATTGACCGCTATAACCACAAAGGAGGACAATTAGAATGGCTAATAAAGGTAAAAAATATCTAGAAGCTAAAAAGCTTGTTAATAAAGAAGCTACTTATAATCCAAGCGAAGCAGTTGAATTGGCTAAAAAGACAACTGTTACAAAGTTTGATGCAACTGTTGAGGTTGCAGTTCGTTTAGGAGTAGACCCAAAGAAAGCTGATCAGCAGCTTCGTGGTGCGCTAGTATTACCACATGGAACTGGTAGAGTTCAAAGAGTACTTGTATTCGCAAAAGGTGAAAAGGCTAAGGAAGCTGAAGCAGCTGGTGCGGATTATGTTGGTGATGATGACTTAATTTCTAAAATCCAAGGTGGATGGTTTGATTTCGACGTTATCGTTGCTACACCTGACATGATGGCTAATGTTGGTAAGCTTGGACGTGTATTAGGTCCAAAAGGCTTAATGCCAAATCCTAAAACAGGTACGGTAACATTTGATGTTGCTAAAGCTGTTAATGAAATCAAAGCAGGTAAGATTGAATATCGTGTTGACAAAGCGGGTAACATCCATGCGCCAATAGGCAAAGTTTCTTTTGACGAAGGAAAGCTTTTAGACAACTTACTTGCTGTTGTTGATACACTTAAACGTGTTAAACCAGCATCTGCAAAAGGACAATATATTCGCAATGTAACCTTGTCTACGACAATGGGACCTGGAGTGCGTGTGGACTTACAAAAACTGTAAGATCAGAATTTATAAACGTATATTCTGATTGACACATGTTAGCTAATGTGATATATTGCATAATGTTCAATTAGAATACTATAACCGTAGACAGCAGGTTGTCATATTTGACATAAAATATTCCTGCCGAGGTGTTTAGCATAAACCTATTAAATAGATGATTTGATATTATCTATTTGTCGGATTGCGAGCCTTCGTTTGTCTACGAAGGCTCGTTTATATTTAACGGATGTCGAGTTTACTATTATATTAATTGAAATCGAGATGAATACAGGAGGTGTAATATATGGGTATTAGAGAGGAAAAAGAGCAAGTCGTAGAGCTTATCGCAGAAAAACTTCAAAAGAGCAAAAGTACGATCGTTACTGATTACCGTGGATTGAACGTTACACAGGTGACTGAACTTCGTAAAAAGCTGCGTGAGAGTAATGTTGAATTTAAGGTTCTTAAAAACACATTAACTCGATTAGCTACACAAAAGACGGACTTGACTGGCCTTAACGATATACTAGTAGGTCCTACTGCTATAGCATTTAGTGAAGAAGATGCTGTCTCAGCAGCAAAAGTATTGGTTGAGTTTGCTAAGAAAAATGAGGCATTAGAAATTAAAGGTGGTATTGTTGAAGGTCAAATCGTTAGCTTGGATGAAATTAAAGCGCTTGCTAGCTTACCTTCGCGTGAAGGACTTATTTCTATGTTCTTGAGCGTACTACAAGCTCCTGTGCGTAATTTTGCATTGGCAGTTAAAGCGGTTGCAGATAAGAACGAAGAAACTAAAGAAGCATAAAACTTATAATTATTAACTTTTAAACATTAAACGAAAAAATAGGAGGTTATTTAAGTGAATAAAGAGCAAATTATTGAAGCAATTAAAGGTATGAATGTACTAGAATTAAACGATTTAGTTAAGGCAATTGAAGAGGAATTCGGTGTTACTGCAGCTGCTCCTGTAGCAGCAGTAGGTGGCGCTGTTGCTGTAGCCGCTGAAGAGCAAAGCGAATTTGATGTAATCTTAACAAATGCTGGAGCATCTAAAATCAACGTAATTAAAATAGTTCGTGAAATTACAGGACTTGGATTAAAAGAAGCTAAAGCAATGGTTGATGCAGCACCAACGCCTGTTAAAGAAAAGATTGGCAAAGAAGAAGCAGAGCAAATTAAAGTTAAGCTTGAAGAAGCTGGAGCTAACGTAGAAGTTAAGTAGTTAAGTATGATAAATAACCCTTGTCAGTGGGCAGGGGTTTTTATTATCATATGACTAAATATTGTAGAATTTAGGTATAATTTGTCAAATTCAATCGCATCATAGTATAGATTGGGGTTGAAGCTGGTTGGAACATTATTATAGTAACTCGCCAAAGGTTACTTCTAAAGAATTGACTATACAGGCAAAGTTAAGAGATAGGGAATGGACATTTACCTCTGACGCCGGCGTATTTTCTAAGACTGGAATTGATTTTGGCACACGTTTGTTAATTGAAACCGTAGAAGTTACTGATGGTTATACTATATTAGATTTAGGTTGCGGGTATGGTGTTGTAGGTATTGTACTTGGTGCGGAAACATCTAGAGGAACAATTACTTTTGCAGATATTAATGAACGAGCTGTCATGTTGGCTCGGAAGAACTGCCAACGTCATCGTATTACGAATGCGTCATTTTTTGTGAGTGATGGGTTTCAAGAGTTACCAGGTCAAAAGTTTCAGCATATAGTGCTTAATCCACCAATACGTGCAGGCAAGGCTAAAATATACTCGCTGTTTAATGATGCAGCAGACTATTTAGAACCTGCGGGAGTTTTTTGGATTGTTATTCACAAAAAGCACGGTGCAGATTCGGCTATAAAAAAGTTAGAAACATTGTATAAGAGTGTAAAAATCGTTAATAAGAAGAGCGGATATCAAATAATCAGGGCAAGCAATAGTTGACAAATGGCGCTGGATTGTTTGACACAAAAAAACGCTTGTGATATTATGATTTAATGTATAATAACCAATATTTATGTAAAAAATGGTTTTACTTGGTGTATACTAAGTTTTTTTGCACGAAAACGGGCATGAGGGGTGAAGTCATTGGCGGGCAACTTAGTTAGTTACGGAAAACGTCAACGAAGAAGCTATGCAAACATTAAAGAGGTATTAGAATTACCTAACCTTATTGAAATTCAGCAGGCATCCTACCGATGGTTTATGGAATCTGGGCTTAAAGAAATGTTTGAAGACATTTCTCCAATTCAAGACTTTACAGGTAATTTAGTTCTAGAATTTATTGATTATCAACTAGGAGAACCTAAATATTCTGTTGATGAATCGAAAGAACGCGATGCAACATACGCTGCTCCTTTGAGAGTTAAAGTAAGACTTATTAACAAGGAAACAGGGGAAGTAAAAGAACAGGAAGTATTTATGGGAGATTTCCCATTGATGACAGATACAGGAACATTCGTAATTAACGGTGCTGAGCGTGTAATAGTAAGTCAGCTCGTGAGATCCCCAAGTGTATATTTCAGTTTTAAGAATGATAAGACAGGTAAAGAAACCTACACAGCTACAGTCATACCAAACCGTGGAGCTTGGCTTGAACTAGAGATTGATGCTAAAGATATTATCTATGTACGCATCGATCGAACTAGAAAGCTACCAGTGACGGTTCTTTTGCGTGCTCTAGGATTCGGACATGATGATGATATTATTAATTTACTAGGTGACAATCAATACATCCGAAACACGCTTGAGAAGGATAATACAGATAATACAGATAAAGCATTACTTGAAATATATGAAAGATTACGTCCTGGTGAACCACCAACAGTTGATAATGCTAAGAGTCTATTATATTCTCGTTTTTTGGATCCAAAGCGTTATGATTTAGCGAGTGTTGGTAGATATAAGATAAATAAGAAGCTGCATATTAAGAATAGAATTTTAAATCATAAGCTGGCAGAAGCAATTGTAGATAAAAATACGGGTGAAATTATCGCTGAAGCGGGCAATGTTATAGACAGAAGACTGCTTAATAAGTTAATAAATTATATTGAAAATGGTGTACTAGATACAATAGCTATTCCACATGGCGGCGTTCTAGAAGATGAGCCAGTCGAAATGCACTCAATAAAGATTGTTTCACCGAATGAAGAAGGTCAAATAATTCAAGTGCTTAGTAATGGCGTTATTGATAAAAAGGTAAAAAACATTACCGGAGCAGATATTGTTGCATCTATCAGTTATTTTATAAACCTATTACATGGCATTGGCGATGTTGATGATATTGACCACTTAGGTAATAGAAGATTGCGTGCTGTCGGAGAGCTTTTACAGAATCAGTTTCGAATTGGATTATCACGTATGGAGCGTGTAGTTAGAGAGCGTATGTCAATTCAAGACATAAATGCAATAACTCCACAAGCTCTTATAAATATAAGACCAGTTATTGCTTCAATCAAAGAGTTCTTTGGAAGTAGTCAGTTGTCACAATTTATGGATCAAACCAATCCGTTAGCTGAGTTAACACATAAAAGGCGTTTATCAGCTCTAGGTCCTGGTGGACTTACTAGAGAGCGTGCTGGTTTCGAAGTTCGAGACGTTCATCACTCTCACTATGGTAGAATGTGTCCAATCGAAACACCAGAAGGCCCGAATATTGGGTTGATTAACTCGTTGTCTTCATTTGCTCGGATTAATGAATACGGTTTTATTGAAACACCATATCGTAAAGTTGATCACGAAATAAATCAAGTAACTGAAAAGATAGATTATTTGACTGCAGACGAAGAAGATAATTTTGTTGTAGCTCAAGCAAATGCCGAGCTTAATGATGATGGAACCTTTGTCTTAGACCAAGTTGTATGTCGTTATCGAGAAGAGATTCAGCCTGTACCAAGAGAAAAGATTGACTATATGGATGTATCTCCAAAGCAAGTAGTATCAGTTGCGACGGCATTAATTCCGTTCCTAGAAAATGATGACGCAAACCGTGCTTTGATGGGTTCTAACATGCAACGTCAAGCAGTACCATTATTGGTTACTGATGCACCATTAGTAGGAACCGGTATGGAATATAAAGCAGCTAAGGATTCTGGTGTAGTTACTACAGTTAAGCACGATGGAATAGTTGAGTATGTTTCAGCTAAAGAAATTCGGGTAAGACGCATTGGCGAAGTTGACGGTCAAGAAATTAAAGGTGACGTGGATACTTATAAGTTGCATAAATTTGTTAGATCCAACCAAGGGACATGTATTAACCAGCGACCTATTTGTAAATTAGGTGACAGAGTTACAGTAGGTGAGATAATTGCCGATGGACCTGCCACTGATCAAGGAGAGTTAGCGCTTGGACGTAACGTACTGGTAGCGTTTATGACTTGGGAAGGTTACAACTACGAGGATGCTATCTTACTATCTGAGCGCTTAGTTAAGGAAGATGTTTATACTTCTATTCATATTGAAGAATATGAATCAGAGGCTAGAGATACTAAGCTAGGGCCAGAGGAAATTACTCGTGATATACCGAATATCGGTGAGGATGCCCTCAAGAATTTAGACGAAGATGGTATAATTCGTATCGGAGCAGAGATTAAACCAGGTGATATTCTAGTAGGTAAAGTTACACCTAAGGGTGTTACGGAATTAACTGCCGAAGAACGATTATTACATGCGATTTTCGGAGAGAAGGCGCGAGAAGTTAGAGATACTTCACTGCGTGTTCCGCATGGTGAAGAAGGTATTGTAGTCGATGTTAAGATATTCACTCGTGAAAATGGAGATGAATTGCCTCCTGGTGTTAATGAATTAGTCCGAGTATACATCGCCCAAAAACGTAAAATATCTGTCGGAGATAAGATGGCTGGGCGTCACGGTAATAAAGGTGTTATAGCTAGAATAATGCCAGAAGAAGATATGCCTTTCCTTCCTGATGGAACGCCAGTTCAGATTGTATTAAACCCATTAGGTGTACCGTCTCGTATGAATATTGGTCAGGTACTAGAAACGCACTTAGGAATGGCATCTAGAGTTCTCGGTTTATACATGGCGACACCTGTATTTGACGGAGCTAATGAAAATGACGTTTTTGATGCACTTGAAGAGGCTGGATTACCTAGAGACGGTAAGACTGAGTTATATGATGGTCGTACAGGTGAAAAGTTCGAGAACCGTGTAACCGTAGGCTGTATGTATATGTTGAAGCTAGCACATATGGTTGATGATAAGATTCATGCCCGTTCAACTGGACCATACTCACTTGTAACGCAGCAACCACTTGGTGGTAAAGCGCAATTTGGTGGACAGCGTTTCGGAGAGATGGAAGTTTGGGCATTGGAAGCTTATGGAGCAGCATATACGCTACAAGAGATTCTAACAGTGAAATCCGATGATGTCATTGGTCGTGTTAAGACTTATGAGGCTATTGTTAAAGGTGAGAACGTTCCAGAGCCTGGAGTTCCTGAATCATTTAAAGTATTAATCAAGGAATTACAGAGCTTAGGTATGGACGTCAAGATACTATCTGAAAATGAAGAGGAAATCATCATGCGAGAGTCAGACGATGATGATGAATCAACGGAGAAGCTCAATTTAAATATTGAGGATGTTAATGAAGACGATGAAAAATAGATTAACCTAGGGGGAATGACCCTTGTTGGATGTCAATAACTTTGAATGTATGAAAATTGGTTTGGCTTCACCGAATAAAATTCGTTCATGGTCGTATGGCGAAGTAAAGAAGCCTGAGACAATTAACTATCGTACGTTAAAGCCTGAAAAAGAAGGACTATTTTGTGAGAAAATTTTTGGGCCTACAAGAGATTGGGAATGTCATTGCGGAAAGTATAAACGAGTACGTTATAAAGGTGTAGTTTGTGACCGATGTGGTGTTGAAGTAACTAAAGCAAAAGTTAGAAGAGAGCGCATGGGTCATATAGAGCTTGCTGCTCCAGTGTCGCATATTTGGTACTTTAAAGGCATTCCAAGTAGAATGGGATTAGTCCTAGATATGTCGCCAAGAGCGTTAGAAGAGATCATTTATTTTGCTGCTTATGTGGTAACAGATGCTGGCGAAACTACATTAGACAAGAAACAATTGTTATCAGAGAAAGAGTTCCGTAGTTATCGTGAAAAATTTGGCGATAGCTTTAAAGCTCAAATGGGCGCAGAAGCAATTAAGAAGTTATTGCAGGATATTGATATCGAGAAGGAATGCGAGCAACTTAAGGAAGAGCTTAAGGGAGCTCAAGGGCAAAGAAAGAACAAAATAACTAAACGTCTAGAAGTCCTTGAAGCATTTAAAGTCTCAGGTAATTGTCCTGATTGGATGATTCTTGATGTTCTTCCGGTAATTCCTCCTGAACTTCGCCCAATGGTTCAGTTAGATGGTGGTCGTTTTGCTACCTCAGATTTAAATGATCTTTATCGCAGAGTTATTAATCGTAATAACAGGTTAAAACGATTATTAGATCTTGGTGCACCGGAAATTATCGTGCAAAATGAAAAACGTATGCTGCAGGAAGCTGTAGATGCATTGATTGATAATGGACGTAGAGGCCGTCCTGTTACAGGTCCAGGTAATCGTCCGTTAAAATCATTAAGCCATATGTTGAAAGGTAAGCAAGGGCGTTTTCGCCAAAACTTACTTGGTAAGCGCGTAGACGACTCTGGACTTTCAGTTATTGTAGTTGGACCTAACCTACAAATGTACCAGTGCGGTCTGCCAAAGAAAATGGCACTAGAATTATTTAAGCCATTTGTAATGAAAGAACTTGTGGCAAAGAAAATTGCCCATAACATTAAAAGTGCAAAGCGTAAGGTAGAACGTGTTCATCCTGAGGTATGGGATGTATTAGAAGAAGTAATTAAAGAGCATCCAGTACTATTAAACCGTGCACCGACCCTGCATAGACTAGGTATTCAAGCATTTGAGCCAGTTCTTGTAGAAGGTAAAGCTATCAGATTACATCCGTTGGTATGTACTGCATACAATGCGGACTTTGACGGTGACCAGATGGCAGTACACGTACCATTATCAGCGGAAGCACAAGCAGAAGCTAGAATGTTAATGTTAGCGGCTTATAATATTTTGAATCCGAAGGATGGTAGACCAGTAGTTACGCCGACGCAGGATATGGTACTTGGTTGCTATTATCTGACTATGACTCAAAAAGGCAATTTAGGTGAAGGACGCGTATTCCATAATCCTAGTGAAGCAATACTTGCATATCAGAACAGTCAAATATCATTGCATACTTTAGTAGCAGTACCTGCTAAATCTACTGGCAAAACTAATTTAACAGAAAATCAAAGAAATGCTCTATTAGTTACAACGATTGGCAAGCTAATATTTAATGAGATATTCCCTACTGATTATCCGTTTATAGCGGAACCAACCAACCGTAATATAACCGAAGCAATTGATGATCGCTTTTTCATATTTGAGAAAGGCGTTAATGTTAAGGAATTTATCGGAAAAATGGATGAGACTCCTGCATTAACGAAAAGTAACATTGGGAAAATCATTGGTGAATGCTTTAACCGATACAAAACAACTAAAACTTCACAAATATTAGACAAGGTAAAGGCATTATCGTTCCAATTTGCAACCAAAGCAGGTATTACGATTGCCGTATCTGACATAATAGTACCAGATGAGAAATACACCATATTACGTGATGCAGAAGAAAAAGTAGAAACTGTAGTTAAACAGTTTAAGCGTGGATTAATCACAGACAATGAACGCTATGACCGTATTATCTCTATTTGGAGTACAGCTAAAGATGATATTACTAAAGAGCTAATGAGTACATTAGACCGTAATAACTCTATTTACATGATGGCTAACTCAGGAGCTCGTGGTAATGTCTCTCAGATTACACAATTAGCAGGTATGCGTGGTCTAATGGCTAATCCGAGTGGTCGTATTATTGAGTTACCGATTAAATCGAATTTCCGTGAAGGATTAACAGTACTTGAGTACTTTATCTCTACGCACGGGGCACGTAAAGGTTTAGCAGATACAGCGTTAAGAACGGCTGACTCCGGATATCTTACTCGTCGACTAGTAGACGTAGCGCAAGACGTTATCGTTCGTGAAGATGATTGTAAAACTGATAGATTCTTAGAAGTTGAAGATATGCGTGATGGTAGCGAAATTATCCAAGATCTATCTGAACGAATAATTGGCCGTATTAGCTTTAGCGATGTTACTCACCCAGAAACTGGTGAGGTTATTGTAGCGAAGAATGAAATGATAGAAGATAATACTGCTGATCGAATAATTAAAGCAGGCATCAAAAAAGTACGAATTCGTTCTATTATCACATGTAAGACTAACCATGGAGTTTGTATCAAATGCTATGGTCGTAATCTAGCAACTGGCCATAATGTTGAAATAGGTGAAGCAGTCGGAATTATCGCAGCTCAATCTATCGGGGAGCCGGGCACTCAGCTTACAATGCGTACCTTCCACACTGGTGGGGTAGCGGGTGACGATATTACCCAAGGTTTACCGAGAATTCAAGAGTTATTCGAAGCTCGTAACCCAAAAGGTCAAGCAGTTATATCTGAAATTGAAGGAACGGTTATAGATGTACGTGATGCTAAAGGTAAACGAGAAGTAGAAATTCAGAATGATCGGGAAAATAAAATCTATCAAATTCCATACAACTCGCGTATTAAAGTATTTAAAGGCGTTGAAGTAGTTCCGGGGCAAGAGCTTACGGAAGGATCGATTGACCCTAAAGAATTATTAGTAGTACGTGGTATACGTGGAGTTCAAAATTATCTAATTCGTGAAGTACAGCGTGTATACCGTTTGCAAGGTGTTGATATTGCAGATAAGCACATTGAAGTAATGGTTAGACAAATGCTTCGTAAAGTCAAAGTACTTGAACAAGGAGACACTAGTTTACTGCCGGGTACTTATGTAGATGTTAACGAATTTGAGGATAAGAACAAGAAGGCATTCATGGCAGGAAAAGATCCTGCTATAGCAAAACCAGTATTGTTTGGTATTACTAAAGCGTCTCTAGAAACAGACTCTTTCTTATCAGCAGCATCTTTCCAAGAAACAACTAGAGTATTAACTGATGCCGCTATTAAAGGCAAGGTCGATCGCTTGATAGGTCTTAAAGAGAATGTTATCATAGGTAAGCTAATTCCTGCAGGAACTGGAATGGGTAGATACCGTAATACTAACATTGAAGTTGCTGTTGCCAATGACACTGTAGCAGATGAAAAAGTTGTTGACAACGTATAGTTGTAATGCTATTATGTTTTAGTGCGTGATTGAGAATATTAGCGCTAAATTAAATAATAATAAATATACCAATGTGTTTTTGATGCAGGTTAAGGGTGTCCTTGACCTGCTATCAAAGACTTTTCATTCGGTTTAAAATGAATCGCCTGGTACTGTGGGCTTATTTGAAAGGAGGTGGACGAAAGTGCCAACAATTAACCAATTAGTGCGTAAGGGTCGTGAAGATAAAGTAGTTAAATCTACATCACCTGCTTTGCAAAAAGGATACAATAGTTTCAAAAAGACGCAAACAAACCAAAGTTCTCCTCAAAAACGTGGTGTATGTACACGTGTTGGAACTATGACTCCGAAGAAGCCTAACTCAGCTCTTCGTAAATACGCTCGTGTGCGTTTAACGAACGGAATTGAGGTTACAGCATATATTCCTGGAATCGGTCACAATCTACAAGAACACTCTGTAGTTCTGATTCGTGGTGGACGTGTTAAAGACTTACCGGGGGTACGTTATCATATTGTTCGTGGTGCGCTTGATACTGTAGGTGTTCAAAACAGATTACAAGCACGTTCAAAATATGGTGCAAAAAGACCTAAGAAGAAATCCTAGGTTGCTAAATGTAAGTTTATATTTGGGGTAAAGGAGGTAACAGAATGCCAAGAAAAGGACCAGTAACTCGTAGAGATGTACTACCTGATCCAGTATATAACAGCAAGCTAGTTACTCGTTTGATTAACAAGCTAATGATTGATGGAAAGCGTGGAGTATCTCAGCGTATACTATATAATGCATTTGAAACAATTGGTCAAAAGACAGGGCAAGATCCAAATGAAGTATTTGACCAAGCGTTAAAAAATATTATGCCAGTTCTTGAAGTTAAAGCTCGCCGAGTTGGTGGTGCTAACTATCAAGTTCCAATCGAAGTTAAGCCTGAGCGTAGAGTAACACTTGGACTTCGCTGGTTAGTTAATTACTCTCGTCTTCGCAACGAGAAAACAATGGAAGAGCGTCTAGCTAATGAAATTATAGATGCTGCAAACAACTCAGGTGCAAGTGTTAAAAAGCGTGAAGAAACGCATAAGATGGCTGAAGCAAATAAAGCATTTGCTCACTATCGTTGGTAGAAACAATCGTTTCACACTACTTAAGGAGGATAATCAGTGGCCAGACAGTTCTCACTTGAAAAAACTCGTAACATTGGTATCATGGCTCATATAGATGCAGGGAAGACAACAACAACTGAGAGAATCCTTTTTTATACTGGTCGCCTTCACAAAATCGGTGAGACTCATGATGGATCCGCAACCATGGACTGGATGGAGCAAGAGCAGGAGCGTGGTATTACAATCACTTCTGCAGCTACAACAGCTCAATGGAAAGGACATAGAGTCAACATAATTGATACACCAGGACACGTAGACTTTACGGTCGAAGTTGAACGTTCTCTTCGCGTACTTGATGGTGCTGTTGGTGTTTTCTGTGCTAAAGGCGGCGTAGAGCCTCAGTCAGAAACAGTATGGAGACAGGCAGATAAATATCATGTACCACGTATAGCTTACGTTAATAAAATGGATATTTTAGGGGCAGACTTTTTCCGTGCTGTGTCTATGATGCGCGATCGCTTAAGTGCTAACGCAGTTCCAGTTCAATTGCCAATTGGTTCTGAAGAGAATTTCGCAGGGATAGTTGATTTAGTAGAGATGAAGTCATATGTCTATTTGGATGATTTAGGAACATTAAGCGAAGCACGTGATATACCTGAAGATATGAAAGAGCAAGCTGATGAATATCGTTCGCAGTTGCTTGATGCAGTTGCAGAACTAGATGAAGAAATAATGATGAAGTATCTTGAAGGGGAAGAACTTACAATAGAAGAGATCAAATATGCTCTTCGTAAAGGAACATGTAATGTACAAATCATCCCAGTGTTCTGTGGTTCTTCTTACAAAAACAAAGGTGTTCAAGCGCTACTGGACGGAGTTATTGCATATATGCCGTCTCCGCTAGATATTCCGGCAATCAATGGTACTATCAATGAAGGTGAAGAAGAAGCTGTTCGTCATTCTAGTGATGAAGAACCATTTGCTGCTTTAGCGTTTAAGATAATGACTGACCCATTTGTAGGGAAATTAGCATTCTTCCGTGTATATTCAGGTACAGTTGATAGCGGAACTTATGTATTGAACTCAACTAAGAATAAACGTGAACGTATTGGGCGTATTCTACAAATGCACGCTAATCACCGTGAAGAGATTAAGACAGTATATGCAGGCGATATTGCAGCAGCAGTAGGACTAAAAGATACAACAACAGGTGATACTCTATGTGATGATAAGAACCCTATCGTGCTTGAATCAATGGTATTCCCAGAGCCAGTTATTGATGTTGCTATTGAACCAAAATCTAAGGCAGACTATGATAAAATGTCAATAGCTTTAGGTAAGCTCGCAGAAGAGGATCCTACATTTAGAACACATACAGACGAAGAAACAGGTCAAACAATCATCTCAGGAATGGGTGAACTTCATCTTGAAGTTTTAGTTGACCGTATGCAAAGAGAATTCAAAGTTCAAGCTGATGTTGGTAAACCTCAGGTTGCATACAGAGAAACATTCCGTTCAAGCGCTAAAGTTGAAGGAAAGTTTGTACGCCAATCTGGTGGTCGTGGACAATTTGGACACGTTTGGGTTGAGTTTGAACCGCAAGAGCAAGGTAAAGGCTATGAATTTGTTAACAAGGTAGTTGGAGGGGCAATTCCAAAGGAATACATCCCGGCTGTTGACGCAGGTATTAAAGAGTCAATGAAAAATGGTGTACTAGCTGGATATCCATTAGTAGACGTTAAAGCAACACTTGTTGATGGTTCATACCATGATGTTGACTCATCAGAAATGGCATTTAAAATTGCGGGTTCATTATCGTTAAAAGCTGCTAAGAGCAAGTGTGATCCAGTTCTATTAGAGCCAATCATGAAAGTAGAAATAACAGTTCCAGAAGAATACATGGGCGATATTATGGGTGATGTTAACTCTCGTCGTGGTCGTGTTGATGGAATGGAATCTCGTGCTGGAGCACAAGTTATTCGTTCGTTTGTTCCACTTTCTGAAATGTTTGGATATGCGACATCACTTCGTTCTAAAACACAAGGTCGCGGTGTATACTCTATGGAGTTCTCTCATTATGAGCAGGTTCCAAAGAATATAGCAGAAGAAATTATCAGCAAAAACAATTAATAAAATAATAAAAATAATAAAACAAATTCATTTAAGGAGTGAATGTTTAACATGGCAAAAGCTAAATTTGAAAGAACAAAACCACACGTTAACATTGGTACAATCGGACACGTTGACCACGGTAAAACTACTTTAACAGCTGCTATTACTACAGTATTAGCACAACGCGGCGGAGCTAAAGCTATGGCTTATGATACCATAGACAACGCACCAGAAGAGCGCGAACGCGGTATTACAATTTCTACATCACACGTTGAATACGAAACTGCAAACCGTCACTATGCACACGTTGACTGCCCAGGTCACGCTGACTACGTTAAAAACATGATCACTGGAGCAGCTCAAATGGACGGAGCAATCCTAGTTTGCTCTGCTGCTGATGGACCAATGCCACAAACTCGTGAGCATATCCTGCTTTCTCGTCAAGTTGGAGTACCACACATTGTAGTATTTTTGAACAAGTGTGATATGGTAGACGATGAAGAACTTCTTGAGCTAGTAGAAATGGAAGTTCGTGATCTATTAACTGAGTATGAATTCCCTGGCGACGATATTCCAGTAATTAAAGGTTCTGCTCTTAAAGCGTTAGAAGACCCTACTGGTGACTGGGCTACAAGAATCGACGAGTTAATGGCTGCTGTTGATAGCTATATCCCTGAGCCTGAGCGTCAAAAGGATAAGCCTTTCTTAATGCCAGTTGAGGACGTATTCTCAATCACTGGTCGCGGTACAGTTGCTACTGGACGTGTAGAACGCGGACAGCTTAAAACTGGTGACGAAGTTGCTATCGTAGGACTTAAAGAAGAAACTAAAAAATATGTATGTACTGGAATCGAAATGTTCCGTAAAATTCTTGATTACGCAGAAGCTGGTGACAACATAGGTGCACTTCTTCGCGGTGTTGAGCGTAAGGATATTGAGCGTGGTCAAGTACTTTGTAAGCCAGGATCAATTACACCTCATACTCAATTCGTTGGAGAAATCTATGTACTTAGTAAAGAAGAAGGTGGACGTCATACTCCTTTCTTCGCTAACTACCGTCCACAGTTCTACTTCCGTACAACTGACGTAACTGGAATTATTAACTTACCAGAAGGAACTGAAATGGTAATGCCTGGTGACAATGTAAACTTAACAGTTGATCTAATTGCACCAATCGCTCTTGAAGAAGGTACACGCTTTGCGATTCGTGAAGGTGGACGTACAGTTGGAGCTGGCGTTGTAACTAAAGTTCTTAAGTAATAAGTCTATATTAAATAATGAATAAAAGGTCGCACATCATGTGCGGCCTTTTTAAGTTCAAGCCAATCAATGCAAGTGTATTCGGCTCACTCTATATTTTGCGGCTTTGATAGTACTAAGCTCAATTTCCTCAATGCTTACACTTTATAACTATTTCTATAAATTGGACACTGTAGTAAAATTCAAGTAACAAATTAACGGAATTAGGGATTTATGGGAGGCATTCCGATGAAAGTAAGTCTACGGACAAAAATGATCGCAGCGATAGTTATACTAATTATCATATGTTCCCTATTGTTTACTGCTCGGTTGAATATTCAGAGTGAAGAATTGTTGCAAGAAAAGCAACTGCTACTAACCCACGCAAATCTCGATCCAGTCCAGCGTAGAATTCAAGTAATCCATCAACAATTACAAACAGCTACAATAATAATATTACATAATCAAGATATTATACAGGCATTTCAGGAACGGGATCGTGAGCTGTTGGCTAGTTTAGTTGATCCTTTATTGAATGACTTGGAATCAATAAGTATTGATGTGTTGCATTTTCATTTATCTGACGCAACATCATTTTATCGTGCTCATGAACCAGAGCTGTATGGAGATTATCTCGATTTTCGTGGTATGGTTCTGGATGTTATCGAGTATAAGAAGGATATATACGGCTTTGAGGATGGTGTAGCTGGTCTTAATTATAGGTATATTGTACCTGTCTTTGTAGGTGAAAATTATATTGGTAGCTTTGAGGTTGGCAAGATTTTCGCCGAACACATATTAGAAATCTGGAAGCGGGCGGGGGCTGGTGAATGGTATATTTATGAACTTGAGAATCAAATTTTTGGTGAGCAAGTTGCTAGTACAAGCCCCAAATTACAGATAATACCATGTAAAGATTTAGTTATGAAATTAGCGAATGGGGAGATAACAGAATGTATGCACGACCAAAAATATATAGTCAATATGGTTCCTTTACAAAACTATAAGGGAGAAATAAAATGGGCGGTTATTCGTGTTTTTGACAATTCTGAGCAGATTGCATTACAACGTAATCAGTATAGGGATAATATTATATTTGGCTTAGCATTAGCTATCTTATTTGGATTTATAGGCTTTATATCTCTTCGGAAGCTGTTCACAGCATTTAATAAGATTATTGGTGTAGCAGATTTATGGGCTAATGGTGTGCTTGACCATCCTTTATATATTAAAACGGGGGATGAGATAGAACGGTTAGCAAATACAATGGAATCGATGAGAAGTTCAATAGAAGAGCAACGCAAAGAATTAGAGTTAAGAAACAGCGAGCTATCTATTGCCAATGGTAAACTAAAGCAATTATATGAAATGCGTAATCAGGAAATTACTAAAGCAGCAGAACTTCATAAGCAGTTTATTCCCGCTGAGTTGCCTACTGTACAGGGCGTATCCGTAGCAGCATACTATGTTCCTGCTGGCATGGCCGGTGGTGATTTTTATAATATAATTGCATACCAAGGGAAACTGATACTGTATCTTGTCGATGTCAGTGGTCATGGTCTTGATGGTGCGATTATGAATGTATTCATACGTGACGTGATTGACCAATATATTGAACGGACTCAAGAAAGAGAAGAAGCCTTTATACCATCGCAAATGGTTGAATATCTAGTAGAAAGGTATCTATATTTAGACTTTCCTGGAGATTATCATGTAGTAATAGTTATCGCATTGTATGACCCGATCGAGCAGCGAATAACTTATGTTAACGCAGGGAGTCATATACGCCCGTTTTTCTGTGATAAAGAGGGGATACACAGGTTTGATGTGATTGGTCCGCTAATCTCTACAGCTATGCCAAAGGAATTAATGGTCTATCAAGACACCGTTATCGAAATTAAAAGTAAAAATTGGGTTCTGTTAATGACAACTGATGGAATCATTGAGGAAGAATATGAAAGAGTTAGATATGGTGATGAACGGATAAGTCAGATTATACTAGCAAACTACAACCTCAAAGCTGATAGTCTATTAGAGAAAATTACTGCTGATTTCCTAGTGTATACCCATAAAGAAACATACTTAGATGATGTGACAATTTTGGCTATATCTAGTGGCTCACAGGATTAGTTTTGAGAAAATACTAATGTAGAAATACTAATTGACGAAAATAGCTGGCTGGTATCAATGAGCGAACTTTGGCGTAAGTTTTTAGGATTGCCAAAATCTAAATATTTGCTATTTTATTATAACTTAGTATACTTTTTAGGATAATCATAAACTTTACAAAAAATCTTTCAAAATAACTTGCATAAACATTCGAACTAGTATATAATTCAATATTGTTGACTGCATTGATGCGAAAGGTTGCCGACACACCTGGCAGGTTTGCCATGGCTGGGGTCGAGGGGAATTTTCGCAGAGAAGTCTATTTTCAAAATGGGCGAAAAAAGGAGGTAATATCATGGCAAAACAAAAGATTCGTATTCGTTTAAAGGCTTATGATCATCAAATTCTTGATCAATCTGCAGAAAAAATCTGCAAAACTGCAAAGGATTCAGGTGCTAGTGTTTCAGGACCAATTCCTTTACCAACAGAAAAGGCAATCTATACAATTCTAAGAGCAGTTCATAAGTACAAAGATTCTCGTGAGCAGTTTGAAATGAGAACTCATAAGCGCTTGATCGACATCATCAATCCAACACCACAAACTGTTGATGCATTGATGAGATTGGATCTACCATCTGGCGTTGATATAGAAATCAAGCTATAAGAAGTGCGTTATATATAGATATAACAGCTATCTACTAGAGAAACTACTATACTTAAAGAGTATGTTTCACAATAAAAATCACATGCAAACTGGAGGTGCACAAGCATGAAAGGAATCTTAGGTAAAAAACTTGGAATGACTCAAGTTTTCGGCGAAAACGGTCAAGTTTTTCCGGTGACTGTAATCGAAGCTGGACCTTGCGTAGTACTACAAAAGAAAACAATCGAGACAGACGGCTATGAAGCAATTCAATTAGGATTTGCTGATCAGAAGGAACATCGTGCCAATAAGCCTAGTTTAGGTCACGTTAAAAAAGCAGGCTCCACTCCTAAGCGCTTCATTAGAGAAGTAAGAGGAGTTAACCTAGACGAGTATGAGGTTGGCAAGGAAGTAACAGTAAGTATCTTTGAGGCTGGTGAAGTTGTTGATGTAACTGGCGTATCTAAAGGTAAGGGCTTCCAAGGTTCAATTAAACGTCATAACTTCTCTCGCGGACCAATGGCACACGGATCTCGTTATCACCGTGGACCAGGATCATTAGGTTCAATTGACGCAATGCGCGTATTTAAAGGAAGACCACTACCTGGTCGTATGGGCGGAGAAAAAGTAACAGTTCAAAACCTAGAGATCGTAAAGGTCGATGCAGAGCGTAACTTACTTCTAATTAAAGGCGCTATCCCAGGACCGAAAAAAAGCCAAATCATTATAAAAAAAGCGATAAAAAGCGTGAAATAACGTCATTTTGTCAAGAAAGGAGGACTCGTAATGCCTAAAGTAGCAGTTTATAACACAAACGGAGATCAAGTTGGCGATATCGAGTTAAGCGAGCAAGTATTTGGTATCACCCCTAATAAAAGCGTAATATATGATGCTGTACTAATGCAGAGGGCGTCTTTACGTCGTGGAACACATGATGTTAAGGGTCGCTCAGAAGTTCGCGGCGGCGGTCGCAAACCTTGGAAACAAAAAGGTACAGGCCGTGCTCGTCAAGGTTCAATACGTTCACCACAATGGAAGGGTGGCGGAACAGTTTTCGGGCCAACTCCACGTAGCTACGCTTATAAATTACCGAAAAAAGTACGCAGATTAGCATTAAAATCTGTATTGTCTTTGAAAGTACTAAGTAATGAAATCGTAGTTTTAGATCAACTACATTTTGAAGCACCAAAAACTAAAGATATGCTTAAATTATTAAGCAATCTAAACATTGACCAAAAGGTATTAGTAGTAGGGAATGACGACAACTTAAATCTATACCTATCTGCTCGCAATATACCTGGGGTTACATTTGTTCAGCCAACAGGCATTAATGTATTAGATTTAGTGGCTCACGACAAGTTAGTCATCACTAAAGACGCTGTATCCAAAGTCGAGGAGGTGTTTGCGTAATGAAAAATCCTCGTGACATTATCAAAAGACCAATCATTACTGAACAGTCAAGTGAAATGATGGAGTTAAATAAATATACTTTCGAAGTAGACAAAAGAGCTAATAAAATTGAAATCAAACAAGCAATTGAAGCTATTTTTAGCGTGAAAGTAACTAGTGTTAACACTCAAAACGTACCTGGAAAGCCTAAACGTTATGGTAGATATTCTGGTTATACTAGCGACTGGAAAAAGGCAATCGTTACATTGTCAGCTGATTCTAAAGCAATTGAGTTCTTCGAGGGAGTTTAATTACAACTAGAATCGAGATATATTTATAAGACCAATAAATTTAGTTAAATGTTTAATGAAGGAGGGAAACCCATGGGTATTAAAAAATATAAACCAACCTCACCTGGACGCAGAAATATGTCTGTATCAGATTTCTCTGAAATTACTACAGATCAACCAGAAAAGTCGTTACTTGCCCCTTTAACAAATAAAGGTGGACGTAATAATCAAGGTAAACTAACTGTTCGTCATCAGGGTGGAGGACACAAGCGCAAATATCGTATTATCGACTTCAAACGCAACAAAGATGGAATACCAGGCAAAGTTGCTACAATCGAATACGATCCTAACCGTACTGCAAACATTGCACTAATCAATTATGCCGATGGAGAAAAGAGATATATTATAGCACCTAAAGGTATTAAAGTTGGGGACACTGTAATGTCAGGTCCTGGCTCTGATATCAAGCTTGGAAATGCGTTAGCATTACGCAACATTCCAGTAGGTACAGTTATTCACAACATCGAAATGAAGCTAGGTAAAGGTGGTCAACTTGTTCGTTCTGCGGGAGCATCAGCTCAACTGCTAGCGAAAGAAGGAGATTATGTAACAATTCGTTTAGCTTCCGGTGAAATGCGCATGATTCATGCTGAATGTAGAGCTTCTATTGGTCAAGTGGGTAATGCTGATCATGAGCTAGTACGCATTGGTAAAGCAGGTCGTGCACGTTGGATGGGTAAGCGTCCATCAGTTCGTGGGGTAGTTATGAACCCGGTAGATCACCCGCATGGTGGTGGTGAAGGTAAATCACCAATCGGACGTAAAGCGCCAGTAACACCTTGGGGTAAGCCGGCACTTGGACTTAAGACAAGGAAAAAAGGTAAGGCATCAGATAAACACATTGTTCGCAGACGCAAAAAATAAAGCGATAAGAGCGGTTCGAGCCGATAGGGCCGTCCGCTTATCCCGAAAGGAGGATGTTATATGGGACGTAGCTTAAAGAAGGGCCCATTCGCTGATGATCATTTAATGAAAAAGGTCGTCGAGCTTAACGATAAGAACGAAAAGAAAGTAATTAAGACATGGTCACGTCGTTCAACAATCTTCCCTGACTTTATTGGTCACACAATTGCTGTATATGACGGACGCAAACATGTTCCTGTATATGTTACCGAAGATATGGTAGGTCATAAACTTGGAGAATTTGCACCGACTCGCACATACAGAGGCCATGCAGGGGACGAGAAAAAGTCTAAACGCTAACTTGAATTAGAGAGGAGGTATTCCCATGGAAGCCAACGCAATAGCAAAATATGTTCGTATCGCTCCTCGTAAAGTTCGCCTTGTAGCAGACTTAATTCGTGGGAAAAGCATAGGAGAAGCAATCGCAATCCTTCGCCTAACACCGAAAGTAGCAACAGAAGCTGTGGAAAAGGTAGTTAAATCAGCAGTTGCTAACGCTGAACATAATAACAAAATGAATGTAGATGAGTTATTTATCAGTGAAATACGTGTTGATGAAGGACCGACTTTAAAACGTTTTCGTCCACGTGCTCAAGGTAGAGCGAGCAGAATAAATAAACGCACTAGTCACATAATTGTGAAAGTATCTGAGAAGAAGGAGGGATAATGAGTGGGTCAAAAGGTTAGTCCAATAGGATTACGCATAGGTATTATTAAAGATTGGGAATCAAAATGGTATGCAGGGAAAGACTTTGCAGATTTATTGCATGAAGATATAGCAATCCGTAAATACGTTACTGCAAAACTTAAAGATGCTGCACTTTCTAAAGTAGAGATTGAGCGTGCTGCTAATCGTGTTAACGTAACAGTATTTACAGCAAAACCAGGAATGGTAATCGGAAAAGGCGGCGCTGAAGTAGAAGTTCTTCGTCAAGACTTAGCGAAAATGACCAATAAGAAAGTCCACATCAACATAAACGAAGTTAAAACACCTGAGCTAGAAGCTATATTAGTTGCAGAAGCTATAGCACAGCAATTAGAGCGTCGTGTATCGTTTCGTCGTGCGATGAAGCAAGCGATTCAACGTACAATGCGTTCAGGAGCAAAAGGTATTCGCACTATGGTATCAGGACGTCTTGGTGGAGCTGATATCGCACGTAGCGAAAGCTATAGTGAAGGAACAGTGCCACTTCATACATTGCGTGCAGATATTGATTATGCGCATGCTGAAGCTGATACAACCTTCGGAAAACTTGGTGTAAAGGTTTGGATCTATCGCGGCGAAGTACTTCCTACTAAGAACCGCAAGAGTTCGGAAGGAGGAAAATAAACATGTTGTTACCAAAGCGTGTAAAATATCGTAGAGAACACCGTGGTCGTATGAAAGGCGAAGCAAAAGGCGGTAAAGAAATAGCATTCGGCGAATACGGCTTACAGGCATTAGAGCCTGCATGGATAACTAATAGACAAATCGAAGCTGCGCGTATTGCGATGACTCGTTACATTAAGCGTGGTGGTAAGGTTTGGATCAAAATATTCCCATCAAAGCCAGTAACTCAAAAACCAGCTGAAACTCGCATGGGTAGTGGTAAGGGTTCACCTGAGCATTGGGTAGCAGTAGTAAAACCTGGCAGAATTATGTTTGAGCTAGCTGGTATTCCTGAGGAGATAGCTAGAGAAGCACTTCGACTTGCGTCTCATAAATTGCCTATCAAAACTAAGTTTGTAAAACGAGACGAAATGGGTGGTGACGCAAATGAAAGGTAATGACTTTCGCAATATGACCACTGCTGAAATAGAGCAAAAGATAACGTCATTTAAAGAGGAACTATTCAACCTTCGTTTTCAAATCGCAACAGGGCAATTAGATAATCCACTGCGTATCCGTGAGGTTCGCAAGAATATCGCTCGTGCAAAAACGATTTTAAGAGAAAGAGAGCTAGGAATAAACGCCTAATCTCAGTAAGCGAAAGGAGGAAACAAAAGTATGACAGAAGAACGCAACCAACGTAAAGTGCGTATCGGTAAAGTCGTCAGTGACAAAATGGATAAAACCATTGTTGTAGCTGTTGAGACATATGAAAATCACCCTCTTTACAATAAGCGTATTAAAAGAACGAAGAAATTTAAGGCGCATGATGAGAATAATGTAGCAAAAATCGGAGACCGTGTTAAGATAATGGAAACACGCCCGCTTTCAAAAGATAAACGCTGGAGACTTGTTGAAGTCCTAGAAAAAGCTGTAATAATATAACATTTTTCCTGATTCCGAAGGGAGGGAACACCTGTGATTCAAACACAAACAAGAT
>Ga0265293_10005046_pt1 | contig 22547 bp, 25 predicted proteins | sample Munlanlewell138R_FD_192505 | JGI IMG/M metagenome (GOLD analysis project Ga0265293, IMG submission 192505) | Leachate microbial communities from a municipal landfill in Southern Ontario, Canada - Leachate well 138R | ecosystem: Engineered > Solid waste > Landfill > Unclassified | place: Canada... | reverse complement strand
CTGAACGGCCGCACCCTGGGCACCTACGGGGTCAACTACCCGGCGACCTACGACTTCCTGGCCGCCGCGGACGGCGCGCGGGACGCCACCAACCGCATCGCGACCATGGCCTCGCAGTGCCCGTCGACCCGCATCGTGCTCGGCGGCTACTCGCAGGGCGCCGCGGTGGTCGACATGCTCGTCGGAATCCCACCGCTGGGCAACAAGATTGGCGACGTCGGATCGGCCGCTCCGCTGCCGGCCGGCCTGCGCGACAACGTGGCCGCGATCGCCGTGTTCGGCAACCCCGCCGCGAAGTTCGGGAACCCGGTCAGCGCAGGCAATCTCGGCGCCCGGTCGATCGACATGTGCAGCGACGGCGACCCGATCTGCTCCGGTGGACGCAATCCCTTCGCGCACACCAACTACGAGTCGGGACCCATGCCCGCCCAGGCCGCGGGATTCATCCTTCGCTGGCTCTGAGGTCGCTTCGGTACTATTGACGGGGTGGAAATCCGCCGATACTGCGCACTGTTCGGAACCGGCGTCATCGCCGCCGCAACCCTGCTCTTCGCGCCCGCCACCGTCGCTCCTGCCCCCACGGTCCCGCACGCCTCCGCGGCATCCTGCCCGGACGTCGAGGTCGTCTTCGCGCGCGGGCGCCTGGAACCGGCCGGCGCCGGCCAGATCGGCAACGCGTTCGTCGACGCCCTGCGCGCCAAGACCGGCCAGAACATCCGCCTGTACTCGGTGAACTACCCGGCCAACAGCGAGGTGGACCTCGGCGCCAACGACATGAGCCGGCGCATCCAGGCCACCGTGGCCGACTGCCCCGACACCCGCATCGTCGTCGGTGGCTACTCGCTGGGCGCCGCGGTCGCCGATGTGGTTCTGGCCGTGCCGTTCTCGGTGTTCACCTTCAAGAACCCGCTGCCGCAGAGCTCCGAGCAGCGCATCGCCGCGGTCGCCCTGTTCGGCAACGGCATGGGCTGGGCCGGGCCCATCTCCACCTTCAGCCCGGTCTATGCCGAACGCACCATCGAGCTGTGCCACGGTGACGACCCGATCTGCAACCCCACCGACCCGGATAACTGGGAGGCCTACTGGCCCGACCACCTGGCACCGGCCTACATCAAGGCCGGGATGGTCAACCAGGCCGCCGACTTCGTCGCCGGACGCCTGTAGGTCTCACAGCTCGTCGGCGCTGCGCAGGTCGCGGGTGATCAGGGTGCGCGCGGCCAGCTGATCGTCGGGCGGGTAGTCCACCCCGACCAGCGTGAGCCCGCGGGCCGGGGCGGCCGCGAAATCGCTGGACCGGCTGGTCTGTTCGAGCAGCCCGGCCGTCCAGTCCGCGTCGCGGCGGCCCTCCCCCACGGCCAGTAGCGCCCCGACGACCGACCGCACCATGTTCCAGCAGAACGCGTCGGCGGTGACGTGGGCGCTGACCCGGTCGCCGTCGCGCTCCCAGTCCAGCCGCTGCAGTTCGCGGATCGTGGTGGCGCCGGGACGATGCCGGCAGAAGGCCGCGAAGTCGCGCAGCCCCAACAGTTCTCGGGCGGCCTCGTTCATGGCCGCCACGTCCAGCGGCCGCGGCCACGGCGTGACGAACCGGGACTCCTGCGGATCGACGCCGTAGGGCGCCAGCGACAGCCGGTAGACGTAATGGCGGCGCAGCGCCGAGAAGCGCGCGTCGAACCCGGCCGGCGCCCGGACGATGTCCCGCACCCGGACGTCCTCGGGCAGCAAACGGCCCAATCTGCGCACCAGCGGCCGGAATTCGGGCTCGCCGTGGCGCACGGTGCGCGGGTAGGCGTGGACCAGCGCGTCGTCGGGGAGGTCGATGTGCGCGGTCTGGCCGGTGGCGTGCACGCCGGTGTCGGTACGGCCGGCGGCGCGCAACACCACCGGAGTCCGGAACACCGTCGACAAGGCCTCCTCGGCGACCCCGGCCACGGTCCGCTGGCCCCGCTGAACCGCCCAACCGGCGAAATCGGTGCCGTCGTAGGCGATGTCGAGCTTAAGACGAACATGCCCGCCACCGGAGTCGATGGCGGGCATGTTCGTGGCGTCTTCGCTACTTGGCAGCGTCATCCTCGGCGGGAGCCTCGGACTCGGTGGCCTCGGGAGCTTCGGTGGCCTCAGCTTCGGGAGCCTCGGTGGCGTCGTCGGCGGTGGGACCTTCGGTCGCCTCCGGCTCGACGGCCGCCTGCGGCGCCGCTGCCGCGGCGACCGGCTGCTCGGCCTTGGCCTGCGAGGCCGCGGCGCGGCGGGCCCGGTTGGCCTCGTCGGTCACGGTCTTCTCGCGCACCAGCTCGATGACCGCCATGGGCGCGTTGTCGCCCTTGCGGTTCTCGACCTTGATGATGCGCAGGTAGCCGCCGTCGCGATCGGCGTAGAACGGTGCGATCTCGGCGAACAGGCTGTGCACGACGTCCTTGTCGCGGATCTTCTTCATCACCTCACGCCGGTTGTGCAGCGTGCCCTTCTTGGCGTGGGTGATCAGCTTCTCCGCGTACGGCCGCAACGCCCGCGCCTTCGGCTCGGTCGTCTTGATCCGGCCGTGCTCGAAGAGCGAGGTGGCCAGGTTGGCCAGCAGCGCCTTCTGGTGCGAGGACGACCCGCCGAGGCGAGGGCCCTTGGTGGGCTTGGGCATTGCGACTATCTCCTCAATGGGGCCGGCCCCCGTATCAGGTAGGGCCGGGACGGTTGTTCTTTAGAGCTGCTCGGTTTCGGCGTAGTCCTGGTTGTCTTCCGGGTCGTAGCCGGCCTCGCTGTTCCAGGTTCCGGTGGCCGCGTCGTAGCCGGCGACCTCGGACGGGTCGAAGGTGGCCGGGCTGTCCTTGAGCGAGAGACCCAGCTGATGCAGCTTGATCTTGACCTCGTCGATGGACTTCTGACCGAAGTTGCGGATGTCCAGCAGGTCGGACTCCGTGCGGGCGACCAGCTCGCCCACCGTGTGCACACCCTCGCGCTTGAGGCAGTTGTACGAGCGGACGGTCAGGTCCAGGTCGTCGATCGGCAGCGCGAAGCTGGCGATGTGGTCCGCCTCGGCCGGCGACGGCCCGATCTCGATGCCCTCGGCCTCGACGTTGAGTTCCCGTGCCAGACCGAACAATTCGACCAGGGTCTTACCGGCCGACGCGAGCGCGTCGCGCGGGCTGATCGAGTTCTTGGTCTCGACGTCGAGGATCAGCTTGTCGAAGTCGGTCCGCTGCTCGACACGCGTGGCCTCCACCTTGTAGGTGACCTTGAGCACCGGCGAGTAGATCGAGTCGACCGGGATGCGGCCGATCTCGGCGCCGGAGGCCTTGTTCTGCACGGCGGGCACGTAGCCGCGGCCCCGCTCGACGACCAGCTCGACCTCGAGCTTGCCCTTGTCGTTCAGGGTCGCGATGTGCATGTCCGGGTTGTGCACGGTGACGCCGGCCGGCGGGACGATGTCGCCCGCGGTGACCTCACCCGGGCCCTGCTTGCGCAGGTACATGGTGACCGGCTCGTCCTCCTCGGAGGACACGACCAGACCCTTGAGGTTCAGGATGATGTCGGTGACGTCTTCCTTGACCCCGGGAACCGTGGTGAACTCGTGCAGCACGCCGTCGATGCGGATGCTGGTGACCGCCGCGCCCGGGATGGACGACAGCAGCGTGCGGCGCAGCGAATTGCCAAGGGTGTAACCGAAACCCGGCTCCAGCGGTTCGATGACGAACTGGGAGCGGTCCTCGGCGATGACCTCTTCGCTCAGGGTAGGACGCTGAGAAATCAGCATGGTGTTTCTTATCTCCTTCTCGGCACCCGCTATTTGATGCCGTTAGGTGGTCGCCGGCCGGTTTACCGGCGACCCATCTCTTACTTCGAGTAGAACTCGACGATCAGCTGCTCGGCGAGCGGCACGTCGATCTGTGCCCGCTCCGGCAGCTGGTGGACGAGGATGCGCTGCCGCTCGCCCACGACCTGCAGCCAGGACGGGATCGGGCGTTCACCCGCGGTCTCGCGGGCGATCTGGAACGGCACGGAGTTCAGCGACTTGTCCCGGACGTCGATGATGTCGTACTGCGACACCCGGTAGCTGGGAACGTCGACCCGAACGCCGTTGACGGTGAAGTGGCCGTGGCTGACGAGCTGGCGGGCCATCCGGCGGGTACGCGCCAGGCCGGCGCGGTACACGACGTTGTCCAGCCGGCTCTCGAGGATCTGCAGCAGCTCCTCACCGGTCTTGCCGGCGCGGCGCTGGGCCTCTTCGTAGTAACCGCGGAACTGCTTCTCCATCACGCCGTAGGTGAAGCGGGCCTTCTGCTTCTCCTGCAGCTGCAGCCGGTATTCGCTCTCCTTGATCCGCGCGCGGCCGTGCTGGCCGGGCGGGTAGGGGCGCTTCTCGAACGACTGATCGCCGCCCACCAGGTCGACGCCGAGGCGGCGCGACTTGCGGGTCACGGGGCCTGTGTAACGAGCCATTGTCTAAATCCTCTTCCCTAGACCCGGCGCCGCTTGGGCGGACGGCAGCCGTTGTGCGGCTGCGGCGTGACATCGGAAATGGCACCAACCTCGAGGCCGGCGGCCTGCAGCGAACGGATCGCGGTCTCGCGGCCGGAGCCCGGTCCCTTGACGAACACGTCGACCTTCTTCACGCCGTGCTCCTGCGCCTTGCGGGCGGCGTTCTCGGCCGCCAGCTGCGCGGCGAACGGCGTCGACTTGCGCGAACCCTTGAAGCCGACGTGGCCCGAGGACGCCCAGGCGATGACGTTGCCCTGCGGATCGGTGATCGACACGATCGTGTTGTTGAACGTGCTCTTGATGTGAGCGGCGCCGTGCGGGACGTTCTTCTTGTCCCGGCGACGGGTGGTCTTGCCCTTCTTGGGCCCGGCTGCCGCCTTCTTTGCTGTTGCCATCGGGGGTTACCTGGCCTTCTTCTTGCCGGCAATGGTGCGCTTGGGGCCCTTGCGGGTGCGCGCATTGGTCTTGGTCCGCTGGCCGCGCACCGGCAGGCCGCGGCGGTGCCGCAGGCCCTGGTAGCAGCCGATCTCGATCTTGCGGCGGATATCGGCCTGGACCTCGCGGCGCAGATCGCCCTCCACCTTGAGGTTGCCCTCGATGTAGTCGCGCAGCTGGGTCAGCTGGTCATCAGTCAGGTCCTTGGTGCGCAGATCCCGGTCGATACCGGTCGCAGCCAGGATCTCCTGGGAGCGGGTACGGCCTACGCCGTAGATGTAGGTCAGCGCGATCTCCATACGCTTATCGCGCGGGAGGTCGACGCCCACTAGACGTGCCACAGTGGTGTGCTTCCTTCTTCTATGCGGAGGTCTGTTCCCAGTCCGTTCCCACCTGCTGATGGGGTCCGGCCTCCGTGCCGGACGTGATGAGCAGCCAATCTGCTCAGTGGTGCTGGGAGGTCTGCATTAAGTTGTGGTGCTGCGACGGCCGGTGTACCGGCTCCGGTAGAGCCCCGGACTGATCCGGACTAGCCCTGCCTCTGCTTGTGGCGAGGATCGGAGCAGATCACCATGACCCGCCCATGCCGGCGGATCACCCTGCACTTGTCGCAGATCGGCTTGACGCTCGGGTTCACCTTCACGGCTGTTCGATCCTGTTCTCTGTTCGTACGGGGGTGGTATTGCGGGGCGGCTTACTTGTAGCGGTACACAATGCGGCCGCGGGACAGGTCGTAGGGAGAGAGCTCCACTACGACGCGGTCCTCAGGGAGGATGCGGATGTAGTGCTGCCGCATCTTGCCGCTGATGTGCGCGAGCACCTTGTGTCCGTTCTCCAGCTCAATGCGGAACATCGCATTGGGCAGGGGCTCGACCACGCGGCCCTCGACCTCAATGGCACCGTCTTTCTTGGCCATAACTTCTTGGCGATCCTGTCGTCTGGTGTTTCGTAACTATGTCGGTTTCGTATGTACTTAACTTCGTTTGCGCCCAGGTGGGCACAGCCACAGCTGCGACTACGATAAACGTGAAATCCACCCCTGGAATTCCAGGACGGCAGGAGAAAGCACGCGAGAAGTCGGCGCGGTGGCCGCACCGTTGGTCCACGATACCCGCTCGGTGCCCAGGCGCCAAAACTCGCGCAGCAGGACCGGCGCTGAACACCTACTCCGCCGACGCCGCGCGGCTGCAGATGCTGCCCGACGTGCTCCAGTCGGTGATCAAGTCCACCGAGGCCGCGGCCGCACCGCTGGCCGAGATCGAGCGGCTGTCCATCATCGGCGGGTCCGCCGACACCCAGGACGCGGTCGGCGGGCTGCTCGGGGTCAGCCCGCTGGCGGTCGCCAAGATCATCGAGACGCTCCAGTCGTCCGGGATCGACCTGGCCGAGATGTTGAACCGGACCAACGGCAACGGTGTCGACCCGCTCGCGCCCGTCGAGGAATAGTCCGGCCGAGCCCCCGGGTTGTCCTCAGACATGACCTCCCCAGATCTCGGCGCCTTCGGTGTCTTCGGCCATTACGCCCAGTGGCAGCAGTTCAGCGACGAACAACTCCGCGAGATCGAGGCCCTGGGCTACGGGGCCCTGTGGGCCGGTGGGTCCCCGCCCGCCGAGTTGGACTGGGTGGCGCCGATCCTGCGGGCGACCGAGCGGTTGCAGCTGGCCACCGGGATCGTCAACATCTGGACGGCGCCGGCCGCCGAGATCGCCGAATCCTTCCACCGGATCGACGCCGCCTTCCCCGGTCGGTTCCTGCTCGGCATCGGGGCCGGCCATCCCGAGGCGCAGACCGAGTACCAGAAGCCCTACGACGCGCTGGTGGCCTACCTGGACGAACTCGACAGGCACGGGGTGCCGCGGCAGCGCCGGGTGGTTGCCGCGCTCGGTCCGCGGGTACTCGCGTTGTCGGCGCAGCGCAGCGCCGGCGCACACCCCTACCTGACCACCCCGGAGCACACCGCGCGCGCCCGCGAGGTGCTCGGCCCCGACGCCTTCCTGGCGCCCGAACACAAGGCGGTGCTGAACACCGACATCGACCAGGCCCGCACGGCCGGGCGCAAGATGCTCGACATCTACCTGGGCCTGCAGAACTACCGCAACAACTGGAAACGGCTCGGCTTCACCGACGCCGACCTGGAAAAACCGGGCAGCGACGCGCTGGTCGACGCGGTCATCGCCCATGGCACCGCCGAGCAGGTCGCAGCGCGCCTGCAGGAGCATCGCGCCGCCGGCGCCGACCACGTACCCGTGCAGGTGCTGACCCGAACTGACAAGCTGATACCTGCCCTCGCCGAATTGGCCGGCCCGTTGGGGCTGACCGCCGGCGCCGCTTAGCGACACGGAGATGGACACCCGATGACCGACGCAGTTTCGCTCAAGCCCGACCTCGGCCGCTACGGCGTCTGGACATTCGGCCCCGTCAGCCCGGAGACCGCCGTCGAGATCGAGAAGCTCGGCTACGGCGCGTTGTGGGTGGGTGGCTCACCGGCCGCCGACCTCGAGTTCGTCGAGCCGATCCTGGCGGCCACCGACAGCCTGCAGGTGGCCACCGGCATCATCAACATCTGGACGGCCCCGGCCGACGAGGTCGCCGACTCCTATCACCGCATCGAAAAGGCCTACCCCGGAAGGTTTCTGCTGGGTATCGGGGTGGGTCACCCGGAGAACACCGAGGAATACACCAAGCCCTTGGACGCCCTGGTGAGCTACCTCGACGCCCTGGACGCCAAGACCGTGCCCACCAGCCGGCGGGTCATCGCGGCGCTGGGCCCCAAGGTGCTGCAGCTCTCGGCGCAGCGCAGCGCCGGCGCGCATCCGTACCTGACCACCCCGGAGCACACCGCCAGCGCCCGCGGCACCATCGGCAACACCGTGTTCCTCGCCCCCGAACACAAGGTCGTGCTGACCCGCGACGCCGAGCAGGCCCGCGCGCTCGGCCGGCAGACCGTCGACTTCTATCTGGGGCTGTCGAACTACGTCAACAACTGGCGCCGGCTCGGCTTCACCGCCGAGGAGGTCGCCCGCCCGGGCGCCGACCGGTTGATCGACGCGGTGGTCGCCCACGGCACGCCCGACGACATCGCCGCGCGGCTCACCGAACATCTGGAACTCGGCGCCGACCACGTCACCATCCAGGTGCTCGGCGACCCCGAGGACCTGCTGCCCACCCTGGCCGACCTGGCCGGGCCGCTGGGCCTCACGGCCCGAAGCTGAGCGCCCAGGTAGGGTCTGCAGGCATGCGGCTGCTGGTCACCGGGGGTGCGGGTTTCATCGGCGCGAACTTCGTCCAGAGCACCGTGCGCGAGCATCCCGAGGACGAGATCACCGTGCTCGACGCCCTGACCTACGCGGGCAGTCGGACCGCGCTGGCCCCGGTCGAGGACGCGGTCGAACTCGTCGAGGGCGATGTCGCCGACGCGGCGCTCGTGGACAAGCTGGTCTCGGCGTGCGATGCCGTGGTGCACTTCGCCGCCGAAACCCATGTGGACAACGCGCTCTCGGATCCCAGCCCGTTCCTGCACTCCAACGTCATGGGCACCTTCACGCTGCTCGAGGCGGTGCGCAAGCACGGCGTGCGGTTGCACCACATCTCCACCGACGAGGTGTACGGCGACCTGGACCTCGACGGCTCCGAGCGGTTCACCGAGACCACCCCGTACAACCCGTCGAGCCCGTACTCGGCGTCCAAGGCCGGCGCCGACATGCTGGTGCGCGCCTGGGTGCGGTCCTATGGGGTGCGCGCCACGATCTCCAACTGCTCCAACAACTTCGGGCCCTACCAGCACGTGGAGAAGTTCATCCCGCGGCAGGTCACCAACATCCTGACCGGCCGGCGGCCCAAGCTGTACGGCACCGGCGCCAACGTGCGGGACTGGATCCACGTCGACGACCACAACAGTGCGGTGCGCCGCATCCTGGACCAGGGCGGGATGGGCCGCACCTACCTGATCGGCGCCTCCAACGAGCGCTCCAATATCACTGTGCTGCAAGCGATCCTGCGGCTCATGGGCCGCGATCCGGACGACTTCGACCATGTCACCGACCGCGCCGGCCACGACCTGCGCTACGCGATCGACCCGACGGTGCTGCGCGACGAGCTGGGCTGGACGCCGGCGCACACCGATTTCGACGACGCGCTGCGCGCGACCATCGACTGGTACCGGGACAACCCCCAGTGGTGGTCCCCGCTCAAGGACGCCGTGGAAGACCGATACGCAAAGCGGGGACAGTGAGATGGCCTTTCGCGAACTGAAGATCCCGGGCTCCTACGAGATCACCCCGAGGTTGCACTCCGATGCGCGCGGCACCTTCTTCGAATGGTTCACCGACGCCGAGTTCACCGCGTTCGCCGGGCACCGGTTCGATCTGCGGCAGGCCAACTGCTCGGTGTCCTCGGCCGGCGTCCTGCGCGGACTGCACTTCGCCCAGCTGCCGCCGAGCCAGGCCAAGTACGTCACGTGCGTGCGCGGCGCGGTGTTCGACGTGGTCGTCGACGTGCGCGTGGGTTCGGCCACCTACGGGCAGTGGGACGCGGTGCGCCTCGACGAGCAGACCCGCAACACCATCTACCTGTCCGAGGGCCTGGCGCACGGCTTCCTGGCGCTCGAGGACGACTCCACGGTGATGTACCTGTGCTCGGCGGGCTACGACCCGCAGCGCGAGCACACCATCTCCCCCACCGACCCGGAGATCGGGATCGACTGGCCGGACACGGTTTTCGGTAGCAGTCGGGTCATCTCCGAGCGCGACGCCGAAGCGCCCAGCCTCGCCGAGGTCAAGGCCGCCGGGCTGCTGCCCACCTGGCAGGAGACCCAGGACTTCCTCGCCGGCCTGGCCTAGCACGACCGCTCGGCGCGCCGAGAACATCACCAGGGTCGTGCGATCGGCCGCGACCACAGCCCTGAGCGCACTCTCGATGGCGGCGGCGGCGCTCGACGGCGGGATCGCCCGCCGCCGGGGCTGTGCCCCCTCGAACAAGGTCTTGCGCGCCGCCGTAGCCATTTACTAGGATATGCAAGTATCTCTGCTCCGACTCTCCGCAGGACGTCACATGACCACTAAGATTCCGCACTTCGTCGATGGACGTCGTAGCGACCTCTCCTCCACCCGTACCGCCGACGTGCTCAACCCGAGCACCGGCGACGTCCAGGCCCAGGTGCTGTTGGCCTCGACCGCCGACGTCGACACCGCCGTCGCCTCGGCGGTGGAAGCCCAGAAGAAGTGGGCGGCCTACAACCCGCAGCGCCGCGCGCGGATCCTGATGAAGTTCATCGAGTTGGTCAACGCCAACGCCGACGAGCTGGCCGAGCTGCTCTCCAAGGAGCACGGCAAGACCGTCGCCGACAGCCACGGCGACATCCAGCGCGGCATCGAGGTCATCGAGTTCGCCGTCGGCATCCCGCACCTGATGAAGGGCGAGTTCACCGAGAACGCCGGCACCGGCATCGACGTCTACTCGATCCGCCAGCCGCTCGGCGTGGTCGCCGGCATCACCCCGTTCAACTTCCCCGCGATGATCCCGCTGTGGAAGGCCGGCCCCGCGCTGGCCTGCGGCAACGCGCTGATCCTCAAGCCCTCCGAGCGGGACCCCTCGGTGCCGCTGCGGCTGGCCGAGCTGTTCAGCGAGGCGGGCCTGCCCGACGGCGTGCTGCAGGTCGTGCAGGGCGACAAGGAGGCCGTCGACGCCATCCTGAACCACCCCGACATCCAGGCCGTCGGCTTCGTCGGCTCCTCGGACATCGCCCAGTACATCTACTCGGGCGCGGCCAACACCGGTAAGCGCGCCCAGTGCTTCGGTGGCGCCAAGAACCACATGATCGTGCTGCCCGACGCCGACCTGGACCAGGCCGTCGACGCGCTGATCGGCGCCGGCTACGGCAGCGCCGGCGAGCGCTGCATGGCCATCAGCGTGGCCGTGCCGGTCGGCGAGGAGACCGCGAACCGGCTGCGTTCCCGGCTGGTCGAGCGGATCAGCCAGCTGCGCGTCGGGCACAGCCTGGACCCCAAGGCCGACTACGGCCCGCTGGTCACCGGCGCCGCCCTGGAGCGCGTACGCGACTACATCCAGCAGGGTGTCGACGCCGGCGCCGAGTTGGTGGTCGACGGCCGCGAGCGCGCCAGCGACGACCTGGCCTTCGGTGACGACGACCTGTCGAAGGGCTACTTCATCGGGCCCACCCTGTTCGACAACGTCACCGCCGACATGTCCATCTACACCGACGAGATCTTCGGGCCCGTGCTGTGCATCGTGCGCGCCGACGACTACGACGAGGCGCTGCGGCTGCCCTCGGAGCACGAGTACGGCAACGGCGTGGCGATCTTCACCCGCGACGGCGACGCCGCCCGCGACTTCGTCTCGCGCGTGCAGGTCGGCATGGTCGGCGTCAACGTCCCGATCCCGGTTCCGGTGTCCTACCACAGCTTCGGCGGTTGGAAGCGCTCCGGCTTCGGCGACCTGAACCAGTACGGCACGGCCTCGATCCAGTTCTACACCAAGGTCAAGACCGTCACCGAGCGCTGGCCCTCGGGCATCAAGGATGGCGCCGAGTTCTCCATCCCCACCTTCAAGGAGGGGTGAGGTCCGACGTGTTCGAATTGGACGACGACGAACGCGTGATCGCCGAGACGGCGGCCGCGTTCGCCGCCAAACGCCTTGCGCCGCACGCGCTGGAGTGGGACGAGACCAAGCACTTCCCCACCGATGTGCTGCGCGAGGCCGCCGAACTGGGCATGGCGGGGATCTACTGCAACGAGGACGTGGGCGGCAGTGGTCTGCGCCGGCTCGACGCGGTGCGGATCTTCGAGGAACTGGCCGCGGCCGACCCGGCCATCGCGTCGTTCATCTCGATCCACAACATGTGCGCGTGGATGGTCGACAGCTACGGCACCCTGGAACAACGCAAGACCTGGGTGCCGCGGCTGGCCTCCATGGAGTCCATCGCCAGCTACTGCCTCACCGAACCGGGTGCGGGTTCGGACGCCTCGGCGTTGCGCACCCGGGCGGTGCGCGACGGCTCGGACTACGTGCTCGACGGCGTCAAGCAGTTCATCTCCGGCGCGGGGGTGTCCGACGTCTACGTCGTGATGGCCCGCACCGGCGCCGACGGGCCGCGCGGGATCTCCACCTTCGTGGTCGAAAAGGACACGCCCGGACTGAGTTTCGGCGCCAACGAAGCCAAGATGGGCTGGAACGCGCAGCCCACCGCCCAGGTGATCTTCGAGAAGGTCCGGGTGCCCGCCGAGGCGATGCTGGGCGGCCCCGAGGGCGAGGGCACCGGCTTCGGCATCGCGATGAACGGGCTGAACGGCGGCCGGATCAACATCGCGGCCTGCTCGCTGGGCGGGGCCCGCACCGCGCACGAGAAGGCCGCCGGCTACGTCCGTGACCGGGAGGCGTTCGGCGGCTCGCTGCTCGACGAGCCGACCATCCGGTTCACCCTGGCCGACATGGCCACGGCGCTGGAGACCTCGCGAATCATGTTGTGGCGCGCGGCTTCCGCTCTTGACGCCGGCGCCGCCGACAAGGTCGAATTGTGCGCGATGGCCAAACGCTACGTGACCGACACCTGCTACGACGTCGCCGATCAGGCGCTGCAGTTGCACGGCGGTTACGGCTATCTGGGTGAGTACGGCATCGAGAAGATCGTCCGCGATCTGCGGGTGCACCGCATCCTCGAGGGCACCAACGAAATCATGCGTGTGGTCATCGGCCGGGCCGAGGCCGCCCGCGCCAGGGCCGCCGGTTAAAGAACCGCTGGAAAGGTTGGCAATGACGACGATCGCATTCCTGGGCTTGGGCAACATGGGTGGGCCGATGGCGGCCAACCTGCTGGATGCCGGCCACACCGTGCGCGGGTTCGACCCGGTGGCCGCGCTGGCGCAGGCCGCCACCGAGAAGGGCGCCGTGGTGTTCGGCAGCGGCGCCGAGGCCGTCGACGGCGCCGATGTGGTGATCACCATGCTGCCCAACGGCGATGTGGTGAAGCGCTGCTACGCCGAGGTGCTGCCCGCGGCCAAGGCCGGTGCCCTGTTCATCGACAGTTCGACGATCTCGGTGGACGACGCACGCGAGGTGCACAAGCAGGCCGTCGAGGCCGGTTTCGCTCAGCTCGACGCGCCGGTCTCCGGCGGGGTCAAGGGTGCCGTCGCCGGCACCCTGGCCTTCATGGTCGGCGGCGAGGACGACGCCGTGGAACGCGCCCGCGCGGTGCTGGAGCCGATGGCCGCCAAGGTGGTGCACTGCGGCACGGCCGGGGCCGGTCAGGCCGCCAAGGTCTGCAACAACATGGTGCTCGCGGTGCAGCAGATCGCCGTCGGCGAGGCGTTCGTCCTGGCCGAGAAGCTGGGCCTGTCGGCGCAGTCGCTGTTCGACGTCATCACCGGGGCCACCGGCAACTGCTGGGCGGTGCACACCAACTGCCCGGTGCCCGGACCGGTGCCGACCTCACCGGCCAACAACGACTTCAAGCCGGGCTTCGCGACCGCGCTGATGAACAAGGACCTCGGGCTGGCGATGGCCGCGGTGTCCTCCACCGGCTCGAACGCACCGCTGGGCAGCCACGCCGCCGAGATCTACGCCAAGTTCGCCGCCGATCACGCGGACAAGGACTTCAGCGCCGTCATCGAGGCCCTGCGCGGCGAGTAGTGCAGCGCCGGGGTTCGGGAACGCCGGGCCCCGGCGACCACCGGCGCGATGAGCGCCGTGAGCAGCACAGCCGTCCCGACCCCGCCGACGGTGCCCGCCACCGCGCGGCGATCGCCGATCAGACCATGGCATTCGCCGACATAATCGCTGGCGACAAAGGCCGCGCCGCCATGAACGTGCAGCCGTTGGTTCACGGTGTCGACGTAGCGCGCGGCCGAGGTGTCCGGGTTCAGGCCGCTGCCGCAGCCGATGGGTTGACCGGCCCGGTCGACGACGCTGAGCGACAGCGGTACGCACAGCGCCAGGAACGCCCCCAGCACCGCCGCCGCGCCCAGCAACTGCCAGCCGCTGCGCACCGGATGCCACCCGCCCGATCCCCGTGCCATGTCAGCGAACCTTTCTCGTTTGCCCGACGATTCGCGCGCCGCATCGGCACAGCAAATCTTCTTGTCGACAAACCATAGAGGTATGACCCGGTTTCTGGGCAAGTATGGCGAATCAATGTGACGAGACCCTCATCGACGGTCACGTCAGAGGGTGTGTGCCGAGCTACCGTGACACCGGTTGTTCACCGGCAGTTCAGAAATCGCCGGCGTGCCGGCGCAACGACTCGATCGAGCCCACCAGGGCGCGGGACTGCTCCGCAGACATCCCGATGTCGGCGAACACCTTCTCGTTGAGCGTGACCGTCGCGTCCTCCACCGTCGACCGGCCCAACTCGGTGATCTCCACCAGCGTGGTGCGCCCGTCGGTCGGATGCGGCAGCCGCCGGACCAGGCCGGCGGCCTCGAGCCGGCGGATGGCGTGCGTGACGCTGGTGACGTGGACCTGCAGCCGATCCGAGGCCTTGGTGATGGGCAGGGCACCGCTGCGGCTGAACGCCAGCAGCCGCAGCAGCTCGAACCGGGAGAAGCTCAGATCGTAGGGCCGCAGCGCGGTCTCGACCCGCGCCAGCAGGATCTGATGGGCCCGCATGACCGACGTGACCGCAACCATGCCGTCGGCGACATCGCCCCAGCCGGAACGCTCCCAGTTATCGTGCGCCTGCGCGATCGGGTCGCGCGACTCAACCGAATCGACCATCGGCACATTCATACCGCATGCGGGTGGGGTGGACCTCAGTCCGCCGCGAGTGTCAGGATCCGCGGGCCGTCCTCGGTGACCGCGACGGTGTGCTCCCAGTGCGCGGCGCGCGAACCGTCGGTCGTGACGACGGTCCACTCGTCGTCGAGGATGCGGGTCTTGACGGTGCCCAAGGTGAGCATCGGCTCGATGGCCAGCACCGAGCCCGGGGCCAACAGCGGGCCGCGCCCGGGGGCTCCCTCGTTGGGCAGGAACGGATCCATGTGCATCTGGCGGCCGATGCCGTGCCCGCCATAGCCCTCGACGATGCCGTAGCGGCGGCCGTACTTGGCCTCGGCCGCCCGGGTGCCGCGTTCGATGGCGTGCGAGACGTCGCTGAGCCGATTGCCGGGCACCATGGCGGCGATACCGGCCTCCATGGAGTCCCGGGTGGCCGCCGACAGCGCCTCGTCGGCCGGGATGAGCTCGCCCACCCCGAACGTGACCGCCGAGTCGCCGTGCCAGCCGTCGACGATCGCCCCGCAGTCGATGGACACCAGGTCGCCCGCGGACAGGACCTCGGCGGCCGACGGGATGCCGTGCACCACGCGGTCGTTGACCGAGGAGCACACGGTGGCGGGAAAGCCGTGGTAGCCGAGGAACGACGGGACGCCGCCGCCGTCGCGGATGACGGCCTCGGCGATCCGGTCCAGGTCCAGGGTGGAGACGCCGGGTGCGGCGGCCTCGCGGACCGCGCGCAGGGCGGCGGCGACCAGCGCGCCGGCGACGGCCATGGCGTCGAGTTCGGCGGCGCTACGCTGCGCGACGACCTTGCGGCTGCGCAGTCCGGGCAACGAAACCATGAGCCGGTGCCGCCGTCAGCGGCCGAGCGCCTGCAGCGCCCGGGCGAACACCTCGTCGAGCGAGCCGACGGCGTCGACGGTCTTGAGCTGATCGCGGTAGAAGTCCAGCAGCGGGGCCGTCTCGTCGCGGTACACGCCCATCCGGTGCCGGATGACGTCCTCGGTGTCGTCGGCGCGACCGCGTCCCTTGAGGCGCGTCACCAGCTCGTCCTCGGGCACCCGGAACTCGACGACGGCGTCGAGGGCCACGTTGCGCTTGGCGAGCATCTCGGCGAGCGCCTCGGCCTGCTCCACCGAGCGCGGGAAGCCGTCGAGGATGAACCCGGCGGCGGCGTCCGCGTCGTTGAGCCGGTCGTCGACCAGGGCGTTGGTCAGCGTGGCCGGCACCAGGTCACCGGCGTCGAGGTACTTCTTGGCCTCTTTACCCAGGTCGGTGCCGTTGCTGATGTTGTAGCGGAACAGGTCTCCGGTGGAGATCTGGGGGACGCCGAGCTCCTCGGCCAGCTTGACCGCCTGGGTTCCCTTACCGGCTCCGGGAGGTCCGAGCAAAACGATTCTCACTTCAGGAACCCTTCGTAGTTGCGCTGCATGAGCTGGCTTTCGATCTGCTTCACCGTGTCCAGGCCGACGCCGATCATGATCAGCACGGCCACACCGCCGAACGGCAGGTTCTGCAGCGTGGCCCCACTACCCATCTGCAGGAACAGGTTGGGCATCACGGCGATGACACCGAGGTAGATCGAGCCGGGCAGCGTGATGCGGTTCAGGACGAAGCGCAGGTAGTCCGCGGTCGGACGGCCGGGCCGGATGCCCGGGATGAAGCCGCCGAACTTCTTCATCTCGTCGGCGCGCTCGTCGGGGTTGAACGTGATCGACACGTAGAAGTACGTGAAGAACACGATCAGCCCGAAGTAGAACGCGACGTAGACGACGTCGGCGGGGTTGGTGAGGTGGTCGGCGACGAACCGGTCCCACCAGCTGTTGCCCGGCTCGCTGCGGCCGCTCTGGATGAGCTGGGTGATCAGCTGCGGGATGTAGATCAGCGACGAGGCGAAGATCACCGGGATGACGCCGGCCTGGTTGACCTTCAGCGGCAGGTAGGTCGAGGTGCCGCCGTACATCTTGCGGCCCACCATGCGCTTGGCGTACTGCACCGGGATCCGGCGCTGACCCTGCTCGACGAAGATGACGCCGATCAGGATCGCCAGGGCGGCGATGCAGACCAGGGTGAAGACCATGCCGCCGCGGCTCTCCAGGACCATCTGGCCCTCGCCCGGGATCTGGGCGGCGATGCCGGCGAAGATCATCAGCGACATGCCGTTGCCGACGCCGCGCTCGGTGACCAGCTCGCCCATCCACATGACCAGCGCGGCACCCGCGGTCATCACCAGGACCATGATGACCAGCGAGAAGATGCTGGTGTCCGGGATGATCTCCAGCGAGCAGCCCTGCAGCAGGCCACCGTTGGCCGCCAGCGCCACGATCGAAGTGGCCTGCAGGATGGCCAGCGCGATCGTCAGGTAGCGGGTGTACTGCGTCATCTTGGCCTGGCCGGACTGGCCTTCCTTGCGCAGCTGCTCGAACCGCGGGATGACCACGGTGAGCAACTGCACGATGATGCTCGCGGTGATGTAGGGCATGACGCCGACGGCGAAGACCGCCAGCTGCAGCAGCGCGCCGCCGGAGAACAGGTTGATCAGCGAATAGATCTGACCGGAGTCGCCGCCGCTGACCTGGTCGATGCACTGCTGGACGTTGCCGTAGTCGACGCCCGGGGACGGCAGGGTCGCGCCGACGCGGTACAACAGGACAATTCCGAGCGTGAAGAGGATCTTGCGCCTCAGGTCAGGTGTCCGCAGCGACGAGATAAAGGCTGAGAGCACTCTTCCTCCTGGGCCGCCGGGTGGGTGCCGCGACGTGCCAATGGGGCTGGCTTCGAGATGTCCCAAGCCAGCGTCGGGTTTGTCCGGGTGTGACGCGCCGATGACGGCGGCGTGCAGCAGTCTACGAGAGTAACAGCCGGACTCGGGCGGATCCGCATCGCACAACGCTGTCCGGCCGATCGAACTTCTCGGCGCCGCGGGCCGACCTCCTCACAGCTTTTCCTCAGTCGGGCGCGCGTAGGCTCGCAGTATCTTCTTATACAGACTAATTACCTAATTACCTGACATCTTCCGAAAGGATGCGCATGGCCCGAACCGATGACGACACCTGGGACCTCGCCTCCAGCGTCGGGGCGACCGCGACCATGGTGGCCGCCGCCCGTGCGATGGCCACCCGGGCCGAGCCCGCGGTGATCGACGACCCGTACGCCGCGCCGCTGGTGGAGGCCGTGGGCATCGAGTTCTTCGCCCGCCTGGCCCGCGGTGAATTGACCGCGGCCGAACTCGACGGCGGCGACTCCCCCGTCGGGATGAGCCGGTTCGCCGACGGCATGGCGGCCCGGACCCGCTTCTTCGACGACTTCTTCGCCGCCGCCGCCGAGGCCGGCATCCGGCAGGCCGTGATCCTGGCCTCGGGTCTGGACGCCCGCGGGTACCGGCTGGCGTGGCCGACGGGCACGGTGCTCTACGAGATCGACCAGCCCGAGGTCATCGAGTTCAAGACGACCACCCTGGCCGGCCTGGGCGCCCAGCCCCGCGTCGACCTGCGCACCGTCGCGATCGATCTGCGCGCCGACTGGCCCGCCGCGCTGACCGCGGCCGGCTTCGACCCCGCCGCACCCACCGCCTGGATCGCCGAGGGCCTGTTCGGTTATCTGCCGCCCGAGGGCCAGGACCGGCTCCTCGACCAGATCAGCGCGCTCAGCGCGCCGGGCAGCCGGCTGGCCGCCGAGGGCGTGCCCAGCCAGGCCGACGCCGACGAGGACGAGACCCGGGAACGCATGCAGGCCTCGGCCGACCGCTGGCGCGAACACGGCTTCGACATCGACTTCTCGGCGTTGGTCTTTCTCGGTGACCGCGCCGACGTCACCAGCTACCTGCAGGCACACGGCTGGTCGACGACGGCGGCGACGGCCAACGACCTGCTGGTCCGCTACGGCATGCAGCGGCTGGACGCCGACGAGGGTTTCGCGGCGGTCACCTACGTGAGTGCGGAGAAATAGCCATGGCACGCAGTGAAGGCGATACCTGGGATCTGGCCTCCAGCGTGGGTGCGACGGCAACGTCGGTGGCGGCCTCGCGGGCGTTGGCCAGCCGGGGCCCGAACCCGCCGATCCACGATCCGTACGCGGCGGCGCTGGTGCGGGCCGTCGGGACCGACTACTTCGTCCGGGTCGCCGAGGGTGCGGTCGACTTCGACGAGGACCCGCTGTTCGACGGCGACACGATGCGGGCCCAGATCGTGGTCCGGACCCGATACTTCGACGACTTCTTCGCCGAGGCCACCGCCGCGGGCATCCGGCAGGCCGTGATCCTGGCCTCGGGCCTGGACACCCGCGCCTACCGGATGGACTGGCCGGCCGGCACCGTGGTGTTCGAGATCGACCAGCCCGCCGTCATCGAGTTCAAGACCCGGGTGCTGGGCGACCTCGGCGCCGAACCGGCCGCCGACCGGCGCACGGTCGCGGTGGACCTGCGCGAGGACTGGCCCGCCGCGTTGACCGCGGCCGGCTTCGACCCCGCCGCCCCCACCGCCTGGATCGCCGAGGGCCTGCTGATCTACCTGCCGCCCGACGCGCAGGACCGGCTGCTGGACCACATCACCGCGCTCAGCGCCCCGGGCAGCCGGCTGGCCACCGAGCACATGGACAGCCGCGCGTTCACCGGCGACTGGGCCCGCAAGCTGACCGAACGCGGTCAGCGCCACGGCAGCAGCGTCGACCTGACGAAGCTGTTCTACTCGGGCGAACGCAACAGCGCCCGCGACTACCTGGCCGAACGCGGCTGGCAGACCAGCATCCGCACCACCGCGCAGGCCTACACTGCGCAGGGATACGAGGCGCCGAAGGACGAGTTGCTGACGATGATCGGCGATTCCGGCTACCTGAGCGCCGAACTGTCCGCACCACCGACCTGAGGAGGACAGCCATGGCACGCACCGGCGACGACTCGTGGGATCTGGCCTCCAGCGTGGGCGCCACCGCGACCATGGTGGCGGCTGGGCGCGCCATCGCCAGCCGCTCCCCCGACCCGCTGATCGACGACCCGTTCGCCGAACCGTTGGTGCGCGCCGTCGGCCTGGATTTCTTCACCCGGATGCTCGACGGCGACATGGACCTCTCGCAGCTTCCGGACGCGTCCCCGGAGCGGGTGCAGGCCATGATCGACGGGATGGCGGTGCGCACGAAGTTCTTCGACGACTACTTCACCGACGCCGCCGCCACCGGGGTGCGCCAGGCCGTGATCCTGGCCTCGGGCCTGGACGCCCGAGCCCACCGGCTGGCCTGGCCGAGCGGCACGGTGGTCTACGAGATCGATCAGCCCGCCGTGATCGAGTTCAAGTCCGGCACGCTGGCGGGGATCGGCGCGGCGCCGACGGCCGAACGCCGCACGGTGGGCATCGATCTGCGCGAGGACTGGCCGGCGGCGTTGCGCGCGGCCGGCTTCGACCCCGCCGCACCTACCGCCTGGCTGGCCGAGGGTCTGCTGATCTACCTGCCGCCCGAGGCGCAGGACCGGTTGTTCGACCTGATCACCGCGCTGTCGGCGGCCGGCAGCACGGTGGCCACCGAATACGCCCCGGGCATCATGGACTTCAACGCCGAACAGGCGCGGGAACTCTCGGCGCCGCTGCGCGAACACGGTCTCGACATCGACATGTCCTCGCTGGTGTACGCCGGACAGCGCAGCCACGTGATGGACTACCTGGCCAGTCTGGGCTGGCAGGTGAGCGGCATCCCGCGCGACGACCTGTTCGCCCGGTTCCGCCGGCCCGCCCCCACCGCCGAGAGCGTCGACCCGCTCGGTGAGATCGTCTACGTCAGCGCCACGTTGAGCTAGAACTCACCGGAGAGCTGACGCTCACCTCGCCCCGGCCACCGCGTACTCCAGCTGATCGGGAGCCTCCGGGGTGCCCGGGATCTCGGTGCCGACCATCGGACACCGAGCGGTCTCCGGCATTCCGAACAGTGCGATCGCGCCGATGACACAGGCGCCCATCATGTAGTACGCCGGTACCAGATTGTTCCCGGTGGCGTTGATCAACCAGTCGTTGACCGCCGGCGCGGTGCCGCCGAACAGCGACGTCGACACGTTGTAGGCGATCGCGAACCCGGCGAAGCGCACCTGCGTCGGGAACATCGCCGGGAATGTCGCCGAAATCGTGGCCAGCTGCGGCACATACAACAACCCGAGGATCGCAAGCCCGATCACCGCGCCCGCGACGCCGGTGCTCATCAACATGAACATCGGGATACCCATGACGAACAACCCGACCAGGGAGAACCACCACAGCGGTTTGCGGCCCACCCGGTCGGACAGCTGACCGGCGATCGGCAAGAACACCATCATGGCCAACATCCCGATGATCGGCGCCAGCAGCGACATGGTTTCCGACAGCCCGATGGTCGCGCCCAGATAGGTCGGCATGTAGGTCAGCAGCGTGTAGTTGACGACGTTGAGCGCCACCACCAAGCCGCCCAGCCGCAGGATCGGACCCCGGTACCGCACCAGCAGGTCCTTGAACTCCTCTGCGATCCCCTTCTCGGTGCGGCCCTCGTCTTCCAGCTCCTGGTAGATGGGCGTCTCATCCAGCCGCGAACGCAGATAGATGCCCACCAACCCCAGCGGTGCGGCGATCAGGAACGGCACTCGCCAGCCCCAGCTGTGCATCTGCTCGTCGTTGAGCATCAGCGACATGCCCAACATCATCAACGCACCCGTGGCGAACCCCGCCAGCGTGCCGAACTCCAGGAAGCTGCCCAGGAATCCGCGTCGCCGGGTGGGCGAGTACTCGGCCATGAACGTGGCCGCGCCACCGTACTCACCGCCGGTCGAGAAGCCCTGGATCATCCGCAAGAGCACCATCAACAGCGGCGCCCAGAACCCGATCATGTCGTAGGTAGGAACCAGCCCCACGCACAGCGTGGCCCCCGACATCAACAGAATCGTCACCGCGAGCACCGCTCGCCGCCCGATCCGGTCGCCGAGCGGTCCCCACACGAAACCGCCGAGCGGTCGGACCAGGAACGAGACGGCGAACGTCATCAGTGCCAACAGCGTGGCGCTCTGGGTGTCGCCGGGAAAGATCGCCACCGAGATGTAGCCCACCCCGTAGGCGTACAGACCGTAGTCGAACCACTCGGTGGCGTTACCGATCGCCGAGGCGGCGATCGCGCGTTTCAGAACTCCCGGCGGTGGTTGCGGACCCTCGGCAGTCAACTCCTGCTGGTGTTCGCGCTCCACAGCGCTCCTCCTCGGCTCACCCGACAACGCCCGCTCCAACGCCTGATGTTAGGTACCCACAAGTCCGGGCGGCAAACATTCGGGTATTCCGGGAGTGTCACGCAGCTCAGAAGCGGTGCTGCCCCAACCAGATCGCGTTGGCGCCGGTGAACTGCCGTTGCGCCTGGTCAACGGCCTCGCTGACCGCCGTCAGCAGCATCGCGGGCACCGCCGCGGACAGCGCTGCGGCCGCGGGTACCGACGACGGTTTGGGCCGCAGCATGTCACGCAGCGAAGACCCGGGATAGGCCACCACCCGGGCCTTGGCGTCGGGGTCGACCCCGGCGAGCACCTTGGCCCGGCGCACCGCGACGCGCAGCCCGCCGAGTTCGTCGACCAGGCCGCGCTCCAGGGCGTCGGCACCGGTCCAGACCCGCCCCTGCGCGATGTCGTGGACGGCGTCGGTGGTCATCCCCCGACCGTCGGCGACGCGCTCGACGAAGTCGGCGTAGAAGAGGTCGACCTCGGCCTCCACCCGGGCCTGCTGCTCGGCGGTGAACGGCGCGTTGATCGACCAGGCGTCGGCGTTCTCGTTGGTGCGCACGCCGCCGTAGGCCACACCGAGGCGGTCCTTGAGGTGGCGCGCGATCAGCTTGCCGGTCACCACCCCGATGGACCCGGTGATGGTGCCGCCGTTGGCGACGATCGCGTCGGCCGCCATGGACACGTAATACCCACCCGAGGCGG
>Ga0265293_10005043_pt1 | contig 22555 bp, 22 predicted proteins | sample Munlanlewell138R_FD_192505 | JGI IMG/M metagenome (GOLD analysis project Ga0265293, IMG submission 192505) | Leachate microbial communities from a municipal landfill in Southern Ontario, Canada - Leachate well 138R | ecosystem: Engineered > Solid waste > Landfill > Unclassified | place: Canada... | reverse complement strand
GATTAAAAATATTAAACTCGGCAGGAACTGTCGAAAACACGGGTGGAGATGATGTTAGACTGAGCAATCAGCAGTCGTCCGTGAAGCCCGAAGCCCATTTGTCTTTAGCAAATGGGTAGTTCACTATTCGGTAATCAAAATGATCGGCTGGGTAGAGCAACCCTACATCGGGTCGCTCTCGTCCTCCATACGCTCCAGCCTCAACCTCAGCTCCCGGTTGCTGGCCACCACGGCTACCGCGATGACCAGCATCATCCCTAGTAATCCCTCGAGCATCGGATCTCCCTCCACTCCTTGATGTCAAGGGCAATAGCCCTCGCCATAAAGTAAATGAATAGAATCAACCCCGGGCTGCACAGCAGGGCCACGAGGGGTGCACCCAGAAACAACCCTAGGGTCACGGCGCCAAGGGCCATCCCCATCAGCGCCATAAAGGCCTTCTCCATATACGTCATAGCAGTTCAGTTTAAGTGAGTACTCATACCTCAGAATAATCGGGCAGTAAGCATCCTTTTTCCAAAACGTACCCCCACCTACCCCCACGTACCCCCTGCATCGGTTCAACCCCTAGGCCCTCCGAATCGGGTGGGATAACCCCAGTTGTTCACGGTCATTTATTTTTTTTAAAATTTTTTTACCGTAGTACATACGATTTTTCGAAAAAAATTTGGAAATCGTACATACTTGCCTTATATTTGCTAAAAATTGCAAGGGAGTTATGGCGAAGAAGAAACCGCAGGCGTTGAAGTTCCATCCGAAGCTGGAGGAGGATTTGAAGTTCATGGCGAGCATGAAGGGTTTGACGTACAATGCGTACGTTGAGCGGGTGTTGAGTTCTCACGTGCTGGCTCAGATCAGGGCGATTAGGGCTTACGCTGCCCAGGGGTTGAATGGTGCTGGTGAGGGTGATTCGGGTGGATTATAGGGAGGTTTGGATGTTTAACCTAAAGATACGGATTATGAAGCGAATTGTAAGGTATCCCCGGGATGGGGTTTTGGATCGGGTGAAGTTTGTGTACAGCCCCTCGGAGTTTGCCCAGGGCAGGGTTGAGGCGGAGGTTCGGGAGTTCGCTGGGGGTTACCCCTACTCGAGCCGGGTGGTGGTGGTTGGTGGGCAGCTGGAGGTTCGGGTGACGTTGTACTACACGGCGTTGGCGTACATGCTGGATGTTTTGAGGACTGGTTTGTGGCGGGCTGATGGGGATCCGGGGTGTAGGAACCGGATGTTATGCTACATGTTGAACTAAAAAAAGGATAGGTTATGAGTGGTTATGCTAGTGATGTGACGCTGCTGGACTTCACGCTTCGCAAGCGGGGGATGCAGATGGAGTACCGGGTGCTCCAGCCGAAGAGCCGGGGCTCGATGCAGATGATGGTGGAGACGCGGGAGAAGAGCCCGTTCCCGCCGTCGAGCCGGTTGCTGGGGCTGGTGGAGAAGGTGAAGCCCTTTGCGTGCAAGGGGTTGGGCTTATGGTCCTCGAGTTTTGATCAGTTCCTGGAGGAGGATGGGTCGGTGAAGGATTACTCGGACGGTATGTTCGGGGTGGCGTACGGTGAGATGCGGGACACGCTGGACTCGGTGGAGATCGTGACGGTAGTTTTCGCTGGGGGGTACCGGTTCATCTGCATGGTGGAGACGATCCCCGGGAAGCGGGTGAAGATGCGCACGCCCCTGATCTCGGATGAGGATGACCTGTACGAGGCGATGGATGGGTTGATGGAGGAGCTGGGCCGCGTGGCGCTGGACTTCGTGACGAGCGCTGACTACGACGTGAAGCAGGAGGCCCGGAGCATCGTGGAGCGGACGATGAGCGCTGAGGAGATCGAGGGTAAGAGCGATAAGGAGCTGATGCTGATCGCCTTGGAGCGCATCGAGGCGTTAGGCGCGGTGGTGATGTACTCCGAGGAGCTGGAGGCCGAGGTGAATGCGGCGCGGAGCGAGCGTCCGCTGCTGGAGGTCGCTGGGCCGGAGGGCGTGGACGAGGCCAGCGTGCGGGAGCGCGAGGTGGTGGAGTGGGCCAAGGAGGATCGAGGTTACGATGAGAGCTTGCAGGCCTCAGAAGATGGGGTTGTGGAGAGTGAGGTAGAGGTGATTGTCAGGGATGCGGGCTCCATGGAGCGGGTGGATGAAGGTGATCGTGACCCGATTCCCGATGGCGAGAGCTGGGAGGATGAGGATGTCGTTGAGGTGGTTGAAGAGGATGAGTTCCTGTAGGCGGGGCTCCCTCCTGAGGCCACGAGAGGGGGTAGAGGGTTGCTTGGCGGTGACCCTCTACGCATTTGAAACGTGAAAAACGTATATACTAATTCGAAAAGAAAGGATATTTATGCTACCATTGGTGGATGATGGGTTCCTCACCCTGAAGGAGGATACGCACCAGTACTTTGATCAGGCTGGTCAGGAGTACAACTCGGTCTCCAGCGTGATCAGCACGGTGACGATGCCGTTCGACGCGAAGCGGATCTCCCGCAGCATGACGGGCAGCCAGGCGGAGGCTGATGCGCTCCAGCGGGAGTGGAGGGCGAAGAACCGGAGGTCGATCGAGTGGGGCAACGCGGTGCACAACGAGTGCGAGAACTTCATACGCTACGGATCGGTCGGGGACTCCTCGTTCCGCAAGCTGGAGGATGAGCTGTACAGGAAGCTCACGAAGCGGTACGCGCGCAACCACGCGGAGCGCATCCTCAGGGACCAGGATCGGTTGATCTGCGGCACGGGGGATCACCTCGGGGAGCGGTCGAAGGCGCGCAACGCCAACCTGGTGGTGGACATCAACGACTTCAAGACGAACCTCGCCAAGGGGGTGCGCAATGACAAGGCGAAGATCGATGAGCAGACCAAGGAGGTGGTGAGGTACTACAACCAGTTCCTGCTGTACCCGCTGGAGCACTTGGAGGCGAGCGACTACGTGAAGTACTGCCTGCAGCTCTCCATGTACGGGGTGATGCTGGAGAAGTACGGGGTGAGGGTGGGCTCCATGAACCTCTACTACATCGATCAGGAGCTGACGGTCTCGGAGATCTTCGTGCCGTACATGCGGATGGAGGCCATCCTGCTGATGGACAACTTCATCCAGCTCCGCAACGTGGATGGCACGCCGAAGAGCCAGTACCTCAAGCGCAAGGAGGCGAAGAGCCAGCAGCAGCTGGGTACGCTCATCAAGGAGTTGGACCTGGTGGAGGAGCTGGATGAGAACGAGTGGATCTAACCCAATAATCAGATTGTATGGAATATGGAGCTACACCAATTTTTACAATCACTTAAATCTAAGCAGCAATGAGAAGAGTACTATGCATTTACCACCGCATTGACCTGGACGGGTGGATGTCAGCGGCCATCGTGCGCATGGGTATGAAGGCGGGTGAGGACGAGCTCAGGGAGCTGGGCTACAACTACGGGGACGATCTGGATGCCTTGGAGAGGGCCATCGCCGGCTACGACAGGATCTTCATGGTGGACGTGAGCCTGCCCGTGAGGATGATGAACGCCCTGCAGGAGAAGTTGGGTGATGACTTCATCTGGATTGATCATCACGCCTCCGCGATCGAGGATAACGATTCCAGCATCAAGGGTAGCAGGGACGTGACGAAGGCAGCTTGCGAGTTGACATGGGAGTTCCTCTTCGACAAGGAGATGCCGACGATCGTTCGGATGCTGGGCAGGTATGACTGCTTTGGCCATAAGGGCACGGAGGAGGAGCAGCAGGTCCTGGAGTTCCAGTACGGGGCGAGAACGTTCATATACGATGTGAACACGGCGTTCCACTACCTGATCAGCGACATCACGGATAGGGAGAACAAGGTGGATAGCCACCCGTCCAGCGCCATCAGCTTGATCCATCAGGCTGGGGTAAGCATTTACAAGTTTCTTACCGCTAGGGCGGAGCAGGTGTTCAAGCGCGGTTTTGACGTGCTGATCCCCGAGCAGACCGATACCTGGCCGGTGAAGTTCAAGCGCTTCATCGCGTTCAACGAGGAGCGGTTCAACCCGATCAACTTCGGATGGGATTACCATCAGGATGGGTACGATGGGGCGATGTGCTTTCACTACCAGAACGGGAAATGGTGCTTCAGCCTGTACAACGATGACGGCACGGTTGACTGCTCCGCCATTGCGAAGCGCTACGGTGGTGGTGGGCACAAGGGGGCAGCAGGTTTCAGGACCACCGACCTGAAGTCGGTCATTGGCAAGGAGTAAGGCATTCGGAAATGGGAGGGAGCATTTGCTCCTTTCTTTTTTTTTACTACATTCGCAGAAACTATTCACCATGGCGTACATTTGGCATACGAACATCAACGGGGAGGTGGAGCTGCATGAGGATGCGGTGCGCCTCGTGCCCGAGCTTAAGGGCTTGCCGCCTCGGGTGGTGAAGTTCATCGTCCTCTTCAAGGACTACCGGCTCAGCCCGATCAAGGACTTCCCGGACGAGCAGCGCGAGCGGCTGGCCTTCATGAACAGCGGCATCCCGGATGCGGAGAGGGGCAAGGTGCTAAAGAGCCCAAAGGTCAAGAGGGCGATGGAAGTCTTCGAGTCGCTGATCTACGATGAGCGCAGGGAGCTCAAGCGCATCTACCAGGATCGGCTTGACCTCCTGAAGCTAGAGATTCGGGATCGGAGCCTATCGCTCAAGGAGATCAAGGAGAAGAAGGAGTTCATCGAGTTCTTCCGCAAGGAGGTGGAGAACATCGAGAAGGAGCTCTCCACGGAGGGGTATGATGATGATGGGGTGGAGCTCAAGGGGAAGCGGGAGCTTTCCTACATCGAGCGGTGGCAGCGTCGGATCAAGAAGTTCAAGGAGATGAGCCATGCCTAGCATTCTGCACGTAGACCAAATGAGGCCGTTCCATCCCGATCAGCTCAGGACGACGAACATCCTCATCAAGAAGGGAGGGTTCAACCCGAACCCCATCGCGGGGCGTATCCCGAAGTTCGCCAACGTGTCGGTGAATCCGGATGTGAGGGGGACGCCCCTCTACGAGGAGTTCTGGCAGGAGCAGGTGGATCGGTGCCTCAACGGGTACACCACGGGCGGGCTGAGGATTCCCGGGCGGCACTACTACTACATGAACTTTCAGCCCATCTCGGGGGTTACCGGGGCGATGTACCCGCTCTACTGCGAGTTCGACAGGGAGTTCTACTCCACCGTGGACTGGGTGAAGGAGTACCACCATACCGGCATCGTGATCCTGAAGGCTAGGCGTAAAGGGCTATCCGAGAAGGTGAAGGGTGGGGTCATCAACTACGGGCTAGCCTTTCAGCCAGCGTATAGAGCTGCCGTGTTTGCTGGTATAGATACCTACGTGCAGGGGATCAAGAAGAAGATCATGTACGGGCTGACCGAGACGGTGGATGACATGCGCATGGGCATTCTCAAGAACAACGAGAAGCAGCTCAAGCTGGGCTACGAGGAGAGGATATTCGGTTCCTTCGTGGAGGCGGGTTCTCTCGCCGAGGTGCAGTTTGAAACCATGTTCAACGGGGCGGAGAAGCTGGAGGGGGAGTACTTTCACGACGTGGTCTCGGAGGAGTCCGGGGAGAACCCGCACGTGCTGGCGGCGTTTGAGTCGATCAAGCCAGCGCTGATGTTCGGGGCGCAGATGGTGGGTACATTCTACATCTACGGCACGGCAGGTAACATTCTGTCCGGATCGAAGGACTTCATCGAGATGTACCGCAAGTTCGAGTCCTACGATTTGATCCCGATGTGGGTGCCTGGGACCCGCCTGTACTTCCCGTTCGTGGTGCAGAAAAAGAATCCGCTCTACTTCGAGAAGGAGCTGGACATCGAGATCGACCCCATCAAGAACCTCAGGGAGCTGGTGGATGAGTACGGTGAGGACAGGCTCTTGGGCTGTGAGGACCTGGACAACGCGGAGGAGAACGTGAAGCGGCTCTACAAGAAGTATGAGCATCTGGATGATAAGAAGCAGCTCATCGAGCTCAAGAAGAACTTTCCGCTCAACGAGGATGATGCGATCACCAGCGGGGGGTCAAACGACTTCAACACGGAGATCCTGTACGCGCGGCTGAACCAGCTACAGATGAACAGCCCGAGGGTGGGCAAGTACGTGCTGGATTTCGTCTACGAGAAGGACATCAGCACGGGGGATAGCCGTTTGAAGCTTCCGCTGGAGGTCAAGATCAGGTTGGCCGAGGAGAAGGATCCGGAGTGGAAAATCGTTAGGATACGGCAGATGCCCCTGCGGAATATGCGGAACGTGGATGCCATGGGGGTTGACTCCTACAACCAGGACAAGACGAATACGTCCAGCTCGCTGGGGGGCATCGTGGTGCTACGGGACGGGAAGGACATCCCATCCGTGGTGGACGGGATGGATATCCTCAGGGGGGAGTACCCCGTGTGCTGGTACCAGGAGCGTCCACCCCGCAAAGAGATTTTCTACGAGATGGCGCTGAAGATCGCTGTGCTTTACGGGCTGTACCGGGACTGCATGATATCTGCTGAGCATGATTTCTGCATAGACTACTTCAAGAAGAATGGGGGCAGGGCGTACCTTGCTCCACGTCCGAGAAGCTTTGACTCCCCGAATACGGAGGCCCTCTACGACTACGGGGCGAAATTCAATGTCAACAAGAAGCGCATCGTGGGGATCATCCAGAGCTGGATTGAGGACTACGCCGCGATGTGCGATTCGGAGATCCTCATTCGGGAGCTGATTGCCTTTGACGAGGTGAACATGGGGAGTGACTGGGACATCGTGGACGCTCTGGGCTACGCTAAGATGCGGATGATCGACAGGAAGGCCAAGCCGATCAACGTGGAGAAAACCGCGCAGGAGAATCAGGTGATTGAGTGGGAGCGCACACAGGATGGGCATGCTGTGATAAAAAATGGGTTGTCTAAGGGTGGGGATGATGTCATATTTTTTGGGAATAAGGAGGTGCAGGCATAAAATACGTAAAATATCTAGGAAAAAATTTGGTATAAAGCGAAATTTAGTTTTACTTTTACAGCAAAATTTGCGAGTATGGATTTCCCTGACGTGTACACATCCGATTTCAAGGCGAATGACTTCAAGCTGGCTAAGGAGGCGATTGACTTCGCCGTGACCGAGTTCAACAGCATGAAGACGATCCGTCAGGCCATTCAGAAGGTGTACGATTCCTACAACGGGATCGTGGATCCGAAGAGCCATGAGTCGCTAACCAAGCCATTCGGGAAGGAGAGCAAGAATAAGTACACCCACTACAACTTTGGCCTGAATAAGGTCAAGACGTTGGTGGGTGAGTTTTTGAGCACCGACATAGACCCTCGGGTGGAGACCATCGATGAGGACAAGGTGAACCAAAAGTTTGAGCAGTACCTTGAGCGGAAGGCCATGCTTGACCTCAAGCCTCAGATCGATGCCGCGCGGGAGGATGGCTACAACGTGTTCCCTGGCATCGCGGATCAGATGAATGATCCAGAGAAGTTCCTTTCCCCAGAAAACTTCAAGACGGAGAACGAGCGGTTGCTCACCAAGTACCTGAAGAAAAAAATTGTCTCTGATAAGCTCAAGACCAAGTTCAAGCAGAACTTGATCGATGTGATCAATGCGTGCATCATTGCAGGCAAGGTGGATACGGTCAACGGGATGGATACCTACCGGAGGATATCCCCGCTGAGCGTGATGTACATGAGCTCAGATGATGATGGGCTCTTGGAGCATAGCCCGTACCTTGGGGAGCATAGAAAGTTGTTCTACCATCAGGTCATCAAGGAGTTCAATATTGGTGAGGACGAGAAGGAGGTCAAGGAGAAGATCAAGGAGCTTGCCGGTTTTTCTGGGCAAACGGATCTGTATAGCCAGGCCAACGAGTCCGCCTACCGCGGGAAGCAGATCGATGTGTACACCATTGAGTTCAAGACGGCATCGGATGTAAGCTACTTCAAGATGCCCAACGATGACACCCAGATCATCAAGGAGATACCCGCTGAGGAGTACCGGCGCAGGCGGAAGCGACACGACAGGGCCGTGCTCAACGGGGAGTACGAGATCATCTCGGTGGTGCACGAGGAGGTGTGGGAGATCAGTCGTATAGGTCAGGATATATACCGCAACATCCGCAAGACGCAGCGCCAGACCAACAGGATGGAGCATAAGAAGCTGCGGGCGAACTACAACTACACGGTGATGATTGTCGATTCCGTGGAGGGTCAACGAATCCCGCTACAGTACGTTATATCCAAGCTGGATGAGGCTTACAACGATACGATGTTTCTTATCAACAGGGAGCTTCGAAAGCCATCCGGCAGCGCGCTCGGCATCAACATGGGCTTTCTGCCCACAGGGATTAGCTATGAGCAGATCATGACCGAGCTGATCGATGACGGAACGCTTCGCTACAACACGGCGGCGGAGGGCAACCAGTGGAATATGGATGGGCGCAATGATAGCGCCATGAACGGCGTGATGATCGGGGACAAGGCCAGGGTGATCGATGTCCTCATCAGGTTGAAGATGGACATCGAGAATGCCGTGGATAGGATAACTGGCATATCACGAGGACGAGTGGGCATGGAGATGGCTACCACGACCGCCACCACTTCAAACAACAACTTAGAAACCTCCAGAACGGTCACTTATGACCTGTTCTACTACATAAAGGAATACATTGACGAGGTGCTCACCCGCATGGTGGAGAAGGGCAAGCTCAACTTCGTGGAGAACAACCCCGACCTGTTCGGAGGCATATACTCAGAGGATGAGTTCTCCTTTTTGATGGCGACGCGGGAAATCGCGCTGGATCAGTTCACGGCCTACATCAACGATGGGCGCAAGGAGCTGGTGATTCGCCAAAAGATAGAGCAGCTGTTTCAGTCAGACATCAACAACGGAAGCCTTCGCACGAAGGATGTGGCCAGGTTCTATCTTCAGGATACCCTTGCCGATGGGCTTAAGGTCTTGGATAAGGCCTGGGAGGAGATCAATAACATCCGTCAGCAGTCAGAGGAGGCAGCGCAGCAAACCCAGCTTCAGATGAAGGAGAAAGATCGGGAGATGATGATGGAGAACCGGGAGGATCTCCAATCGCACGAGCTGGACAAAATTGAGCTGCAGGGCGAGAAGAAGAAGGAGCAGATCATCCTCGAAAAGAATCTGGATGCCAGCATAGAGAATATTGATAACGCTAGCCGGGAGAGCATCTCGAGCGAGAGGACCGCTAGCAACGAAAGAGTTGCCATGGCGAAAAGCCGAGGGCAGCAAGTTCAAAAACCTAAAAAATCTTAGCGATGAAAAATCAAGGCAAAGACGGCGCGGAGAGCGGGAATGTATTCTCAGGATTAACTGAGGATGATGATATTATTGTGAATGATGCAGCCCATGACGGTGCTGACGATGGTGCTAATGACGGTGCTGATGACGGTGCTAATGACGGTGCTGATGACGGTGCTAACGATGGTGCTAACGATGGTGCTAACGATGGTGCTGATGACGGTGCTAACGACGGTGCTGATGATGGTGCTGATGACGGTGCTAACGATGGTGCTGATGACGGTGCTGATGATGGTGCAGATGATGGTGAGGATCAGGATTTTGATCCTAGTAGCGCATCCCTATCCATAGAGGGTGATGAGGATGAGCCCTCAGCTGGAGAATCCGGCACCGTGGATTACATCAGGATGGCCAAGCGGATAGGGCTTAGCATGGAGGAGGATATCTCGGAGCTATCCGAGGAGGATTTTTTCAACCGCGTCAATGATCATATCGAAAATTCAAAGCAGAAATTTTCCTACAGGGATGTTCCGGAGGAGAATCAAGCCATAGTGAAATATTTTGCAGAGGAGGGGGGATCGGTCGCCGACCTATTGGCAGACGATGACGTGGTCTTAGCGTCAAGCCTTCTTCAGATGCCAAGCAAAGATAAGTACGTGATGGCCAGAAGCAGAGCGCTGGTCACTGCGGGGTTAAGCAAGGAGGAGGCTGATGAGCGTGTTGCTGAGGAACTCGACACAATGTCCGAAAAGGAGTTGGCACAAGCCGTAGATCGCATTGACGGGGAGCTGGAGCAGTACAAGAGGTCAGCCATCAAGAAACATCTTGATTTCAAGAAGTCCTATTTAGCAAAAGAAGCTGAGCGTAGGCAAGCTAAGGCACAAGCCGAGCGGAAGCAGATGGTCTCAGTTATCAACTCCATGGACCAATTCATGGGGATGAAGCTTCCTCAGGAAGTAAAAGCTAAAATCGCTAAGGACATTGAGAGCGGAGAGATGGACAAGACCCTAAGCGGCGCCATCGCCAAGGCGAAGGTTGAATCGTACTTGTTGACGAAATTTGGAAAGCAGGTTTCGGAATTTCAGGACAAGCTCCTCAAGAGGAGCACAGCAGCATCCTACAATAAGGGTGTAAAAAAGTACGTGGAGAAGAACCACAACCACATCCCTGAGTCAAGGGAGAGAGGTGCGTCCAAGGGCGAAAAGCAAAGGTGGGCTAACCTGAAAGATATTGATTAGTAACCTTTAAAAATTTTAAAAATGTCAAAGATTAAAATATATCAGGGCGGAGTAGCCCCTGGTGATATCAACGATTACCACTTGGTAACGAATCACCTAAAGAATCCGGATAAGAACATCGACAAGCTCATCATGTATGCTGAGAAGCGCTACCTGATGACCCTGTTGGTTTCTGGTGCTGACAACAGCAAGGTGGCGAGCTACGGGTTCCTTCCCGGCAAGGATCAGAAGAACACCGTAAAAACGCATATCAAGCCTGTTCCACAGGGCGACATGATTAGCGACAACGCATTCTTCTACCGCACGATGCCACGCATCCAGCGAGGTATGGAGGTGATTGAGCAGGTGGGCACTTCCACCCCTGGCTCAGACCGTGAGGGCGGTTGGTTTCAGCTGACCTGCCGTGGTGACAATGGTGTGCCCACGATCACCCATCAGATGATCGTGAACTTTAAGAACGGCAAGCAAGCTAGGGTCATGGGTGTTCCTGCCAAGATTGGCGAGAATCGCTTCCGTTACCAGTTCCAGTGCTTCGCTGGGGACAGCTTCGATTGGGACACTTGGGTTGGCAACAGCATTGGCCAGAAGAGGATCTTCGGTGGTCATACCACCGTTGGTGAGCGCTCTAGGAGAGGCTATGGCTACTTCACCTATCCCGACAAGTACGTTCAGCACACCACCAAGCAGAGGAAGTCGTTCTCGATCTCCGGTGATGCAGACACGAACCACGTGGTTTGGTACGAGGTGAACGGAGAGAAGGGATTTGCCTTTGAGGCAGAGAAGCAGCTCCGTCTGCACATGCTCCTGGAGGATGAGGATCAGAAGTGGAATGGTCACTCCACCATGAAGGATGCCTACGGTAACCTGTTGAGCACTCCATCCATGTACGACGAGGAGAACCAGCCCATCGTAGCCGGTGATGGTGTGATGCCGCAGATTCGTGGTGCCAACGATGCCATGACGGGCCCTATGGGACCTGAGTACGATGACTTCGTGGACATGGTGCGTAGGCTCAAGAAGCGTCGTGACGCGGAGGGCTCTTACCCGCTAATCTGCGTTACGGGCGATGAGGGTATCTCTCGTGCGGAGAGGATCATCGGTGCTGAGGCTAAGGAGCAGGGTATGATGTGGATGGTGAACCAGAACGACAACATCGGTGGTGCTGACATCAAGGTGGGCTTTAAGTTCCGCACCCTGAATGTAAATGGTGAGCAGGTGATCTTTGTGGAGAACCCCACGTGGAATGATCCTGAGAAGTACCCATTCATCAACTCTCAGGGGTTGAATATTCAGGCCAACAAGTATGTATTCCTCGATTTCCGTCCGATTGAGAACGGCAAGAAGAACGTGGAGATCCTCACAAGGGGTCGCGCAGGAATCAACAGGAACTTGGTGTATCACTGGGAATGGGGTATGACCGGTGGAACCAACAGGCCAGATACTCCTGTTGACGCCAACACCTTCCACATCTTCAAGGAGAATGCAATCGTTGTTTACGATACCAGCTCGTGTGGCATCATGGAGCTGGATCCTAATTCCTAATACCAATTTGTTAATGGGGTGAGTTTTCACCCCATTACTTCTTTTTTTACACTTAAAAAATAAGCTATGAGAGGCGAGCTATTTACCCTAGAAGATAGGGCATGGGCAGCGGAAAACGCTAAGAAAACCCTTGAGAACAGGATGACTGGAACCAAGGTGGAGATCGTGGACCTAGAGAAGGTCATCAAGTACCTTCGGGAGAAGCGATACCGAATGGGGCTATCCCCGAATATAAGCATTCTTCCGATCAAGGAGGATCCGATGAAGGAGCGAAGCTACTCGTTCAGCACGTTCTACGATAAGGCTCACGGCTTGCTCTACGGCAAGTTCCTTGGGTTCTCAAACAATGGCAATCCGCGCTTCAAGCGATTCACGGTGCGCGAGGTGCTCGATATTGACCTGACGATGCTGGATCAGGCGGAGCAGTGGTTGCTCTTCTGCTTCCATCCGAAGCTGGAGGGCAGCGTGAATGAGGACTCTCCGTACTTCAGGGTATTCGACAAGTCGAGGGAGGCCATTGACAGCAGCATCAAGGCTGATGAGTTCATCAAGGCCAGCGGCAGGATCAGGAGCATGCAGCTCAAGGATAAGCTTTACTTCATCCGATACGCCTACCCAACCAGAAGCGTTCTTTCCAGCTACAACGAGGAGATCCTCAATGGGATACTTTTCGACGAGGCCTTCAAGGATGCCTTTTTGTTCAACAGGAAGTATGAGGCCAAGTCACGCTCAATGTTCGAGATATTCCGAAGCGGTGTGGAGCTGGGCATCATAAAGAACGTGCCGGAGCAGGGTTACATCTTTGAGAACTTGAACCTTGGGGTGACAGAAATTGATGTGATCACCTTCTTATCAAAGGATAACGTGATCATCACCTCACTGCTTGATAAAATTAGCAAGGAAGATACCGTATTCGAAAAGGTTGTTAGTAATACCAACAGCCTAAAAAACAATGCGAGGGTCGATAAGATCAAAGCGGTTGATCCTCCAGCGGAAGATCGAGCCAAGCCTGAGGATTCAGGTATCGCTCCAGATGCTGCTGTCAGCGAAAATCCAAAAGATGATTGGGAGTAACACCCTCCGTGGTAACCGATAAAAACTATAAAAATCATGCGAACAAATACAGTGCAGCTCCACAAGAAGGTTAAGTACCTTCTGGACCAAACCAACTCCCCTCGATTCCGTGTGGATCAGATTGACGAGGCCATCAACGATGCCATCGACCTGATCATGTTCGAGCGGTTCAAGCCTGAGTCTCCTCAGGATACTCAGCGCGGATTCCAGCGGAACCGCATTCTAAGGGATGAACTAAGGCCGCTGGTCAAGGTGCTTAGCACCTCCACTAGGGTATGGGAGGATCCGATCGTTAGCAATGGGACGACACCCATACTATTTGAGAAGAAGTACTACTACTACATCTCAGCTTTGGGATCACTTACTGTGGAAGAGGAGAATAATCTCAAATCGATAGGTGCTCCAGTGGATGCCATGACGGGTGACATCGTAACCGATTTGGAGTTCGAACCGGTGAACGAGATGGCCATCACCATAGCAGATACAGCATTCACCGTGCATAGAAGTAAGGTATTCCTCAAGTACGATCCGTCTACCAAAACGCTACTCTCGGATTACTTCCCAGCCGATTACAATTACCTCGCGCTGATAAGAATCAAGGTTAGCGGGGTGACGGCTGATCCATTCGAAATTACCTACGAACAGGTTGCCACGGTGATGCAGGATCCGTACTCTCGTCCTTCCATAGACATGCCGCCGAGAACCTACCACTTCGAGGCCAATGATGGCTACCGTTTCCTTACGGGGGATAGGGGAGTCATCACGGAGGTGGAGTTCTACTACCTGTCAAAACCTGTGCGCGTGAAGTACGGCAAGGAGGTGCCAATTACTCAGGCAGCTCAGGGTGAAATTGTAATCCTGGGTCAGGAGCAAGCTGTGATCACGGGTAGCGGTTTCAACGAGGAGCTGTCTTACGGTGATGAATTTAGTGTGCCAGCAGGTGTGGCTCCATCAAGCACGGTGATCGTGAAGGGCACGGTGAACTCCGACATGCCGGATAGCCTCGTGCGAGAGATCTGTAGCCGGGCAGCAAAAATATTGCTGGTAACGGTAGAAAATTTCAACAAGGCGACTCAGACAACGTAAAAAAAGCTATATTTATAGCGTGAATAAACCAAATAAAAACAATTAAAACCATTAGATTATGCAACCAGAAACTAAGGCAAGACGTGGCCTAATCAACGACGTCGTGACAGCCGATAATGTTGTCTCGGACAGCATTGCCGGCATGCACACCATTATCAATGGAGCTGGCGCAATTGTAGCGGGGCCTATCCGCAAGGGTAGCATCCGTGACATCGCATGGAAAGCTTCTCAGCCTGAGCAGCAGCAGATCGTCCTCATAGCAGGGCCGGGTGAAACCATCAAGGAGAAAACTTCCTACAGCGTGAGCATGCAGTTCCCACGCGATCGCTTCGATGGGGCAAACCATGATCTAAGGATATTTAGGACATCATCCGGGGAGCTCTCTGGCACCGCCGCCACTGATCGCAAGGATGTCTATGAGGCCTTGCATGCCAAGATCAATGCCTATGTACCCAACTACACGAAAGCGAAGCTGGGCTACACGTTGGCCACCAAGAGTACTGGTAAGAGGACCATCAAGAAGGGCACGCTGCTCTATCTCGTTGGGGGCACCTACGTGGCCATGGTGACCAAGGATGTGGATGCTGGAGCTGACACCACTGATCTGGTGCTGGAGCTGATCGACATTTCAGGCGAAAGGCCTAGCGGAGCAACCGATACATTCGCCTTGGTATCCGCTGCAGGAACGGCCGTATCAAAGACATCCTCTGCCTACACGGCGAGCACATCCCTTGTTGTTTACGATGAGGAGGGGTACTTCCCCACGAAGGAGCGCTTGGGACGAGGTGGTGCACCCATCATCTTTACAGGCGGATTCTCTACGCAGCCAGTCCTTCTGCAGGCTCATGCCTATTCAAATGGCATTGGCACAGATATGCTTGCTCACACCCCAGAGTTTGACCTTACCCGTCAGAACATGACTGCTGGGCAGTGGCAAAATCAGTACACCGAGGCGCCTGTATCAGGTAATCGCTACACGCAGTACGTCATACGCTGTATGGGTGGTGGTATTCCTGATGCAATCGATGGGCGGAACGCTGACATCATGGTGGAGCACATCATCTTTGCCAAGGAAACCGTTCCTGGTACTCCTGTTGATGCGTTCAAAACAGCCATACTGGCTTTGACCTAAGCAGCGTTAATCTTACACTATAATCTGTTGATCGGTAGAAGGGGTATCCCGCATTCATGCGTGTACCCCTTTTTACCATTAGCTCAAAAACTTTTTGGATATGCATCACATTGTGCTACAGGCTCTCCCGGAGATGGAGAAGCTTAAATTTGAGAATTTGGACGGGAAACACTTCGTCTACCTGCTGATCTTCATGCTGGCCTTCAACATCCTTTACTTCGGCTATAGGATTTACAAGACCTACATGGAGAACAGGAAGTTCAATGCGATCTATCGCTTCATAGAGAATCAGAGCAAGCTCAATGAGAACTGGGATCACTACATCAAGAGCCTAACGGAGCGCTTCATTCGGGAGGCTCCACCGGATCAGATACGGGTCCTGATCAAGCTGCTAATCGACAATGGCCTGAAGGTTATTCTGGACAGGACAAAGCGGTTGATCGATCTCAACGGTATCCATAACCGGGAACTCACGGAGGCTAGGATCAGGATGTACTCCGGCAATACGTTTGATGACATCAAGATCGACCTTGACCTCTTCATGTACCAGGGCAAGAAACTGAGCAAATTCCTTTCCGCCAAGTGGCTTGCTGAGATTAACAAGCTCGTGATGGACTGTGTTTACGGGGAGCAAAAGATTGATCAGCTGGCCCGGGAGTTCGAGGACATCGCAAAAAAAATTAAGCTGGATTACTACCACAGAATGACAGGCAAATACGATTTGGATGATGAATAAGCTAGCGCTATACATGGCCATAGCCATTGTTCTTCTCGTTGGGGCATTGGGTCTCAGCGTGAGAAGATATCAGGCCGAGAAGGCCGAAAGGATCAGGATCCATTCCAATCTCAAGGAGCGCACCCGCTCATGGCAGGATGAGAGGGGGTTGCTCGTTAATCAGGTATCCACCCTGGAGATCACGACGCAGGAGCTTAGGGAAACCTTCAGGCGGGAGCGTGATGAGATCGTAAATAATTACGAAAAACGTATATACGCTTTCAAGGAGGAGGTTGATAATCTGAAGTTGGATGTCAAAAGGCTACGGGGGATCATTGCTACCTCTGTCGTAGTGGTGGACACCATCATCGTGGAGGTGGAGACCAAAACCGACGATGTGGTTACCGGGGAGTACCGGTCTAAATTTTTGGATGCGAATATATCGTACTTCCCGAAGAAAGACTACTTCAGCATGGATTACCAGTATAGGGACTCGATCAACGTGCTAAGGGTCGTTTCGGCGAAGCCAAGGAAGGATGGTACTCCCAGGAAGCTTTTCCCGAACTGCATATGGCTATGGGGAGAGCAGGAGGAGTACATCAGCTACAGCAAGAATGAGAAGTCAGAGGTTCGAATCGAGATTGCCACAGAAATCAGGAAGCGATGAAAAGAACAGCGGAAGACATAGTTTACAGCATTCGCCACATCCTCAAGAAGCTTAACGTGAAAACCGATGATGTGAATGACAGGGCGCTCATGCAGCGAATCCCTGTTTACGCTAACTTCTGGATGCAGGACTTGTACAGCAAGCGGCGACTGATAGATTTATCATGGTACCTCAGGCTGGGCCTGGTCCAAACGGTGAATGTGAACACGGGTGACGATCCAAACGTTATGAACGGTAGCGTGGCCATCTCCAAGTACCCATTGAACAGGGTGATCAGCTTTGGAGGAAGGCCTGCCGTGAAGGCTTACAATGGGCTACGCAACGCCAGCTACACGCACCTAGAGCACTTCGATATGTTCTTCAGCATCTACAGGTCAGATCGCAGCATGCTTCATCGGTACCCCTGCCATATCGTGACAACAGATGCGGTCTACATCTACCCGCATAGGGGTTTGCAGCTGGATGTGATACCGGCCAACCCCTTCGAGTGGATGATCAAGAGGGAGGTGCTGGATCCAAATAGCGGGGAGGTTCTGCATGCTGCTGATGAGCTCAGGCCATTCGGATGGCTTGACCCATACCCCATCTCTCCTGAGGTGGAGTACTACACGACGCTGGACATCATCGAGAAGGATTTTGGGCAGCAAAGAAACCAGATCATAGACAAGATGCAGGATGGTAACGACGAGACAAATTGATAGCTCCTTAGAGCCCGCTGAGGTTTACCTTTCGAGGATGCTTTTCAAGGATCATGGCATCATCGTATCTCCAGCCAAAGCGAGGAATATCCTCGCCAGACGGCTCAGGCACTTGATGGAGGAATCGCTCAGGGAGAAAAGGTTTAGGGCGAACTACCTGGCCATCGGCATCCAGAAGAAAAAATCGGAGGATGTGCCGGCCTCAGAGCGGGCGAACTGGGTATTCAGCGACTACAGCATGCAGACGCTATACACCATGGGGATGACGTTTAAGGAGGAGTACAAGGGCTACTTCAAGTTCAAGCCATCTAGAAGCACCCTGCAAAGGATAAGGGAGTTCATCTCTCAGGAACCAGAATTTGAGTATAATATGTACGTAAAACCGGAGGAGCTATAATGAAAAGGGTAAAGCTTGAGGCCGCGCTGATAGATGTGATGGGCATGGATCCGACTGAGTTCGAGAGTAGCCGTTACTTCCTGTTCAGGCAGGCCTCCTACATCATAAAGCACATCAATGCGCCGATGACCCGATCGGTATCAGCGCTAAGGGCTAGTGACCAAGTGGTCAAGCTGCCAGAAACGCACATCAAGACCTACAAGGTCATCCCTGGCAATCCGCTCAACCTGTCGGAGGACAGGGTTTACCCCTTCATGCACTATAGGGAGCTACTTGATAGGGTTAGCTCCGTAGCCTTTTCGGATCAGGGGGATAATCTGGTGCTCACGCGTACAGAGCATATCGTGACCATGGTTTACGACAGCATGCTCCATGATGAGTTCGGTGAGCCTGAAACCCTAGACATATTCCTTCCGGCGATTACCAGCTACATCCTGTGGCGCAAGGTGAAGCAGAAAAAATTCAAGGCGGCGATGACCTCTGATCAGGCCTACTACATCCTGAGGGATCAGGAGAGCGCGCTGAAGAAGGAGTATGAAACCTACATTGTGAACGCCAGGGCAGAGATGCGCCTTGTAGAAAGCGAGATGAAGAATAATCACAACCTAATTTGGAGACCAGATGATTACCACGAGTACACCCAGTAAGGGCGTTTTGACGGATGTTCACGTAAGCAAGCATGATCCATCCTTCGCGAGGGAATCCATCAACGGACGATTCACCTTCAAGGACTCCATGGGGACATGGCGAACCATCGATGATTTTACTCGCTTTGACATATCAAACTTTGCGTATATTCATGATATCGTTTTTGAGGAGGATACCTACCTGATTGGAACGGCACGTTCAGGGAGTGCCACAGATGTATGCATTCTACGATACAGCAGGTCTAAGGGCGAAGTGGACAGAACGTGGCGGAGATCCAACGCAGACTTCAACTGGAACTCTGGAACCACCATCAACGGGTTTATTCGCAAGAGCTTCACCGGAAGCAAAATTTTCATCTACCTGACAGATACGGTTAACGCTCCGATTGTAATAGACTTCTTGAATCCGAGTAGCCAAAGCGTACCGATGAATGAGCTATCGTTCTCGCCGAAGGGAGGCGTGCTCATCCTAGAGTTAGGCTCGATTGCTAGAACGGGCAGCTTGGCTTGTGGCACCTACTACTACGCCATCAAGGGCTACAAGGATTCAGGCCTTTCCACGGACTGGTTCATGCTGCCCAGATCAGTGGTGATCCCCAATAGGCTCCCCTCAAGCTACAACCCAGCGGCCTACCAGCAGATCGAGGGGGGATCGCTGTCGGAGAAGTCAAACGTGGCAATTACGCTTAGGATATCGAACTACAGTAGCTACCCGGTGCGTGACGGGTGGAAGATGAAGGTCGCCTCCTTCATCGCGCTGGATGAGTACACCCTGGATACTGGCAAAATATTCTATGACGGGCTTATCAAGAGCTCAGTTGTGCACTCTAGCAATAACAGCTATGGGGATGTTGATCAGGCGGAAGTGCTATCGTCCACCCTGAACATCATTCGCTGTGGGGATATGACCACCAATGGGGAGCTCGCCGTGATTGGAGATGTCGACGTGGAGGTATTCGAGAATGGTGACCACTTTGATAACATCAAGTTTCTAAACGCCTTTTCCTCGCATGGCAATGTGAGCAAGATCGCTGTGGAGCTACAGGGTCACGAAGTGTACATCGATCAGGATATGGCGGATATGGCTGAGGTGAAAAGGGTTCTTACCCATCCAGGGCTATATCTAGACACCAGCATCCAGGGCTACAGCGTTACCAAAAGAACTGTAAACAAGAAGGCGTACCTAAAAAGAGTACCTACTAGCGCTGTATACTTCAAGAAGGTTACTACCGATGGAACGTACGCCAATTACTTGAGCCCGATCATTGATCATAACTTCAGGGTTTACCGAAGGGGTGAGCATGTGCGATTCGCCCTTCTTCCATTTGACCTTTCGGGGAAGCTCACTCGCCCCATTTTTTTGGGTGATCTCAACGACGAAGCTGTAGGCAATACGCCTGGCTCGATCTGGTCAACCTTAATAGATAGATTCAATAATCATACGCATCTAACGAATGGGCATTTCAGAACAGAGAAGTTGGCCAATGGCAATATGCGCCTTTCCTCAGATATAAACAACGTTGTCATCAAGAATGTCATCATGGATGATTTCTATGACAAGGTGTTAGGCAGACCAAAGATATCTGGATTCTCGATCGTGCAAGCCTACCCCAATCAAAGAAGGATTCTCTCCGAAGGTATTGCCGTAAGGGCAAGGTCAAGACCAGGAGAGATTGTCAATGAGCTGTTGGTCTCAGGTCAGGGCTACGCGGTGCTCGAGGATGGATGGCTAATCTACCATTCTCCTGACTGCCTATACAAGGATTTTGTTCCGGAGGTCGGGCAAAAATTGGTGGCTTCAGGGCTTGTCATCAATGGGTACAGAGATTACCCAATCTACTGGGAAAACCCTAAGAACAAAAATCAGCTCATCAGCAAGTTTTACTACAGAAATACTGCTCTCTCCCTCGGAAGCTATTCCGGAACGATAGAGCAGGTCCACGAGCTGCCCTACTTCCCGGAGACAGAAACGATAAATATTGATTCCTTGGGTGATGTTGGGAATAAGGTGTTCCCGTTAAACTCCATAGGGCCAAAGAAATCGTACCTCATCAAGCTGGCAAGCGGATCAACATTCTACAATAACCTTAACAGCCAACCAGCGGATAATCTTTTCTACGTGTGGGCTGTTCGCGTAGAGAACAACACGTACGGGTTTCAGGGTGATAGCGATGCCGACCTGGAGAATAGCGTGTACGAGTATTGCGGTCACTACCAAGATACGCCCAAGAGTTTTTTCGATGGGATATGGTCGTCATCCCTCCAGAAATACGTAACGGATATATACGTTTACGGGGGGCAGTACATCCCATCCGTATGGGATTTCATGCGGGCTTCTATGCATGGTGCTAAGGGGAAAAGCACGGTGAAAACTGCTCATACGCACGCGGTTTACATTCCCACGTTGACCACCTATAACATTCATATGCGCAACGGAAACCGGCACGCAAGGAATCGAATCAGCTATCCATCCATCACGGGCGATGGGATAGCAGACAATCCCAATGGTATTGGGAAAATCACTTACAACGGAACGGATCTGGGCCTTCTCGAGAACACGTTGTTGCCACCATCCTACCTGAACAAATCTGACCTTCGGGAGGTTATGCCTACCCCTAGCGGATTTGACATTAGCGGTAGGTATGAGAATGTAGTCTTCTGGACGAATAAGGGTACGCTGCAGGAGGTGACAGACACCTTCAGAACCTTTTTCCCCTCGCAGTACAGGATCTGTGATCGGATGGGAGGGGTGATAAAGGGGTTACACTTTGACAACGATAAGCTCTACGTGCTTCAGGAGAACAGCGTGGGCTACCTTCCCTACGAGCAGAAAACGGCATTTCAAGCCCTAACGGGCGAGGAGATCGTCATGGCCTACGGTGATGCATTCCCTCGCTACGAATTGTTGTCAAGAACAATAGGCCTCAAGAAGAAGGCGTTAAGCGCCATGGCGAATCGGGTGGTATACCTCTTCAATCAGAAGGATAGCTCCATCTACTCCCTCTCGATGAATGGGCTTAGGAATATTAGCAAGGAGAAGGGTGTCCAAACGATGCTTAACATTTTTACTAACCCCCTAAAGCTGGGTGTTGGCATGGTGCATGATGAAAGTTGTTTGTATATGCAACAGGGCGTTAACCTGTTCACCTATTCAATCACAAACGATGTGATGAATGGCCTAATAAAATTGTCATCCTCAATGGTTCCCAGCCCAAAAATTATTAACTTTGGGGAGTTGCTAGCCATAGCAAGCACACAATACCTAGCATCACCTGAGACCAAGGTATTCTACGAGGGCGGTGCTAACCCTACCCATCGGGTTTATGATGAGAGCTCTTTATCCATGGTGCTAGGTGCGGAGAGCCAGCAGATGAAAACATTTGATACGGTGCAGCTGGATTCGGACATGGGGTTACTGCCCAAGGTCATCCGTTTTCAGGTGGGAGAGAAGGTCAGCGAGGAGAATTTGATCAATGGCTACAACGTGCTAATCCATGGGCCAAAGATCCATATGAGCGTTCCGCAGGTAATCATGCCGAATCGTCCCCTATGGGAGAGAATGCGGGACTACATGGTGATGCAGGTTAGATTGTCATCAGATGAGCGTTTCACCGTTCTTTCATTATCCTCAGTAGTACGTAATAACATCTAAAATACATAATCATGGATATGCAGGATTGGAAAAGTAGTAAGGGCTATATCAACCTGTCCCCCAAGGAGAGGGACAGGATTGACAAGCTGATGATCGCTGGTAGAACGGATGAGGCATGGGGCGAAATCCAGAAATCTGAGCTCAGCATCAAGCGAAATGATATGCTGGGCAAGGTGGCCAGCGCTGCTGGGCAGGGAGTTAATATGCTGACCAGCGATGCGGACTACGATGTGGGCAGCCGCATTGATCCGCTGGATAGCTCCGAAAAATTTCGCTCTGCTGGCGCCACCGCGCTGGATGCTGCTGCACAGGGGGCATCCGCAGGAGCGCTATTCGGCCCTGCGGGCATGGCTATTGGGGCTGGTGTGGGGGCTGTTGTTGGCGGGGTAAAAGGCATGATCGCCAATAAGCGAGCGGAAAAGGATATCCTGAAGAACCGTGTGAATCGGAACGACACCCTTGCCATGAAGCGAGAGGCAGAGAGGGAG
>Ga0265293_10005042_pt1 | contig 22557 bp, 20 predicted proteins | sample Munlanlewell138R_FD_192505 | JGI IMG/M metagenome (GOLD analysis project Ga0265293, IMG submission 192505) | Leachate microbial communities from a municipal landfill in Southern Ontario, Canada - Leachate well 138R | ecosystem: Engineered > Solid waste > Landfill > Unclassified | place: Canada... | reverse complement strand
GGCCCGACACGCACACCTCGCCGACTTCGCCTTGGGGGACCGGGTTTCCGTCGGCGTCGAGCAGCGCGCAGCGGGCGAACAGCGTCGGCCGGCCGCACGAGGACAGCCGCTTGTCGTCGTGGTCATTTTTGCCCAGGTACGAGATCGCCATCGGCGCCTCGGACTGCCCGTAGTTCTGCGCGAAGATCTTGCCGAACCGGGAGATGGCCTCCGCCAACCGAACCGGGTTGATCGCCGAGGCGCCGTAGTACACGGTTTCGAGCGACGACAGGTCGCGGGTGTGCGAATCCGGGTGATCCATCAGGGCGTAGAGCATCGCGGGCACCACGAACGTGGCGGTGATCCTGTGCTCCTCGATGTAGCGCAGCGCCTCGCCCGGATCGAACTTGGCCATCACGTGCATCTCGCCGCCCTTGATCAGGGTCGGCAGGAAATAGGCGGCCCCGGCGTGCGACAGCGGGGTCAGCATCAAGAACCGCGGGTTCTCCGGCCACTCCCACTCGGCGAGCTGGATGGTGGTCATCGTGGTGGTGGCCTGGGTGGTCATCATGACGCCCTTGGGCTTTCCGGTGGTCCCGCCGGTGTAGGACAGGCCGTTGACGTGGCCGGGGTCCAGGTTGGCGGCCTCCAGCGGACGCGGGGTGTACTTGGCCGCCTCGGCGGTCAGGTCGACGACGGTCACGTCGGCCTTGGCCGCGGCCTCGGCGAGCGGGGCCGGCACCGCGCCGATGGTCAGCACCTGCTCGAGCGCGTCGACCTTGCCGATCAGGCCGATCGCGCGTTCGGTGAACATCGGGTTGGGGTCGATGATCAGCGAGGTCGCCCCGGAGTCCGACAGCACATAGGCGTGGTCGTCGAGCGAGCCCAGGGGATGCAGCGCCAGCCGGCGGTAGCCGCGGGTCTGTCCGGCGCTGGTGATCATCAGCACCTCGGGGCGGTTCAGCGACAGCAGCCCCGAAACCGCCCCGGAGCCCGCGCCGAGGGCCTCGAAGGCCTGGACGTACTGGCTGATCTTGGCGGCCAACTCGCCGCCGGTCAGGGTGGTCTCGCCGAGGTGCAGCACGGGCCTGTCCCGGTGCCGCTTGAGGGCCCCGATGAGCAGGTGGCCGGAGTGGACCGGGTGGCGCAGAAGCTGGTCGTCGCTCATGTTCCCCAGACTAGAACGTGTTTCAGTTCTAGTACATGGCGGAGTCGGCGGCGGCCGCCTCCGCATCGCGCTGGGCCTGCGCCACCAGCAGTTTTCCGGTGTGGACGAGGTGCGCCCGCATGGCGGTCTCGGCCGCGTCGGCGTCGTGAGCCAGTAGTGCGTCGACAATCGGCACGTGCTCGGCGTCGATGTCGAGCAGGGTGCGGGTCTTCTCCGCGGTCGAGGCGCCCAGCAGGCGGGTCGTCTCGCGCAGGCCCTTGACGATCGCCCGGGCGCGCCCGTTGCCGGCCAACTCGAGGATCAGGTCGTGCAGGCCCTGATCGTGCTGGACGAAGGCGCGTTCGTCACCGGCGCGCGCCGCGGCCGCCATCAACTCGCGCTGGCGCACCAGTCGTGCGCGCCCGGCCGTGCCCTCGGCGACCGTGCGCACCGCGGGCAGTTCCAGGGCCAAGCGCACCGCGAAGATGTCCTCGATGTCGGAGGCCTGCGGGCGCAGGATCTGAAAGCCCTGCCGCGCTTCGAATTTGATCAGGCCGACCTCTTCGAGGCGCAGCAGCGCCTCGCGGACGGGGGTGCGGGAGACGCCGAGGGATTCGGCGAGTTGGTACACGGAGTAGCGCACGCCGGGTCGCATCCGGCCGTCGTCGATCGCCGCCCGCACCGCCGCGACCACGGCCTCCATCCGGCGGCCCTGCGGGGCGAGCGGTGCCGACTCGGGGAGTCCCTGCGCCACCCCGGCACCGTAGCATGCCAGGCAGGTGTAGCATGCTACGAATGGATCCGGCGAGCTTCGTCACGCTGTTGCGCCGCGCCGGGGTGTCCGACGTCCTGTCCGACGGCACAACGCGCGCGGCGTACTCGACGGATGCCTCGCTATACCGCGTTCCGCCGCTGGTGGTGGCCCGGCCCCGGCACGTCGACGAGATCGCCGCCGCGCTGGCGGTGTGCCGCGCCGAGGGGGTGCCGCTGACCGCCCGCGGTGCCGGGACCTCCATTGCCGGCAACGCCGTGGGCACCGGCCTGGTGCTCGATTTCAGCCGCCATCTCAACCGAGTGCTCGCGGTCGATCCCGACGCCGCGGTGGCCACCGTGGAACCTGGCGTCGTCCAGGAGGCGCTGCAGCGCCACGTGGCGCCGCTGGGTCTGCGGTTCGGCCCGGACCCGTCGTCGTCCTCGCGGTGCACGATCGGCGGGATGATCGGCAACAACGCCTGCGGCACCCGCGCCCTGGGATACGGCCGCACCAGCGACAACGTGGTCGGCCTGCGCGGCATCACCGGCGCCGGGGAGGCACTGGACGCCGCGGTGGTGCGGACCGGCCTGCAGCGGATCGGCGAGGCGAACCTGGCGGTCCTGCGCACCCAGTTCGGCCGGTTCAGCCGGCAGGTGTCCGGGTACGGGCTGGAAAACCTGTTGCCCGAGCGGGGTTTCGACATCGCCCGACTGCTGGTGGGTAGCGAGGGCACGCTGGTCGTGCTCACCGAGGCCACCGTCGCGCTGGTCGCCGAACCCGCGCACCGGGTGCTGGTGGTGCTCGGCTACCCGGACATCGCCGCCGCCGGGGATGCGACACCGCAGGTGTTGACCCATCGTCCGGTGGCCTGCGAGGGCATCGACTCGCGCATCGTCGACGTGGTGCGGGAAAAGCATGGGCCGCAGGCGGTTCCGCCGCTGCCGGCGGGTGCAGCCTGGCTGTTCGTCGAGCTCACCGGGCCCGACCTGGACGACGCCGTGGCCCGCGCCGAGCGGGTCGGGGCGGACTGCGGCGCGCTGGCCGCGCGGGTGGTGCCCGACCGCGCGCAGGCCGCCGCGCTGTGGCGGATCCGGGCCGACGGCGCGGGCCTGTCCAGTCGCAGCCCCGCCGGGCTACCGGCGCACGCCGGCTGGGAGGACGCCGCGGTGCCGCCCGAGCGGCTGGGTAGCTACCTGCGCGACTTCGACGCGCTGCTCGGCGAGTACGGCCTCACCGGCCTGCCCTACGGCCACTTCGGCGACGGCTGCCTGCACATCCGCATCGACTTTCCGCTGCAGAAACCCGGCGGGGCAGGAGTCTTCCGGGAGTTCCTGCTGGCCGCGGCCACGCTGGTCGCCGGGTACGGCGGCTCGCTGTCGGGGGAGCACGGCGACGGCCGGGCCCGCAGCGAGCTGCTGCCCATGATGTACTCGCCGGCCGCGATGGACCTGTTCGCCGGCGTCAAACACGTCTTCGACCCGCAGAACATCCTGAACCCCGGTGTCGTCGTCGACCCGCGCCCGTTCGACGCCGACCTGCGCGAACCGGCCGCGCCCAGCCTGCGGCGCGACCTGGCGCTGGCCTACCGCCACGACGGCGGCGACTTCACCCAGGCGGTGCATCGGTGCACCGGGGTGGGCAAGTGCCGCGCGGACAACAGCGCCACCGGCGGGGTGATGTGCCCGTCGTACCGGGCCACCGGGGAGGAGAAGGACTCCACCCGCGGCCGGGCCCGTGTGCTGCAGGAGATGATCAACGGCACCGTGGTCACGGACGGGTGGCGGGCCGCCGAGGTGCACGAGGCGCTGGACCTGTGCCTGTCGTGCAAGGGCTGCCTGTCCGACTGCCCCACCGGGGTCGACATGGCTGCGCTGAAAGCCGAAGTGCTGCATCAGAGTTACCGGCACCGGCCGCGGCCGGCCACGCACTACTCGCTGGGCTGGCTGCCGCGCTGGGCCAGGCTGGCGGCCACCGCACCGCGGCTGGTCAACGCCGGTCTGCGCGGCGTCGGACCGCGCGGACTGGCGCTGGCCGGCGTCGACGGGCGGCGGCGCATCCCCGAATTCGCCCCGCAGACATTCCGGTCGTGGTTCTCCCGTCGACCCCCGTCCGCCGGGGACCCGGTGCTGCTGTTCGTCGACACGTTCACCAACTACTTCACTCCCGAGGTCGGGCAGGCGACCGTGCGGGTGCTGGAGCGTGCGGGTTACGCGCCCGTGCTCACCGACAAGCAGCGCTGCTGCGCGCTGACCTGGATCTCCACCGGACAACTCGACGCGGCCCGAAAGATCCTGGGCCGCACCGTGGCCGAGCTGGGCGCCGCCGACATGCCGATCGTCGGCATCGAGCCGTCGTGCACGGCCGTGTTGCGCTCCGATGCCGCCGAGTTGGTCGGTGCGGCCGCCGATCCGGTGGCCGGCCGCACCTACACCCTGGCCGAGCTGTTGACCGCCCGCGGCTGGGAGCCGCCCGTTCTGACCGGCGAATCGGTGCTGGCCCAACCGCATTGCCATCACCACGCGGTGCTGGGCTGGAGTCCCGATGCCGCGCTGTTGGCCGCCGCGGGCGCCCAGGTGCAGCGCGTGGCCGGATGCTGCGGGCTGGCCGGGAACTTCGGGGTGGAAAAGGGGCACTACGAGGTCTCGGTGGCCGTCGCCGACCTGGAGCTGCGACCGGCCGTCGCCGCGGCGGGCCCGCAGACCACGATCCTGGCCGACGGCTACTCGTGCCGCACGCAGCTGGCCGACCTGACCGACCGCCGCGGCCTGCACCTGGCCCAGCTCCTCGACCGGTGATTTCGGTGCGCTGGGTTGCGGCGACCGCAACCCAGCGCACCGAAATCACTCGGCTAGCGTCATGAACCGTGGAGCCACTTGACGACCTGCTGGACCGCGTCCACGTCGTTGCCCTGCCGATGCGGGTCCGCTTCCGCGGCATCACCGAACGCGAGGTGGCGCTGATCGAGGGCCCGGCCGGCTGGGGCGAGTTCGCGGCGTTCCCCGAGTACGGCCCGGCCGAGGCCGCGTCCTGGCTGGCCGCGGGCCTCGAGGCGGCCTTCCGGGACCCGCCGCCGCCCCGCCGGACCCGCATCGCCATCAACGCCACCGTGCCCGCGGTGTCCGCGGCCGAGGTCCCCGACCTGCTGGCCCGGTTCCCCGGCGCGCGCACCGCCAAGGTCAAGGTCGCCGAGGCCGGCCAGACGCTGGCCGAGGACGTGGCCCGGGTCAACGCCGTGCGCGCGCACCTGCCGACCGTGCGGGTGGACGCCAACGCGGGCTGGGACGTGGACGGCGCGGTGGCCGCCATCGAGGCGCTGACCGCGGACGGCCCGCTCGAGTACGTCGAACAGCCCTGCCGCACCGTCGCCGAACTGGCCGAGGTGCGCCGCCGGGTCGCCACGCCGATCGCGGCCGACGAGAGCATCCGCAAGGCCGACGACCCACTGCACGTGGTGCGCTCCGGTGCGGCCGATGTCGCGGTCCTCAAAGTCGCTCCGCTGGGCGGGATCTCGGCGTTGCTGCGCATCGCCGAACAGATCGACATCCCGGTGGTGATCTCGAGCGCGTTGGACTCGGCGGTGGGGATCGCGATCGGGCTCTCGGCCGCCGCGGCGCTGCCGTCGCTGCACCACGCGTGCGGCCTGGGGACCGGCGGGTTGTTCGTCGAGGACGTGGCCGAGGTGCCCGCACCCGTCGACGGCGAACTCGCAGTGGGGCCGGTGGCGCCCGACCCGGCCCGGCTGAGCGAGTTGCGCGCGACGGGGCAGCGGCGCGACTGGTGGCTGCGGCGCATCGCCGAGTGCCATCCGCTCATGTCCTGATTTGTGGGGTGTATGGCGTAGACGCCATCGCCGGGACGCGCCACGATGAGAGCCATGCGGCGATCGGTGATGCTACTCGGTTATCCGGGCGTGCAGTCCCTGGATGTGGTCGGCCCGTTCGAGGTGTTCGCGACGGCCACCCTGGTGCTCGGCGACGGGACGGCCGGCTACGACGTCACGCTGGTGTCCGCCGAGGGCCGCCCGGTCCGCTCCGACAGCGGCCTGGAACTGGCCGCGGCCGCTCTGCCGGCGCACGACGACGTCGACACCGTGGTGCTGCCCGGCGGCGCGGGGGTGACCGATGCGCGGCGCGACCCGCAGGTCATCGCGTGGATACGCCGGGTCTCGGGTACCGCGCGCCGCGTCGTCAGCGTCTGCACCGGCGCCACGTTGGCCGCGGAGGCCGGCCTGCTCGACGGCTGCCGCGCCACCACCCACTGGGCCTTCGCGCAGGCCTTGGCCGACGAGTTCCCGGCCATCGACGTCGACCCCGAGCCGATCTTCGTGCGCAGTTCGCCGCGGGTGTGGACGGCGGCCGGGGTGACGGCGGGCATCGACCTGGCGCTGGCGCTCGTCGAGGACGACCACGGCACCGACGTCGCGCAGACCGTGGCCCGCTACCTGGTGCTCTACCTGCGCCGCCCCGGCGGGCAGACCCAGTTCGCCGCGCCGGTCTGGATGCCGCGCGCCAAACGCGCCCCCATCCGCGCGGTGCAGGAACTCGTCGAGGCCGAACCCGGTGCCCGGCATCGCATCCCGGACCTGGCCGACCGCGCGGCGATGAGCCCCCGGCACTTCATCCGGGTGTTCACCGCCGAGGTCGGTGAATCGCCGGGCGCCTATGTCGAACGGATCCGCACCGAGGCGGCCCGCCGTCAGCTCGAGGAGACCGACGACACCGTCGTCGCGATCGCCACGCGGTGTGGCTTCGGAACCGCAGAAACCATGCGCCGCAACTTCGTTCGCCGCATCGGGATATCCCCGGATCAGTACCGCAAGAGTTTCGCCTAACCCCCAAGGAGTGCGCCATGACCCAGATCGCCATCGTCGTCTACCCCAACTTCACCGCGCTGGACTTCGTCGGCCCCTACGAGGTGCTGCACCGGCTGCCCGACACCGAGGTGCGCTTCCTGTGGCACGAGACCGGCCCGCTGACCGCCGACTCCGGCGTACTGATGATCGGCGCCACCCACACCTTCGCCGAGACCCCGGCGCCCGATGTGGTGCTGGTGCCGGGCGGGCCCGGCTGCGTGGAGGTGGCCCGCGACGAGGCGGTGCTGGCCTGGCTGCGCCGGGTGCACGCGGGCGCGACCTGGACGACGTCCGTGTGCTCGGGATCGGTGGTGCTGGCCGCCGCCGGCCTGCTCGACGGCAAGCGTGCCACCTCGCACTGGTCGTCGCTGGCCGCGCTGAAGATGTTCGGCGTCACCCCCGTCGGCGACCAGCGCATCGTCCACGAGGGCGACACCGTCACCGCCGCGGGCGTCTCGGCCGGCATCGACCTGGGCCTGTGGCTGGCCGGTCAGCTGGCCGGGGACGCCAAGGCCAAGGCCGTGCAGCTGGGCATCGAATACGACCCGCAGCCGCCGTTCGACTCCGGGCACGTCGACAAGGCCACCGCGGCCACCAAGGCCAGCGCCGCGGCGCTGCTGGGCAAGGACCTGGTCACGCCGCCGCTGCTGAAGGCCGGCGCGCTGCTGGCCTGGGACCGGGCCATCGCGGTCGCTCGCGGCCGCCGCAACCGAAGCCGCAGCCGCAGCCGAGCGATTTCGGCGTGATCTCCCACGGTGGGCGTGTGAGATCACGCCGAAGCCCGGCTCGGCTAACGTGGCCGGGTGACCAATCTGGCCTATGACGACCGAGGCACCGGCGACCCGGTGCTGTTCATCGCCGGGCGTGGCGGCGCCGGACGCACCTGGCATCTGCACCAGGTACCGGCGTTCACCAGGGCGGGTTTCCGCTGCATCACGTTCGACAACCGCGGCATCGGCGCCACCGAGAACGCCAGCGGGTTCACCACCGAGACCATGGTGGCCGACACCGCGGCGCTCATCGACGAGCTCGTGGGTGGCCCGGTGCGCATCGTCGGGGTGTCGATGGGGTCCTTCCTCGCCCAGGAGCTCATGCTGGCCCGGCCCGAGCTGGTCAGCCAGGCCGTGCTGATGGCCACCCGCGGCCGCCACGACCGGACCCGGGAGTTCTTCAACAGCGCCGAGCGGCTGATGATGGATGCCGGTGTGCAGCTGCCGCCCGAGTACGACGCCAAAGTCCGCATGCTGGAGAACTTTTCGCCGAAGACGCTCAACGACGACCGGATGGCCGACGACTGGATCCAGATGTTCACCATGTGGCCCAGCAAGCCGACCCCCGGGATGCGCTGTCAGCTCGAGATCAACCCGGCCGCCAACCGGCTCTCGGTGTACCGGTCCATCGCCACCCAGGTGTTGGTGCTCGGCTTCGCCGACGACGTTCTGCTGCCGCCGCATCTGGGCAAGGAGGTCGCCGACGCCCTGCCCAACGGCCGCTACCAGGAGATCCCAGATACCGGCCACCTGGGCTTCATCGAGCGGCCCGACGTCGTCAACGCCGCGATCCTGGAGTTCTTCGGCCGGCTCTCGCTATGAACCCCTCGACGGCCCAGGCGCGCATCGTCGTCGACGAATTGATTCGCGGCGGTGTGCGCGACGTGGTCTTGTGCCCCGGCTCCCGCAACGCGCCGCTGGCGTTCGCGTTGGAGGCCGCCGACCGCGCCGGCCGGCTGCGGTTGCACGTCCGCATCGACGAGCGCACCGCCGGTTACCTGGCCATCGGCCTGGCGGTGGCCGCCGGCGCCCCGGTCTGCGTCGCGATGACCTCCGGCACCGCGGTGGCCAACCTCGGACCGGCCGTCGTCGAGGCCAACTACGCCCGGGTGCCGCTGATCGTGCTGAGCGCCAACCGCCCCTACGAGCTGTTGGGCACCGGCGCCATCCAGACCATGGAACAGCTCGGCTACTTCGGCACCCAGGTGCGGGAGAACATCAGCCTCGGCCTGGCCCCGGATCAGCTGGCCAACTCCCCGATGGACGTGCTCAACGCGCAGTGGCGCTCGGCCACCTGCCGGGTCCTGGTCGCGGCCAAGGGATCCCGCAGTGCCAACGCCGGGCCCGTGCAGTTCGACATCCCGCTGCGCGAACCCCTGGTGCCCGACCACGAGACCGACGGCGGCGCGGGCCTACCCGACGGGCGCCCCGGCGGCCGGCCGTGGACGGTCACCCCGCCGGTGAGCTTCGATCAGCCGCTGGAGGTCGACCTGAGCCTGGACACCGTGGTGATCGCGGGCCACGGCGCCGGGCCGCAACCGAACCTGGCCGCCCTGCCCACCGTCGCCGAACCCACCGCGCCGCAGCCCGCCAACCCGCTGCACCCGCTGGCGCTGCCGCTGCTGCGTCCGCAGCAGGTCATCATGCTGGGCCGGCCGACGCTGCATCGCCCGGTCTCGGCGCTGCTGGCCGACCCGTCGGTGCCGGTGTTCGCGCTCACCACCGGGCCGCGCTGGCCGGATGTCTCGGGCAACTCGCAGGCCACCGGCACCCGGGCGGTCACCGCCGGTGAGCCGAGCCCGGCCTGGCTGCGTCGCTGCGCGGAGGTCAACGGGCACGCCGTCGACGCGGTGCGCGGCCAACTCAAGGCCCATCCGCTGACCACCGGCCTGCACGTGGCCGCCGAGGTCGCCGACGCGCTGCGCGACGGCGATCAGCTGGTCCTGGGCGCCTCCAACCCGGTGCGCGACGTGGCCCTGGTGGGCCTGGCCGGCACCGGTGCGCCGCGCGCCGTGACGGTGCGGTCCAACCGCGGGGTCGCCGGCATCGACGGCACCGTGTCCACGGCCATCGGGGCCGCGCTCGCCCACGAGCGTGCCACCGGCGGGCGCACGGTGGCGCTGATCGGCGACCTGACGTTCGTGCACGACAGTTCGGGGTTGCTGATCGGGCCCACCGAACCCACGCCGCGCCGGCTGACCATCGTCGTCTCCAACGACAACGGCGGAGGCATCTTCGAGCTGCTCGAGCAGGGCGATCCGCGGTTCTCCGATGTGTCCTCGCGGATCTTCGGCACCCCGCACGACGTCGACATCGCCGCGTTGTGCCGCGCCTATCACGTCGAATACCGCGAGGTCGAGGCCGCCGGGTTGACGGGCGTCCTCGACGAGCCGCACGACGGAATGCGCGTCGTGGAGGTGAAGGCCGACCGGTCGTCGCTGCGCAAGTTGCACGCATCGATCAAGGCCGCCCTGTGAGGCGTCAGCTCAAAGCCCTTGCGCGCCAACTCCTACCGAGCAAGGCGCCCGGGGTTCCCGACACGCCGATGCGGAAGGCGTTGCGCTGGGCCAAGACCGGCGTGTGGGTCCTGGTGTTCGTGGTGACGTTGCAGTCGGTGCTGCTGGTGGCCGGCGCGTGGCGCAACGACCGGCAGATCGAGGCGAACCTGGGGGTGGCGCAGGCCGAGGTGCTCAGCGCCGGACCGCGCCGCTCCACCATCGAGTTCGTGACGCCCGACCGCGTGACGTATCGACCCGAACTCGGGGTGCTGTACCCATCCGAATTGGCCACCGGCATGCGCATTTACGTCGAATACGACACCACCGACCCCGACCTGGTGCGCGTGCAGGACCGCAACGCGCTGCTGGCCATCGTCCCGGCCGGTTCGATTGCCGTCGTCGGCTGGCTGATCGGGCTCGGCGCGCTGGCCGGGTTGGCGGCCCTGGAGCGACGGCTGGACTGACCGCTCAGGCGGTCCGCATCAGGTCCGAGAGCCAGTCGACGTCGTCAATGTCGAGGATCTCCTCGGCGTCGAGGTCGAAGACCACCGGGGTGGCGACCCGACCCAGGATCTCTTCCAGCAGTTCGGCGTTGGCCTCGGACACCGCGTCGGCGTCGACCACGGTCACACCCTGTCCGATGCTCTCTACCAGCCGGGTCAGCAGCCCGCTGTAGGCCGCGATGGCGGCGAAGTCCGCATCACCGAAGTCGGTCTCCGACAGGTCCTGATGTGCCCACAGCTCCTGCACGAACGCCTGGAAGCCGCCGGCCGAGGTCGCCGGGTCGACCGCGGTGAACAATGCGTTGGTGACGGTGGCCGAATAGTCCAGGCCCAGGGCGTCGTCCAGGAACGTCACCGGCCGGTAGGTGACGGCCAGTCGGCCGGAATCCAGATGCGAGCGCAACTCGTCGCCGAAGTCGGACTGCAGGTACGCGCAGGCCTGGCACTGCGGTTCGGTGAACAGCTCGAGTTGCACCGGGGCGTCGGGGAAGCCGACCTGGATCCCGGCGCCGTCGGCGGTCAGCGCCACCCCGGGTCCGCGCAGGTCCGGCCGGGCCGTGCCGGCGACCTCGACGGTGCACCCGGAGACCAGCAGCGCCGCGGTGACTGCCGCCAGGACTGCCCGCCAACCTCGCATGGTGTCTCCCTTTCGGTGCCAGAAGGCGTCCGACGCGTTTCGCCTGCCGTCTGCCTGCCCGCAACCCGGCGGCAATGCTGAGCTGGCACGCTCGGCGTCGTGCGCGTTGCGATTGTCGCAGAAAGTTTCCTCCCGAACGTCAACGGTGTCACCAACTCGGTGCTTCGGGTGCTCGAGCATCTGCGCCGCAATGGCCACGAGGCGCTGGTGATCGCCCCGGACACCCCGCCGCGGCAGCCCAGGGCCGACCGCGTGCACGACGGGATCCGCGTGCACCGGGTGCCGTCGCGGATGTTCCCGAAGGTCACCTCGCTGCCGCTGGGCATCCCGTGGCCGCGGATGGTGGGGGTGCTGCGCGGCTTCGATCCCGACGTCGTGCACCTGGCCTCGCCGGCGCTGCTCGGCTGGGGCGGGGTGCTGGCGGCGCGGCGCCTGGGTGTGCCGACGGTCGCGGTGTTCCAGACCGACATCGCCGGGTTCGCCGAGAGCTACGGGCTGTCGGTGGCCTCGCGGGCGGCCTGGGCGTGGACGCGTCAGCTGCACAGCAAGGCCGACCGCACCCTGGCCCCGTCCACCTCGGCAATGGAAAACCTTGTCGAACAAGGGGTTCCGCGGGTGCACCGATGGGCCCGGGGCGTCGATGTCACCGGCTTCGCGCCGTCGGCCCGCAGCGACGCGCTGCGCCGAGGCTGGTCACCGGACGGTCGGCCGGTGATCGGTTTCGTGGGCCGGTTGGCGCCGGAGAAGCACGTCGAGCGGTTGGCGACCCTGGCGGCGCGTGCCGATCTGCAGGTCGTGGTCGTCGGCGACGGGGTCGACCGGAACAAGCTCCAGAACGCCTTGCCCACCGCGGTTTTCACCGGTGCGCTCTACGGGCCGGACCTGGCGACGGCGTACGCGAGCATGGACGTCTTCGTGCACCCCGGCGAGCACGAGACGTTCTGCCAGGCCGTGCAGGAGGCGATGGCCTCGGGCCTGCCGGTCGTCGCGCCCGACGCGGGCGGCCCGCGCGACCTGGTCACCCCGATGCAGACCGGCCTGTTGCTGCCCGTCGACGAGTTCGAGCAGCAGCTCGACGCGGCGGTCGATCATCTGATCGCCGAGCGCGCGCGGTATTCGGTGGCTGCGCGGCGCAGCGTGCTGGGCCGCACCTGGCCGGTGATCTGCGACCAACTGCTCGACCATTACGCCGCCGTCGCCGACCCCGCACGCGTGCAATCCTCCAGCGCCAGCTGGGGTCCCCCGCTTGCAGGGGCGCGGGTCCCCGGGCAACACGCCGGGTGAATTTCCGGGTTTGCGCCCGCTCGCGCCCCCGTCAGCCCTGCGCCAACTCCGCCACGTGCTGCCAGGCCTCCCACGTGTTGATCCGCTGCGCGTAGTCGGCCTTGGCCAGTTCGAGGGGCAGGCTGCCGAAGAACACCCGCAGCGGCGGCTCCGGCGCGTCGACGATCTGCAGGATCGCCCGGCTGGAGGCGGCCGGATCGCCGGGACGGGCCACCCGCTGGGCCCGGATCCGGTCGGCCTCGGCGTGCGCCTCGGCGTAGTCGGGCAACGGGGTCGCGCGCCTGGCCGACGAACCGGCCCAGTCCGTGGCGAAGCCGCCCGGCTCGACCAGCGTGACGTGGATGCCGAAGGACGCCACCTCCTGGGCCAGGGATTGCGAGAACCCCTCCAGCGCCCACTTGGAGGCGTGGTAGATCCCGACGTTCTGGAATGCGGTGATCCCGCCGATCGAGGACACCTGGATGATGTGGCCGCTGTGCTGGGCTCGCAGGAACGGCAGCGCGGCCTGGGTGATCCACAGCGCGCCGAAGACGTTGGTCTCGATCTGGTCGCGCGCCTCGGCCTCCGACAGTTCCTCGACGAACCCGAACTGGCCGTAGCCGGCGTTGTTGACGACGATGTCCAGCCGCCCGAAGTGATCGTGTGCGGTCTGCACCGCGGCGAAGTCGGCGGCCCGATCGGTGACGTCCAGCGCGAGGGGCAGCACGGCGTCGCCGAACCGTTCGACCAGGTCGTCCAGGGTGGCGGTGTCGCGTGCCGTGGCGGCGACCTTGTCGCCCCGCTCGAGTGCCGCGATGGCCCAGTGCCGGCCGAAGCCGCGGGAGGTGCCGGTGATGAACCACACTTTTTCAGTCATGAGCCAATCCAACGACCCAGCGGGTGGTTGATTCCCGGTTCGGGCAACTTCACAGGTAGCGTCGGTGCGGTGAGCCGCGCGACGCTGGACAAGGATCCCCGTGAGGTGGCGTCGATGTTTGACGCCGTCGCCCGTCGTTACGACCTGACCAACACGGTGCTGTCGCTGGGCCAGGACCGGTTCTGGCGTCGGGCCACCCGGGCGGCGCTGAAGATCGGGCCGGGGGACCGGGTGCTGGACCTGGCCGCCGGGACCGCGGTCTCGACGGTGGAGTTGGCCAAGTCCGGCGCGTGGTGCGTGGCGTGCGACTTCTCGGTGGGCATGCTCAAGGCCGGCGCGCAGCGCACCGTGCCCAAGGTCGCCGGCGACGCGACCAAACTGCCGTTCGACGACGAGTCGTTCGACGCGGTGACCATCAGCTTCGGGCTGCGCAACGTCGTCGACCATGTCGAGGGCCTGCGCGAGATGGCCCGGGTGACCCGGCCCGGCGGCCGACTGGTGGTGTGCGAGTTCTCGACGCCGACGGTGCCGGTGTTCTCGACGGTGTACAAGGAATACCTGATGCGGGCGCTGCCGGCGATGGCCCGCGCGGTGTCGAGCGACCCGGAATCCTATGAGTACCTGGCGGAGTCGATCCGCGCCTGGCCCGATCAGGCTGAGTTGGCGCGCCGGATCGCCACGGCGGGGTGGTCGTCGGTGCGCTGGCGCAACCTCAGTGCGGGGATCGTGGCCCTGCACGCGGCCACCAAGCCCTAACGCTTCCCCAAGCCTTCTGCGCGACCGCGCGCGTCCCCGGCCGACACGCCGAGGGTTTCGCGTACTTTGCGCACCTTCGCGGGCGCGCGCAGGGCCGGGATCGTCGCCCCCGCGCGACACAGCCCCGCGAACGTGCGCAATGCCCGTCGATCCCGTGCGCTCGGCTGCACGCCAGTCAGTTCCATGGCCGTCTCGTGCTGCATCGCCCGGATCGCCCCGCGCGGCACCCGGGCCGGCCACCAGTCCGAGGGCGCGAAGATTTCGTCGCGGAAGCGCTCGAAGTGCTCGCCGGCGGATAGCTCGGTGCGGCAGTAGCTTTCGAAATACTTCCGGAACGACGGCCAGTCCGGCGGCATCGCCCGCGCGGAGATCCCGTACTTCCGATACCAGTCGCAGCACTGCTGGTAGAGCCGCTCGTGTTCGTCTTTGTCCAGGGGCCGGACGAACGTGTTCACCATCGTGACAAGGCTTTCCACGTAGGTCGCGTGCTGGAAGTGAAAGAGTTCGGGGTCCAGGGCGTGGTACTTGCCCCCGTCGGGGGTGTGGCCCTTGACGTGCTCGTGGCCGAACCGGATGACCGAGCGCAGGTCGGAGTCGGTGTAGGCGATGTCGACGGCCATGGTCACGGTGCGCTTCTTGTGCTGCCAGATCCGCTCGCGCAGCAGGGCATGTTCCCAGATGCCGGTGGCGATGGCCGGGTGCAGCAACTGCAGGCAGACGGCGCGCGGCAGCATGAACAGAAACCGTCGATCGCCGACGTAGCGGTGCAGCAGGTGGTCCGTCACGGCGGCACTCCTATCCTGAGCGTGTCGTGAGCGTGCGCAAAACCCGGGAATCACTCGGCGTGTCGGCCGTGAACACGCCCGCTCGCACTTGGGGGAAGGCTCGCGCTTGGGGGAAGGCTCGCGCTGAGGGTAGGAGTTACAAAATGGACTTTTGCCGGCGGAGGCGTCGGCGCAGGTCCTTCATCAGCACGGTGTAGTTGTAGGTGCGGATGAACCGCGGGATGAACCGGTTGACGAACGACACGAACAGAAACAGGTGCTCGAAGCGCCGCCGGTCGGTCTCGCTCCACTCCAACCCCATCGGCTCGCGGAAGACCGGCGCCAGGAAGCCGATGGTCAGGAACCGCAGCAGCGGGGCCAGGATCATCCGCGGCACCACGTTGATCATCTTCAGGGCGACGAGTTCGTTGAGGAAGTCGCGCACGAAGTCGTCGATCTGGATGCGCTCGCACGAGGTGTTCCAGTACACGTCGAAATCCTTGCGGGTGGCCGGCCACATGTCCTCGAGCACCTGCAGGGTGGTGCCGATGGTCATGGCGCTCTGGTAGAAGTTCTCCGCCTGCTCCTCGTCCATCGCCCCGTGGATCAACTGATGGGTGTCTTCGTAGAAGATGAACAGGCAAGCGGCGACCCACAATTGGAGCTCGCGGTTGAAGGCGTTGTACTTGACCGGGCTGTCCGCGGTCGAGCGGACCTGCCGGTGCGCGACGTTGACCGCGTCCCGGTAGGCGTTTCGCTCCTCCTCGGTGCCGAGAATCGCCACCGCCAGATACTGCGCGGTGGTGCGCAACCGCTTCCACGGATGATGCATGAGGGAGCCGGATTCGACGCGGCTCTCGGCCACCCCGTATCCGACCTCGGGCCAGCTCAACTGCATGATCACGTTGGCCGCCGACGCGGCCGCTGACCAGAAGTCCAGGGCGTCGGTGAGATCGACCTGCTTCTTGTTCCAGCGCGGGGTGCGCTGGGTGATCTGGATTCGCGTCTGCTCGGTGGTCAACACCGGCTCTGACTCGACCTGCAGGTACTGCGCTGGCATCGCGATCTCCTTTGTCCGATTACAGGGTCTTGACGTCGTTGACGATCCAGCGGTCGCCGTCGCGTACCAGCTCGACCAGCATCCGGTAGCGCTGCGTGTTGCCCTCGGGCGCAGTCACATTGGTGACCTGTTGGTCGACGAAGCCGATGACGGTCGCCGACTCGTCGTCCAGGCGTTCGACGGCCACGTGCTCGGCGGTCGCGGCGGCCACGCCCTTGCTGGTCACCACGATGTCGCGCAGGGCGGCGACCATCTCGTCGTACTTCTGGGCGAACTCGGGCGTGGAGTCGGCGGTGATGGCGCCCTTGTTGGCGTCCAGATCCTGGTAGTCGAACGACGCCATCGCCACCAGGTAGTCCCGCGCGGTCGAGACGGCCTGCTGTTGCCAGCGGTGCAGTTCGCTCTGCTGGTACAGCGTGTACCCGAGCGCCCCGCCGAGGGCGAGCACCGCGGCCAGCAGCACTGGGACCACCGCGCGCCGCAGCCAGGATCGCGACGCGACCGGCGCGGGTTCCGGCGCCTCGGTGGCTTCGGGTTCGAGGGTCTGGGTGGTTGACACTTCGGGGTCCTCCGGGTCGGTCACGTCATCTCGGGACATCGTTGTTCCGCAGAATCATTCGCCACTTGTAGACGAGTTCGGCCAGGGTCGGGATCTTGATCGGATCGCGCACGACGGGCGGGCCGACCACGCCGCCGGAGATCTGCGAGTTCTGCATGCCCAGGTCGTTGGGTCGCGGCGCGTTGGCCGCCCCGCGCATCTGCATGTCCGGCGACGGCGGGCAGTACCGGACCAGGTTGGGCTCCACCGGGGTGACATCCCCGATGGTGCGCCGGTCGACGTCGTGCACGCACACCGGCCCCTGGGTCGCGATCAGCGCGAAGTCCGCGCGGTCGCCCTTGACGATCGACGAAAGGTCGTAGAGGCCCTGCGGTATCGCCGTCAGACCGGTCTCCAGCGATGCGGTGCGGTCGCCGACGATCGGAGTGACGGTGGCGAGGTTGGCCAGCGTCGCGCCGAAGCTGTCGCGGTAGGTGTCCAGCACCTGCCGCACCGAGGCCAGCGCGGCCGGCGAGTGATCGGTCAGGTGTAGGAAAACCGGTCCGCTGTCGTCGAGTTGGGTGGCGAACCGCGCGCTGGCATTCATGCCGCGCACGAAGCTGTGCTGCTGGGCGGCCATGGTGGTCACCAGCCGGGCGGTGCCCTCGATCAGCGGCTGGAGCTGCTCGGTGCGCTCGTGCAGGCCCTCGGAGATGACGGCGGCGCTGTCGATCAGCGAAGCCAGGCTGGGGCCCAGCCCGGTGAAGGAGTCCGACAACTCGGTGGCGACGTCGCCGACGACCTGCGCGTCGATGCCCTTGACGAGCCGGCCGGCGTCCTGCATGACGCGGTCCATCTGCACGGGCTGACGGTCGGCCGGGGCCGCGATGGTGTCCCCGGACTCGAGGAACGGGGCGCCGGCGGATTGCGGGAAGATGTCGACGCTTTGGATGCCGGCGGCGGTGCCCATGCCGACCGTCATGATCGAGTCGCGGGGGATGCGGGTGTCCGGATCGACCGACAGCCGCACCCGAGCGCCCCCTTCGGGGGCCAGGCCGACGTCGGCGACCGTGCCGACCTCGACGCCGCGGACGGTGACGCTGGTGCCCTTGGTCAGACCGAAGCCGTCGGTCATGGTGGCGTGCAGCGTCATCGGGGTCTGGAACCCCTGTGCGCCCACCACGTAACGGATGCTGAACGGCACCACGATCGCGCTGATCGCGGCGAAGATGGCCACCTGGACCAAGACGAGACGGGTCAATGCAGCCCCCCGGAGAGAAAACCGTCGAGCGCTTCCTGACCCGTGATCGGGATGCCGTTGACGATCAGGCCACCGGTGAGCAGCTTGTCGATGGTGCCCGGGATGTCCAGCGCGCCATCGAACATCAGATAGTCGCCGTGCACGGACTCGCCGAACCGGTCGAGGAAGGTGTTCATGGTGGTCAGGGTGTCGGTGAGCCGGTCGTTATAGCTGCTCAGGGCGGACACCACGGTGCCGGCGTCCTGGACCAGGGCCGCCGTATCGGCGTGGGAGAAGGCGTCATTGGCGGTGGCCGCCAGCGCGGTGGTCGAGGCGAACAGGGTCTCGAGCTTGGCCCGCTGGACGTCGAGCATCGCGACCACCCGCGGCAGCGAATCCAGATACGCACCGACGGTGTGCTGTTCGCGTTCGAACTGGGCGCTGATATCGGCGGCCAGCCGCAGTGCCTCGTCGAAATCGCCCTGATGTTCCTGGGTTTTGGCGGTGAGCACCGACATGGCGTCGATGAGGCCGCGGATCTTGTCCGAGCGGCCGCCGAACGCCTGGTCGAGTTCGTTGACGATGGTGGTCAACTGGTCGACGCCGCTGCGCGACATCAGGGCGCCGAAGGTCGCCAGCGCCGTCTCGATCTGCGGGCCCAGCTCGGTCTGGGTGGGCGGGATGACGTCGCCGTCGCGCAGCACCCGGCCCGCCGGCTGCGCCGGGGCGGCCAGCCGGACGAACGGATTGCCCAGGGCCGACGGCAGTTCCACGCTGGCGATGGTGTTTGTCGGCAGGTTGGCGTCGGCGCGGACGCTCAGTTCCACCGAGGCCCCGGAGGCGGCCAGGTTCAGCTTGCTGACCCGGCCGACCACCTTCTGGCCGTCGCGGACGTCGGCGCCGATGGCGATGCCGTCGGCCGTGGGCAGGATGACGGTGACCGACATGGCCTGCCCGGGCGCGCTGCGGCCCAGCGGCAGGTCCTGGATGCCGATGTCGGATCCGGCCCACAGGGCCACGCCGCTGAGCGCGGCGATGCCGAGCATCGCGGCCGTGGTGCTGGCGGGTTTGGGTAGGCGACTCATCTGGGGTGCTCCGGATTCGGCGGCGGGATGACGCCGGTGACGGCGCTGACGATGCCGAGCGGATCGGACCGGCTGATGGGGAAGGACAGCGGGTTGACGATGCCGACGCCCGAGCAGATCTCCCACTGGTGGCGTTCACAGAAGTTGTGCGCATCGGCGAACTGGAGCAGCGCCGAGGACACGTTGAGCCGAATGCGGCCGCGGCGGTCGGGGCCGATGGTGCCCGACAGGTTCTGCATCATCAGCGGGAGCAGATCCATGAACTCGGCGAGTTCGGGCTGCCGCCCGGTGAGGATGTCACCGACGGCGTTGAGGTTCGTCGAGATGGCACCCATGTCGTCGGAGTGCTTGTGCACCACGGTGTTCACCTGGTCCAGCACAGTCTTGAGGTCGTTCATCGGGCCGGTGATGTCGAGGTTCGCCTCGGCCCACGAATCCCCGAGCAGACCAAGGGAGTTCACCAGGTTGTTCAGCGACACCTGCCGCTGGTTGAACGCGGTCAGCATGGTGTCGAGGTTCTCGACGACGGTGTCGATGTCCTCGGCGCGGGCGCCGACCACACCGGTGGCGCTGCTGAGGTTGCGGATGGCGGTGTTGAACTGCTTGCCCTGGCCGCGCCACTGGTCGGCGCCGCGCGCCAACAGTTGACCCATGTCGCCCTGATCGGGGCCCAGCGCGTCGGTGAGCGTGGTCAGGCTGGTCAGCATGCTGTCGAAGGTGATCGGCGCGTGCGTGCGTTCGACCGGGATGACGTGGCCGGGCGCCAGTTGCGGTCCGCTGCCGCCGTAGGCGGGTCCCAGTTCGACGCTGCGGTCGCTGATCAGCGCCGGGCTCATGATGTAGGCGTCGACATCGGCGGGCAGTTCGACATCGGCGGGCATCGACATCGACACCCGCACGGTGGTGCCCTGCGGCGTGACGTCGGTGACGCGGCCGACCGGGACCCCGAGCACGGTGACCTTGCTGCCGGGGTAGATCCCGTTGACGTAGGTGAAGTCGGCGTGCAGGACGGTGGCGTTGTCGGTGCGGCCGAACACGTACCAGCCGCCGGCCCCCAGGAAGACCAGCACGGCCACGGCCATCACGACGGCGCGCTTGCGGTGACTCATCGGCACGTCCTCTGGATGTTCAAGGCGCACAGCAGGTTGTCCGGCATCACCAGCGACGGCGAGTTGACGTCGGCCCAGTTCCCGTTGCCGGTGGCGTTGGTGACCGAGCGCATGGCCGGCGGCAGGTTGCGCAGCGTGGCGTCGATGTGTTCGGCATTGTCGCGCAGCGTGGCCGTGATCCCGGTGAGCTTGGTGATGACCTCGCTGAAGTCGTGCTGTTTCTCGCCGTAGACCGCGGACAGTTCCCGCAGCAGCGCGCCGAGGTTGGTGACGATCTGGCTGAGCGCATCACGGCGGGCGGTCAGCGACGAGACGATGTGCGCCGCGTTGGCCGCGGTGTTGGTCACGGTGTCGTTCTGCTCGACGAGCAGGTCCGACAGCGACCGCGAGATGCGCAGCAGCTCGTCGAACTTCTCGCCACTGTCGGCGAAAACGGCGCTGGCGCTGCTGATCCCGGCCAGCGCGGCGCTCAGGTCGGTGTTGTTGGTGGGGATGGACTCGTTGACCGTGCGCATCGCGGCGGTGAGCGCCTCCCGGTCGAGGCCGGCCGCGGCGTCCTCGGCCTTGCGCCCGACCTCGTCGAGGCTGTAGGGCACCGTGGTGCGCGCCAGCGGAATCACGTTGCCGTCCTGCGGATCCACCACACCTGCGGGCATGACGTCGAGAAACCGCTTGCCCAGCACGGTGCGCAACCGCACGGTGGCGGTGGTCTGGTTGCCCAGCGGCTGGCCGTCGTCGAGCCGGAAGTCGACGCGAACCCGGTCACCGGCCAGGTTGACCCGCTCCACCCGCCCGGCCGGCACCCCGGCGACGTAGACCGGGTCGCCGCTGGTCAATCCGCTGGCGTTGGCCATCTCGGCGGTGAACGCGTCGGTGCGGGCCTGGTAGACGACGCGGGGCAGGCCGATGGTCACCAGCATCAGCACGATCAGCGCGAGGGTGCCGATGGCGCCGAGGGTGAACGGGATCGTCGGGTTGTGCCCGCGGTCCTTCTTGAGCAGGAACATCACCGCCCCGACGAACAGGTCGATGAGTTTCACCAGGAACATCACAGGCACACCTCCGTATGCCGACCGCCGAAGATGTTCGCCTCGTGCTTGGCGATCTTGAGCGTGAAGTTGCAGAGGTACAGGCTGACGAAGCCGCCGTAGCTGCTGGCCCGGTTGATGGAATCGGCGAAGTGCGGCAGCTTTTCGACCAGGGCCTCGAAGTCGGCGGTGTTCTGTTCCCAGGTGCCCAGCATCGCGTTGAGGTCGGTCAGCGCGTCGCCGTAGACGGCGCTGGACTGGGTGACGGTGTTGGTGAGCGTGGCCAGCACGGCGTTGCCCTGATCGAGCAGCAGTTCCAGCTGACCGTTGGGGCCGGTGACCGTGGCGGTCAGGCGTTCGAGCCCGCCGAGCATCTCGGTCAGCTGCGGCTGGCGCGCGTTGACCGTGCTCATCAGCGCTGAGACGTTGTCGATCAGGGTGGTGAAGATCTGATCGTTGTGGTCCATCGAGGCGGTCATGGTGGCGATCTGGGCCAGCAGGGTGGTCACCGTTTGCGTTTGGCCGCCGAAGGTTTCGGCGAAGCCGCGGGTGATGGTGTTGACCTGCGCGGGTTCGAGCGCGTCGAACAGCGGCTTGAACCCGTTGAGCAGCGCGGTCAGGTCGACGGCGGGGCTGGTGGCGGCCAGGGGGATGACCCCGCCGGCCGCAAGCATCTGGCGGGGCTCGCCGGTGGACAGTTCCTGCACTGTCCCGGTGGGATCGGACAGCGCGACGTAGCGGGCGCCGAGCATGTCGCCGTAGCGCACCGCGGCGGTGACATCGGTGGTCAGCGCGTAGCGCGACCGGACCTCGAGGCCGACGTCGGCACGGCTGGTGCCCTGCCCGTTGTCGGCGAACCGGATCGAGTCGACGCGCCCGATGCGGATCCCGTTCATGGTGACCGGGTTACCGACGCTGAGGCCCTCGACGCTGCTGAACTGCGCCACGTAGTTGGTGGTGTTGCCGCGCACCGGCACCGACAAAGTGTTGACCACGAGCAGGCCGCTCATCACCCCGGCGGCGCAGAAGCTGCCCACCTTGGCCCAGGACTGCCAGCTGACCTTCATGCGACCCGTACCTCCGTGCCGCGCACCAGGGGACCGAGCATCACCACGGTGGCGATGTGGGGCTCGGCCGCTTCGTGGCCGCCCAGCACCTCGTTCTGCAGGACGCCCAGCGCGTGCGATTCGGCCGCGCCGCCGACGATCGCCGAGGCCGGCGCCGCCTCCGCGGGGAAGCCGGGTCCCGGGGCGGGGCCGGGTCCGGGGGCCGGTCCGGGTGCGGGGGCCGGCGGGGGAACGCCGCCGCTGCGCTGGCCTTCGGGGAAGAACGCCACCGGCGGGGGCGATTTCAGGTCGACGGAGTCGGGCAGCGGGATGTCCAGCGGCATGGTCGGCACCGGGTTGAACGGGTCGGCGTCGGCGCAGTGCGCGCCGTAGGTCGTCCCGTAGACCGGGCAGTCCGCGGCGGTGTAGGGCATGGGACCGGAGAAGGTGGCGACGGCGGTGATGCTGAACTTCCCGGTGGCGAAGGTCCGCGCCCCGGCGTCACCGAAAGTGCGCGCACCGGCCAGGGTTTCGACCAGCCCCTCGGGCTGGGCGGCGGTGGTGGCCAGGACCTTGCCGCCGGCGTCGAGGACGGTGATGAACGATTCGCGGTGGTCGGCGAAGAACGCGGTCAGCACCGAGCCCAGGCCG
>Ga0265293_10005041_pt1 | contig 22559 bp, 21 predicted proteins | sample Munlanlewell138R_FD_192505 | JGI IMG/M metagenome (GOLD analysis project Ga0265293, IMG submission 192505) | Leachate microbial communities from a municipal landfill in Southern Ontario, Canada - Leachate well 138R | ecosystem: Engineered > Solid waste > Landfill > Unclassified | place: Canada... | reverse complement strand
GACTTCCAACAATCCGAGAACAGATGCAGGTGCTGGCTGATTCGCAGAATTCTATCAAACAAGAAATTTATGCTATGAAAGAGGACATCAACCAAATCAGAAATCTTATAACAGACATGAAGACTAGAGTTGAAAATACATCCTTGTCTGCCATGAAATATCCGGAGACAGGAGCGCCCTCAAAATCAAATAATTATACCTTGCTCTCTGATGAAAATTCTAAAGATGATGAGCTAATCGTCAATAAAGATAAAAATAAGTTTAAAAAGAAAGCTATATCCGAAACATTTATGCTTAGTGATGAGAAGGTAAAAGAAAGTCCGAAGGCTGGTAAAATGTCTGCAATAGAGCCGAATGTATCATCAAGCAATACAGATGTTAAATTTGAAATAGAATCTTATAGAACAGGATTAGAGCATTTCAAAAATAGAAACTATTCGGCAGCAGCAGAACATTTCATCAGGTCGCTTCGTGAAGTGTCGAGTAAAAAACAGGAAGCGGAAATCAATTATTATATCGGTGAATCATATTACTTCCTGAATAACTACACAGCATCTTCAGATTACTTCAACAAAGTATTGAGTTATGGAGAAGGAGATAAATTGGATGCCGCACGAATCAGGAAAGCGGAAGCTAATCTTAAAGCCGGCAATATCAATGAAGCTAAATCAGATTATCAGGCTCTGATTCGCAATCATCCGGGTAGCAGCCATATTCCCAAGGCTCGAAAGATGTTGCAACAATTGTAAATATAATAAAGCCATTCCGTTCATTTGGAATGGCTTTTCATTATTTAACCTGTTAAGGCATTATCCTGTCAGTAATTACTCTTATCTTGCAATAAGAGACTTCCGACTTTCAAATCAATAGGATTTGTAATTTTGATGTTTGTTGACTCACCGTCAATTACACTAACCCGATAACCGATAAATTCGACTAAAGAGGCTGAATCAGTACCAACAAAACCGGCTTTTGAAGCTTGGTTGTAGGCATTAAGTATGATATCCTGCCAGAAACCCTGAGGTGTTTGTACGAGAGCAAGCTTAGACCTGTCAATGGTTTTTACCACTTGTCCTTTTTTCGTAACTTCTTTGACAGTTTCCATCGGTTTGACGACCGGGATAACGGCGCCAGCTTCTTCAGCGGTATCAATTACATTTTGTATGAGTTTAGGAGTGGCAAAAGGACGGACGGCATCATGAACAAGAACAATTTCGGCAGCTTCTACTGATTTGGTTCTAAGGGCATGGTCAACAGAATCTTGTCTTTCTACACCACCAATAACAACTTCGGCTACTTTCTTAATGTTGAATTTTGAAATCAGTTCCTTAGTATAGGTAAACCATTCATTATGTACTGATAAGATAACTGCTTCAACATCTTCTATTTGTTCAAATATTCTGAGTGTATGGATGATAACCGGAATCGAATCAATTTCGACAAATTGCTTCGGAATATCGCCTCCGAATCTTTTGCCGATACCTCCTGCCGGTATAATTGTGCAACATTTCATAAAAGTTTTTTGAAATTTGTAAATAATAAAAAAGCAAAATAACAAAGATTTATTTAATAACGTATTGTTTAATTTAGTTTTCTTTTATTTACGAACAATTTGATAATTTTGTTTAAATATTTTTTGCTAATTTGAAATAAGTTTTATGAAGATTACAATCATCGGCGCCGGCAAAAGCGGGATGGCAGCCGCCAAGCTTGCAAAAAAGCTGGGACATAGGGTTTGCCTGTCTGAATCAAAGTCAATCGGTAATTACGAGAAAGAAATACAGACCTTGAAAGAGCTTGATATACACTATGAATTTGGTGCCAATACCGGCATGTTTCTGAAAAACTGCGACCTTGTAATAAGTTCGCCCGGAGTACCGCCTGCCACGACAATAATCAAAGAAGCCGAAACCAAAGGGATACCTGTCATAAGTGAGCTCGAATTTGCATGGCGTCATTTGAAAAATCCCGTAATTTCAATAACAGGTACCAATGGTAAGACAACCACTACCGCATTAACTGCTTTCATACTAAATAATTCCGGTAAAAAAGCAATAGCTTGCGGTAATATCGGCACACCACTATCGGAATTAGTCGGGAACATTGATGAGTCGGTGATTTTAGCTGTCGAAACCAGCAGTTATCAGTTGGATAGATGTGTTGATTTTAAGCCGGACGTAAGTATTATACTCAATATCACACCTGACCATTTGACATATCATGGTAACATAGATAAATATATAAAGGCTAAGTGGAAAACTTCTGCTATGCAGAATGAAAAAGATTTGTTAATTTTGAATAAAGACGATGAGACAATCATGAAAAACTTGTTTCCTATTGGAGCAAGAACTGAATATTTCTCATTTAATTCATCTGTTGACCGGGGGGTTTACGTAAAAGGTGGCAGTCTTTATTTTAAGTCAGCAAACATAGAGGAAGAGGTTATGGTGGTAAGTAGTCTAAGACTACCGGGTGTGCATAATGCCTATAATTCAATGGCAGCTGCTCTGGCAGCAAGAGCATTTGAAGTTAAGAATGAGGATATACGAGACAGTTTGATGAAGTTCCAGGGTGTAGAGCACCGCTTGGAATTTGTAAGGACACTGAACGGGGTTGATTTCATAAACGATTCTAAAGCCACTAATATCAATGCAACATGGTATGCTCTGTCAAGCTACAAAGAGCCAATAATATGGATAGCAGGAGGAAGAGGCGATAATAATGACTATTCGCAACTTGATGTTCTCGTAGAAAAGAATGTTAAGTGTATCGTTGCGATTGGGGAAGAAGCTGATAGTATATTTAATCATTATTGTACTTCTGTTCGATGTTTCCGTGAAGATGAACTGGCCACAGCGGTATTCAGAGCTTATGAACAATCGGATATTGGTGATAAGGTCGTTTTTACTCCTGCATGCAAATCATTCGATATGTTTATAAATTTCGAACATCGCGGCGATGAGTATAAGAAAATTGTAAATTCATTGTAATCGGATGAATACTAAAGGACATATTGATTGGCTGATACTTATACCGATTCTGGCATTGATGCTGTTTTCGATTTCCTTTGTATATTCTGCAAGTGCAGCAAAAGCCGCTGCTTCGTTTGGTGATGCCGAGAAGTTTTTTTTCAATCATTCTGTAAGAGTATTGATAGGGATAGTAACAATATTCATTTTTGCAAAGATTGATTACCGTGTGTATTCCAAGTTTTCTATATATTTGATACTTGCCGGCATAATATCTTTAATCGGCGTGTTATTTTTCGGAACCAATGTGAAAGGAGCTTCCCGTTGGCTTTCATTAGGTCCATTGAGTTTCCAACCATCTGAGTTTGTAAAATTGGCTATGGTAATACATTTTGCCGCTTTACTTGCAAAGAAGCAACAGGTTATAAAGGATTTTGAAAAAGGATTTTTCCCCTTCATATTGTGGACGGTGATAATTTGCTTTTTGATAGCCTTGCAACCGAACTTTTCTACTATGATGGTAGTGTTCCTTATTGCTGTTACCATGATGTTCATTGGGAACAATAATCTCTTACATCTCGGTGCTACTTTTTTAATAGGCTTAGTTGCCGGTGTTGTGTTTTTTATTACTGCACCTTACAGGATGAATCGTCTCAAAGCATTTTTGGGAATTAGTGAGGACTCAACAGTAGAAACTGTCAGCTATCAATTAAATCAAGCTCTGATTGCACTTGGTAACGGCGGAATGTTCGGAGTGGGTGTAGGGCAGAACAGACAGTCGCATTTATTCTTACCGGAGTCATACGGTGACTTTATTTTTGCTATTATTGGTGAAGAATACGGATTTATCGGATTATTGCTTATAATAGGAATTTTTATGGTTGTGTTTTGGCGAGGTATGATTATAGCCAAGAAGGCTCCGGACAATTTCGGATACTTTCTGGCAATAGGAATAATTATTACTTTTGCATTATACGTATTTGTTAATGCCGGTGTCAATACAGGACTTCTACCGACTACCGGTGTTCCGATGCCGTTTGTTAGTTACGGTGGTACAGCCGTTATTTTTTATTCGGCTGCAATCGGAATTCTACTCAATATTTCTGCTCAAGCAGGAATTTATCCTCGGGAAGATTTTAGTCAGCCTGATGAATATAACGAAAGTGAAGATAACTCCGCCTATACTTGATATGAATTGCTAATTATATACATTTCAATTGTTTCTTTTGAATTCGGATAATATAAATATAATGATATCGTCATAATAAACAAGTATTATTTTTGTTCTAAAACAATAAAGGTATAGATATGTCAAATATCAATTTAATCGGACTTGACAATTTAAAAGCTGCAGACTTATCCTCAAAGCTAAATACTCTACTTGCTAATTATCAGATATTTTATTCTAACCTCAGAGGTTATCATTGGAATATTAAGGGTGAAAAATTCTTTGAACTTCATGCGAAGTTTGAAGAATTATATAATGATGCATTTCTGAAAATTGACGAAATCGCAGAGCGTATCCTTACTTTAGGCTTTACACCATTTCACACTTTTACTGATTATATCGCCAATTCTGAAATCAAAACTACTAAAGATGTAACCGACGGCAAAACTGCAGTTAGAAATGTGCTGAGCGCTTTCACAATCCTGATTCGTCTCGAAAGAGATATACTTGAGCTTGCAGGTGATGCTGATGATGAGGGAACCAATGCCTTAATGAGCGACTATATTCGTGAACAGGAAAAATTGGTTTGGATGTATAATGCAACCATAAGTTAGAAATTCACAGGAATTATTTTTAATTACAAGCTGCACTTAATGTGCGGCTTTTTTTATAAAATATTTAATGTTCTCTGATTTAATATTTGACATAAAAGATTATTTTAGAAAAATAGATTTCTTTTTATTATTTTTGTTGAAGTACATTTAGTTTATTTCTTTTTAACATAAAGGTAGAAAAAAATGACCGACTTAAAAACAAAGTATTTGGGTTTGGAATTAAACAGTCCTGTAATCGCTGCAAGTTCTGGTATGACAAGAACAAGTCATCTGATTGAAGAACTCGAGAGGAAAGGTGCCGGTGCGGTAGTTCTCAAATCAATATTTGAAGAAGAAATCGCCGCCGAGCTAAAAAGTAATATGGCTGCTGCAAGTAAGCCGACCACCGTGTATCCTGAAATCTATGATGCTTTTGATTACTCCGACATGGAAGACAGTGTTTCGAAATATCTATTTCTGATTCAAGAAGCGAAAAAAAATACAAAGATTCCGATAATAGGAAGTATAAACTGCGTATCGTCAGACGAGTGGACTCTGTTTGCTAAGAGGATTCAAGACGCCGGTGCCGATGCTATTGAATTGAATATGTTTATTTTACCCTCAGATTTCTCTCGTTCGGGAGAAGAAAATGAGAAGGTGTATTTTGATGTTATCGAAAAGGTAAAAAAAGTAGTCAGCATTCCTGTTGCTCTCAAAATAAGTTATTATTTTTCTAATCTCGGAAGCATGATTCAACGTTTGTCACAAACAGGCATTGACGGATTGGTGCTGTTCAACAGATTCTTCAGTCCCGATATTGACATTGACAATATGAAGATTATTCCGAGTAACATATATAGTACTCCTGCCGACTTGTCAATTTCGCTCAGATGGATTGCTATTATGGCTCAAAGAGTCAAATGCGACTTAGCAGCTTCTACGGGCATACACGATGGAGCAGCAGTTGTAAAACAATTGCTCGCAGGAGCCAATGCAGTTCAAGTAGCGTCAGCTTTATATAAAAACGGATTCGAAAAGATTTCTGAAATGAATGCTTTTCTTAAATCTTGGATGGAAGAACACGGATATGAATCTATCTCTGAATTCAGAGGTAAAATGTCACAAGCTGCTACAAAGAATCCTGCTGCTTACGAGAGAGTCCAATTTATGATGCACTTTGCCGGTAAAGGTGTAAGATAAGAAGTAAAATGTTAAACATTAAGTATGCCGTATCAATTACTGATAATATTATTCAATAATTAATAATTGGATGCGGCTTACTTATTAAATATGGTTAGCGAGTTTTTCCCAAGGATTTATTATAAGGTTATTTATAATAATTAATAAACAAATTTTTTTTAACTCACTCGGACGGGATTATGAAAAAGTTCACAATAATTATATTTATCTTATTGATTACCTTATGGGCTTGCGATGAAAATGTATCGGGACCTAATGAAATCGGGGGCAGTACTGATGTCGAATTTACAAAAGTCGGCTCGAAAACGGCAGCTTCAATAAGTATAAACGATGAAATAATCCAAGTTGATGATTCAATCGTTGTTATCAAGAATGATGGTGGTATAGTATCTACATTTGTTAAGTTTACATTTGATTACAGCATAGTGAAGTACTTTGACACACTTGCGGGTACTCATGAGTTGGATATTGATGCAAAACACTTGATCATGGATACTTACCTCGAAAAATTCGGAGCGACTCTCGATACGACAGATAAAAATGCCGTTACCTTATCACTCGAATTAAAAACCAAAGTTACAACGGAAGGTATTCAAGATTTTATTTACAGCGGGGGAGACTTGACAAAACCCTTTACTGTTGTTAAATATTCTTCCGGTTTAGGTGATAAGTACGAGTTTACTGACAAAGATAATGTCAAAATCACCAGAACAGTTGTTTACAAATCTGAGACTGACGATTATCCGCTTGCATTCTGGAATATAAAGGTAATAAAAGTTGAAGAAACCAAAGATGACCCAATTCTTGACAAAATAAGCTATATCGCAAATCATAAATTTGGTCCGATAGCTATTGAAATTAAATTTAAAAACAACAATTCATTAAAAATAGGATTCTTACCTCCAAATTTGTAATAAGATACCTTAATCTGCTGTTTGGAATGAATAATTATAATGGATTGTAAAAATCACTGTTTGAGATATTACGCCATAAAAAAATCCCGATAGTACAAAATATCGGGATTTTTTATAGTATTGTCATTCTAATGCTTGTTGCTTGACAAGATAAATACCGGTTAATTCATGCAATACAAGCTCAGCCGTAATAATCCGGCAAATAAGTAAATAAGCTTTGACCGCCGTCCACATTGATAACTTGCCCGCTAATCCAATCTGCTTCTTCGCCTGCAAGCAAACCAATAACCTTTGAGGCATCCTCCGGAACAGTATTCCTTTGAAAAGGGTTATGTTCTTTAGCAAACTTCAACATTTTATGAAAATCCGGAATTTTAGCCGAAGCAGGGGTCTCTGTTGCTCCTGCCATGATAGAGTTTGCAGTGATGTGGTATGGAGCAAGCTCGAATGCAAGCTGCCTTATGATTGCTTCGAGAGCTGCTTTGGCAACTGAGACAGACCCGTATTTGTTGGTAGCTACTCTTGCTCCGTTGCTCGACATTGCTAATATACGACTGTGATTGCCGAATAATTGAGCATGGAATAAATCTTGAGCCCAATACATCAAACTGTTTGACATCACATTAACAGACATTTCGAGCTTCTTTTGGGTAATTTGATTTTCCTGGTTTTCATCTATGAAAGGACCTAAAGCACCAAAAGCCACAGAATGCAGAAAAACTCCTAATACAGACTCATCATTACGCTGATTGAATATTGATTTAATATTGTCAATAACATTTTTTCGATTGTTTTCATCGGCAATATTAGTATTGAAGAAAACAGCTTGAACACCAAGCCCTTCAACTTCTTGTCTCAACTCTTCGGCTTTAATTTTAGCAGAACCCAAATCAAGGTGGGCGCCATAAATATTAAATCCTCTTTTAGCAAGTTCAAGAGCTGTGGACTTACCGAATCCACTTGAAACTCCAAGAATTAAAGCGTTATTCCTATTCATATAAAAAAGTTCCGATTAGTTATGAGTTTCAATAAAATTCATAATGCTTTCACCCCCGTCAACTCCTAATACCTGACCGGTAATCCAGTAGAATTTCTCGTCGGCAAGCATAGCAATAGCTTTAGCAACATCTTCGGGAACTGTATTTCTTCCGAAAGGATTATGCTCTTTGGCATGGGCAAGCATCTTATTGAATCCCGGAATTTTATTACTTGCCGGAGTGTCAGTCATTCCTGCTAAAATAGCATTTGCAGTGATTTTATAAGGAGCTAACTCAATAGCTATCTGGCGAATATATGCTTCAAGAGCACACTTTGCAGCAGATATTGCACCGTAGTTATTCATAGCTCTGGTATTACCAATACTTGTCAAACCGAATATTCTGGAGTTTTCGGCAAGTAAGTCGTTCACGAACAAATCCTGAACCCAATACACAAGACTGTTTGCCATGACATCCATAGTCATTTCTATCTGACGCTTACTGACAGCATTGTCAGGATTTTTATCGAATAAGGGTTTAATAGCTCCAAATGCCAATGAATGTATTAATACACGTAAAACATTTGTCTCACCATTGGTGAAGTCTTGTTTGACATGTTCGACAATTTCTTTTCTGACATTGTCGTCAGCACCATTGGCATTGAAAAATTTAGCCTTTACACCCATACCTTCGAGCTTGACTCTGAATTCTTCGGCTTTCATTTTATTAGAACCCAGGTCCAAATGCACTCCGATAATATTATAACCCATACCGGCTAATTCGATGGCACAAGCCTTTCCAAATCCACTTGATACACCAAGTATTAGGGCATAAAGATTACGTTTTTTCATAATTAAATTCTAGCAATGATAAATAAAATAAAAAGTTTTTCTAAATTTGCAAGTCAACCGAACTTAAAATTAAGCATTTTTTTTATCTAAGTAAAATATTTTTTTTCTTTTGCCATATCAATACAGAAAATATTAGACAAAAATTGTAAATATTATTTTTTTGTTTAATAAAATCTGATTACTTTTGTAATCCATTTACTGCGGAAGTGGTGAAATTGGTAGACACGCCATCTTGAGGGGGTGGTGCCGATAGGTGTAGGGGTTCAAATCCCCTCTTCCGCACAAAAAAGCCGCTCGAAGCGGCTTTTTTTATAATATTCAATATTATAATATCAATGTGATATGTTTTGAAATCAAATATTTACCTTACCCTTGATAAACCAAGCTTTAATTATAAGCGAGTCTTTAATTTCGTAAATAGCTGTGCCGTGAACTTTATTGTTACCCCTAATGCCATGAACTACTTCTTCATCAATCACAAAATCACCGCAATGAATTCTATTGAGAAGAAAACAATTCAATTTCGGGCTTTGAGCAAACATATCACCGTAAATTCCTATCATTCTGTCTTTACCTTCACAAAGTACTTCTCCCGATTGGAGGTCATAGAGTATGATGTCTTCCGAGAAGGACTCGACAAATCTCGAAATATCACGATTATTATAAGCCTCCAACTGTTTTCTCACAGGTTGGAGAACAGATTCATCAGTAATGCGAACATCCGCTACATCATGAGAATCCTTTCTTAGCTCATTATGCTCAAGAGCAGAAATAACATAAATGAAAGCAATCAATGTACCGAACATTACAAACAGTTTCATCATTTAAATACATCTCCTAAATGCAATAGTTGTTCTATTGATATAGACTGTTAATCAGACAAAAGGTTTCAAAAATCATATAAATATTAACCATACAAGAATAAACACCGGTAACAGTACGATTAATGAAAATTTAAAAATATACGAGAAGAAATCAGGCATCTTAAGTCCTTGTTCTTCAGCGATAGCCTTAACCATAAAATTTGGTCCGTTTCCAATATATGTCATAGAACCAAAAAATACGGCTCCGAGTGATATAGCTACCATCGTACTTTCAGGAATGCCGGCTACTGCTGTTCCGTTAAGTAAGCTCGGATTAAGTGACACTAATCCTAATTCCAGATAATAAAAGGTAACTGCTGTCGGTGTGTTGTCAAGAAACGAGCTTAAAAAACCGGTAGCAAAGTAAAATTGCCCGGCTGTATTGATGCCAAGTTCTGCTGCATGATTCTTCAAGAATTCGAGAGCCGGTACCATTGTAACAAATATTCCGATAAACAGATATGCGACTTCGAGTATCGGAGCCCAACTGAATTTGTTCAGTTCACGAGTATTGCCTACCGTGAATCTTAATGATAATAGTGCCATAAGAATAAGAAATCCTTCCCTTAGGAAAGTGAAGTACTGGTTTTGTTTCATGAACGGCATGGTACTCTCATTAATAAATGCTACTCCGAGTACTACTCCAATGAGAAAATAGACATTTCTTTTACCTTTGACTTTCAATGGCTCAATCTGCCGTAAGTCTAATTTGATGTCTGTCGGGGATTCCTTGGAATAAAAATACTTATCTATAATAAAGTAAAGTATAAGTATCAATAAGTTTGTAAACAGCCATTCTTCTACCAAACTTAAGAACCAAAAGAAATCTGCACCTCTTAAGTACATCATAAATAAAGGAGGGTCGCCTAATGGTGTCAGTAAACCACCGCAATTAGCAACCGTACCTATGAAAAACAGCACTGTATGAACTTTATATTTTCTCTCTGAGTTTGTTTGGAGTAAAGGTCGTATGAGTAACATTGCGGCACCGGTAGTACCCATAATTGAGGCAAGTAAACTGCCAAGCGCTAAAAACTTCAGATTGTTTACCGGAGTCGCTGATATATCACCCTTGATATATATACCTCCTGTTATGACGAACAGTGAACCCAATAATATCATGAATGGGACATAATCAAATAGGATTACGTGACTTAGTTCGTGGCTGAATCCTGTTAGTATTAAGTAAATTGAAGTTGGAATTGCAAGAATTAATGATACGATTAGCTTATTCCTGTTTGATTCCCAGAAATGGTTTGCTATTAACGGTAATGCAGCTATAGCACCAAGCATGAGAATAAAAGGCGCCAATGAATATATTGGCAAATCATAAGAATGTTCCATTTATTAAATTCTAATTTTAAATTTGTGTAACATAGATTAACAAAAATATACACTTTTTTAATTCTAAATGAAATTATAATTAAAAGTATTTGCCATATAGTGGAATAAATATGTGATTTTCTTAACAATAAATGTGTATGTGTAACAAAGTATGTAGATTATCTGACACAATTCCGAATAACTCATGTAATTACTTAAATATTTTAACTATGGAGTATCGAGTTAATATGAAATATGACAAAAATAATTTGGGAAGTGTTCATTAAGCTCTTCAAGCGTGATATCCTTTTTAAATAAACCGAATACAGTCGAACCACTTCCTGACATGAGAGCGAAATCGGCACCAATTTGATATAGTTTATTCTTTATATTTTCAATTTCCGGATGCTGTCGGAAAATATGTTCCTCAAAGTCATTGAAAATCTTTCCGTTATACTTTGCAGGCTCATTAGCAAAATCGTTTATTATACTTGTAAAATCTACTTCTTCAATTGGTTCAGTACCTCTATTCAATAATCTATAAGTTTGTGCTGTGGAAATAGGAATTCCGGGATTAACTATGATGATATTAAATGATAATTGAGTGTGCATACATCTCAATATTTCACCTCTCCCTGTAGCTGCGGCAAGTCTGTATCCGCTCAAAAAGAATGTACAATCGGATCCGACTTGATTGACTATACGCTTAAGACTGTTGAAAGCTCCGGCTGTTTTGTACATCCTGTTTAAAGCTATCACTGTTGTAGATGCATCTGAACTTCCACCTCCAAGTCCGCTCCCGGTAGGAATATTCTTCTTGATAATTGCTCTGAAACCACCATTTACATGAAATTCTCTGAAAAAAATCTCTCCCGCTTTATATATCAAATTATTCTCCTGTTTTATTCCTAAATCAGGTGTTGTGATTATTTCGATTTTATCTGACGGAAAAAAATCTATCTCATCATACAAAGTTATTAAACAAAATACAGTATTTATATTATGATATCCGTCTTCTCTTTGATTTAGGACTTGAAGTCCCAAATTGATTTTTGAATATGCGTAATAATTTAAAAGATTCATAGTTATATACATTATTAATAAAATTGTTTTTCAAAAATAATAAAGAATATGGAAATAAACTCTGAAAATAACAAAATGTACGATAAAGACTTACAATTGAACGACGAAAATATCAACATTGATACTCAATCTGTCGGAAATAAAAAGAAAAAAAAGAAGAAGAACAAGAATAAAAAAGAAATTCCTTATTCACAGGAAATTCTCCGTAAAATTGTTCATCTGATTTCTTTGAGCATACCGATAATCTATATATTTGTGACTGAAGCATTTGCTCTGACTATACTGATTCCGATGGCAGCTGTAACAGTCACTCTCGACTTATGGAGCAGGAAAAAAGATTCGTGGGCAAATAAATTCATATACGGTTTTTTCGGTTCCATGCTGCGTAAACATGAACTTAAAAAGAAAAAACTTGTTCTGAACGGAGCTTCATGGGTTCTAATAAGCGCAGTACTTACTGTGCTTATATTCCCGAAGGTTATTGCTGTAATTGCCTTTATGATTCTTATTGTTTCAGATATTTCAGCAGCTCTGGTAGGCAGAAAATGGGGCAAAACCAAATTAGGAAAGAAGTCACTCGAAGGTACTTCAGCATTTGTATTTTCCGGATTTCTTGTTGTTTTAATCGTAGGATTATTATTTGATGCGGATATTTATTTCTATATAGCCGGATTTTCCGGTGCTGGTTTGGGTGCTGCCGCCGAGCTTTATGCCAAGCAGCTGAAACTTGACGATAACCTGAGTATCCCAATGGGTGTAGGAATTATGATGCTTGCGGTTGCTAAATTGATAAACGGCAATTTTTTAAATTTAATGAATTAAAAATTGATGAACAATACAAATAATAAGTCGGGTATTAAGCCCTTTATATTTGCAGGTGTAGGAGTAGGTTTGTTTATTCTGGCTATGTATTTCCAGTTTTCCAAACCCGGATTTACTATGGTTGACATTTATACCGATAGTACCGATAAGGGAAAATATATTTTCCTTTTTGTTGAAACAGAAGCTGATAATGAATCGGACATCATTAATTGGGCTTACGATATTAAGAACGAGGACAACTTGCTTGCTATGCCGGACAAGACTAAGCCGGCAATGATTACGATGTACTTTTACAATCCGAAAGATACAATAGAATTAGACGATAATATCGAAAAGACACTCAGAGAAAAGTATTCGGACAAAATAGAATTTACGAAGAAAATCAATTATTCTCCATCAGGGTGGCAGTATATCGGTCATAACGATAAAACAATAAATATGCCCGCTGACACCGTGTTCAAATCCTATATCTTTGTACCAAAGCCCGGATACAGAGCCAAAGAAATAATTCAACAATTAAACAGATAAACCCATGATTGATTTAAGAAGCGATACAGTAACAGTACCTGATGAAGGTATGCGTGCAGCCATAATGAGTGCAAAAGTAGGTGATGATGTCTATGGTGAAGACCCGACTGTAAATGAATTACAGGACAAGGTAGCTGTCATGTTCGGCAAAGAAGCAGCTTTGTTTGTTCCATCCGGCACAATGAGCAATCAGCTTGCAATGAAAGTAATAAGTGAGCCTGCTGATGAAATAATCATAGAATCAAATGCTCATGTATTTTATTACGAAACTGCTGCACCATCAGTGATTTCAAATGTCCAATTTTTTACACTGCCTTCAGTCAACGGTGAAATATCTATTGATTTGATTGAACAAGCAGTAAGACCGGATGTCTATTATTTCCCCAAAACAAGGGCTATATTTCTCGAAAACACTCACAACAGGCATGGAGGTACAATCTTGTCCATTGATTATCTGAGAAAATTGAAAACATTTGCAGATAAAAATAATCTATTGTTACACTTAGACGGAGCCAGGATTTGGAATGCTCATTGTGCAACAGATGTGCCATTATCTGACTACGGAACTTTATTTGATACGATTTCGGTATGCTTATCTAAGGGCTTGGGAGCTCCCGTAGGTTCTGTGCTGGTAGCTGATAAAGAGAAAATCTCTAAAGCATTGAAATGGAGGAAAATACTCGGAGGGGGCATGAGGCAGGCTGGTATTCTTGCAGCTGCCGGAATTTATGCAATTGACAATAACCTGCAATTGCTTAAAAATGACCATGTAAGAACCAAAATGTTTGCTGAAGCGATTTCAGTATTTGATGGAATATCCTGTGATTTGGATAAAGTTCAGACCAACATGGCTGTATTCAAGCTTGACAATGATATTAAGGATTCCGAATTTGTACAAGATTGTAAAAACAGAGGATTACTGGTTTCGGCTGTAGGTACTAATAAAATCAGAGCCGTATTTCATTTCCAAATTGACGACCTGATGACAAAAAAAGCGATCAGTATTATTAATGAATCAATAAATCATTTAAAGGAAAATTAAGATATGAAGAGATTGACAGAAGAAGATGTCCAACAAGAAACTTCAAAATACAAGTTTGTTACTGATGGACAAATCAAATTTCACGAAGTAGATTCATTCGGCATAGTTCATAATATTCAATATTTCTATTTCTTTGAATGGGCTCGCACAAAGTATTTCGAATGGGTGGGCTTCCCCTTGAACCATAAAACTTATACTGCTGAAAATCCCATCATGACTGTTCATCACGAAATGGATTATTTTAATCCTATGTATTTTACCGACCAATACGAGATTTTAACCAGGGTCAAATCAATTAAGAACTCCTCTTTGATTATGGAGAATATTATACGTGATTTTGACGGAAAAATATGTGTAAAGGCAAGTGTAACATTAGTTTATTTAAGTAATACGGATTATAAACCTACAAGAATTCCTGAGGCATACAGAAATATGATTATACAGATGGAAGGTGACGACATTGAAGTGGTTGACTGATATTAGGTCTGTGTAAATGACCCATTCTGCCAATAATCTATGATTGTTACGAATTAAAGTAGTTGTTGATAAAGATAAAATAATTTAGGTAGATGCACCTGTTTTTATAATAAAATGCTTATTTTTAAGAATATTTAATTTTACGTTGAGATGAAATTGACTTTAAAAGAGTTATTGAAAATCTTGATAACGATTTCTGTATTGATTTTCGTGTCATGTTCTTCGATTCAACAATCGGATACAAAGGCTGTTGGTAGATTCTCACTTGATGAGTGGTTAGAAATAATCGAAGCCGGAGCTAAGCCTGAGCATATATTTTCAGTTGAGGAAATATCTAAGTTCAAATCAATGTTTGGCACTGATTTTCTAATAACAATATTTGCAAGCTCTGATTGCAACGAGTGTGCTGAAAGTTTACCTTATTTTTTGAACCTCGTTCAGCAATCGGAAATTGACTCGAATCAAGTCAGTATATTCGGTTTGGATGCTTACTGGGAAGAGCCGAGCGGAATTTACAAAGAATATAAAATAAGTGAAATTCCCATAGTGTTCATTGAGCTACAAGGCGTAAGGAGCACATTAACCAAGTCGGAATTTTCCGACATTAACAAGATTTTGGATAAATTAAATGGCAAATAGATGTTTGGGAATTTGTGCATTTGCAATTTTATTGTTATTGATGCAGTGCAGATATGCTCAATCTCAGTGCGGATGTTGTGCTGCTGCATTTTCTGGAGCAGCATTGGCAGCGGGAACATCTAACATAGGAGTTATTAAAGAAAACACATTACGCATAATTGGAATGTATAGGTTTTTGCATGGCTCTCGATTTTACAACAATGACAGTGAACTGAAAAAATTCTATGATGAGAGTTTGAATATACATTACGGTGGATTAAACCTTGCCTACGGTGTAACTACAAGATTTACTCTTGAGACAGAAATTTCTTCTTATCCGGATAAAGATTTGAATTTCGGTTATTCAAGAGAAAAGATATCCGGTTTTTCGACATTTGCATTGATAGGAAAATATACAATACTTGCAGACCGTGATAATAAGCAGGAAATTACTTTGGGATTAGGTGCCAAATTGCCGATTACAAATAATACAACTCTTTCGGGTACATCAGGATTAATTTATCAAATTTTCTATTTCAAGAACCTAAATGAAAAGTATAATATTATAGCTGCTCACAGGGGTGAGATGTTTGTTGAAAACAATACTGGATTTAAGCCCGGTAACAGTTTTGTCAGCTCTGTATTCGTCACAAGAATTTTAGGCGACGGATTCACAGGAATCATGGAATTAAGACACGACTACCTGAGCAAATCGGAGCAAGAGTCAGAGTTAATACAAAACTCCGGTAAGACAGTTGTTTCTCTTGTTCCTCAATTAACTTATAGTCTTGACGGATATTCCGTGTCGGCGTTCATAGAATATCCGTTTTATAAGAAATATGTAAATATCCAACTCAGTGAACAGTTCGGAGCCGGTCTTGCTGTAATATTCATGCTGTAAATCGGATTAGGGTTGCAATTCACGCAAAGCTCTAACAGCAAGCTCGTTATCAGGCATAATTTCTATAGCAAGCTTATAAGCTTTTTCTGCAGCGACTTTGTCACCGGTAGCAAGAGCATAACGTCCGATATTTACAAGATTCATAGCAGATGTTTCCAATATCCCTTGTTCAAGATGATTACGCGGGTCCTTCCGGTAATCAATCAGTCTTTCAGGATAAATTTTGTCGAAAGATACTTTTATCGGCGCCCTGTCTTTGTTTAGTTTAAAAGCAAATCCAGAAGGTACTATATTGTAAGTCTTTAATGGTTCTGCATCGGGTCCGGCATTCATGTAATCGAATGTAACATAAACAGGTTTTTCATCAATATTAGTTTCTATCAAGCATTCGAGAAGATTCACGAAATTTTCCTGAATATTGGGATAAGTATTAATTGGCATGTCTGATTCAAACTTTTCCAGATCATTCAGATAATTGTCAAATGCATCACGACATTTATCCGCAGTTTCCGGATACCATTTAGCAAATTGTTTGATATACCAAGTACGGCGAAGCAATTCTTTTTCCACTAACACGATATCGGGTCTGTAATTTTCTACTTTCTGTAGATACCAAAAGGCACTTACCCAATAATCCCATTGAGATGATATTACCACAGCACCTTCTCCAAGATTGTCAACGACACTTCTGGTGTAGTCATAAACCAAATAATTATTGGACTTATCGTGTTCTGTATAGTTAACAGAAATATTAATCAAAGGGATTAAAAAAATGATATATTTATATTTGCTGTAATTTTCGATAAAAGACACTAAACCTGCTATACAGAACATCATAATTGCATATACTGCGATATAAAAATAAACATCAATGTCGTGTATTGAATAGTTGACAGAATAAAATATGCAAGAGAAAGACAAAATCAGGAGAAACCAGAAAATTTCATTTGATGTTTTGAACAAACGAATTATACCTGCAAACAAGGGAATAAATCCTACAAAAGCAAGATTGTAAGGCAGACGCTCGACAAATTTAACAAAATTTTCTTTTGCAACATCCATACCGGAAAACATCCAAACTTGGTATTGTTTGCCTTGTACATGATATAGGAATTTATCAAAACTTCTATGAACATACCCCCAATTGAAATCCGGCTCAGACATGCTCCTGAGCGGCATGTACATATAAATAGAAACTCCTGCAAGAACAATTAAAAATATCCATAGCAGGTTTTTTAAATTGCGACTGCCAAGTTCAAATTTACTGTCCGGATTTTTAAAGTATATGAAAAGTATCGCAGGAACAAGTAGAATCGTCGTTAGATGGTTCGCAAAACTTAATCCCATGAATAAACCGGATAACATATAGTACTTTTGTTTATTTGTACTGTCGAATACTGCTCTAAAAAGAAAATATAAAGTCGAATTAATAAGTAGGAATTGAAGTGAATACACCTCGAATACTACAGCTTGTTCCCATATAATAGAAGAAAATGCAAACGCAACAGCCATTGATGCGGATATTAATCTAATACTAAAATCGCCGGATAAAGGAGATTTTATTAAACTTGCCGTCTGATGTTTGCTTCTCTTAGACTTTACAGAATTTTCGGTCGAAGCTCCTAATTTCATATTATCAGCAAATAAACAGGCAGTATGATAAAAGATTAGAATTGATGTTGAGGCAAAAACTGCAGATAATATGTTTAACTTGTATATTACAGTCCATCCTGTCGGTATAAACAGCCATAAATGACCGATAATCGAAAGCAACGGATAACCACTGGGATGACCAACGCCAAGGCTGTAAGCTGCTCCGGCAAGTTCACCGTTGTCAGTGAAAGAAACCGTCGGGCTTAAGGTGAAAATATAAATTACAAATGAAATTAAAAATATAGCTATTGGTAAAATATATCTATTTTTCATTATTATCCCATTTTAGTTTTAACAACCTTAAATGCTGACTGTAGATAATTATTGCCTGCATATATCAGCTCGAGCTCAAAATAATATGCAGATATGAAATCGTTGAATGCTTTGAATTCACCTGTCGGTACTGCAAATTCGTCGAAAATCATGATGTCGTCTTGTTTTATATAAGGGGCAAGCATGGTCAAGACATACAAGGTTGAACTATATAAATCGGCATCCAGATGTATTACTTTTCTGTGCTTGAATTCATGCTTCTTAATAAATTGGGGCAGTGTATCTTGAAAAAGACCTTTGACAAAATTTGCTCTCTTGTCATTAATATTCGGAGTCGCTCCACCGGCTGTCATGTCTCCTGCTTTAAATATATCCCAGTCTTCCGGCAGCCCCGTAAAAGTATCAAATCCTGAAAATATCGAGTCCTCATGCTTGTTATGCTCAATCCACCATTTAAAGGATCTTCCGCTTGCAACACCGAATTCTAAGTAATCTATGGGAACATCGAGATTTTCAGAATTCAAAAGGACATCGAATACTTTTCCTCTTTTATTTGTATCAAATTGCTTTAAGAAGAAATCATTATAGGCTCCACCCTCATTTCTTGAACGCCATGATGACATTTTTGATAAATATACCAGATTGAGTAAAGCACCTTCGAAGGGAGATACTATTTTATGAAGTTTATACTTCATAAAAAGCCCTTTGATTCTTCTTCTTAAATATAATTTTACATCCATAAACAAAACGCATTTGAAATAAACTTCAAATATAAGATAATTTTAGAAAATATTGAGAAAATGGTTGATTTTAGTATTATGATTTTACGATATTCTACTTTTAATCAGCGTAAGTAATATTTTATTTAAAATTTCTGTTATTGATCACGTTGTCGTATTATGATTCTTAAAAAAATATTTAAGTAAAATTTCGAGATCGAGTGACAGCGAATAGTTTTTCATATAATATTCATTGAGCTCATTTCTGGCTCTTTCAGGAAGAGGTTGGACAGATGACATGTCAGCAAGTGATATTAACCCGTCTTTAAGATTCTGGTATTGGATTTCAATGTTCTTAATTCCGATGAGAGATTTTTTTCCGAAAATTACAGCTAATAAGTCTCTAAGCTTGATATTATGTTTTTTCAACACAATTAATGGATATACAGAAAGAATCAAGCCGATAGAAAAAACTAAATCAAACATTCTCTTTATTATTCTGTATCTTATCATTCTGATATTATACTTTGGGAGACTGTTACCTACGAAGGAAATATTATTAATGAGTTGTGATGCCACAAAGTCCTCATACCTGTGTGCAAGATGATATTTAGCATCTCTTATTGATGAGCTCGAAAGTATGCCCATTATCTGTTCACTGCTTAATTTGGGGTCACTGATTATGACATTGTTTATCTTATGTTCTTTAATAATTGAATCTAGATGTCGTAGTTTCCCGAGCCAGGGCACCGGTGGGGTCTCCGAACTACTTACATCGTCGCTTACAAATCCTGATAAGTAAATGTCTAAGGGATTGCTGATTCTAAAATCATCAAGGAGTTGCGTGAATGTTGCAGGATTTCCAACAAATAATGCATTGACTTTTTCAATATTTTTTTTCTTGCCGAATGTATTCAGGATTACTCGAAAAACAGCAGAAAAAACAATGGACAGCACAATCATAGAGAGAAGTGTGCCACGACTGAAACGATAATCCGGAAAAAAGTATGTCAAAGTAGATAAAATAAGAAAACTCTGAGCATATCCGTAAAATGTTGCAGCTACAGAACCTGACTCCTCGAAATACTCGCCCGACAGAATCATACTTACAATGAGTACAATTACAGGTACTATAAATACAGTTGGATAGGCGTAGGGCGGGAAACCCATAAACTCACCGAAAACAATATAGGTGCCGATAAATAAACTTATCATCAAGAAAATCAAATCGGCTGCAATCAACATTAAATCACGTTTATACTTCGATGAATAAGCTATTAATGAGCGTATTTTAATGCCTAAATTCATGAATTTTAAAAAAACTGCTGAGCGGGAATAATGTTTTCTGGCGAAAATTTCCATCGCTTCATAGAATATTTTTATGTCGTCAAGACTGCTTCTTTTGGAGCTTTCACCCTTATAATGAATGATAGATGTAGTGTGAACATAAGCATTTTTATAACCTGCAAGATGCACTCTGTAGCATAAATCCAAGTCTTCACCGTACATAAAAAAATCAGTGTCGAAACCCTTAACTTTATCTATTACGTCTGCTCTCGAGAACATGAATGCGCCACTGACAGCTTCTGTATAATATGTTTCATCTATCGGCATGAAGGTTTGGTTATATCTGCCAAACAGTTTTGATTTTGGGAATAAAGATTGCAATCCGAACAACTTGCTGAACGATGCCCATGGTGTCGGGAAGCCTCTGCGACATACACTTTGGAAAGAGCCGTCGGCATTCAGCATCTTACAAACGGAAATACCTACTTCGGTATGTTCTTCCATATATTGATACATTATATCAAGTGTGTTCTCTTGAAGAATGGTATCAGGATTTAGTATTAGATAATATTTCCCCGAGGATTTACTGAAACCAAGGTTGTTTGCCCTGCCGAAACCCAGATTAACACCGGACTCGATGAAATTTACCTCAGGAAACAATGGCTTTAAAAATGAAACTGAATCATCTTGTGAATTGTTATCCACAACAATAATCTCTACCCGTAGATTTTGGGAAGCATCCTCGATTGATTTAAGACACTTATACAGAAAATCACGGACATTATAATTGACAATTATTATGGAAATATCAAATTCAAACATCAAATGAATTCAACTCATTTTATTTTTTATTCTTAAAAGAGCTTTTAAAAAATTTCAACTTCCAAACAAGGAAAATAGCTTCATAGATGATGCTTTTGTTCATCTTGGAAACACCGCTCCTTCTGTCAACGAAAATTATTGGGATTTCTTTGATTCTCGCACCGTTTATCCACATGCGGTAATTCATTTCTATTTGAAATCCATAGCCGTTTGTTTTGACTGATTTTAGATCAATGTCTTTTAATTTTGAAGCACGGAAGCATTTGAAACCTCCTGTGGCATCCATAATCGGTAAACCCGTAATAATTCTCGTGTATAAATTAGCTCCATAGCTGAGTATAAGTCTGCTCAGGGGCCAGTTTATCACATTTACTCCGGTAATATATCTTGAGCCTATGACTAAATCATTGTCTTTCAATGCTTCGAGAAATCGTGGCAGTTCATTAGGGTCGTGAGAGAAATCCGCATCCATTTCGAAAATAGCTTCAAACCCATGGTCGAGTGCATACCGGAAGCCATCGCAATAAGCAGTGCCGAGACCCATCTTACCCGGTCGTTCCAATATGTGTATTCTGTCGTCACTCTTCATCATTTTCCTGACTGTAGCAGCAGTTCCGTCCGGTGAATTGTCATCTACGACCAGAACATTTATTCCGTCAACTTTAGTAAGAACTTCATTTATCAAATGTTCTATATTTTCAATTTCGTTATATGTTGGTATGACTATGATTGATTTCATGCTTTACTCCTTATGCCTGTCCGTGTCCTTTTAAAACGCACCAAACTGTACGAATGACTATTTCAAAGTCAAGTTTGAGCGACATATTTTCAATATAATAAAAATCATCCTTAATTCTTGATGTAACCTCTTCGAGACTCAACTCGTAACCGGTTGAGGTTACTTGCCACCATCCTGTGATACCGGGTCTGACTTTATGTCTGCGATTATAGTATGGAAGCAATTTCGAAAATTCATCAACAAATTTGGGCTGTTCAGGTCTGGGTCCTACTACACTCATATCACCCATTAGCACATTAAAGAATTGAGGGGTCTCGTCAATATGTGTTTTTCGTATGAATTTGCCAAATCTCGTAACACGCGGATCATTTTTGCTTGTCCATTTCTGGTCTTTGGGCAAGGGTTCATAGCTCATGGAGCGATATTTGTAAATTTTGAAAATCTTTCCGTTCTTGCCTACACGCGGCTGTGAATATAACACCGGTCCTTTTGAGTCTAATTTTACAATCAAAGCTACCAGCAACCATAATGGTAAACCTAATATTATAAATGTCAGGCTGAATATTACGTCGAATATTCTCTTAATGACTTCCTGCCAAGGCTTCATCAGTTGAGTTCTGATTTCAATCAGAGGGATACCGTAAAGCATTTGTGTTTTTGCCTGTCCGGTAAAAATATCATACAAATCAGGATCTACCTTCACCTTGATATGATTGTCTGAGGCAAACGAAACAATA
>Ga0265293_10005040_pt1 | contig 22559 bp, 19 predicted proteins | sample Munlanlewell138R_FD_192505 | JGI IMG/M metagenome (GOLD analysis project Ga0265293, IMG submission 192505) | Leachate microbial communities from a municipal landfill in Southern Ontario, Canada - Leachate well 138R | ecosystem: Engineered > Solid waste > Landfill > Unclassified | place: Canada... | reverse complement strand
GGTTCAATATTGCGAAGGGGCTACCGTAGCCCGTTTGGAAGCTCCCGAAGGTTTTGTCTCTTATGTGTGGAAAGGTCCTAACGGAGGGGTTGTGGGGAATAACCAAAAACTATCCATACAAAATCCACCCGATGGAGCTACCTATACCGTTACCATGCAGTCGGCTATCGGTTGTACCTCTAACCTATCCTGCGTCATCGAAAAAACCATGATCGCCCCAGACTTTACCTGCGACTCCCTGACAGATATTTGTTATCCTACTACCGTGCATTTGGCACAGTTTGCTTATGCCTCCGGCTCTGACGTGGCATACTGGGACTGGAACATCTCTAAAATCAGTGAAAATGCAGGTACAGAATATGTTTCCGGAGACTCCGCCCTGATTTATACCTTTAAAGATACCGGGCATTATAAGATTTTATTAACCGTATATACCGAAAACGGTTGTGCTGATACTTCATCCGTAATTGTATATTCTTATCCCGCTCCCGTGGTCGAAATTGAGGCTCCTTCTCTCATTTGCAAATATACCGAAACCGAAATCTTCGCTTCAGGGGCCGATGTCTATGAATGGGAAAATGTGAAAAGAAAGCAAACCGACACCTCAGCCATTATCGACAGGGGAGGCTTTTATATGCTAAAAGGTACTGATGCACGAGGGTGTATCGGATACGATACCGTAGAGGTGCTTGACCTCGAATTTGAAATTGAATATACTGTCAAAAACAATCCATGCTATGGCTATGATTCAGGAACTATAAATATTGATAAAGTGACCGGAGATTTCCAAGTTCCTATTTTTCACTATTGGAGTGATAGAAATTATACTGACGGTTCTCCGGATTTAAAAAGAGATCGACTGACCAAAGGTGTTTATATCGTATATTCCGTCGATGACCAAAACTGCTTCCGTTATGATACCATAGAAATTACAGAACCCGAAGATGTTACTATTGTCCAAGATACTTTAGTCGGAGAACGTTGCCGTGTGCCGGGATTTATCGAAATTCATGCCGAAGGCGGTACCCCTCCCTATTCCTATACGTGGATTTCCGACCAATTCCCTTCCGACAGATACCCATCTCCGCCTGTAACAGATAAAGATATTTACGACCTAAGTCCGGGTACCTATACCGTTACCGTTGTAGACGATAATGCATGTCCTGAAAAAATTAGAGCTTTCACCGTATCTATCGTTGAAAACCCAATTATATCAGTAACTAACTTAGTCCATGAAACCTGTAGCGATGCCAATGGAAGCATCAAGGTATTCACCCGCAATCCATTGCCTCCGCTGGAATACACATGGTTCTATAACGGTACCGTGTTAGATCCTTCTACTACCGATGAACAAAAAAACAACTTAAAAGCCGGCGATTATAGAATTGCCGTCGTAGCCGGAAACAATCTCAATTGTACCGACACCGTACAAACTCATGTATTCGACCATCCTATTCCGGAAATATCGCTCGATACCATATCACCTGAATATTGTAAGCGCGCCGATGGCTTTTTGAGGATTTCGGTCAAAGCCTACCAAAACGACTCTATCGATTATAACGACTCTCTGTCTTACAGTTGGACGCCCGATAAAGGAAATACAACCTATATCGACAGTTTAGCAACCGGAATCTACAAAGTGGTAGTCAGTGACAAAGTTTGTGAAAACTCCGCCGAATTTACCGTTAATTTTGTGGAAGGTCCCGTTGCCGATTTTGTGGCTAACAGCTATAATGTGGCAACCAACTTAATATTTACCTTAAGCGATAATACCAAAGGAAAACCCATCATCTGGTTATGGAACCTCGGCGACGATACCCATGAAAGCGGCAGTATTATCCGTGCCAGCTACTCCGAAGCCGGCGATTACTATGTAACCATGTATGTGGAAGATGCTAACCGTTGCTTCGATAGCATTACCAAGAAAATACATGTTTACGAAGAATTGAAAGTATACGTACCCAATGCCTTTACCCCTAACAACGACGGATTCAATGATGTGTTTAAACCCGAAATGATTGAATATCTCAAAGACGGTTATTTGTTAGAAATATACAACCGTTGGGGCGAAAAAGTATTCTCTACCACCGACCCCGAACAAGGTTGGGACGGCACGGTGAATGGAAAACCCGTAACTACAACCACCATCTTCTCATACCGCATCGTTGCACGCGATTTTACCGGACAAGATCATGAACACATCGGTCATGTCACGCTATTGAAATAAAAACCAGTGAAAACATTAGTTTGCTAATACTATGAATTGGTAAGAAAATGAAAATATGAAATCAGAGAGTAGTTCGCACTGCTCTCTTTTTTTTGTTTTCTCACGAATGATTGGATTATCTTCTTCATCTTATCTAACTTGTTTCTACCCATTAATAGTAAACACAATCCAAGAACTGCTTATATCTTCAGTTATAGATTCTTATGCATTACACATAGCCCATGCTTTCAACTGTCACGGTTATTTTTCTTATTCAATCACAAGATGATATATTTTTAATAATTCTTAATTTATTTCACTATTATCTGATATAAATTCCAATATTAGTACAGATTCTACGCTTCACCTCGTTACGCTTAGAATGACAATAATTTTACATATGATGAAGGAGTGTCATTCTAAGCGAAGTGAAGAATCTGTTAAATTTTATCGGATAATAGTGAGTTTTTTTTTACATATATATCAATAAATAATAATATTTGAATTTATTTTTATTTTATTTTACTTTAATTCAGTACTTTAAAATATTTATTTGAATTTATTTTTATTTTTTTCAAATTTAATGAAACATTTTTTTGAATTTTTACGTATGTTATAAGTAGAATAAGATAATAAAAAAAATATGAGAACGATTAACAGAACATAATAAAAAAAAAAAAATGCAAGGTATAACCTTTCATCATATAATTCATTAAAACATTAACCCTTTAAAACAAATTGTTATGTCTGTACAATTTAAAGCGATACTTCGGGGGGAGCCCGGAGTAGAAGGCGGCGGAGAAAAGAAGTATTACGCATTAGCCTTATCATCAGGATCGCATTCTTTACTCAAGTTATCCACTTACATTTGTAAAGCTACCACAGTAAACAAGACGGATGTCTTGGCTGTTTTGAGTAGTTTGGTGGAGTTTATGGCCATTGAGCTTGCCGACGGAAAAATCATACGTTTAGGTGATTTGGGAAGCTTGCGCATAAGCATACATAGTGAAGGTGTGCTCTTGAAAGAAGATTTGAACGAATCATGTATCAAGGGTGCAAGCATTATTTTCACTCCCGGAAAGGATTTGAAAAATTTGCTTAAAATTCTAGATTATGAACTAGTCAAGGATAAGGAAGAAGAATAATAATACCATTCTCCGAACGAAACCGGTAAACATTTAATAGTGATGTTTGCCGGTTTTTATTTTACTTACATTTGTTTTGCTTTTCGAATTATCACCGGAAACACATCGTTTTTTTAACAAAAAAATACATCTTGAATTTGTTGCGCAAGGACCCTTCATTTGTTGCGCAACAGTTGATCATTTGTTGCGCAACAGTTGATCATTTCTTGCGGAACAAAAAAAATTTGTTCCGCAACGTTTTAAATTTGTTGCGCATGAAATTGAAAGATATTGTAAAACATAAGAAAACAACAATGAAAACACATCAAATTTATTCTGTTTATAGGTGTAATTTTTCAGTTATACTTTAACATTTTATTGCACATAGAGTGATAATCCGAACAAGACGATATGCACAGGGATGCGAATGTATCACTATCCTATAAAACATAAAAAGAAAACCCTTGGCACGGGTTTCGTTACGTTTTTGTTTAGGCAGTGAATGTGTTACTTGTCTTCATTATTCAAATAATTAGCTGTATAATTTCCCAAAGTTTGAAGCATAAAGTGCATCTTTTCGTCCTCTGTCATAGCGCCTTCGACATAATGCATGTGGAAGCCGTTTCGTTGCATTTTTCTAAACCATGTTTCTTGTCGTTTGGCAAACTGATGAATAGCAATCATTAATTTTTCTTGCATTTCCTCATAGGTAACTTTACCTGTGAGATATAAGGCAATATGTTTGTATTCCAAACCATAATACAATAACTGATCGGCCGATAAACCATCATTCATCAATTTTTCAACTTCTTGTATCATCCCGTTCTTCAAGCGGTCGTGCAAACGTTGGGTAATACGTTTTCGCAAAACATCTCTTTCGAAATGGATATAAAACAGTATAGGATCTAAGTTGAAGGTTCGATTACTGGTGGGCGTTTCGGCATAATATGCCTGTATTTCAACAGCTCTTAGTAGACGTTGGCGGTCGCTTGTATCGCTGGTGTTATGTAAAGATTTATAAGACGTTAATATATCGACCAATGATTGCATAGGGAGCTTCGCTAAGGACTCCCGTAGTTTTTTATTTTCAGGAACGGGCTGTAAGTGATAATTATTCAACACCGCATCGATGTACATGCCGCTTCCACCGCAAAGAATGGCTTGTCGGTTTCGCTTTTGAATCTCTTCATACACACGAAAAAAATCACGTTGATATTCAAACACACTGTAGTGATAACCGGGAGGGACTATATTAATAAGATGTATAGCTATGTCAACATTATCGATGGTATATTCTTGTAAATCTTTGCCTGTACCGATATCCATGTGTTTATAAACCTGACGTGAATCGGCGCTAATAATTTCACCATCCACAGCATAAGCAAGTTTAGCCGCCAATCGGGTTTTGCCGCTTGCCGTTGGACCCATAATGCATATCAAAGATTTGTTACTCAGGACGGACATTTTCTTTCTTGTAGAGTTGAAATTTATTGAAAATCATGGCTTCGATTTCTTGTTTGCTTGAAACGACGAGGGTATAATAAGAAAACGAACAATAAACCATAAAATCCTCCAGTTCATTACCTTCGAGTTTAGTGATTTGCTTTACGATATCGGGATTATACTTCTGCTGAAGCACACTGAGTTCGTCATTATGTTGTATTAAATCGGCATATTCTCTTTTCAAACGGGCTTTGCGGCTGTATTGTTCGTAAAAGAAGGTAAAGGGATGAGCCAAAGGCGTCGCAGCCAAGATGTTGCCTCCCGACGAGGATTGTTTTTCCATTTGTTCTTTCTCTTCCTTACTTAAATGTATGCCCTCTATATCAAGAATATGTTCTTCTTTTTTGCTTAAATCTTTCACGAAAACAGGATAAGGTTTGACGGCATAAATCTTGATTTCGCGTAAGAGTATGGCTTTCATCAACAAACGTATATACACTCTGTCTTTTATTTGCAGCAATGAATCGTTCAGAATAATGAATTCGGGATTATAGCCTACGCGTGTAATGGCTAAAGTGTCACAGCCTTTCACACCTATCGAGAAATCGCCCTTTTCGTTGCTGAAAACCGTAGCACCCGTACTTAGATTATGGATGTAGCTATCTTCCAAGGGTTGCGATATCAGGAAATCGATAATCCGTCCCTTGAAAATTTGCTTGCTTTGCCCAAAAATCAGCTGTTGACAGAGCAAAAAGATAAAACACAAAAAAAGTTTTTTATGGTGAATAGCCATTCAACGAATATTAAAATTATCTATATGTTAGCATTTATGCAGGGATAACGTAGCTACAAAAACCTTTATTATTGATAAAATTGATATTATTAATGATAAAAATATTTATCTTTGCACGTTTTTTGAACTCATAAGCCATCAACATATCATATGGAATACGTAAAAATTAAACACTTATTAACGATCCTATTAATCGGGATAATTGGCATAAGCTATTCACAAACCGACACGTTGAACCGTACCGACAAATTCGGCAAGAAATATGGTTATTGGAAAAAATACACTACAAATAAGGTGTTGGAATACGAAGGTCGCTTCTATAACGGAGAGCCTGTCGGCGAGTTTATCCACTACCACCCTAACGGAAAAATAAAAAACATTTCATATTTCAAACCTAATTCTCCGATAGTTACTACTACTTTATACCATGAAAACGGCACACGTTATGCCGAAGGTACCTACTGGAATAAGATTAAAGATGGCCAATGGCTGTATTACAACTCAAGTGGACAATTAATTGCAGAAGAAAACTACAACAAGGGGATGTTGCATGGAGTTTCTAAAATTTACTCCGCTAAAGACGGCAGCTTGTTGGAAGAAACTAATTGGGTGAACGGACTGAAGCACGGTATGTATACAAACTATTATACCAATGGTGCGTTAAGGACTAAGATGTTTTACTCCTACAACAAAATGCATGGTTCGTTTGAGAACTACTACGAAAACGGAAAGCTAAAGAACAAAGGAACTTATGCAAAAGACTTTCGGAAAGGCAAATGGGTGAACTATAACGAAAACGGGAAGGAATTAAAAATCGAATATTTCGATAAAGGAATAACTACTGCCATGTTTATGGGATTTCAAACACAAACACAATGGATTATACTTAACGTAGATACCATTGCATACTTCTACCAAAAAACACCTAAAACCGTTATCATACAATTAAAAGATTCTTCACAAATAAGCATCTACGACGATATTATGCGTATTTCGAAATGTGCAACCGTTGAGTATTTTATTTTTGTAAATGAAATCATCTTGTCATCCTACGATGCTTTGAAGAAACTCATTCCCCACAAAACAAATCCCAATCAGGCTAAAGTGTTGCTCTTATATCCTCCCGATTTTGAAGTGTATACTTACGATGAGTATTATAAACTACTGAAAGCAATCAATAATCCTAAACCACCCACAGCCGAATAAAGATGAAAAAACAAAAAGTACTCATGGCAATGAGCGGAGGTATTGATAGCAGTGTATCCGCCATACTTTTACTTGAACAAGGATATGAATTGGTAGGAGTTACTTTTCGCGCATACGACAGTCTTTCTACGGCATGCTTGGAAAAAGAAACCGGATGCTGCAATATCAACACATTGATAGAAGCAAAACAAATGGCTGAAACCTTAGGGTTTGAACATCATATCCTAGATTTAAGAGATGATTTTAAACAAACGGTTATCCAAGATTTTATCTATGAATACACCCAAGGTCGCACACCCAATCCCTGTGTATTGTGTAATGCTACCATTAAATGGGGACGTTTATTAGAAGTAGCCAAAGCCATGAATTGCGACAAAATTGCAACCGGGCATTATGCGCGTATCGGCTTCGAAAACAACAGATATTTCTTAAAGAAAGGCATAGATCCTAAAAAAGATCAAAGTTACTTTCTGTGGAAATTAAGCCAAGAATGCCTCGCTCAAACAATATTCCCCTTGGGCGATTTGACAAAAAATGAAGTGCGAAATATTGCCAAACAAAAAGGCTTTGAAAAACTTTCTAAGAAAAGAGAAAGTCAAGAAATCTGTTTTATTCCCGACAATGACTACCGTAGATTTATCAAGGAGAATGTAGAAAATTATGAGACTAAACATCCTCCCGGTAACTTTTTAGATATGAAGGGCAACGTTCTCGGACAACATCTGGGATTACCTAACTACACCATAGGACAGCGCAAAGGCTTACGCTATTCCTTTGGGAAACGTAAATATGTCTATGCCATTGACCCCATAAACAATACCGTTACTTTGGGTGAAAGAAATGATTTGTTTACCACCGACATCTACGTGAAAGATTATGTATTACACAAATATCCAAACATTCCTCAACATTTAGAAGCATTAGTGCGTATCAGGTATCTCGATGCAGGCACTATGGCCACCCTTACACAAGACGATGGCTACATCAAAGGACAGTTTATCAACCCTGTAGCTGCGGTTACCCCGGGTCAATCGGGGGTTATGTACGAAGGAGAAGACTTAATTGCCGGAGGTATTATTACGTATCCTTCACAGGATATAAATCTATAAGGATTTCTTGCTTCCCCGTTTATTGCATCAAAAAGAAGAAAGTTCAACGTGTAAAAATAATACATATTGAATATTTTTACGTATATTTGCAAAAAAAACTGGAAATGGATATCAAAGCTATTTTACAAAGATATTGGGGATTTTCGAAGTTTCGTACCTTGCAGGAAGAAATCATTCTATCCGTGTTAGATGGCAAGGACACCTTAGCATTGCTTCCCACAGGTGGAGGAAAATCGATTTGTTTTCAAGTAGCTGCACTTGCTCAGGAAGGCATCTGTATAGTAATAACCCCTTTGATTTCCCTGATGAAAGACCAGGTAGAGAACCTTCAAAGAAGAAATATTCCGGCCGCTACTATACATACAGGCATGCACAACAAAGAAATTGAACTGATACTCACTCGATGTATTCGAGGTGAAGTAAAGCTACTGTATATTTCTCCCGAGCGTTTGAAGAACACCTTGATGAAGAATTCTCTGCAACAAATGAATGTTTGTTTGCTTGCCGTGGATGAAGCGCATTGCATTTCGCAATGGGGCTATGATTTCCGTCCTTCCTATTTAGAAATAGCTAATGTTAGATCTTTGTTTACTAAATATATACCTGTATTAGCCTTAACCGCCACCGCCACTCCAAAAGTAGTTCAAGACATTCAAGAAAAACTATGCTTTAAAGAAGAAAATGTGTTTCAAAAAAGCTTTATGCGATCGAACCTCATTTATTTTACCATGCATGAAGAGAATAAACTTAAACGCTTACTAAAGATTGTAAAAAAAACACCGGGCTCCGGCATTATCTATGTCAGAAACCGACGTAAAACACAAGAAATAGCACAGTTTTTAAAATCAAATCACGAATCGGCTGATTATTATCATGCCGGATTAAGTATAGAACTAAGGAATAAAAAACAACATTGGTGGACAAAAAACAAAAATCGCATCATGGTTGCTACTAACGCTTTCGGTATGGGTATTGATAAACCCGACGTACGTTTTGTAGTTCACATGGATTTGCCCGATACGCTTGAAGCTTATTTTCAAGAAGCCGGTCGCGCCGGTAGAGATGAAAGAAAAGCATATGCCATTCTCCTTTATGAACAAGCAGACATCATCCATCTTGAAAACACATTTAAACTAAGTTATCCTGAGCTACCTCTTATTCAAGATATATATCAGGCCTTATGCAATTATTATCGCATCCCTGTAGGCAGTGGAGAAGGCCTTTCCTTCGAATTCGATAACAACGATTTTGCTACTACTTACAAACAAAATCCATTGAGCACCTATCATGCGTTGAAGTTTGTTGAAAAGGCCGGTTTGATCGTGTTTACCGACCCCTATTCCAACGCATCAAAGATATATATACATTGTTCCCGCGAAGATTTGTATCGCTTTCAAGTAGAAAATCCATATTTTGATGCCTTTATTAAATTGTTATTGCGTTCATATGCCGGGTTATTAACAGATTTTACACGTATTTATGAAAACGAATTAGCCAAACGTGCCAATATTCCTCTTCAAACAATCATAGATGTTCTTCATAAACTACACCATTTGGGCATACTCATTTATCAACCCCAAACGGAATTACCGCGCATTGTTTTCTTAGCTAATCGATTTGAATCGAAATACCTTATGCTATCCGAAACTATCTATAAAGAACGTATGCAAAGCGATCGTGAAAAACTCGATGCCGTCATACAATACGTAACAAATCAAACCAAATGTCGAAGTCGCCAATTACTTGCTTATTTTGGTGAAAGCGAAAGCATCCGTTGTGGAAAATGTGATGTATGTTTGGAAAGGAATAAAATAGAGCTCTCTTCCTTAGAGTTTGACAATGTATTGGATATCATAAAACCTATACTGACAAAGTCGGATGTAAGTATTGACGAATTGATAGAAAAAACGCACTTCTCGGAAGAAAAAACAGTAAAGGTTCTGCAGTGGCTACTCGATAACAATAAGATCGTTTACACTGAAGAAAAAAAATTGCGTTGGCATGAATTATAATCAATAAATTTACTACTTTTGCAGAACTATTATGCCTCTTTAGCTCAGCTGGTAGAGCAACGCATTCGTAATGCGTAGGTCGTGGGTTCGAATCCCATGAGAGGCTCTCTTCACTAAAATATTGTCGAAATGATTAAAATAATAAAACACACTCGGTTTAAAAGTAAAAAATTAGAACAAAAAGTTTTAGAATCTTATGCTACATTACAAAACCGCCAAGGCAAAGGGAATGATTTCCTAGGGTGGATGGATGTTGACAACATAGCTTCAAAAGCATTAATAAGTGAAATTCAAACCCTAAGGCAAAGCATAAGCAGTGCTTCCAAATACATCGTCCTTACCGGCATAGGAGGATCATATTTAGGAGCTCGTGCCGTTATCGAAGCATTAAGCCCTTCTTTTCCAACAAATCAGATGCAAGTTATTTATGCCGGACATAATCTTTCGGAAGACTATCATGCTGATTTATTGGATTTTCTAAATACCGTCGATTATTCCATAGTAGTTATTTCCAAATCCGGTACTACTACTGAAACATCGGTTTCTTTTCGTTTACTTCAAAAGCATTGTGAAAAAAAATACGGTTTACGAAGCGCACAAAAACGTATCATATGCATCACCGATAAAGAGAAAGGAGCTTTAAAACGTTTAGCAGACCAAAAAGGCTATAAATCTTTTATTATACCCGATGATGTAGGAGGTAGATATTCTGTTTTAACACCGGTTGGACTGGTCCCCATAGCATTGGCCGGATTTAATATTGAAGCGCTTATTCAAGGCGCTAAAGAGATGGCGAAATCATTAGAAACACCTAAGGATGCCAATTTATCGATACAATATGCCCTTTTTCGCAATATCATGTTAAATAAAGGACATCTGATTGAAGTTATGACAAGTTTTGAACCTAAACTCTTTTATTTCATTGAATGGTGGAAACAATTATTCGGCGAGAGTGAAGGCAAAGAACAGAAAGGTATTTTTCCGGCCGGAGCAATATATACAACCGATTTACACTCTATGGGACAATATATGCAAGAAGGTCAACGCATTGTTTTTGAAACTGTTTTATCGGTCGCAGAAACCACCAAACGCTGTAAAATACCTTACGACTCTGATAATTATGACACGCTAAATTATATTTCAGATAAACGTATTTCGGCTATCAACCATGAGGCAAAAACCGGAACTATTTTAGCTCATCAAGATGGAGGGGTTCCCATTATCGAAATTGAACTGGAAACCATAAGCGAAAGAACATTGGGTGCTTTAATATATTTCTTTGAGCTTGCTTGTGCAATCAGCGGTTATGCCTTAGGAGTGAATCCTTTCGACCAACCTGGAGTAGAAGCATATAAACAAAATATGTTTGCATTACTTAACAAAGAAGGATATAAATCAGCACATAAAAAAATACAATTACGACTTAAAAAACAATAGTCAATGGACTACTTTTTAGATATGCCTTCAAGCTATAACGACTATGATAAAGCAAAAGTTGTCATATTGCCTGTTCCCTATGATGGAACAAGTACCTTTGTAAAAGGCGCCGATAAAGGGCCCCAAGCCATCATTGATGCATCCGACAGCATTGAATTATACGACATAGAAGAAGATATTGAAATATACAGTTGTGGTATACATACGGCTAAAGCCGTCACTGAAAATCAAAGTCCTGAACAAGTTGTTCAAGCTGTTTATCAAAGAGCAAAACATTACATAAACGAAAACAAAACCTTGGTTGTCCTCGGCGGTGAACACAGTATAAGTATAGGAGCTATGCAAGCCCATGCCGAAAAATATCCAAACATGAGTATACTTCAGTTAGATGCTCATGCCGATTTACGTCCTGAATACCATAATTCCATCTACAACCATGCTTGCGTGATGCACAGGGCTAAAGCACTCACAAATATTGTACAAGTAGGCATACGAAATGTATGCACGGAAGAGAAAGAATTTATTGATAAAGACGCTATTTTTTACACACATCAAATGCGATCCGATAATAGCTGGATGGATAAAGCCATCGAAAAATTAAAAGATAACGTTTATCTTACCATCGACCTTGATTGTTTCGACCCTTCCATCCTACCCTCAACCGGAACTCCCTTGCCCGGTGGAATGAATTGGTGGCAAGTAATTGATTTTATAACAAAAGTAAATGCTTCTAAACGTATTGTCGGATTCGATATCGTGGAACTTTGTCCCAATCCTTACGATAAATCATCCGATGTCTTGGCAGCTGTGTTATGTTATAAAGTAATCACTAAAATAGGCAAAAAAGCTTTTTTACATATATTATAAAATATAATAAACCAATACTTACTCAATCCTTATTTCGTATTCATTTATTTCTCATAATCTATGATTTACTTATTTCTTTTCGAACCTAAACAATAAAACAAAACGCATTCAGTTTTTATAATGGAAAGAAATCAATGCATATATGGATCCATTATTAACAGAAAGATTACACCTAACAGAAAAAACTACCGTCATAAAAACACTTATTTTCGATTTTGGAGGTGTCCTTATCGATCTCAATAAAGACAGAAGCATAAAAGCTTTTGCCGACTTAGGCATACCGGCCGTGGCTGAATTATTAAACAATTGGTGCCAGAAAGGAATATTTCTCTTATTCGAAGAAGGCAAAATCAGTTCCCGCGAATTTCTCAATAGTATACGTAACATGAGTCAACATGCCATAAGCGACGAAGAGATAAAAAAAGCTTTCTTTTCTTTTTTGGTCGATTTACCCCGCTACAAATTAGCACTCCTGTCTACCTTACGTAAGCATTATAAGCTATTCCTTTTGAGCAATATCAACGAGATGATTTATAATTATAGTTGTGAATCCTATTTCCATACATACGGCTCTCGCATAGAAGATTATTTCGATAAACTCTATCTTTCGTTTGAAATGAAAGTGTGCAAACCCCATAAAAAAATATTTGAAATGATGCTTGACGATGCTGGAATTCTACCAGAAGAAAGTCTTTTTTTGGAAGACGGAGAAAAAAACATTCAAACAGCTCAATTGCTTGGATTTAATACTTTTTTAGTAAAACCGGAAGAGGATTTTTCAGTCTTATTTGAACATCCTTTATTAAAACGTCCCTAATATGGAATTTGTCGACACACATTGCCATTTCTATTTGAACGATTTTGATGAAGACCGAGATGAAGTTTTGCAGGCAAGCATAAGTGCAAATGTTAATACTTTGCTATTACCCAACATAAATCGAGAAACAATTATTCCTATGATAAAGGTATGTCGTACCTATCCAAAACATTGCTATCCTATGTTAGGGCTACATCCCTCAGATGTAAACAGCAATTATCAAGAAGAATTAGACTATATTCTTAATCAATATGATTCTGAGTTATACCTTGCCATTGGAGAAGTTGGCATTGACTTATATTGGGATAAAACCTATATCAACGAACAAATCATGGCATTCAAGCAACAAATTGATTTTGCTTTACTACACGATTTACCTCTAATTATTCATTCGCGTAAATCATTTGCTGAAATATTACATGTACTGAATGAATATCCTAAGGCAAATTTCAAAGGTATTTTTCATTGCTTTTCGGGAGATATCAATCAAGCTAAAAAAGTAATTGAAAAAGGTTTTTACCTTGGCATAGGTGGTACGCTTACCTATAAAAACTCTGGCATACAAGAAGTCGTAAAACAAATACCTTTACGTTATTTAGTATTGGAAACGGATGCTCCTTTTCTTACCCCTGTCCCCTATCGTGGCAAACGCAATCAAAGTAACTACATTCCTCTGATTGCCGAACAATTAGCCAAACTGAAAAACATAAGTATTGACGAAGTAGCTCAAATAACCAGTACAAACGCTAAACATTTATTTAAGCTATAAAAACATAAGCTTTCACTAAAAAAAGAGAGGAAAGATGTTTTTATGTCATCATTCTAACAAAAGAGACAAAAAATCAAACCTAAAAACGCCTTTAATTTCCATATATCATATAATAAACACTTGTTAAATAGAATTTTAAAAACATATAGGCTGTTGAATAAAAAAAAACAAAAAAGGAGATTTCTTATTAAGATTTTTAGTAATTTAGCGCTCTGAAAATTAAATACAGGAGAGGTGTCCGAGTGGTCGAAGGAGCACGCCTGGAAAGTGTGTAAGTGCCACAAGCGCTTCCAGGGTTCGAATCCCTGTCTCTCCGCCAGATATAAATAATAAAAAATTGACGTAAAAAATAAAATTAAAAAGCATTAGTATGAAAAAGTTATTTGCCTTATTAGCAATCGCAAGTTTTATAACATTTGGATCATCCAATGTAGCATATGCACAAGAAGAACAAGCCAAAGCCAATACAACAGATACAGAAGCTGCGGTAAAGCCCAATGCGGAAAATGAAGCAGTAGCCGCTGAATCAGTTGCAGCCGAGGTCGAAGAAGAAACTGCAGCTGAAAAATCTTTTAATCAGGTTTTGAAAGATAAATTTATTGAAGGTGGTGCAGGATGGATGACACCCATATTACTTGTTTTAATCTTAGGATTGGCATTAGTTATTGAGCGAATCATTTATTTAAATCTTTCAACAAGCAACACCACTAAACTATTAAGTGGTATAGAAGCAGCTCTTAAAAAAGGTGATGTAGAAGCAGCTAAAACCATTTGCCGTAACACTCGCGGACCTGTAGCCAGCGTATTTTATCAAGGATTAGATCGTTATGACGAAGGAATGGACGAAATTGAAAAAGCCGTTGTTTCCTATGGTGGAGTTCAAACCGCTCGTTTGGAATCTAATATGTCATGGATAGGTTTTTGTATAGCAGTGGCTCCTTCTTTAGGATTTTTAGGAACAGTTGTTGGGATGGTTCAAGCATTCGACGATATTGAAAAAGCAGGCGATATTTCTCCTACCATTGTTGCAGGTGGTATGAAAGTGGCTCTTATTACAACTGTAACCGGATTAATTGTGGCTATTATTCTTCAATTATTCTATTCTTATTTAGTTTCTAAAATCGACAGTTTAACCAACACCATGGAAGATGCTACCATAAGCTATATGGATATCGTTGTAAAATATAAAAAATAATAAAGAATTACACTTTATTTATTTAGTTTATAACCAAAAAAAATTATAACGATGAATACATTAATTAAGAAAATAATAAATATAGGGATTGGCCTTTTAGCTGCCATTGCAGTCTTGTCAAGTCTCTATTTTGTAATTATAAAAGATGCAAACACTGAAGTTATGGGTAGTTTAAATGTAACATTTATGATTACCTATGTAATGCTTTTAATAGCCTTAGCTGCTATCATATTGTTTGCCATTTTTCAAACTGTAAGCGATAAAAAGAAAATTGTACGGGCAGTAATCTTGTTAGCTATTGCAGCTGTAATTATATTGATAGCCTACTTTATAGCACCATCCACGTTAAGCGATGTGGCTTTGCGTCTTGAAGTGGCTCCTACGATTTATAAATGGGTAGGAACAGCATTAAACGTTACTTACATCACATTTTTTGGTGTAATAGCTGCTTTTTTAGGGTCCATTATTTATGTCAAAATTAAAAATTAAATATTATGGCAAAGAAAACACCGGGATTAAATACGGGGTCAATGGCCGACATTTCATTTCTGCTTTTGACATTTTTCCTGTTGACTTCTTCCATTAATACGGATCAAGGGATACAAAGAAGATTGCCTCCTCCTTTACAGGAAAATCAAGAGGTCCCAAAAATCAATCAACGCAATGTATTGCGTATTTTAGTGAATATGAATGACCAATTATTGGTTAACGGTGAAGTATTATCGGACGTACGTCAATTAAAAAATATCACGAAAGATTTTATTGCAAATCCTACTGAAGATCCGCATCGTTCGGAAAAACAATCTAAATACATTGATGATTTAGGCGAGAATGCCATGGTTTCGAAAGGTGTGGTATCACTACAAAACGACAGAAGCACTTCTTATGCTATGTATGTTGCTGTTCAAAATCAATTAACCTTGGCATTTAATGAGCTACGCGAAGAATATGCACAACAACGCTTTGGAAAATCATATGAAAGACTATCAGAATCTGAAAAAAAAGGAGTACAAAAAGTTTACCCTATCAGTATTTCCGAAGCTGAACCATCAAATTATGGAGGAAGAAGATAATTATGGGAAGATTTAAAAAAGAAGGTAAAAAAGATGTCCCCGAACTAAATATGGGGTCTATGTCGGATATTATTTTCATGTTTTTGTTTTTCTTTATGGTGATTACTACTATGCGTGAATCCTCACTTTTTGTAGTTATTCAAATTCCAAAAGCTACTGAAGTACAAAAATTAGAAAAGAAAGCATTGGTTTCAAGCATTAATATTGGCAGACCGAATCAGAATCACATAAAAAGATTAGGCCCAGAACCACGTATCCAATTAAACGACCAATTTGCCGAATATACCGACATCATTGAATTTGTTGAAGCCGAAAAACAACGTCGTAACGAACTTGATCGTACCATGATTACTTGGTCGCTCAAAGTCGACGAAAAGGTTAAAATGGGAATTGTTACCGACGTGAAACAAGAGCTGCGGAAAGCAAGTGCATTTAAAGTGAATTATGCCACACGCAAAGATATTACTAAGTAAATTATATATATTTATTTAATCATAAAAAAAGCCACTCTATATGATAGTGGCTTTTTTTTATGGTATTGTCCAATACTTATAACAACATCATAAAATTTCGCTAAACTTAAGAAAAACAAGAGTATTTATGTATTTAATGTCTTATAAGCACTCTTAATTTTTTCCTTAAAAAAAACAAACTACATTAATTTACATTTTGTAAAAAAGAGAAGATAACAAATCTCTATTCGTTATTTTCTTCTTTTTCTTCGATCGGTTTTTCAGTTTTCTTAGAATTTGATTCCTCAACAACAAGTTTTTTGTCATTTAATTCATAGCCGTTTAGTTTTTCGATAGCCTCTCTGGCCTCATCTTCGTCTGGCATTTCAACAAAACCATAACCTTTACTTCTCCTACGGGCTTTATCATAAATGATATAAGCTTTCTCGACGCTTCCGTACTGTTTAAATAATTCTTCCAAATCCTTTTTACGAGATCTAAAAGGAATGTTTGCTACAAAAATTAACATAATTATAAAAGTTTAAAGTTTATTTTTCCCCAACTACTATTCCCAGTTTCAATAAAATATCATCATTTATATCATACCTGGCATCTGCATATACAATGGTTAAATCACCTGCTTTATCAAAAATAAAAGCATAATTTTTTTCACGCGCATATTCTTCAATAGCGGTAAAAACTCTGTCTTGAATAGGTTTTACCAATTCTTCTCTTTTCTTAAATAAATCCCCATCCGTTCCAAAACGTTTTTTTTGCAATTCTTTGGCTTCTTTTTCGGCATCAATAATTTCTTGTTGTCGTTTTTGCTTGGTTTCTTCCGGTAGTACAACAACATCTTGTTGATACTTTTTATACATTTCATCAATCTTTTTGAATTTGGCTTCAATTTCTTTTTGCCATTCAACGGATAACTTGTCTAATTCGGCTTGTGCTTCCAAATAACTGGGAATGTTATTTAACAAATATTCAGAATCGATATAGGCATATTTTTGCGCAATGGCTCCAAATACTGTTAACACAATAATGGTGGCTGTTAAAACTAATTTTTTCATATCAAATATATTTTAAGTTAATACTAGTACATTTTTTATTCAATGGATTGGTTAATAGAAAAATGGAATTGGCTTCCTGAAGAAGTTGGGCTTCCGGGTATTTGATCAAAACCATAGCCCCAATCTAATCCAAACATTCCAAACATAGGTAAATGTATACGAGCGCCAAAACCAGCCGATCGATACATATCGAAAGGTTTATAGGTTTTTACATTCAACCAACTGTTTCCGGCTTCAAGAAATGCCAATAAATAAATGGTAGCCGATGGATTTAAACTGATGGGATAGCGTAACTCAAAGGTTAATTTCTGATAAATTGTACCCCCAATTGCGGTTCCTGTTGCATCGGTAGGTGTGAGTGATTCATCCACATAACCTCTCATACCTACGATTTCTCGACCGTCGGAAATATAGGTAGAAGATAATCCACTTCCTCCTAAATAAAATCGTTCGAATGGACTTGAACCTAAAGAAGAATTATAATAACCCAAAAAGCCAAACTTTCCTCTAACACTCAATACTAAGTTATCAATTATATTTAAATAATAAGAAACGTTAAATTTCCATTTATGATATTCAAGCCATTTATACTTATCCTGAGATTTCATTTGAGTATAATCCTTTTGTGTAAACAAAGAATAAGGAGGTGTTAATTGTAAAGAGAACAACAAATCCGATCCATTTCGAGGATAAATAATGGCATCTAATGAATTTCTGTTTAATGAAAAATTATAACTCAACCCATGGGAATAACCATCCGTAAAAATAAAATAAGGATAGTTTCTAACATCGTAATACTGATATGCAATAAAATTCGCCATATTAAAATAATCGTCAGGTATTTTCAAGCGATTACTTAATCCCACGGAAGCGCTGGTGATACGAATATGCTGATAAGATGTACTGGTTTCAGATTGTCCGTTGGTATAGTTTGTATGCGAAAAAGAAAGGGTTAAAGCATTGGGTTTTTTCCCTCCCAACCATGGTTCGGTAAATGAAAATCCGTATTGACGGTAATACGTATTGGCATAAATCTTAAAGGATAATTTTTGTCCGTCCCCACTCGGTATAGGAGTCCAAGCTTCTTTTTTAAAGAACTTTCTGAAGGAAAAGTTATTAAATGAAACTCCTATACTGGCTATAAATTGATTACTGCCCCATCCTACGGATAATTCCAATTGATCGGAAGATGCTTCTTCGACGATATATTCCAAATCAACACTTCCATCGGCTTCATTGGCTTTGGGTATTACATTCATTTTTTCTTGATTAAAATAACCAAGTTGTAAAAGTTGACGTTGGGAACGTATGACGTCCGAACGACTAAACTTATCGCCGGGCAGTGTGCTTAATTCTCTTAATATGACTTCATCGCCCGTACGAGTATTGCCCGAAACACTTACTTTGTTAATGGTAGCCTGATTGCGTTCAACAATACGGATTTCAATATCGATCGAATCGCCTTCTACCAGCTTTTCGATGGGGACTGCATTAAAAAACAAATACCCATCATCCAAATAGAGTGTACTTACATCCATACCTTCGGGATTCATACTTAAGTTTCTTTCTAATAAAACCGAATTATACACATCCCCTTTTTTGATGTTGAGTATTTTGCTTAATAAATCCGAACTATATTTGGTATTCCCGACCCAACTTATATTTCGGAAGTAATATTTTTTTCCTTCATATAAATGAATATCGATGTTAATATCTTTACTATTATTCAGATAAAAAGTATCTTTTACTATGTAGGCATCTCTATAGCCTAATTCATTACATTTCGAAATTATATTTTGTTTATCCGTTTCATAATCCTGTTCGTTAAAACGAGAAGGTTTAAAACGTATACGCACTCTATCTTGAAAATAATGCAAGAGTAAATCAGCTAAATCTTTATCTTTATATGCTCCATAATTTTTAACATAGTCCACAATAGCAGTATCTATTTTATTTAAAGGTCGAAACATTAATTTCGATTTTATTTCGGTCATAGATGATCGTAATTTCATTACATCTATATTATCTACGCCATAAAAAGCCACATCGCTTACTTTGGTTTTCTTGCCTCTATTTACATCTATTAATAATGTAACCAAATTTCGATTAAGACTATCTCTTTCTTCAATCACATCCACTTCGACAAAATAAAAACCTTTTTCAACATAGTAATCGCGTACAATATTCTTAACAACCGATTTTAAATTTTCATTCACGACTTTTCCTTGTGAAAGATTTATTCTGTCATCAAACTCATCGATATCGGATTTTCGCACCCCTTTATAGGCAAAATAAGCCAAGCGAGGAACTTCTTCCAAATATATATCCAGAAATATCAGATTTCCTTCAATTTTGGTAGCAGTAATCCGTATGTTATCTTCATACAAACCCATTTTAGACAGTCTCTCGATGGTTTTACTGATTCTATCCCCCGGAATTTTAATGACATCGCCCACAGCAAAATTTAAACTTCTCGGATCACATGTTGCATTCCCGCTAAAGGTAATACCTCCTACTTCATATTCCTTAGGATTCAGATAATTTAAGGATATATACGTATCATGTTGTAAATTCACCTGTGATATTACATTTGTTTTCAGAAAACCTAGAACTAAAACGATAAAAAGGAACTTTGCTATACGCATATAATATTTATCTCAATCAATTTGTGAAATTTAAATTTACCTATATTTAACGAGAATGTGGTGTAATTATTTTATAGATTACGTTAATTGTTCATTTGTTTTACCATATCTTCGTGTTCGCTGTTGAAAGTCATAAATCGCTTTCAACAATTCATTCTTATCAAAATCAGGCCATAAAACTTCGGTAAAATACAATTCGGTATATGCAATCTGCCAAAGTAAGAAATTACTGATTCTATACTCATTGCTTGTGCGAATCAATAAGTCGGGGTCAGGTATTTGTAAGTCATATGTCTGTAGATAGTTTTCAAAGGTATCTTCGTTGATATCTTCTATATTTAATGTATTGTTTTTTATATCATTTGCCAATGTTCGGGCAGCATGAGTAATTTCCCAACGAGCACCGTAACTTAGAGCAATAATCAGTGTAAGAGCCGTATTATTTTTGGTTTTATCTATCAAAGTTAGCATGCCGTTTCGGCATTCTTCACTAAGCATCTCTAAATTACCGATTGCTTTCACACAGATATTGTTTTTATGCAGATTATCCGATTCGGTTTGATAAAAATACATAAACAATTCCATTAAAGCATTGACTTCTTGAGAATCACGTTTCCAGTTTTCGGTGGAGAAGGCATAGATTGTTAAATACTTAATACCAATATCTCCACAAGCTTCAATAGTTTGTTTAACAGCTTCCACTCCTTTTTGATGTCCAAAAATACGATCTTTTCCTTGGCGTTGTGCCCAACGCCCGTTACCGTCCATAATAATTGCAATATGTTGTGGAATGGTTTTAGTGTTAATATCGTTGATGGAAATCATAAATTGCGCTTTTTTTTACCTGTATTTCCGTCTTTTCTTATTCACAGGAATGGGTTTCCCCATCGAAGGACACGCTTTTTGATAGTTTAATTTAAAGGTGAAGGTAACCACGGCATACGAAAACCAGTCTTTCGTTTGAGCATTTCCGCGGGCGGTTCCCGGTTTATGTTTTTCAAATTCATCTACCGGATCGGCCAGTTCAGCTACCACAGGATGACGATATACCCTTAATACTGTATCGGATACATAAGTTGTACTGACATCATCAATATAGTCGGTAAAGGTCATTCTCATCCCCCATTCTACGCCTATTGAATAATATTTTAAAAAGTTATAGCGCATTCCCAAACCAAAAGGGATACTAAGTCCAATAAGGGAGTAAGGTTCTTTCTCATATCCGGGTTGATTTAAGCCTTGGCCTTCGGTTCCCAACATTTGCAAATCGTACCAATTCCCATCGGATGCTTTTGCTTGTGGATTAAATGAAAAAATGCCTATGCCAGCAAACAAATAAGGGGCAAAGGCATTACGGCCGGCTTCATTGTATAAACGCATGAAATTGAGTTCTAATTGAGCCGATATTTCTGAAATAGGAGAAACAAAGCTTAAATTTCGAGCTTTGGCTTCATCGGTTTTTCCATATTCAGCATCGTTGGCACCAATACTGCCAAATAATACCGTCGATTTAAAAGCTAAAAGTGGATTTATATTATAGCGATATATCACACCTCCGGCCGGTTTAGATCCTTTAAATACACCCGTCGGATTGATATCACCCATATAAAACGATACACCGCCACACAGGCCTACTTCTGAGACCTGTGCCTGTGATATACCCATTATACATACCAAGAAAAATGTAAATAAAAATGGTCGTTTCATTATAATGAATTTTTGGTGCAAAGGTAATGTTTTTTTTTTAATGTTTAAACACTAAGCCGAAAAAAACATATTTTTTATAATCATTTGTTATTTAGCGAATATTCTTTTTTATTACCTGACAACAATTTAGTTTTCATTTGCTGTACTTCCTCCTATTGAATATTTTATCTATTTAATCACTATTGTCCAATAAAATTCAACGGATTCTGAGCGTAACGAAGTGAAGCGAAGAATCTGTCGTTAATAGCTTATTTTTATCGGACAATAGTGATTAAAAATTACGAATTACGATTTTTTTTTCGAATTTTATGGAAGAAATCGAAACCAGCCGAGGATGTTTTGTGTCATGTTTCGCCTTCATTTGATGCCAAAAAAACGGCAACCTAAAATCTCTTGACAGGGGAAAAACATAGATTTGAAAAATATTATCTTTGTAATGCTTTCATATCCTATCCGATACAAAGACAAAAAAATATTTTAAAAAAAATAGATATTTTCGTTTTATGAATGAAAAATAATGTATTTTTGCAGCAGTTTATTTAATGTTCGGTTCTTTGAAAAATTACTATTTATTAAATCTATGCATAAAAGCTATACATCATGTTTGTTTTTTTGATTTTTATTTTCTGTA
>Ga0265293_10005039_pt1 | contig 22571 bp, 25 predicted proteins | sample Munlanlewell138R_FD_192505 | JGI IMG/M metagenome (GOLD analysis project Ga0265293, IMG submission 192505) | Leachate microbial communities from a municipal landfill in Southern Ontario, Canada - Leachate well 138R | ecosystem: Engineered > Solid waste > Landfill > Unclassified | place: Canada... | reverse complement strand
CCTCGTCGACGCGATGGATGTCGCCCTGGTTGTCCGGTTGTAAGCGCGCGGCATCAACGGGCGGGCCGGGGCGGCGTGCCGGTCGATCCATGGCTACATCTCCAGGAGGCGAGAAAGAGACAACCGATCCCTACGGTTGTCGCTTCCTCTTAAGTCCGCGCGTACCGCGAACCCCTGAAACCTGGAGAAAGTTTTTTTCCAAGCGAGCGGTCGCGGCCCGTGCGCTCGCCATTGTCCCAGGTCGACCCGACAATCCCCCGCATCCGGAAGAGGGGCTGCTGACGCCCCTGGGGCCGCTGGACCCGCCACGTGCGGCTCCTCGCGTGATGAGGTCGGTGCACCGGTGTCTGGCATGGAAGAACGCCGCGAAGTGAATCGACGGAAGCGGGGCGCGGGTGGGGCACCAAAGAAAAAAACCCCGGCCGCGTCATGGCTCCAGGCCAGAGAGGCGGTGTCCGGGGACTTCTGCCAGTTATGTTACCTCGGACCACGAAAAGGAGTCCAGTGGTAGAGACCCCCCAGCAGGCAGAGGTGCGTCGCGCCGCTGCGCTCGATCGAGCCATATCGACCCCGCGCTACGCGTCCTATCTGAACGCCGCCGGCCAAGACGCCGACCGTGCCCGCAAGCTCTACGTCTGGGACCGTGACCTTTCGACAGCCATTCTCGCGGACCTGGCCATCGTCGAAGTGGCGTTACGCAACGCCCTACACAACGCGCTGACCGGCACCTACGGACCTGAGTGGTACCAGAACATCGCCCTCGATGACCGCTCGATGAAGCAGGTCGAACGAGCCTGGGGCTATCTCCGCAATCCTCGGCAAGGCCACCCATCGACACCTGGGCGAGTGATCGCGCAGTGCACCTTCGGAATGTGGGTCAACCTTCTCGATGCCGGCGGCTACGCCGGCCGGGAGCCCCGCCGCGTCCACGCCGACTACGAGCAGCTGTGGCGATCGACGCTGCGCTCTGCATTCCCCGGTGGGCGCATCGAAGCACGAAACGACCCAAGCCCCCACGCGAGCTTCACCAGGACGTGGGTTCACTCCGTCGCCAAGACCGTCAACGTTCTACGCAACCGGGTCGCCCACCACGAACCCCTGCACAACGGATTCCCGTTGCCTGGCCAGCGGTCGGGTCAACAGCAGCCGAACCGCCTCACCGCCGCCGAGGGCGTCGAGGCCTACATGAAGCTCACCCGCATGATCGACCGCAACCTCGCAGAGTGGATCGCCAACAACACCAAGGTCACGACCCTGCTGGCCACACGTCCATGAGCCTCGCTGGCAATACCGCCGGAGGGGCCGAGACCACTGTACATACATACATGATTTCTTACATGTAAGTCTGCATGTAGACATGTTTGCATGTAGCCCGGTAAGCTTCCCGTCATGACTGTTTCGGCAGATAAGCAGTGCGAAATCCTGGCCGTGGCGCTGCAGAAGGGCGGCGTCGGCAAGACAACCACCACGATCAACCTCGGCGCGAACCTGGCCGCGATGGGTCTACGCGTCCTCGTAATCGACATGGATCAGCAGGCGCACAGCACCAAGGGGCTGGGCATCGAACTCGACGCCGAGGACGCGTCCATGTACGAGGTTCTGCACCCGGACCGGGCGACGCGCGTCCCGTTGGCCAAGGTCATCGTTCCGACGCAGTTCGGCATCGACGTCGCGCCCGGTCATCTCGCGCTCAAGGAGCTCGAGCGAACCGGGCTCGGATCGGGAGGCCAGCTGCGGCTAGCGCGCCAGCTCGACGACATCGAGGGCTACGACTTCGTGCTCCTGGATTGCCCGCCGGCATTGGGGGAGCTGACCACCGCAGCACTCGCGGCGGCCGACTACGTGCTGGCCGTCCTCAAGGCCGGCCCCGACGAGGTGGACGGCCTGGTGGAGCTGGGCAACTCGATCCTCGACGTTCAGGAGACCCTCAACCCCGACGTGGAAATCCGGTACGTGCTGCTGGCCGACTTCGACGGCAACCCGAAGGCGAGCAAGGACGTGCGCAGACAACTGCGTGCCGACTGGGGGGAGTGGTCTGACGGCGGGGCCTACCTGGGCGAGATCCCGCACACGGTGCGGGTGGTGGAAGCCAAGGGCAAACGCGTACCGGTCAACGTGCACGCCCCGACCAGCACGGCGGCGGTGGCCTACCGCGAGGTCGCCGAACGCATCGCGGCAAGGCGGCACGCAGCATGAACGCCGCATCGAAACCCGCCGGATTGCAGGTCGGCTCCACCCGTCCGCTGTCGCGGGCAGAGCGACGCGCCCAAGCCGCACGGGTCACCGCCGACGAAACCCCCGTCAACGAAACCGCGCCGGCCGCGCCGGAGCCGCAGAACCCCGGTATCCCGCCCGCGCCCGTGGTGGCATCACCCGGTGGTGAGCAGAAGACTCAGCCGGCCGAGCCGGTTCGGCTCAAAGCCCGTCAACGCAAGGTGAAGAGTCCGTTCGCCACACAGCTGCACGCGGGAACCCTCGCGCGGCTCGAATGGATCAAGGCGCACGGATACGTCATCACCGACACCGTCGACGAGGCCATCAACCGCTACCTAGACGACGCCGGCATTCCAAAACCGGACCGCAACGACCGCATGCCCTGAGGGTGGCGCACGCCGCCCCCTAAGGGGCTGACGCAAAGTTGTCTTGATTCTCTCGTCGACGCTTCCAGTCATCCGCTGAGGCTCGCGCGCCGTGGAAGTGCTTCCAGCACTGCACTTCCTTTGTTGTGATCTGACCGTAACCACACGAGTTGTCGGGATTCCGGCCCCCAAGGGGTCATTAGAGGCCGTGACACCAACCCTGACAACCCGCTTCTCGCGGTGCCGTGCATTCGGCGATCGGCCGCTGCACCCCGCAGGTCTATACCTGCTCAGGCGAGACCTGGAACTGCCGCCACGCCACGCGACGGAAACCAGCTCTCGGGCCGGTACTTCCCCGGTGTACCGGAACCACGACGAGAAAGGTGTGGCCAGTGCCCTGTAAAGCACGCTATGCCAGCGCAGAAGAAGAGAGCGGGACGACCAGCCAGCTCCAGGAGCCATCTCCTGACCACCGAACAAGGAGACGCCCAATGAGCGAATCCATCCTGATCGTCGTGGCCATCATCGTCGTGGCGATCATCGTCCTGGCGATCACGGTCCTGGGCCTGGCGATCTGCGTGCTCGCGGGTTACCTGGCCCGCATTCCCGACTGCAAGGTCACCATCGGCGAAGTCGGCCGAGCGATCGGCGCCATCGTCGGGGTGGGCTTCGAAGCGGTGGCCACGATCATCACGTCCGTGCGCCGACCGTGAGAAACCCCGGCTCATGGGGGGCAGCGGACTTCCTCGGCCTCGATTGTGGCGAAACGGTGGGTGGTGGCCGTCAAGGCCGTACCGCCGCTGCGCGGTCGACCTACCGGTCGAGCCTGGACAGCCACCACCCACCGCGCAAACGGGCCAGTACGAGGAAGCTGCGGGCGAGAAACGCTGGCCAGGCTCCGGAATGCCGAGCTACTCGGCCGGGGGCACCCCGGCCCGGTCCAAGAACTCGTTGAGCGCCGCATCCACGATGTCGGTGACCGCGTACCCGCGGTCCTTCAACACCTCCACGCGCTGCTGCGTGCCCGGACGCACATAGGTGTTCAACGGCACCTTCTGCTGCCGCTTACGCAAGGGCAGCGCGCTACCGGCAGCGTCGGCCGCGCCGCCGTCGAGAGCATCCCCAGCCGAATCGGGCATGCACGCATCCTACATGCATACCTAAAAGTAGTTTGCATGCAAATTGCTTGCATGTATGCACGCACGCTCTTACAGTGAGGGCATGGAAATCCTCGGCACGGTCCAAGACGACGTGAGTGCGGTCCGGGACTTCGCGTCCCAGGTCCGTGCGCTGTGTGCGCAGCTGACAGCCAATCCGTTCAACACCCCCGCCGCAGAGAAGCTCCTCGATCTGCTCCTGGAGGACGCCCCGGCAGTGGATCTCGCCTTCGAACGAGTGTTGCGGTCGGTGATCCACGGACCCGCATCGACCGGCGCCCCGATCCTGGACATGCTCGGCGGCCCACGCTGCACCGACCCGAATGCCGCACTCGTCGTCGGCGCGGCGGCCTAAAGTCGGCCCTGATGAGCGCACCCGCACCGCCGCCGAAGCCAGGCTCCACCGAGCACTGGCAGGCATGGCTGCAGCGGTACGGCGGTGACTACACCGATGACGCCGAGCGCCGCGCCGCCTACCAGGACTTCACGACGAACCTCGACACCATCCAAGCCGTCTTCTCCCAATCCGATGACATGCACGTCGCCGGCTACCTCGAAGCCCACGAACGGGTGGCCAGCGGCGACGCAGACAGCCCCGACGACGCCGAGACATGGGTTCCAGGCGATCTCACCGGCCACGCGCGGGCGGACTGGCTCGAAGGCTTCCGCTCCCACTTCGAGCCGTAGGCCCAGCCCTGGGGAGGAAGCGGTCGGAATCGTGACACCACGCTTTCCGGCCCGCACCCTACGACCTCGCCGTGTGCACTCCTGCACGTCCGAGACCATGCCGCCACCCGTCGATCCCGCAATTCAGCGCACTGTCCAGGCGGTCTACACCACAGACCTCGGGCTACCCGAGGACTGGACCACCGACCAGCGGACCGAGTTCATCCGCGACGAGGCCGACCGAATCACTTGGATGGCCCGTGCCCACGCCGCCACTCTCGGCGACCTGAGCATCCGCGACTGGACTTGCCGACACCACGGCCAGATGCCAGACCCACTGACGCAGACTGCATTACGCACCGAGGCCCGCGCCCAAGCCGTGCGCCAGGTCCTCAGCACGGAACTGTACGAACTCATCCCCACCGAGGTCGACGACTGGTGATCGCGCACCACGCGTTATCTGGAACGGACCTCAAAATTCACACCAGTACCACCCGCCTCGGCGTGTCCTGATGCTGAATCACCGATCGGGCTGGAAGGGTCAACGTCATGCCAGCTCACGCAAAAGGCGAACGCAAGGCATACACCGTTCGCCCACCCATCGAAGCCGTTCCGCTCCTAGAGGAGAAGTTCGCGCAGTCGGGCGTTTCGTCCATGGCGCAGTACATGGCGGACCTTCTCGCCATCCACGCCGGCCGACCAGACCTGGTGCGTGAACTCGGAAAAGTCGACAAGGAGGTTCTGCCGCTGGCGATGTGATCACCCCGCCAGGACCTAAAAACCTCTGCTGGTCGGACAGGGGTCTTGGCATACGTGACATCTGAATAGCCGGTGTGCGGATTACCCCGCTGACATGACGAAGGCCCCGCGTTAGCGAGGCCCTTGTCTGAGGTTTTGAACCGAGCGCCAACTCGGTTCGGGGTCCGCACCCGATATCCCCGAAGGGACTTTGCTCTGAAAGGCAAGTCTCACGGTAGCGCACGCCTGTCCGGCGTACCAGATACGCCGCGCATCCAGTGTGCGAATCGTGACCTCATCAGCGCCCGATCACATCGGGCGAGCAGTACGCGGCCGACACCGCTCGGCGCGGCTGTAGCTCCTGCTGCTCCCAACCCCCATGTGGCTCGTGCGCACGCCAATGAGCGTCGTCGTGACTGGGTGACGCGTGCCGGCTCCTGCGCACCGTCTGCGCCGATGTGGACCAGTCGCGCCGGCTGGCTCGACGGACTGTCGCGCTGGGTGCACTCGCCCGCGTTCGGACAGCTGTGCACTGAGGCGCGGGTGTCGATCACCACGGCCACGCTGTTGTCGATCGCCACGGTGATGGCCGAGCACGCCGATCACGGCACCGGCCGCCACGTCGCGGTCACCCGCGCGACAATCGCCGACAAGGTGGGCTGCGACGTCCGCACCGTGACCGCCGCCTGGCGCGTCCTGAGGGTCTCCAGATGGGCCGTGGAAGCGCAGCGGGGCCACGGTTCGACAACCACCCCCAGCGTCGGCCGCCGACCCTCGGTGTACCACCTGGTGCCGCGTCGCGAAGCCCGTCCAGCGACCCCACCACTCGTGCATGATTTCCACCTACCGCCGTCAGGCGGTGTTGGTTGTTCTTCTCCCGTAGGGAGTTACTCACCAAGCGGGCGCGCGAGCGCGCCCGCCAACCGATGCTGCGACAAGACACGACAAGCCCGGCCGCGGCGCGCTACCGCGCGACCGCTGGCCACCCAAAAACTGGCCGCGGGACTGGTCGCGCTCACCCATGGTCTCGACCGTGCCCACATCGGTGCCATCTGCGATGCACTCACCGGAGCCGGGATCGACCCCGCGGTGTGGTCCGCGCGTGCGGTCAACGACGCCCTCAACGCCGACATGCGCGCCCGAGGAACGACCTGGCCCGACCACATCGCCAACCCCGGCGCGTTCCTCGCCAGCCGGTTGCGACGGCTGTCCTGGGCACCCCCCGAGACGGCGCCGACAAAGGCCGGCGGCTGCGCCGCCGCCAGCATCGACCAGACGCCGCGCCCGGTGGTGCTCACCGATGCAGCGCGGGCCCGGATCACCGCCGCCCGAGAAGAGATCCGCCGAGTGCTCACCGACCGCGCCCAACGCAGCCGTGAGGAACACACCAGCAGCACGCCCGCCACGTCGTCGCGGCGCGACATCGAGCTGCCGGTCCAGACACGGCACGGCGGCGCGATGAACCGACTCGCAGCAGACCACCGCGCGGTCCGCGGCGACGCGATGGAGCGCACCGTAGAACCTTCGGGCCGACGACGCACCTAGCGGTGGCGAACCGCCGCGCTGATGTTGCGGCCAGACGCGACTCTCAGCACCCCACCAGCGCCCTCTTCGTCGCTTCTCACTCACGTCTTCCGCAATGCTTCCCGCTTCTCTCCCTACCCCCTCGCTGTTCCATCTTCGCCCGCTCGCGCATCTCCGATGCCCTCTTCACAACCCCCTGACCGTCAGTACTGATCTACTACCATAACGATACGGCACATTTGCACAAGTTTGTGCGATGCTGATGGTGCCGGTCCCGTTCGAGGTTTTCATCTTGTGATCCTGAGGGTGGGATCGGTCCGGGAGGAGGTGGTCCAGAGTGTTGACTGTGGCGAAGTTGTCGCTGTGGTCGGTGAACTATTACAACGACACCGCGCGGGCAGTCGGCGACGCCGTGGCGGACCGGCAGAAAGCCAACGGAGGGTTGGCCGAGTACTACGCCGAACGCGACACCCGCACCCCCGTCTGGACGTGCGCGGGGGATGTGTCTGCGGTCGCGGAGTTGGTTGGTTTGAGTGCCGCTGAGCGGTCCGGTGGGGACGCTGATCCGGACGTGGTGGCGCGCTGGCTTGACGAGGGTGTGGCGCCGTCCGGGGAGTGTGGTCGGGCGCATGGCAAGGCTGGTGTGCACGGCTTCGATCTGACGTTTTGCGCGCCGAAATCGGTGTCGTTGGCGCGGGTGTTCGGCGGCGATGTGGGCGATAAAGCGGTCACCGCGGCGCACCAGACGGCGATCGCGGAAGCTTTGGAGTACCTCGCCGCGCATGCCGGTTACACCCGGGTGCACAACCCGGTGACGGGAGAAAAAGACCTCCAGAAGTTGCCCGGTTTGGTGACTGCGGCCTATCAACATGAGACCTCGAGGGCGGGGGATCCGCACCTGCACACCCACGTGTTGGTGCCTAATCGGCAGGCCCGCGCTGATGGCCGGTTGGTGTCGATTGACGGCACCAGTTTGTTCCACGAAGCACGCGCGGCGGGGATCATCTATCAGGCCACGCTGCGTCACGAACTGCACCGCCTGATCGGGGTGGAATGGGGTCCGGTGGACGCCCGCACGGGGATGGCCGAGATCGCCGGTATCGATGCGACAACGATCGTTGCCTGGTCGACGCGCAGCACGGCGTTGCGGGAGTGGGCGGCGAACAATCTGGCCGTTGTTGATGACGTGAAGGGGCTGTCGCAGGCGCAGTTGGCGGCCGCGCAGAAGGCCACGAGACCGCGTAAACCGGAGTCGCTGTCCTGGACCGAGTTGCGGGCGCAGTGGCGCGCCGATCGGCGCGGTCTGGCGGTGTCGCGCACCGCGCAACAAGAAGCCCGCATCGCGCGCGAACACGCGGCCCGAACGGCGGCAGCGCGCGTCAGCCGCAGCGGCATGGTGGTGGATCGTCGCGCGGTGGCGGCGATGGCCACGCGCGCCGAAAAAGCTGCGCTCACGCGGGCGGATTTGGTCGAGATTATCGGCGCGCAACTACCCCTGATCGTCGACAGCGGAGCCGGTGAGGATGGGGCCGCGTCGATGCCGCGGCAGGTCATCGAAGAGTGCGTGGATGCAGTCGGGATGCGGCTGACTGGGCCGCGGCGCGCGCATCAACGCGAAGGCTCAGAGCGGTTCACTGTCGACCTGATCCTGGCTGAAGAACGTCGCGTGTTCGATCTCGTCGACGCCACCAATGTGCGGGCGATGTCGTGGGTGCGCCCGGAGCACACCGCCACCGCGTTGGGGCTGTCCGAACAGCAGTACCAGGTGGTCGCGGCGATCGCGTCCACACCACAGCTGGTGGTGCCGCTGTCGGCGCCGGCCGGGGCGGGCAAGACCACCTCGATGCGGGCGTTGCGCACCATCGTTGAACGCCGCAGTAAGGCGCGCATGATCGTGATCGCTCCGACCGGGAAAGCCGTCGATGTCGCCCTCGCCGAAGGGGCGGCTTCGGAGGGCTACACCATGCACGCCGCGTTGAAACGGCTCGCTGATGGCCAGTTGGAGTTGGGGCCGTTCGATGTCGTCGTTGTCGATGAAGCCGGCATGGTCGGCACCGATCAGTGGCGCCAACTCTTTGCCGCGACGACGGGGGCCGGGACGAAGACCGTGATGGTCGGCGACGCTCACCAACTGGCACCAGTCAAAGCCCGCGGCGGAATGTTCGCTCAACTGTGTGACGAGCTGCCCTGGACTCAACGCCTGACCGAGGTGTGGCGCCAACACGACCCCACCGAGCGGGCCGCGTCCTTGGCTCTGCGTGATGGTGGGCCCGCGCCGGTGCGCCGCGCGATCGACTGGTACCGCAACCACGACCGCCTTGCCTGCGGGGATCAGATCACCATGGCCGCCGACGCCCTGGCCGCTCACCAGGCTGACCTCGCCGCCGGCAAAAAGAGCCTGCTGCTGGCCGACACCGTCGAGATCACCGACGCGCTCAATCGCCGGGTCCACGACCACACTGTCGCCGAACGCACCCGCCAAGGGCTCGACGAGGCGGCGACAGTAACCGGGGCGCGCGGTCACCACATCACCGTCGGCGACGTCATCGTCACCCGCAGCAACGATCCCACCCTCACCGTCTACGCCTCGGATGACCGCACCCGCGTCCTGACCGGGGCGCCCGTGCGCAACGGGCAACGCTGGCAGGTCATCGCCGTCGATGACACCGCCGAGCATCCCCGCATCGCAGCCCGCCGACACGGCGACCAAGCGTGGGCCGTGTTCAGCGGTGACTATCTGCGTGAGCATGTGCAGCTCGGACACGCGGTCACCGTGCACACCGCACAAGGCGTCACCGCCGACACCACCCACGCCGTGCTCGCTGATACCGCCAGCCGCAACCTGGCCTACGTCGCACTCACCCGCGGCCGCCAGGCCAACCACGCTTACCTCTACCACCGCGCGATCGGGGAAGGCGACCACCAACACCGTGATCTTTCTGACGGGGTGCACCTTGCCTACCGCGGCACCCCCACCCAGGCTGGCCGGGCGCTGCGCCAAGTCATCGGTCGCGACGAGCGAGCCCGCACGGCGCACCACACTGCCGCCGACACCCCCGCGCACGAGCTGCCCGAGCGGGTCGCCTCGCTCGTCGCAGAACACCACCGCGTCGTCGCCAATAGGTTGAGCAGTCACCGCAAAACCCAACGCAGACAACAGGATCGATCCCTCGACCGCGCCCTAGGACTCGACCACAGCCAATCCCGAAGCCAGGAAAGGGACCAAGGCTATGACCTCAGCCTCTAACCCTCCGCCCGTGCTCAACGCCGACCGCATCGACGCCACCGCCGAGCGCATCGCCACCGACTGGGGACACCACGGCCGCGATAATCACCGAGCTCGCGGCGGCGGCGCGGGAGGTGTTCAGCGAGGACGTTGACTGGTTCCACGACGATGACCATGGAGAGCATCCTGACATCTGACTCAGAGCGTATTCGACTGTACTGCTTTATATTTCAGGTTACATCTCGATTAGTTGGTGGACGGATGTGTCACCGTAGCGACATCTAGTCGGCGGTGCACGAGCGACAGTGCCGTCGCCAGTTCGAGCAACTGGGTGTCGGTCACCGCTCGTAGGGCACGCGGATCGTGAGCCACCGGGTTCCTGAACATGCCGGCGAGGCCTTTGATGAGGTTGGCGAAGCCTGTTTGTTCATCACGATCGGTTTGGGAGGCCAGGTTGTTGATCGCAATGACTGGTGCCCCTGACTTCCCGAGGGACAGTGCCGCATCGATCAGCGGGGCACCGTCGCCGCTGAGGCCCGACATCTGCCGGACTCGTTCGAACACGCTTTTTGTTGCTTCCAGGGAGGCGTGAAAGTTGTTCTTCTTGAGCAGCTCCACGGTGCAGTAGCGCAGCACTTCGCCGTGGGTGTCTCGTCGTCTTAGCTCTGCCCGCAATGAGGTGGCGTTGCGCGATGCCTCGTCCAGGGTGGCGGACCGGGGGCCGCGGTGCACTTTGCCGGTGTCTTCAACGCGGAGGCCGACGAAGGTCAGCACCTCATCGAGCTGGTCTTGGCGCAGCGTGAACAGCTCGGGCCTGCCGATGTAGTTGGCGGGGTTCATCGCGTGCGTGATGAACGTGATGATCCGCTGCGGATGGCCATCGGTGTTCTGACGGCGGACGAACGCCTCCTCCAGCCGCTTCCACTTCGTCAGACCGGCGCCGGGATCGTCCATATCAAGACGGCCTAGCAGCTGACCAATCTCGTATCCGGTGAGGCCACCATGGGTGTCAGCAAGCACTTGGGCGACTCCCGTCAAGACGCCGAGATTCCACGAAGGTTCAGGCATTCTGTTGCCTTGCTTCGCTATTGGCGATATATCGATAGGCAGTGGCCCGTCCAATCCCAAACGCGGCAGCAAGCTCGGGGACCGGTTCACCGGTAGCTGCCAGGCGCCGCAGCTGCTCCTGTCGATCGGGGCTGAGCTTTGTAGGCTTTGTCGCTGGTAGTTGCCGGGAGCGGCGTGAATGGCGGGATGCGGCGCGGCGTTCCCGACCCAGTTCGAGTTCGAGTTCCGCGAGGGTCGCCATGATGGCTGCCACGGCGCGACCTGCAGGAGTGGCGGTGTCCACCCCTTCTCGCAGTGTGCGCAGCATGATCTGGCGTTCGCCTAGATCGGCGATGGTGCGGGTGACTTCGGCGACCGAACGGCCCAGCCGGTCAACGGCCGCCACCACAACCGTGTCTCCAGCTCGCGCGTAGTCGAGCATCGCAGCGAGTCCAGGGCGTTCCGTTCTGGCCGACCCCGACAGCCTGTCGGTAAAGATTCGGCCCTTATCGACACCAGCTTCGGCGAGCACGGCTAGTTGCGCGTCGAGGTCCTGGCCGGTGGTGCTAACTCGGGCATAGCCGAGGATCGCCGTCATGCGATGACTGTCTCACTCCCCACCGACAATCCAGATCTGAGACGCGCAGTGTGAGACAAGAAATGAGACACCGCTACCTGGAGCGATGTGAGCACAATGCGCGCCACGCGAGGCTGTCTCGTTTCTTTAGATACGAGACGGGGATAGTGCAGGCGCACGCAACGGCGGTGCGCCAGTCGCTACCGCTGGGTGGTGGGTTGTTGTTTTCGGGAAGCTAGGTGGGGCCACCAGCTGGCTTCGCGCAGGAGTGTGGCGATGGCGGGCACGGTGAGGGTGCGCACGAGGAAGGTGTCGAGTAGCAGTCCGAAGCCGATGATGAGGCCGGCTTGGACCATGATCGCTACCGAGCCGACCATGAGTCCGAACATGCTGACGGCGAAGATGAGGCCAGCGGAGGTGATGACGGCGCCGGTGTTGGCCACGGTGCGTAGCACGCCGACGCGGATGTTGCTTCCCGATTCTTCGCGTAGCCGGGACACGAGCAGCATGTTGTAGTCGGCTCCGACGGCGACGAGGATGATGAAGGCCAATAGTGGTACAGGCCAGGCGATTTCGTGTCCAAGAATCCATTGGAAGACCAGGACGCCGAATCCGATGGAGGCGAGGTAGTTGAGTAAGACGGTGCCCAGAAGGTAGATCGGTGCCAGTACCGCGCGCAGCAGCAGGACCAAGATGATGCCGACGATGACGGTGGTGGCCAGGGCGAGTTGGGCGAAGTCTGCCCAGAGGAATCGTTGGATGTCGGAGTTGACGGCGGGGAAGCCGGCGACCGAGACGGTGGCCTGGGCCAGTGAGGTGTTGGGTCGTGCGTTCTCGGCGGTGGTGGTGATGCGGTGGGCGAGGTTCATGGCGTCGACGCTGTAGGGGTCGTAGCTGGTTTCGATCATGAATCGTGCGGTTTTGCCGTCTGGTGAGAGGAATTGTTTGGCGACGTCGGTGAATTGGCGGTTCTCGAAGGCGGTGGCGGGTAGGTAGAAACCGCTTGCTGAGTCGGAGTCTTGGGCGGCGCGTGCGGAGTTCTGGAGCTGGGTGGCGATCTGGTTCATTCCGGAGAGCATTTCGATGTTGCTGTCGGCCAGGGTGCGCACACCGGTGGCCAACGCTTGGGCGCCGGAGGCGAGTTGGCTGATTCCGTCTTGGAGGCGGCGCAGGTTGGCGGCCAGGTCCGCGGGGTTTCCAAGGGCACCGAAGGCGTCCTCCAGTGAGGTGACGGCGTTCTGCACGGTGGCAAGGGTGTCGGCGACGGTGGCGTTGCGGGCGGGGTTGTAGCGGTCGCCGAGGTCGGCGATCTGGGTGAAGAATCCGTTGTTGCGCAGGGTGGTCAGGATGTGTACCTGGTCGCGGATTTGGGCGCATTGGGGTGTGGTGGCACACCAGGGCGAGGTGTTGAGGGCGCCGACGAGTGGGTCGAGCATTGTGATCGCGTGGTCTGCTTGGTCGGCTAGGGGGCGGATGCCTGGCCCGGATTGGATGGCCTGATCGACGGCAGGGGCGGTCGCTGAGAGCTGTTGGAGCAGGGGCCGGAACTGGTTGACCTGAGTGCCGGCGGATTGGGCTTGTGTGAGGATTCCCGCCAGGGGGGCCAGGGCGGTGCGCACGCTGGTGTCGAGTTGAGCGAGTCCGCCGGCGAGTTGATCGGCGCCGTCGGTGAGTTTGGTGAGGTCGTCGCGGCGGGCGTTGCCGTCGGCGACCGCGCCGGCCATCTTGTCTCCGATTTGGCCGTTTTGCCAGGCCAGTTGCGCTTGATCGAGGCGTTCCCCGGTGGGGCGGGTGACTCCGGAGACTGTGGTGACACCGGGAACCTGGGAGACGCGGGAGGCCATTTCGTCGAGGTCGGCCAGTCCCTTGCCGGTACGCATGTCGGTGGGGTTCTCCACGACCAGGAATTCGGTGATGACGGCGTCTTTGCGGAAGTGGCGGTCCAGCAGCTGGTAGCCCTGGTTGCTGGCGGTGGTGGCGGGTTGGCCTTTGCGGTCGTCGTAGCTGATCTTGATGGTCGCGGCCACCGCCGATAGGGCGAGCAGGATGACGAGGCTGACGATCAGCAGTGGCACCGGACGGCGCACCACCGCTACGGCGACACTGTTCCAGTACCGGCGGGTGCGATCGGATTTGGGTTCACCGATGCCGCGTTTAGCTGCCAGTGCCAGTACCGGCGGGAGCAGGGTGACGGTGGCCAGGAAGCCGACGAGAACCGCGATGGCGCATGCCGGGCCCAGGGCGGCGAATACGCTCAAGCGGGCGAACACCATGGCCAGAAAGGCCAGTGCGACGGTGGCTGCGGAGGCCAGGATGACACGGCCAATGCTGGCGGTGGCGTGGATGATGGCCTGTTCGGCTGGTACCTGTGCGCGGCGCTGTTCGTGGTAGCGGCTGATGAGGAACACGGTGTAGTCGGTGCCGGCGCCGAGCAGGATCGCGGTCATGAACGCGACGGTGAATTGCGAGACCGGCATGCCCATCTCGCCTAGCGCCGAGAGCACACCGCGCCCGACGGCCAGGCTCAGTCCGATGACCAGCAGCGGCAGCAGTGCGGTGAACACCGACCGGTACACGATCAGCAGGATCAGGGCGATCATCGCGGCGGTGGCGATCGAGATCAACAGCAGATCATGCTCGGCGGCCGCGATCATGTCGCTGAACGTCGCCGGCGGCCCAGTCACCTGTGCGGTGGTCGACGAATCGGCGAACACTTCGGCGGTGAGGTCCCGCACCGATTCCACGGATTCGGCCGCGGCGGGGTCGCCGAGCGTGCCGGCCACGCCCACCGGCAGGTACCACGATCGGCCGTCGGCGCTGACGGCTTGGGTTTTGGTGACCGGATCGGCCAGCAGGTCCTGCACCAGCAAGACGTGCTCGGTGTCGGCGCGCAGCTGTTGCACCAGGCGGTCGTAGCGCTGCCGGGCCGCCGGGGTGAGCCCGGCAGGGTCTTCCATAGCGACGAACAGCAGCGTTTTCGAGCCTTGCTCCCCGAACGCAGCGCTCATCCGTTCCACTGTTTGCAGCGACGGCGCATCGCGCGGAATCAAATCGACCGACTGCTGGCGCACCACCGTCTCCAACTGGGGAAACAGCACCGCCAAGACGATCGCGGCACCGAGCCAGGTGCCTATCGTCAATGCTTTGTGCCGCACGGTGAATCGGCCCAACGCGGCCAGCCGGGCGCTGTACTCGCGGCTGTGTGCGAGATCGGCGGAAGAGTCCTCACGCCGCGCAGTGGGAGTGGCAGGTGCTCGTGTCGAGGAGCCTGTCGTGCGGTCGGTCACCGAACCTCCCCAGTCGACGATACTATCGGTATCGCTACGCTACAGCATGTAGCACAAGGGCTGGCGGGGTGGATCAATCCGGCTGGAGCGGGCCCTTTAGTGCCGGTTCACGATGTTGGTGTCATCACCCTCGGGGATGTCGTGCCGCACCACACGGACTCGCCCCTGGGGTAGGCAGGCCATGTAGCCGTGTCGTTTCCCGTACAGCTCCCATGCGGTGACCTGCTGGTCGGGGTCAACGTCGATGCGATGCCCGCGGGAGAAGCTCAAATGCAGGCCTCCGTCGTCATCGGACCAGGCCTGGGTGCACACAGCGCCGGCCAGATTCAGCAGCGGGCGCTCCTGCGTCGAGATCTGCAGCGGGTCGATGACCACCGTCTCGGCGGGAAAACGCTCCATCGCGGGCAAGGTGAGCGTCAGGGGACGCGAGATGACGACCTCGTTGTAGTCGTCAAGGTCGAGCACCAGGCCGTCACGCACAGAGACACGTTGCACGACACAGTCTTTGATCCATTGGGTGTACATGACTTCTCCTTCGACGCAGCGGCGAGTCGTCACATAAGAGTACGACAAGTAGCGCTGCGCTACTAGAAGTATCGTTACGGTGTCTGGGGGTGCCGGGTGGCGCGGTCGACGACTCGTCGGGTGGCCCGGTCGATGCGATCGCGGGCATCGGCTGCTGACAGGCGCCCGCTGATGACGGCGAGGAGGTTGGCCAGCCAGATGTCGGAGATGATGCTGGCGACATGCAGGTGTGCCGGTGTGGGTTCACCGGCACTGAGGGTGCGGGCCAGCAGGGTGGTGATCGTGGCGGCGGCGAGGTCGAGCTCGGTGGCGGCGCGGGTGTCGGCCATGGCGAAGGCGCGGGTCATGGCATCGGTCAGCAGCGGGTCGCGCTGCCACCGCTCGTGCAAGTGGGTGGTGAGTCGGTCCAGTCGTTGCGTCGGTGTGCCCGGACCGCCTGTCCAGTCACCCGCGACGTCGAGGCGCTGAAACTCCCGAGTCAGCGCCGCCACCAACAGATGAGTCTTGGCCGGATAGTAGCGGTACAGCGTGCCCACGGCGATGCCCACGCGTTCGGCGACCGTTCGCATGCGGACAGCGTCATAACCGCCGGTTCGAGCAATAGCCAACGCGGCGTCCAGGATTGCGTCGCGGCGACCGGCCGACGCGCGCGAACGCGACCCGGCGGGGTTGGGGTCGGGGGCAACCGAACTCCCCCGATTGCGCAGGGGTTTGCTACTCAGCGAGGTGCTGGCGGCGGTCATGGCGTGTGACCGGCACCGCCGCCGTGACGCGAGAACTGCTCGAAGATCCCGCCGAAACCGCTGATGTCACCATGAGCGGCGAAATGCGCGGTGTCGACCGCGATGAACACTGCGCTCGCGGTGAACCGGGTCACCCCCGTGCAGGTCCCCGTCGCCGCGACATGCAGCGCCCGCCCCTTGCGGGCGCTGATGTGCGCGGTGATCCGGTGGGGCTGGTGCAAGGGCACTGGCTGCAAGTACTCCACGGTCAACGTGCGGGTCACCGCAGGCGTGCCGGCGATCCACAGCGTGAAGCCCAGCACGTCATCACAGGCGGCCGCGACCGCCCCGCCATGCGCCAAGCCCGGCGCTCCGATGTGACGCTCATCGAAGGTCACATCGGCATACACCGAATCCGCACGCCGGTAGACCTCCAGGCGCAGGCCGTGCGGGTTGGCCGGGCCGCACCCCATGCACGTCGGGGTATGAGAAGGAAGCCGTTCCGGCGATACTGCACTGTCTGGCACAAGAACGCCCCCGCTACATCTAGTTTCGCTGCGATACTCTTAGTACCACAAATGGTAGAATGTCGTGCGCGACATCGCCTGAAACCGACCGCCGAGGTGACCCCGTTGAGCGACAGCCGTCAGCCATCCCTACCCGACGATGACGACATCGACCCGCGGCGGATACGGTCACGCAACCGGTTACTGGATGCTGCGGCGACACTTCTGAGCACAGGAGGAGTCGAAGCCGTCACCGTCGATGCTGTCACCAAAGCATCCAAGGTTGCCCGCACCACCCTCTATCGACATTTTCAGAGTTCGTCGCATCTGCTGGCCGCCACGTTCGAGCGGCTCCTGCCGCAGGTAGCCACACCAGCACCCACCAGTGGTTCTCTGCGCGATCAGCTGATCGAGCTGCTCAGCCGCCAGGCCGCCCTGCTCAACGACGCCCCGCTGCACGTCACCACCCTGGCATGGCTCTCACTCGGGCCGGCCGGCACCAAAGACGACATTGACGATCCCCACACATCCGGGGCTCTGCGGGCCCGAGTTGTCGACCAGTACCGACAACCCTTCGACGCCATCCTCACCAACGCGGAAGCTCGCGCCGAACTCGGCAGCATCGACTGCGAACTCGCGATCTGCCAACTCGTCGGGCCTCTTGTGTTCGCACGAATGACCGGACTCCGCACGATCACTCGCGACGACTGCACAACCCTCGTCGACAACTTCCTCGCCGTGCACCGCCAAGCCGCTGCCCTGTCAGACGTGGTGGGCGCTGTCTGACCGGACCAAAAGCCAGTGGGCCACGGGGCCTAGACCGGAGCAGCCCAGGTGATGGGCAGCGACGTGTAGCCGCGGATCGGCCCGGACCGCAGTCGCACGGCGGACTCGAGATCGACCTCCCAGTCGGGGACTTTGTCCAGCAACGCATTCAGGGCGATCCGGGCCTCCATCCGCGCCAACGCCGCACCTAGACAGAAGTGGATCCCGCGTCCGAAGGCCACCTGGTGCTCACAAGTGCGATCGACGTCGAACACGTCCGGGTCGGGGAAGGCGCGCTCGTCCCGGTTCGCCGACCCGAACAGCAGTAGCACCCTGTCACCCCGTTTCATGGTCGTCTCGTGTAGAACGACGTCGCGGGTCAGGGTGCGTGAAAGTCCCTGAGCCGGTGAGTCGTAACGCAGCAACTCCTCCACCGCGGGCCCCAGGAGCGTTCGATCTGCGGCCAGACGGCGCCGGGTCCGCGGATGCTGAGCCAGCACGACTGCGGAGTTCCCCAGCAGGTTGGTGGTGGTCTCGTAACCCGCGACGAGCAGCAGCGCGCAGAAACCGAGGACCTCGTCGTCGGTCAGCCCCACGCCGTCGACCGTGGCGTTGACCAATGCCGACATCAGGTCCTCGCGTGGAGCCCTTCGGCGGTCGGCGAGGAACTCGGTGAAGTAGGCGTAGATCGACGCCGCAGCCGCCAGGGCGTCAGTGGTCTGCCCGTGGGTCACGTCGACCTGCACCAGCCGGCTCGACCACAGACGGAACCGATCGCGATCGGCTGCGGGCACGCCCAGCAGATCGGCGATCACCGCGGCGGGCAGGATGGCGGCGAAGTCGGCCACGAAATCGGCTGACCCCGACCCCTCGTCGAGGCGATCGAACAACTCCGCCGCCATCCGAGTAACGGCGTCCTGCAGACCGGCCACCCGGCGCGGGGTGAAGGCCCGGCTGACCAGAGCGCGCAGCTGATCGTGTCGCGGCGGGTCCATCACGATCATCATCGGCAGGAACGACCCGATGAAATCCGAACCCGGCGGGGTGGGGAAGATTCCGTCCACCGAGGAGTACGTGCCGTGATCCAGCGCTGCCGCCTGAACGTCGGCGTGCCGACTCAACACCCAGGTGTGCGACTCCTCGGCGCGGAACACCGGAGCGGTATCGCGCAACATCCGGTACGTCGGGTAGGGGTCGTTGAGGATCTCGGCGTCGAACGGGTCGTACCGGACACCCACGTCGACCATGGACACTCCCACCACCATCGCAACAACGGTTTAGACTCGGAGTCTAAATGGGGCGAACGAAAATGGGCAATGCGCAGAATTCCACGTCAGATCGCTGATCGACTCCCCGCAGCTGCGGACCTGTTCGCCGACAAGGGGCTCAACGACTCCAAAATTGAGGACGTCGCGGCAGCGACGGGCGTGCCGAAGGCGACGCTGTACTACTACTTCGCCGGCAAAGAGGAGATCCTCGCCTTTCTTCTCGAGGACCTGCTCAAGGACATCTCCGATGCCGTGACGGCGATCGTGCAGACCGACGGCACCGGAGCCGAGCGTCTCGAACTCGTCATCCGCGCACAACTGCGGGCGATGGCGCAGCGACCGGCGGTCTGCCGCGCACTCATCGGCGAGCTCGGGCGGGCGGCTCGGATGCCGGTGATCGCCGACATGATCAACACCGCCTACCAGCGACCGGTGGAGGCTCTGCTCATCGCCGGGGCACGCGACGGGTCCCTCGTCGCGCAGACCGACGCGCGGTCCACATCCATCGCACTGTTCGGTGCCGTCACCATCAACGCGCTTATGTATCTGGTCACCGAAAGCCAACTCAACGAGGCGGTCGTCGCCGGCACCCTCACCGCCGTCATGTTCGACGGGCTGCGCCCGCGACGCGGGGATCAGCCGTGAGCACCTACGGCCTGTCCGTTGTCGGCGCCGACCTCCAGTCGCTGGCCCAGACCGCCCAGGCTGCCGATGCGGCTGGGTTCGACGCGGCGTGGGCTTCGGAGTTCTATCACCGCTCCGGATCAATCTCCATGGCCGCGCTGGCGAACCGTACGCAGAACTGTCGGATTGGGTCCTCCATTCTGTACGGCGTCGGACGAAGCCCCCTGGTTCTAGCCACCGAGGCTCGCGATCTCGACGAGCTCTCCAACGGTCGGCTGGTACTCGGCATCGGTAACGGAACCCAACGCATGATGAGCGACTGGCATGGCGTGTCCGACACCTCTGCGCCCGCGCTGCGGATGGAGGAACTCGTCGCGTTACTGCGCCGCATCTGGAACCTCCACGAAGGTCCAGTGCGCCACCACGGCCGCTTCTACACGATGGACCTCGTTCCGACCGGCGACGTGCCACCCCTGCCCCGGCCGATCCCGATCGTCACCGCCGGCGTGCGTCCCCGTATGTGCGAAGCAGCCGGCAGAGTGGCCGACGGCCTTGCCGGACATCCGCTGTTCACGACCACCTACGTCCAGGAAGTCGTCCGACCGGCCATCGCCAAGGGCGCCGCACACGCCGACCGCGACCCCGGCGACGTCGAAGTCATCTCCATGGTCATGTGCTCAATCCACGAGGACCCCGAAATCGCCAGACGCGAACTGGCACAACAGATCGCGTTCTACTCAGCAGTCAAGTCCTATGGGTCCATGCTCGACGTGAATGGCTTCTCCGCTGAGGGCCGAGCCATCCGGGACGCATTCGCCCGACGCGATTTTCCGGAGATGTTCGCCGCGGTGTCCGACAAGATGATCGACGCCATGGGCGTGGCCGGAACGGCAGACCAAGTGCGCGACGGGCTCAAGCGCTACGAAGGCGTGCTCGACCACATCATGCTCTACTCACCATCAGTCGGCCTCACCCCGGAGCGCGTGCAAGAGAACCTCAACAGCCTCATCCAAGAATGCTCGCCACGCGGAACTTCTTCTTAGGCCATGCGGTAACTTTCGACGTCTCCCGTTCGGACAACCGCCCAGCCCACCAGACCGCCGACCACGAAAAACCCACCGGCCCCAGGACAGCCCGCCCAGCCCGGCGGCGCGGGACATGTCAACCACACCAACTCAACATCAAAACCCGCTCCCGCGATCTAGCGCTCAAAACCCGAGCTAGAGAACCCGCGCAAGTGGGCTTCAGGATCGCGGCATCGAACTGCGGTCCCTCACCGAAGCCATCGATACCACAGCACTACCGGCGGCGTTCCCCGGAAATGAGGTCGAAGTGATTCACGTGGAAGCCGAGCCCGACCCGGATGACCTCGATGTCGGCTACGCCCAGCTGGCGTCGGAGTTCAACAGCGAGACCGCCGATGGTGAACGTCGGGCTGCGCGGGACCGCTATGCGGGTCGGACTGGAGAGGCGGCGTAGAGAAGAACTCACCGGCCGCGTGTTCAGATCAGCCGGGGGTCGCCGTCGTCGAGGATGATGTGCCGTTCGCCGCGCTGGAGTGCGTCGAGGGCGAGGTCTATCTCGTGGACGGCGAGATTGGTGATCCGGCTGGGGTCGAGGACGATGATCTGATCAGCGTGATCAGCGCCGCCGCCGGCCGCAGACCGACGTACTCCGCGTTGGGGGCGACGACGAGCTTGCGTGTCGTCGTCGGTCAGCACGTGATGCCCCTCCCCCGCCATCAGGCGTTGTCGGCCGTTCTGCGGCGCAGCGTGTTCAGCTCGTCGAGCAGCTGCTCATAGCGCTGAAGGGACATGACGACGGCGGCAGGCTTACCGGCGGTGTCAGCCAGGACGACGTTGCCGCCACTGGTGGCCACCTGATCGATCAGGCGCTGATGCAGCTCGCGGACCGGGATCAGCTCACTGGGAACGGCTTACGCACCGCCGAGGGCCTCAACGGTGGTGCGAATCATGGGTTTCACCTTTCGGAAGTGGGTCGGTCTGGTGTCCCCTCGGCCCGTCTGTCGAGCCGAGGGGACACCGCCGAATCCGGTTAATGCTCAACCGCGTTCGGTGACCGTGGTGTTGGGGTGACGTGCGGCGGTGGAGCCCTTCACGAACTTGCCGGTGATGGCACTGCGGTGATGGGTTCCGCTGCTGCGGTTGGCGCCCCGTTCGGTGACCGTGGTCTTGGGATTGCGCGCCGCGGTGGACGCCTTGACGTAGCGACCGGTGGTCGCGCTGCGGTGATGGCCCTTGGCCATTGTCTTGTCCTTTCGGTTTGTCCGGCCCGGTGTTGAGCCGGATACCGGTCTATAAGTGCGCTCGTCGGCTCGATCCCTGAATTCCACGGAATCGTTTCGGTCGGTCTCGGCGGCGCGGCGTGCCAGGGCGTCGCCTTCGGCGGCGGTCACCGACCTGCGTGCGACTCGGGCGGTGCGGGTGCCCAACGAGCTGGCGTTGATCAGTTCGGTGAGGTGCTTGATGGTGGTCACGACGTCCTCTTTCGGTTTCGGAGTTGGCGGAGTTGGTGGCCGAGGAGGTTTTCCACGCTCTTGGCGTCGCGCAGCCCCAGCTTGTTGGCGATCTCGCGCTGGGTGAAGCCGTGCTCCTGCAGGAACAGTGCTTGGCGCGCCCGGTCGGTGGTCAGCAGGGCCATCGCTTCGGCCACGGTGTCGTTGGTGACGATGGTCGCCTCGATGCCCTTGATGACGTCGAACTCGTCTTCGGGGAGTTCGTCCATCGGCGTGGTGGCCTGCTCAATTCGTTCAAGTTCGGCCCGCAGTGCGCTGCGGTAAATGTTGGCGAATTGATAGAGGCACTGGCCGATGAAGAAGGTGCCCAGCGACGCCCCACCCGAGGACTGCCAGCGGTGGGTCTTGAGCACCTTGTCGCGGAAGTAGTTCAGCGCGGCGACCACGGTGTCGGTGGCGATGTCGTCGATGGTCTGGTCGTCGGGCCAGCCCTCGATGCGGCCCAGACCGTAGCCGGTCAGCGTCTTGGCCTTCGCATAGATGGTGCCGTGGCGGATCCAGGCGCGCAGCACGCCGAGGCCGTAGCGGGTCAGTTCGCGGGAGAACCGCGCCCACAGCCGGCCGGTGAACTGCTCCAACTGCAGCGCCAGCAACAGCTCCTCATCGGCTTGAAGACGCCGCAGTCGTTCCAGCTGTTCCAGCTCGTCGGCCAGTTCGGCGGCCAGATCAGGGTCGTCGAGCCAGGAACCGACCAAGCCCTCGTCGACGCGATGGATGTCGCCCTGGTTGTCCGGTTGTAAGCGCGCGGCATCAACGGGCGGGCCGGGGCGGCGTGCCGGTCGATCCATGGCTACATCTCCAGGAGGCGAGAAAGAGACAACCGA
>Ga0265293_10005038_pt1 | contig 22575 bp, 21 predicted proteins | sample Munlanlewell138R_FD_192505 | JGI IMG/M metagenome (GOLD analysis project Ga0265293, IMG submission 192505) | Leachate microbial communities from a municipal landfill in Southern Ontario, Canada - Leachate well 138R | ecosystem: Engineered > Solid waste > Landfill > Unclassified | place: Canada... | reverse complement strand
ACTGGGAATGGTGAGGGTGGTGTAAACAATCACAGGGCCAATGGTGTTGGGGATCAGGTAACGGCGAATAATGTGCCATTTCGACAGGCCGATGGAATAGGCGGCCTCAATAAATTCCTGCTTGCGCAGATTCTGAACCTGGCCGCGAACAATGCGCGCCATGGTCAGCCATTCCACCGCGCCAATGGCAAAAAACAGCAGGAGAATGTTGCGGCCAAAAATCACCATCAGCAGGATAATGAAAATCATAAAGGGCAGGGCGTAGAGAATATCCACCAGGCGCATCATTACCGCGTCCACCTTGCCGCCGCTAAAGCCAGCAATAGTGCCCCAGAGCACGCCAATGCAGAGGGCGACGCCGGTGGCGATAAAACCCACCATCAGCGACACGCGGCCGCCGTACATCACTCTGGTGAGCAGGTCGCGGCCAAAAATGTCGGTGCCAAACCAGTGCTGCCAGCTCGGCGGCGATGCCCCCAGGGCAAGGTTTTGCTGTTCGTACCCATAGGGGGCAATCCAGGGGGTAAAGAGGGAAATCAGTGACAGAAAAATCAAAATATACAGACCCGCCAGGGCGAGGCGATTCTTGCGCAACCGCACCCAGGCGTCCGCCCACAGGGAGGTGCCCTTTTCGGCGTTCACCAGGTTGGTGTCCAGCAGTGCGTTTGCGTTGGTTTCCGCTGTGCTCATGGTGTTTCCCCCTAACCCTTTTGTGCCTGGTGGCGCAGCCGCGGGTTGATCCACACTGCGACGATGTCGGAGAGCAGGTTGAAGAGAATAATCAGCACGGCAAAGAAAATGGTGCTGCCCATAATCATGGTGTAATCGCGGTTAAAGGCGGCCTGAACAAAAAAGCGGCCAAGGCCGGGAATCTGGAAAATGGTTTCCACCACAAAGGAGCCGCTCAACAGGCCGGCAAAGGCGGGACCCAAATAGGTAATTACTGGAATGATGCCGCCGCGCAAGGCGTGTTTCAGCACCACCACTTTTTCCGGCAGACCCTTGGCGCGGGCGGTGCGAATATAGTCCTGGCTCAACACTTCAAGCATGCCGCCGCGAGAGAGCCGGGCGATATAGGCGGCGTAGCCGGAACCCATGGTGATGGCGGGCAGAATTTTGTCGCCGGGCAGATCGCCCCAGCCGGACACCGGCACCCATTCTAGCCAGATGCCAAAAATCAGTACTAAAATCGGCCCGAGCAGAAAAGAGGGCATGCAAATGCCGATCATGGCGGTGGACATGGGCACATAATCCAGTGCTGTGTTGGGGCGCAATGAGGCGATAATTCCGGCGAAGGTGCCGATAATAATGGCCACCAGCAAGGCGTAAAGCCCCAGTTCCGCCGAGGCGGGCAGTCCTGCGGCAATCAGCTCATTGACGCTGCGACCGGGATAGCGGAACGAAGGCCCCAATTCGCCGCTGAGCAAGTCGCCGAGGTAGGAGGTAAATTGCTGCCACACAGGTAAATCCAGCTTGTAAGTGGCCTCCAGGGATTTGAGCACTTCCGGCGGCACCGCTTTGTCGGCGTCAAATGGCCCCCCCGGCGCCATGCGCACCAGAAAAAAAGTGACAATCACCACCACCAGAATCACCGGAATGGCCTGCAACAGTCGGTTGATAATAAATTTCAGCATGTTTTGTTGTTTGCCTGGCATTTCTTGGTGGGTATCATACATGAATGGCGCCAGATTCCTGGCGATGGTTTTGTCTTTGGCGTAAAAAAGCGTATTGAGGTTAAGAGCTGTTCAAGGGTCAAGATTTGAGGGGCAAGCTGGAAGCGCCGAGCTTTGTAGAAGCCTGTGGCGCGGGTGATAATCAAACAGCTGGTTTAACAACAGGTTCAACAACAGAGTGTGTTTGCAATGAAATTACTTTTTAACCAACTGGCATCCTATGAGCCGCTCGCCAAAGTGGTGGTTGTTTCCCTCGACCCCAGTTTTTACCAGTTGCTGGCAGTGGTTGATGGTGTTGAACATCTTGTCTGGGAAACGGAAGAAAAAATTCTCAGCCAGCGCAATTTGACGGCGATGCGGGAAAAGCTTGCGGATTTGGCCATTGGCGAAGTGGTGCTGCGCCAGGAAAGTGCCTACGACGAAATGGTTGGCCAGCCGGTGCGCGCCCAGTCCAATGCCCTTGAGGTGAAGCTGAATACCAGCCCCTATCCCCTCGAATAAGTTGAGGCTGTGCTGTCGAGCCGGGAGTTGTGGTCATAGTTTTCAGGTATGGCTGTCTGAAGGTATAGCGGTTGAATCATGCAAACAGTTGGTGCTAGTGTCCACAGCAGCCAATAGCGCAGCAACAGCGGTAAACAAAAAACACAGGACACGCAGATGACAACACTGAATATTTTCTATAGCGCCGATGACAATAATCCTTTTGATGCGGATTATTACGTCAATAAGCATATTCCCCTGGCGCTGGAAATCTGGGGCGATGACGTCAAGGATGTCAGCGTCGCCAGAGGTCTGGGCTCACCGGATGGCAGCGCGGCTACCTACGCTCTGGTGGTGCAGATCGAGTTCCGTTCCCGGCAGGCCTTTGAGGCGGCGCTGTCAAAGCCGGGCAATGATGCCTTGAAAGCCGACATCCCCAACTTTACCAAGACTCCGCCCACTGTTCAGGTGGGCAAGCGGATTTATCCTTAGTTTAGAAGCCGCAGTTGTTTTTTGGTCAGCACAGATAAGTAGTTGCTGGGCAAAATTATCGCCGGGATGCCCAGCTCCCACGGGTGTGTCGGGTTTTCTCTAGGAGCCAGCCCTGCTGGCGAAGAATGATCAAGCCTTAAAGTAGACTAGTCTTCAAGCCATACATCCTTGTAGGAAATATAATCGAGCAAGTTGCCGTACACGCCGTGAACGCTGGGCTGGATCAGGCTTTTGCTGGTGTAGATGTAAAGGGGAATCACCGGTAATTCCGTCAGTAAAATGCTTTCCGCCTCCCGCAGCAGGGCGTAGCGCTCTTCCTGGGTTTCCGCCGCTGGCGCCAGCTTGAGGACAATGTCGTCGTAGCGGGGATTGCTCCAGCCGGTCTGGTTATTGCCGCCCCCCGTCACCCACATGTCGAGAAAGGTATTGGGGTCGACGTAGTCGCCAATCCAGCCGGCGCGGGCAATGCTGTATTCCCCCATGGTGACCGAGCTGAGGAAGACCTTCCAGTCCTGGTTGTTGAGGGCAATATTGATGTTCAGGTGCTGGTTCCACATTTGCTGAATGGCTACGGCGATTTTCTGGTGGCCTTCGGAGGTGTTGTAGAGCAATTCAATGGTGGGAAAACCTTTGCCCTCCGGGTAGCCCGCTGCCGCCAGCAGGCGCTGAGCTTCTTCGGGATCAAAGCGCAAATCCGACTGGGCGGTATAGCCCATGGTGTCTGGCGGCGTAAAAACCGTGGCGGGAATCTCGCCCCCCTTGGTGATGCGCTCGACAATGGCCTGGCGGTCGATGGCCAGGCTGAGCGCCTTGCGCACCCGCTGGTCTTTGAGCTCAGGGGCATTGACATTGAAACGGTAGTAGTAGGTGCCCAGGTAGGGGGCAACCTGAAGCACATCGGGGTTGTGCTCTTTGTACCATTGAATCTTGTCGATGGGCAGGGTCTGGGTGATATGCAGTTGCCCGGCGCGGAACATGCGTTCCTCAGTGGAGACATTCTCAATGGGGCGGAAATCGATGCCGTTGAGTTTTACCCTGTTCGCGTCCCAGTAATGGGGATTTTTTCTTACCTTGATGACCTTGTTAAGCTGCCAGCTGTCGAGAACAAAGGCGCCGTTGCCGACAAAGTTGCCGGCGCGAGTCCACTGGGTGCCGCGCTCGTCCGGGCTGCCAAAGGCTTCGATGGTGGCGCGATGTACTGGGTAGGTGCTGTAGTGATCCAGCAGCTGGAGGAAGTAGGGCGTGGGATTGTTGAGCCTGATTTCCAGGGTGTAATCATCGAGCGCCTTGATGCCCACCTGGCTGAAATCAGCGATTTCACCACTGGCATAGGCCTCGGCGTTGACCACGGCAAACAGCATATAGGCGTACTGGTTGCCCAGCGCCGGTTGCAGCGCGCGCCACCAGGACCAGACAAAATCCGTTGCCGTTAATGGCTCGCCATTGGACCAGCGGGCGTTGTTGCGCAAATAAAAAGTGTAGGTTTTACCGTCTTCGCTGATGTTCCAGCGTTCGGCAACGGCGGGGGTGGGTTCAAGGGTTTTCGGATCTTTGGACACCAGACCTTCGAGAAGGGCGGCAATAATATTGTGCTCGGGCACTCCGGTGACGATATGGGGATCCAGCTCCTGGGGCTCGGCGCCATTGCCAAAGTGGAGAATCTTGTCCCTGTTGCCGGTTTGAACATTGTTCTCGCCACCGCTGCAGGCGAATAGGAGTCCAACCGTTACCGCGAAAATCAGCGCCAGTGTTGTCCTGCCGGAACTTTGAAAATCCATGTTGTGCCTTTGCTTGTCTTGGTTGAAGAATATTATGCCCTGCGCTGGCGGCGCAGAGAGGGTTTTCGCGGAACTTTATTTCGGAACTTTCTCGAAGCCCCTTGGTTACAAGCCTTAACGGTTTCGCCAGATTTTTGCCACTGCCCGATCCGTTCCCAGGGTGGCGACCACCAGGGCAACGATGCCGACGCCGCCAAACACGATGGCCGGCAACACAAAACCAGCGCCGCTGCCGCCAGCGCCGATAATGGCGACAGCGGCGGCTAGACTGCAAAAAAGAATGGCCAAAATCAGCAGGAGTTTTCGGTTGAGAGGCTTGTAATCATAATCCTCAACCCCCTTTTCAAATGGCTGAAGTATGGGGCGAAAGAGTTTTCTGAGCGGGTATTTCATAGGTCTATTCGATGTGGCGATGCTTTGTGTTATACCTTAGACGTTCTTACAATGCCAGTTAACAGCCATTTTTACCGCCTTGGAGGATTTTGCCATGAAAAAAGTCAGAAAAATGTCGGCCTTTGTTTTTGCCCTTGCCCTTGCCGTTGGCCTGGTGGCACAGGCGGAGCCCCTGTCCGTGGGGGATATGGCGCCGGATTTCACCCTTGAAGCCAGCGATGGCAACACCTACAGCCTGGCGGATTATCGCGGCAAGCAGGCGGTGGTTATTGCCTGGTTTCCCAAGGCCTATACCAGCGGTTGCACCATTGAGTGCAAGTCTCTGGCGCAAAACGGCCATTTAATTCGCGCCTTCGATGTCAGTTACTTTATGGCCAGCGTCGACCCCCTCAAGGATAACCGGGGTTTTGCCGAAGAGACCGGGGCTGATTTTCCCCTTCTCAGCGATCCGAGCAAGGAGACCGCCAAAGCCTATGGGGTGCTGATGCCTGTGGTGGGAATGGCGAAACGTCACACGTTTTATATTGGTGTCGACGGCCGAATTCTTAAAATTGATACCGATGTGCGTCCGGCAACCTCCGCAGAGGATATGGTGCAAACCCTGGAGCAGCTGGGGGTGGCAAAAAAATAGCAGTTGCTCCCGAGCGCCGCTACTAACCTCAGGCGAGGGGGGAAGCTTCCGTTGCGGCAACAGGGGCAAAACGAATGGCGTTGCGACCGCTCTGCTTGGCGTCGTACATGGCCATATCGCTGGCCATAAGTAATTCGTCCTGGCTTTTTTCAAGTCCGGAAAACAGAACCACTCCAATGCTGGCGGAACATTGGTGGCGAACGCTGGCTGCACCACTGCTCTCCTGGGCAGAAAGCACATAGGGCTGCGCCAGTGTGAGGCGGATTTTTTCTGCAACCTGGTGGGCATCTTCCCGTGCCAGTTGCGGATTGCCATTCAAGTTGTTGAGCAAAACCACAAACTCGTCGCCCCCCACCCGCGCCACCGTATCCGCCTCGCGCACGCAGCGGTTGAGGCGCTTGGCCACTTCCACCAGCAGTTGATCGCCAATGGCGTGGCCATAATGGTCGTTAAGGGGTTTGAAGTTGTCCAGGTCGAGAAACATCAGGGCGCAATGGCGGCCACTGCGTTTGCTCTCGTTTTGCGCCATGCGCACCCGATCGTTGAGGAGGCTGCGGTTGGGCAGCCCGGTGAGGGTGTCGCTGTAGGCCATGTCGTGAATTTGCTCTTCTGCCTGTTTGAGTTCGCTGATATTGGTATGGACAATCACGGCGCCCCTGGGTTTGGTCTCGATGGGGGTGGCTGTCATTAAAAACCAGCGCTTTTTCTCCGGGCTGTGGCATTCGTACTCAAGGCGAAAATTGGTTATACGCCCCTGGAGTACGGCGCGAATACCCTCAAGAGCCTGTTCCGCTTCTGGCGGCGGGTTGTCACCTGTTTGGCAGGTATCGAGGTAATTAATGCCTTGATCAGTGCTGCGCTGCAGTGTTTTCGCGTCGACGCCGTTGTCAAGGGCAAACTGCCGCCAGGCATCGTTAACCTGAACGATGCAGCCCTCATGGTCGATGACGGCAATTTCGTTGGTCATTGAATTGAGGATGCTTTGAGCGAAGTCCTGACTGTCCCTGAGGCGACTTTCTGTCTGTTCCTTGGTCATCACCACAAGGCCGATGACGATAAGGATCAAGGCCACCTGTGTTCCCAATAACGAAAGGATTTGCACGGGGCTGGATCCCGTCAGGGACGTCATCTCGAGAAATGAGGTGATTTCCATTTCGCCAAGAACTGCACCAACCATGCGAAGGGCAAAAATTGCGGTCATGGCGACAAAGCCGGCTGCGAGCAGATATTGGCCGTGACCGGGAGTGACTCTGTGCTTTTGCAAGATGACAACCAGGAGAAACAGACCCTGAAAGCAGAAGGCAATACCACTGAAGATGATTCGATTCTGGAGATTTTCCCGCACATAGAGGGTAATCAAGAGGGTTAGAATGACAGGAAACCAGATAAGCAGCCGTGGTGGCGGTGGGCGCTGCTGAAACTGAAATAGACCTTTAGTGAAAATAGCCAGGGACGTTGACAGAAGAATGTTCGCGCCGACAACCGTGAGAAAATAAGAGATGCTATCCCGCAAACTGAAAAGCAGAAAGCTGAGTGTGTGCAGAGCTAAAGCCAGCGCCCAGAGAGAGAGGCCACTTTGCTTGTTGGGAAAGGCGATATAGGCGACGGCAATGGTAATAACGGCGCTAATGGTCGTTACCGTGAAAAGCAGGGTCTGAACGTCTATGATCATATTTCCACTTGCAATGGGCCTGAGTCAAAGGCGAAGCTGGTGAATCCCAATTCCGGAGACTGGGGCGTTCAATCACCGGTCTGCTGGCTTTTCCGCTTAGTCCTTGTGGAAATTTCTATTTAACGCTGCAAGTATTGACACTGTCGAAGAGATAGATCAACTACATTGTGGATAATCGGCCTGTTTCCTTGTCAAACGGCTATTGTCCAAGAAATCCGCCGGCGCAATTTGGGTCTAATTGGCCTATCCTAAAACAAAAGGAGTTCAATATGAATGTTTTACTATCGTTGTTGTTGAGTGTTTTTCTCGGGCTCGGCACAGTCTCCGCCAATGCTGCCACCAAAGATGAAATCGATGCCTATGCTGGCGAGGCTCTGGCTGAATTCTACAAACAAAGCCCTGCCGGCAAGGATCTCGCCCAGCGGGCAAAGGGAATACTGATCTTTCCCCGCGTGGTCAAGGCCGGTTTTGGTGTCGGGGGTGAATACGGCGAGGGCAAACTCATTGTTGGTGGACAAACCGCAGGCTATTACAGCACCGCCGCCGCATCCATCGGTCTTCAAATTGGCGCCCAGCGCAAATCCCAGTTGATTCTTTTTATGACCGACAGCGCCCTGGAAAGCTTTCGCAATACCGATGGCTGGGAAGTGGGTGTGGATGGCAGTGTGGCGGTGGCAACATTGGGTGCCGGTGGCGCCATTGACAGCAATACCCTGCAAAAACCCATTATCGGTTTTATTTTTTCCAATAAGGGGCTGATGTATAACCTGACCTTTGAAGGCTCGAAAATGACCAAAATTGATCCCTAAGGTTTTTGGCTGCCTTGCTGTCCGCTGACGCGGCCATAATAAAATCCTAGTTGTTCCCTGCACAGGCTGACCTTAGTATAGAAGTCGATTAGCGCTTCCCCACGGGGCAAATAGGCGTCTGCAATCGGGGCTTTGGGGTGAAATTTTTGAGCCAGTGCGCAGGCGTCACTGCTGATCTGAAACCTGTCCTGCTTTCCCCAGGGTGGTTGCGTTTGCCCGTATTGGTAATTCTTGTTGTTTCTGGAATCTCTAGATGGAAAAAATCATTGGCTCTTTTACGGTGACTGTTGCGGATAATGGTGTCGCGGAGGTGATTTTTTCACGGCCACCGGTAAATGCGGTTTCCCTGTCCGTGTATGAAAATATTGGTGAACTTGCCGATTTTATCGCCACAGATAAGCGTATTCGTGTGGTTATTTTGACAGCCCCCGATGATGCCCGCGCCTGGTGTGGCGGCGCTGATCTCAACGATTTTGTCGGCATGGATACGGCAAAAAGAAAAGAGCGCTACCAGTATATCAACGAACAAGTGCCCAAGTTTTATAACCTCGACAGACCAGTGATTGCCGCTATCAACGGTCATGCCATCGGTATTGGCATGGTGTGGGCGGGGCTTTGCGATATGAGAGTGGCGACGGAAGACGCCATGTTTGCGGTTCCCGAAATCAATTACGGCCTGGTGGGTGGCGGTGCGGGTCTTTTTTCCATGCTCAAAATGCCGGAGGCAAAAGTGCGGGAGATGTTGTTTACGGGGCGTAAATACTCGGCTCGCGAGCTTGAAAGCACCGGCTTTCTCAACTACGTGGTTCCCAGGGCTAAAGTTCTCGATACCGCCAGGGATATGGCCAATCAGATCGCGGAAAAAAGTTTGCCCGCCATTCAGGCGCGCAAAAAGGCGTCAGTGAATCTGGAAGGTCGAACCTGGATGGAAGCCTACCTCGACGCCCAGGCACTATCCGCCAACCTGGTGGCCGGCAAAGACGCGGGAGAGGGCGTTCAGGCATTTCTCGATGGCCGCAAACCCAGATACTCCGACAAATAGCCACTGTTCTCGTGGCCAACGTTCTTGATGAGAATAGCTTGCAAATTTTCCTATAACCTGAATATTCCACTAGCACCCTCCGCGATTAAAGTTTGGAACCTGTATAAAAGCTCGGCAGGGTATTTTGCCACCACTGCGGTGAGAAGCTGTTGCTAGCCGATGTCTGCCATGGGCTTTTTTCAGCTTTCAGCTTGCGCTTATTCGAGAGCAGCGGTGATGCCGAGTTTTTCAAGTGCGCCGAGATCAAAATAATCCCGCCAGGCGCAAATTTTGCCGTCTCTGAATTCAAAAACGCCCATAACCGGTAATTCCAGGAGTTTGCCGTGGAAGTCGATGTGGTCAGTGCGTTCATTCATGACAATGCCGTTGGCGCCTTCGACCTGATGGTGGACAATAAATTCCAGCTCGCGAACGGCACCGACAAACCAGTTGAGAAACGTGCGAATTTCATCCTTGCCCCTGTTGGCGGGTTCCATGGGGATGTTGATGTAAATGGCGTCGTCGGTAAAAAAATCGAGAATGGCATCAACATTCAAGGTTTTCCAGGAGGCAAGCATTTTCAGGGTGGTGTCATAATTCGACATGGTTTTTCCTTCTGCGCAGAGGTTGCCGCAGCTTATGATGTGTGTAGGCCATAATCTTTTTCTATGCGCCCTATATTTAAATTTATATATTAAAAACAGTAGCTTATTCATGTTATCCGATTGCATGTGGCAGTGACAATCACTATTATTTCCCTGTAATGGTTTTGCGGGTCAGCGGCAATAATGACAGTTGTCGTTGCAGCAAAAATGCTGTCAATAATAACCAGATTCACCGGAGCGCCATGATTGACCTTTTTTATGTTAACAGCCCCAATGTCACCAAAATTCTGATTGCCCTTGAAGAAACCGGTTTTCCCTACCAATTGCTGCCGGTGGATTTGAGCAAAGGGGATCACCTCAAACCGGAATTGGTTGCCGGTGCCGTCACCGGTAAATTGCCGGTAATTCGTGATAACTCTCCCGCCGATGGTGGTGAAGCCATGGTGGTTTTTGAGTCCGGCGCCATTCTTCAGTACCTTGCGGAAAAATCGGCAACCCTGCTGCCCACTGATATGCGCAGTCGCATGGAAGTGATGCAGTGGCTGTTTTGGCAGGTGGGTGGTCTCGGCCCCATCGGCGGCCAGACCTGGCATTTTTTCAAGTTTGCCCCGCTTATCGCGCCGAACACCGATAATACCTACGCCTATAACCGCTATTTTCATATGTTCAGCGCCCTTTGGCAGGTGATGGAAAAACGCTTGCAGGACAGGGATTATCTGGCGCAGAGTTATTCCATTGCCGATATTGCCTGCTTCCCCTGGATTGCTTATCTGGAACCGGAAGAGGGCGCCGCGTCCTACCCCAATGTCAGTCGTTGGCGCGATTCCATAAGCGAACGCCCCGCGGTGCGGCGTGCCTACGAAAAACGCGCCTCTGTCAACGAAGGCTACGATCGCAACGAACAGGGCATGACCCTGTTTCCCTGGGAGGGTTTAATGAAAAATGTGATCGTTGTCTGATTGATTGGCCGCTGATTGAAACCAGCGTTAATGACAGCTGACCCTATTGAGGAGCTGGACTTATGGGAACCGTTAAACTGGATCTAGCAGAAGTGGCAAAGCTGTCTTCAGACAAGCCGGTGATGATGCTTAATTTGCTGCGCTACCGCGAACAGGCGGATTTTCCTCTGGGGTATAGCGACCAGCCCTGTAGCGGGCGGGAAGCCTACCAACGCTACGCCGCTTTGGCCACACCTCTGGTATTGGACATTGGTGGCCACATTCGCTTTGCCGGTCAGGCTGTGGCCAATGTGGTGTCACCCAAGGATGAACGCTGGCACGATATTATCATTGTCGAATACAGCAGCCCCCGTATTTTTGTCCAGATGGCAACCAGTGCCGATTATCAGCGCATTGTTTATTTGCGCACAACAGCTCTCGAGGATTCCCGACTGATTGCCATGCAGGAAGGGCTGTCTTTTCAGTTGGATTGTTGACAGGCGCCTTGCGATAAAGCCTGCCGGCACTTCTTTACCCCAGAGGGAAAAGGGAAATGGCACTGACTTAAGCCTGATTCCCGCGCAGGCGCACTGCTGTCCGGAATAAATATAGGCTGTTTGCCTTAATCCTGAAATATAAAGGAGTTTGAGTCATGCTCGGCACATTAAGGAAGCTCTGATTAATTCTGTTTTCGTCACTCCCGCGTCGGCGGGAGTCCAGAAAAATCAAGGGATTATAGATTCCCGCCGGCGCGGGAATGACATTCATCAGAGTTTCCTTAAGATTTAAACGACAGCCGTCGTTCCTGCGTAGGCAGGAACCTAGGAAGGTTTTCAGTGTTGTTTCTTATGCGATGCTATTGAACAACCAGCTGATTTACAGCTTTATAGGCTATTGCGCACATTGGTTTTGGTGTTCCGCTGGTCGCCATTAAGGATTCCTGCCTACGCAGGAATGACGGCGTCAAATATTCCGGACAGCAGTGCGCGCAGGCGGGAATTCAGTTTTTTTAGGGTGTCGAGACTCTTGGATTCACGCCTGTGCGGGAAAGATGATTTGGCGCTAAGTCAGTGCCATTCACCCCTGAGGAAGCTTTTGCGGATCCCAGCGACCCTTGTTCAGCAGTTTATTAATTGTTAACAGCCCCTTCACTAATCCATTGCCGAATCATGTCGACAACATCAGCGTCAAGAGGTGGTTGTCCAAAAGGCATCTGTGCCCCCGCTCCGCCAACATCAAGGTGGGTTCCCTGCAGTTTGTGGAGAAAATAGCTGGATTCAGGATCACCGGGTTTTACGCGCACCAGGGGGCTGTGTTGTGACGGGGTATTGACGATACTGGCGTAGGCCGCACTGGGATACAGTTTCATTCCTCCCGGCGACTCATCGCTCATATGGCAGATAGCGCAATGTGTTCGAAAAACAGGAACCAGATCTCGAGTAAAACTGATATTGCTATCCGCAAGGAGTCCCGGGGCGAAACCCGTGCAACAGATTAATGGAATCAAGCTGAGATATTTCACAGCGAATGCCCCAACCCGTGAAGCGCAGCTATATAGCCAAATGTCATCGCCGGGCCAATAGTTCCCCCCGCGCCCATATAGGCCGGACCGGTGGCGCTGGCGACACAATTGCCCGCACCATAGAGACCGGTAATGGGTGCTCCTGAAGCAGAAAGTACCTGACTGTTGGCGTTGATAGCAGGGCCGCCGCTGGTATCCAGTGAGCCCGGCGCCAGAATCACCCCGTATAATCTCCCTGAGCGATCCAGAGGGTACATAGTGCTGTTTGGCTTGTCATTTTCAGGGTATGTGGTTTCAGGATTAACCTGAGAAAATAGTTTCATCCAGGCTCTATCGTATTGGTGTCGTCCGCGATCGAAATCATCGTCACGGCCTGTTTCCGCAAAATGATTAAACCGTTCAATACTGGCGTCGAGATTTTTGGCAAATGCCTCATCCAGCCTGTAGCTGCCGATGCGGTGCTGCCATTTTTTCAGGCGTTCCTCAATATTTTTACTGAGCTCGGCAATGTCCGCACCTTCGATAAGCCATGGAGTTTGGCGTTTGTCCGCCGCCAGCGGATAAGCTCCTGAATAGCGATTCAGTGTCCGCTCATCGAAAATCATAAACATCAACATGTTCGGGTATTCAGCATTCACTGGATCAAAAACAAAATGTGTCCGCGTGCGATCATTATAATTGCGCTTTTCATTAAATATGCGCTTGCCATATTTGTTGACATGAATCATGGAGTCTCCCGGGGTGAAATAAACACCAAGAGGGACTTCCCTGTTTTCCATGACCTGTTCAAAAACCACTGGTGTACGCCACGCGGTTGTTAAATCACCCATTTGGGCTCCAGCCTCCTGGGCGATGGCAATAAAATCCCCCGTGGCAGAGCCCGCAGCGCAGGAGCCATAGAGCGCAGGCTGATGTAAATCAATAAACGCCGGGTTGTGAGAATAGCCGCCAGTGCCAAAAATGACCGCTTTATGGGCTTTAATGTGGAGTAGCTGGTCGTTATTTTTAACTTGCACGCCTATGACGCGGTCGTTGTCCTTGATAAGTCCGATAACCTTGTGTTCGAAAAGAATGGGCACATTGTGCTTATTCAGCCATTGTTCAATTTGGTAGACCATATCTCTACCCCCGGAAAAACCGCCGCCACCGGAGTAACTTCCTGCCGCAACCTCAAGGGCGCGAACATTATTGGCTTTGTTTTCAGGGAGGTGATCGGCGTAATCTGGAGCCTCTGTATCTGCTCCCCACATCTTGAACTGTTTGAAAGTGAGCGCGCCGATTTTTTCCATTGCTTCGACCATTTTGGCGCCGTTGTCGTAAAAGGCTGCCAGTAAATCAAAGGTGTTTCTATCAAGTCCCAGCGTTTCGCTGTCGCGGTCGTATCGGTTTGGGTAGGCAAAGCGCGCCATATAGCGCAGGCAATCGTCGCGATTATCTGTAATTCCGTTATTTCTAAGGATATGGTGGTTGGGGATCCAGGCAACGCCGCCGGATTTCGCTGTGGTTCCTCCGGGGATGGGCATTTTTTCCACCACAATGACACTTGCACCCCTGGATGCAGCGATGGCGGCGGCTGTTCCGGCCGCAGCTCCAGAGCCGATACAGAGGATATCTGCCTGGTGATCCCAGTGGACGGGCTCGTCTGCAGCGAATGCCTTTGATCCAAGCCCGAGTACGCTGGTGGCGCCGACCGCGCCGGCGCCTAGTAACAGTTTTCGTCTTGATAGTGACATCGGATCAATTTTGTTGGTCATAAAAAGGTCCTTGTTAATCTCCAGCGGAATTCTCATTAATGGGATTTCCGCCGAAATGGAAACCCCATAAAGAGTTCAGTTAAACAGCGGTTAAAAGTTATAAGTAAAATCAACACCATAACTGCGCGTCGGGGCACGAAAAGCTACGGCAATGATGCCGGCAAGAGGTACATACTCCTGAAAATAATCTTCATCTGTGAGGTTCTTGCCCCAGGCAGAAATCGACCAGCTGTCACTCGAGAAAGTCAGACGGGCATTCAATAGCTCATATGAATCTCGTTCCGTGCCCTGGGTATTGGCGAAATCCCAGAAGGTTGGGCCATAGGCCAGGACTTCTATTCTTGGTGTAACAGTCAGCGCATCGCTGATAAGGAAATCTCGAGTGGCGCCAAGATTCGCTGTATATTCCATGGTTAGAGGTGATGTGTTTCCCTCGAAAGCCGGGTTCGCGGAGAATTCGGTAACTTCACCATCCACATATCCGTAGCCACCGAACAGCTCGATTTCCCCAGGCAGAATAGCCTGGAAGTCAACATCGAAGCCTTTCAGTTCAACCTCGTCTGCAGAGGTCACCGTCTGGTCGCCGGAGAGCGGGAAGAATTCAAACTGCTGTGCACCATCGACAGTGGTATAGAAAAAACCCGCATTGATTCGCAAGGTGCCATCAAAGAACGTCCCTTTCATGCCCAATTCGTAGGATTCAGACTCTTCTTCTTCGTAAGTATCTTTCAAATAGACGGGCGTTCCGGGTGGCACCGTTGCAATGAATCGTTGCTGGCTACCGATCGCGCTTGGAAATGGCAAGAGCGTATTTGAGTGTATCGGTGATGGGGCCACTGACATTGCCGGAAACCTGCCAGGAACTCCAGTTGCCAACTGTGGCGTTAATGGAACCTTCGGTGATATCGCTTGGATCTTTGGTGGTGATAACAACAGCACCGGCAGCGGCATTGCGTCCATACACCGCGCTCTGGGGACCTTTAAGCACTTCTATTTGTTCTATATCCACCAGATCCTGGTTAAATGCCTTAAGGGAGACCATGGGTACGCCATCAACAACAATGGCCACATTGGGGTCGCCACTGCGCACCCCGGTTTGCCCACGTATATTAATAGTCACCTCGCCGGCATTGTCTTCATAAAAAGTGACATTGGGAACACTGGCCAGGAAATCATGGGGTCGTTTAATGCCTGCGGCTTGGATCTCGGCACTGGTTATTACGGATACAGACGATGGCACATCCTGTAGTGTTTGGTCGCGTTTCGTTGCAGTTACGACAATTTCATCCAAACGGTTTTCCGACCCCTGAGCAAGAGCGATAGAGGAACATAATGCGGATGTCATTGCGATAACGGAAATGTGAGTTGATGTAAAGCGTTTGGAACAGATATTAATCATTTGTAACCACCCATTATTAATTGATTATTAAACTTATAACATGGAGAAATCCGGGCTGTGCACGGAAAGTCAACGACCTATCTAAATTGTTATGAGCAACTAATGATCATATTGTCATTGCGATAAATAGAATCATGGGTATGGGGTGTTGTCAATCTGGAATTGGTCAAAAAAGTTAAAATATAGATTTTAATTGATCTTGATTCATTAAAATAAACCCTGTTATGGGACGAGCTAATATAAAAATTTATCATTTAACACAATGATATTTAAACAAATAATTATTTATTTTTACCTATTTTTAAGGTGTATCAAGGATGGTATGTTTTTTGTTTTTGCACGTATTGAATATAATTTACCATCGTCGGCAACGGCTAGAAAAAGTACTCAGGCCGTGTTTGCAGTTGTTGTTTTTTTGAGTAAATCTGCTGCTTGAGCGGTAGGGGGTGGTTTGTAGATTTAAAATACAGGCAGCGAAATAAAAATGATTAGAGAGCCGAGGGCTGCCAGGGTGGATGGCGAGGATTTTTTGCGACGTCAAAGCTGCGCGTTGATTGCTTTGATCAGCGCCTTTACTTTTTCGAGGGCGCCGGGTTACCTTTTTTATGCGCTTTGTTTTGATCAATATGGAGTACAGCTGAAATGAGGCTGATAAGGTAGTGCTTGATATCTACGTCGCTATAGAAAAATTTGATTTGAGCGAGCATGTTGGCAGAACTATAGATCATCAGCGAGGCGTCTAAGGGGCTTACAACAGGGTCGAATTCCTTATTTTTTTTACCGTCGTCAATGATGCCTGATAGGGCGGCCACCAATTTCTTAAGGTATGACTGCATGTGGGTTGATAGGTATTCTTCAAAGGAGGTTGTCCAGTCGAGAAACACTTTAACGAGGTCTGGATCACTATCCATAGCATCTACATAACGGGATAGTAGATTCAACAATTTTTCAAAAGCAGTAAGATCTTTTTTGAGTGCTTCTGCGCGAATGATTTCCAGTAACAAAGTTTCGACTTCGTTTAATACCGCATCAACCAGGCTTTCTCTGGTTGGAAAGTATAAGAACACGGTGGGTACGGCTACTTTGGCGAGGCTGGCGACCTGGGCGTGGTTTGCCCGGCCAATACCATAAGTGGCGAATGCTTTAATGGCACAACGGGTTAGCTGGCGCTTTCTTTCTTCAGGAGCCAGGCGCTGGGCTCGTGCTCTTTTCTGGTTTGTCATTGAGTTTTTGATCGCAAATAGTCTGTGGCTAGGTTTGTTTTTGATGTCAATGGCTTTGCCTGCTCATTGTATTGGGTTGCAGTTTGTCAGTCTATCTATTGGTTGCTACCTATTAGGTTGTCACAAAAAAAGTTGTGATTTTTGGAGTTCATTGACTAAAGTTAATTTGCTGGTATTGCGATAAATTGATTTAGATCATGTAAGACCGGATTTTGTTGGTCGCTGATGCGTCCGCCTTGACAAGAGGGTGTCTCTATGTTTTTAATCCTCCAAATAATGACAAATGTATCATTAGTGGTGGCTGGCAGCACATAAAATCATTGTGTCGAGTAATTCGAAGGTTAGTGCCCGGAGTTGTAAGTATCCGGGGTTGATAGTTCCGATGATGGCTTCGCCTTTAGCAATAATGCTTAAAACTATTAGGAGGTGTAGGAGGTGGGTATGACTAGAGAAGTGGTTCAATCCCAAACAGTAACCCGGGCAGTCGCTGAAGACCAGTGGCTAAAAACCACCTGCTACGGTTGTCCCGCAGCCACCTGCGGCATGCTCGCCCACAGGGTCAATGGCATTGTTACGGAAGTCCGTGGCGACCCCGATTGTCCCTTTAGTCAGGGCAGGCTCTGTGCCAAGGGTCACGCCCAGATCATGATGTCCTACAGTTCCACGCGCGTCACCAAGCCGCTAAGGCGCACCAACCCCGAAAAGGGCGTAGGGGTCGACCCCCGTTGGCAGGAAATCAGTTACGAGGAAGCCATTCGCATCGCGGCGGAAAAAATTCGCGAATGCCATGAAATAGACCCAAAGGGTTTGGTGTTGGGTTGTTCCGATTTCACCACACTGCCCTGGTTTCCGAGTGCGATGCTGGGTTCTTTCGGTAGCGAGAATTTGAATACCGCAGGAAAAACCTTTTGCGGCAATAACGTTCACCCGTTTTTACAGCAGGTGCACGGCGGCTTTCATGCGGGACCGGACTTTCATCATTGTAACTATGTGCTGCTGATGGGCTCCAACAAGGGCGCCATGTCCAACTGGGCAGCGGTAACGGCGACCCTGGAAATGTCGGAGGCGCGCAAGCGCGGTATGAAAGTGGTTGTTGTCGACCCCTGGTGCTCCAACAGCGCCGCCGTGGCCGATGAATGGGTGCCGATTCGTCCGGGAACCGATGGCGCTTTATTGCTGGCGATGATCAATCTGATGGTAAATGAGTTCGGTCTTTACGACCATGAGTTTCTTAAAAATCTCAGTAACGGTCCCTACCTGATTCGCAAGGAAGATGGCCACTATGTCCGCGATGTGGATACCAACAAGCCCATGCTCTGGGATGCTGTTGGCCAGTGCGCCAAATGCTATGACGATCCCACATTGACCGATGGGGCTATGGTGGGTGACTACGAGGTTCAGGGACAACCCTGTACGCCCGCATTTGCCGTATTGAAAGAACACCTGAAGCAATTTACTACGCAGTGGGCTGCGGAAATTACCACCATTCCTGAAGACACCATTCGCCGCATTGCCCATGAGTTTGGCACTGCTGCAGCCATTGGCAGTACGGTGGAATACGAAGGGGAAATTCTGCCCCTGCGCCCCGCCTGCGCCCATTGGTATAAGGGGCTCAGTCAGCACGCTGGCGGCCACGAGCAGGGGCTGGCCATCGCCATGCTCAACACCATTGTTGGCGCTGTGGATGTTCCCGGCGGCCTCTCCGCTGATTCCGTGTTTGTTCATCACCCTCTGTATTCAGAAAACAGCACCTGGCTGGGTAGAGGTTCAGGTCTGCGCGAGCAGGACGGCATTCTCGCGCCGAATAGAATTTCAACTTATGCGGATACCTTTCCGGCGCCCTTTCCTCCCCGCGAGGTCAAAGAGCCGAGCAGCATGGGAGCGGATATTCTGGCGCAAACCGGTATTTATATGGGTGGTCTGCTGGCTAAATATAATGTCCTTCATCCGGAAAAATTCAATAATAAATTTCCCCATAACCCCATGGTTTACGTTCAGATTGTCTCCAATGATGTGATGAACGAAGGTAATCCGAAAACCCAGGGCGAATACCACAAAAAATTTGGCTTTCAGCTCTCGATTGTCCCCCATATTGATGAAACCGCTGAATTTGCCGACATCATTATTCCCACCCAGACGCAACTCGAACGCCTCGATATGGGCGCCAACAACATTCCCGATACCATGGGTTCGACGGCCACCGGTGAATACTGTATCAACCTGCGCCAACCGGTTTTTGACACACCCTATCAACATTTTGTCGATATCTGGATGGATGTGGCGGAGCAATCAGGATTGCTGCCAGGCTTTAATCAGATGGTGAATTATTTGATGGAGCTGGATAAAAATTTCACCATGGATACCGTCAAAAAATACAGCTACAAGGAAATAACCGAGCGTTGGATTGGCGCCATGACCGGGGGAGAAATGACCTTGGAAGATGTCGCCAAAATTGGCCGCATCAGCTGGAAAAAAAGCGCGAAAGAGCGTTATCCCAGAGCTTTTTATACCAGCCGCATTCCCATTTATTACGAGTATATTCTCGACGCCGGCAAGCAGGTCAAAGCAGTAACCGATGCCATGGGTATTGAGTGGGATGTCTCCCGCTATAAAGCTTTGCCAGACTGGATACCGGGGCCCGGGTATAAAACCCATGTCGAAAATTTCGATCTTTACGCAGTGACATTCAAATGGCCATTTCTGACCGGCTCATTTTCCAATTTTAATCCCTGGCTTGGAGAGTTGCGTCAATACCATCCCTATACGGGAAAAATCGTTCTTAATCGCAAGTATGCCCAGGAAAAAGGTATAGAGGATGGTGATCGTATTCGTCTCGAAAACGTCAATGGCCGTTTTGTTGAAGGCACCGCCAAACTCAGTGAATGCATTCATCCTGAGTGTATCGGCATGGATCACTCCGCCGGTGGTTGGGCAAAAATTCTGCCGCCGAGGCCAGACAAAAGGAAAATTGGCGCGCACCCCGGAACACTGTTCGATTACGAAATGAAAAATCTCGATGTCATGAGCGGTGCTTTCGATGCGAGTCCAAAATTAAAAGTCAGCCGTATTGGCTAAATACCTAAGGTTAACTGCAGTTCAATAAAATCAGATAAGAGGACAAGTGATGGCACGGTTGGGAATGGTCATTGATTTAAAAACCTGTGTGGGCTGCCAAGCCTGCACTATTGCCTGTAAATCGTCCAACGGCACACCGCCGGATATTTTTTTCGCCCAGGTTCATGAGCGGGAAGTGGGCGAATATCCCAATGCGCGGCGAGAGTTTTTGCCGGTACTTTGCAATCATTGTGAAGACGCTCCCTGTGTCGAAGTTTGCCCCACTGGCGCCAGTTTTCAGCGCGAAGACGGCATTGTTGCGGTTAACAGCGATATCTGTATTGGTTGCCGCAGTTGCGATGTGTCCTGTCCCTATGGGCATCGACACTATGTGAAACCTGGATTGCTTGAAGAAGGTTATTTCAACGATCAGCCAGAATTAACAAAATATGAGGAAACCAAATATAAACGCTGGACTGAAAGCACAGTGATCAAATGCGACTTTTGCATGGATCGCATCGATCAAGGGCTTGAACCTGCCTGTGTCAGCACCTGTCCGCCTATCGCCAGGCATTTTGGTGATTTGTCGGATCCCGAAAGCAATGTCAGCCGCCTGCTGGCGGAGCGGGAATCCTACACCCTATTGCCCGAGGCGGGCACCAAGCCCTGTGTTCATTACCTTAAACCCTGAATGCCTTCATCGCAGAAACCATAACAGGAGCGATACCATGAGTTTTTCCAGTGTAGCGGTTCCCCATCAATCCATGGGGGCAATGGTTCCAGAATTTGCAACATCGAGAACCCGCTTTGTTGAGCATATGGGTTTTCTTGAAGTGCTAAGTTTTTTTGGCGAGGGGGTAGGCGCCGGACTTTATATACTCGGCGTTTTAACCAACCAGCCTCTGGCAATGCTGCTCGGCGTTGTTTTTGTCGCCATTGCGGTGGTGGCGCTGGTGGCTCACCTCGGCAGCCGTGCCCATTTAGCCTGGCGAGCGATTACCAAATTCAGAACATCCTGGGTTTCCAGGGGCTCGTTGTTTATCAGTCTTTTTATGGCGTTTTCGGTTTCAGCCTTGCTCGCATCTCAGATTGCCATGTTTGCATGGCTGGAAAAACCGCTGACGATCCTGGCATTCATTTTTGCACCATTGGTAATTATCTATGCGGGAATGATGCTGCGATCCATGAAGGCCGTTACCCTGTGGCGAAGCTATTATTTACCCGTTGGCTTTTCCGCCCATTCAGCGGCGAGCGCGCTGATAGTGTTCTGGTGCTACGGTCAATTTGCCGGATTAAATCAAGACATCATGTCCTGGTTGCAACCTGCCACTGTTTTCTGCCTGTTATTGTCTGCGGCGATTGCCGTTCTCCACCTTGTCAGGATTCCCCGCAGTGCTGGCATCGAGGCCTCCCTTGAGCGTCTTCTGCGCGGAAAATTGCGCACCCGGCTGATCTGGGGTGCTGGCGGCCTCGGCATCCTTGTGCCACTGGCGTTGGCGTTTCTTGGCTGGTTGGCAGTCGCCCAATTGGGGCAGAGTTTGGTGACGATATTGTTGGCAGTTGCGGCACTCTGCCGCCTGTTTGGCGATTACGCCTACAGAAGCGCCTTTGTCATGGCGGGCGCCTATGAGCCTATCATTCCCCCGCCCAGTAGAAATCTTGGCAAATAAATGATCAAAAGTTACCAACAAAAACCTTAATTAAATAGCAGTCTGACTAAAAATCCTGGGGCGAGAAATGACAAATACGAATGAACCAACACGCAGAAAATTTCTTAAGGGCATGTTGGCCGGTGGCGCCGCGCTTTCCATGACCAGCCTGTTAAAATCCGGTCAAGCCATTGCAGAAGATGACATGCCGGGCAAGTGGACAAAGGAAACTGACATTGTTGTTGTCGGCTACGGCGCAGGTGGTACAGCTGCCACCCTGGAAGCCCGAGCCGCTGGCGCTGAGGTCATTGTTATTGAAAGAATGAAAGCTGGCGGTGGCGCCATCCAAAACAGCGGCGGCATTATTTATATGGGCGGTGGGACACCGTTGCAAAAGGCGCTGGGCTTTGACGATACCAGAGACAATATGTACAACTACCTCATGGCAGCCGTCGGGGATGGTGCGAATCCCGACATCATTGGCCTTTATTGTGATAAAAGCCTCGAGCTTTATGATTTTCTGGTCAGCAATGGTGTCAAGTTCAAGCAGTCCTTTATTCCCGGCAAGCATGTTGTTCCCCACACGGATGACGGTCTCGTTTACTCGGGCAACGAAGAGCAGGAACCCTATCGCTCCATAGCCACTCCTGTTCCCCGTGGCCATCATGCGGAAAGCCCGGGTTTTTCCGGTCACGCCATTATTCGTCCGCTCCAAAAAGTGGCCAATGCCTCCGGCGCGGCCTTTATTTACAATGCGATGGCGGAACAACTGATTGTCAATGCCGAGGGACGGGTGGTGGGCGTTGCCATCAATGTCAAAGGAGAGCAACAATTTATCAAGGCGCGCCGCGCCGTGGTGCTGACAACCGGCGGCTTTGGTACCAACAAGGAAATGATTGCCCAGCACTGTCCGGCCTATCTCCGTTGCGGCGTTTTTATCGGCTCTGCCGGTGACGATGGCAGCGGTATCAAGATGGGGCAGTCCGTGGGCGTCGATGTGCGGCTGATGGGGGAAAGTATTGCCTATCTGCCGGTGTATTACCCCCACGAAAGCCTTGTCAAAGGTGTGCTGGTGAATAACAAGGGGCAGCGCTACGCGGGGGAAGATCAGTACGGCGATCCTGTCGGCTGTCTGACAACCAGAAATTATCCTGATAGCTGGGTCATCGTTGACCAAGCCATCATGGATGAACTTCCCGAGGAAGCTCAGGCAAAGTTAAAAATATCCGCAAAAGCGTCATCCATAACTGAATTGGCGCAGGCAATAAAAATACCTGAAGTACTTCTCGAAAACTCCCTGGCCGAATACAACAGCATGTGTGAAAAAGGTGAGGATCTTCACTTTAAAAAGCAGAGTAAATACCTCAGCGGCATAAAAGTTGCGCCTTTTTATGCGTTAAATTACTCCGCTAATGGCATTTGGTATATACCCAAAGGTGGCTTGAAAATTAATACCAGGGCACAGGCTCTCGACCCCCTTGG
>Ga0265293_10005036_pt1 | contig 22577 bp, 24 predicted proteins | sample Munlanlewell138R_FD_192505 | JGI IMG/M metagenome (GOLD analysis project Ga0265293, IMG submission 192505) | Leachate microbial communities from a municipal landfill in Southern Ontario, Canada - Leachate well 138R | ecosystem: Engineered > Solid waste > Landfill > Unclassified | place: Canada... | reverse complement strand
TCGCGGTACATCTCGAGCCAGCGCTCCGGCGTGAGCCGCTGGTGCACGAAGAACGTCCCGTCGGGGTTCTCGATCAGCAGGTCCTTCGTCAGCAAGGCCGCCGGATTCTGCGCGATGTCGTTTACAGCGAAGGCGTGCTGCGTGTCGAAGCCCTGCTCCAGGGCTTCCTGACTGGTGATGTTCGGCCCGCGCGCCGTGAGCATCCCGATACCCTGGAGCGCGTCCTGGTCCATTGCCTTGTCGGTCGAGTGCGCGGTCGGCCCGGAGATCAGGGCGACGATCGTGTTGTGGAGGTCGGTCCCAGTGAGCGTCGGCGTGGACTCGACGACGAAAGTGAAGCGCTCCTGGACGTGCGCCACGAGCTTGTCCCAGGTGGCAGGGTCGATCGCCGCCCGGGCGAGGAAGTCGTCGTCCTGCTTATCGCGAACCGCGCGCTCCTGCGCCGCCTTCTGCAGGGCGTCAGTGCGGGTCGCGAACGCCGTGATCCGCTGACGAGTCTTCATCAGCGGGGCGTTCATTGACCAGCCGCCGTTCCAGAGCTCGGAGTCGAACTCCTTCATGTCACGGTGGAAGGCGAGGATCGGGAAGTACCCGCCGCCGGTCATGAGGTTCACCTTGGTGAGGAAGTCCTCGATCGTGCCATCCTCGATCAGGGCGGCCCACAGGGCGTTCAAGGTACCCGTGCGCTCCTGCGCCTCGAGCTCCTGCCAGAAGTTCACGAAGGAGTCCTGGCTCGAGCGAGCCGTGCGATTACTCGTGTCGAGCTCCTGGATCAGAGTCTCGCGGAGGAAGATCTTCGCCCCGTACTCCGGGTCCACGCTCAGCATTCGGATGAACCACACGGGGAGGCCCAGGTCCGAGAGCGAGCCAAACCCGTGGAGCGCGAGCTCGTGCGGGATCAGCGCCAGGATCTCTTCACCGAGGGCGCGGTTCGTCAGGAGCGCCTGGGAGAGCTCTGCCGCACTGATCTCTCCGAGCTTCTCGTTCACGACGGTGAACTCGCGCTGGTTTGCCGCGCGGAGGAGCTTGCGAGCGCGGGCGAGGGCGTCCACGAGGGCCTGGACGGTGCGGTTGTCGGCGTCCTTGTAGGTCCCCACGACCTTCCCGGTCCCCGGGTTCTGCATCGAGAGGAACGTCTGCGAGTGCTCCGCGAGTGCCTCGATGAGGATCGCATAGGGGTGCGGAACGCGCCCTGCCTGCAGGTCCTCGCGACTGAACGCGAGCGTGTGGGGCGGGGTGGACCCGTCGTAGTTCTGGTACGCGGGGTCGCTGCGGAGCTCAGAGAGGTGCACCTTCTGCGCCACCGGGCCAAGGAGGAGGTGCTGGCGCCACGACTGTGCCAGCGTCTCACCCCCGCCGAAGGAGAGCCCCGCGCTCCCAACGAGGGTCGCGTAGTTCATGGCGCCGAAGATCTCGAAGATCGCCCCGCCAGGGGTGAGCTTGCGCAGCCACTCCAGCTTGCTCCGCAGCGGGGCGTGACTCTCCTGCTCCAGGAGCCGCCCCGCGCGGTTCTCCACGATGCGGGCAGCGATCGACGTGGCGAGCTGTGCGAGCGTTACCGCGCTCTTACCCTCACCCACGGAGAGCGTCGCGAGCGCGAACTCAAGCTGGCGCTCCGAGAGCGACTGGTCCGGGTGCTGCGCGGTGAACTCGCGCACCAGGCCCTTGAGGATCGACTGCGCGACGAGCGAGGGCTCGCTCGCGCCCATCGCGTCCGCAGTGGCGCTCTGGAACACGCCGCTCGTGAGCCGCACGTACCGCTCCGAGTGCTCGCGGAACTCCGCGTCGGTGTAGGGGCTGTTGAGCTCGTTGGTGAAGTCGTCGCCCATCGCGTCGCGGCGTGAGGCGACGTAGTAGAGCCCTTGCACGATGCGGAAGAGGTCGGTGGAGCGCGCCATCTGGCGCAGAGTCTCACCCCAGGTCGCCGCCTCCCGCGCGTGGTACGTCTTCAGCTCAGCGCTCTGCTTCGCCGGGGACGCGTAGAGCTGCGTCTTCGTCGAGCTCTCGAGGCGCGTCGCGAGGGTCTGCTGTACCAGCCAGAGTACGCGGTTGACCTCGGTCTCGAACCCGTGGATAACGTTCTGCCACCCGCGGAGGCGCAGGTTCGGCGACTGCGCCAGTTCCACGAAGGCGTCGGGGTTGCTCGTCAGCGCCTCGTAGAACGCCTCCTTGCCTGCCTCGATGTCACCGCGGCTCACTGCCTCGATGAAGGCGTCCACGATCGGGCCGATACCGGGGAAGCTCGCCATCGAGTTCTTCAGGCTGTGACCGAGCCCTCGGAGCTGTCGCTGCAGGACTGGCGAGATGGCGCTCCCGTTCCAGTGCACCCGCAGGAGGCCAGAGATATTGACCTGGAACGACGGCGTCCGGACGCTCGCCCCGGGCGCGATGCCCGACAGCAGGTTCAGCCCCGCCCGCATCGCGACGTAACGGGCCGGGTCGCTCGCGTGGTCGAGCGCGAGGAGCTGCCCCTCGTCACCGTCGAAGTCAGCGCCCATCACCTGAGTAACGACCGTCTCGTCGATCATGATCGCGTTGACATCGGTGTCCGACACCTGCGGGAGCATGATCTGGTACGACCCATTGCTCGACCGCGGATTCCGCCCGAGACTCAGGGACGCCGCGATCGCCAGGAGCGTCGGGTTCCCGTTGGCGTCCATGTCGTTGAACCACGCCTCGAGCTGCGTGTTCACGCGGAGGAGCTCGGCCGAGACGAGCGTGCGGAAGTCCGCCTCGGACATTCCATCCGGGCGCTCGCGGTCGATCAGGACAGAGCTCACGCTACCGAGGTAGCGCTCGATGCGCTCCACCTCGCGGAGCAACTGCTGCTGCTCGGCGGTCAGAGTCCCCTGGCGAGACGCGATCACCGCGCGGAAGCGGCGGTAGTAGTCCAGCAGCAGGCGGGTGCTCATTACCGCGTGGTGCGTGGGGCGCGGGGACGCGTGCCCTAGCAGGCGGGTGCTCGCTTCGGCGTAGGGATTGGCGTCGTTCAGCTCCTTCGCGAGCTCCTCGATGTTCGCGTTGTAGACGCGCTGAGCCAGGACATCGTTCTCGAGTCGTTCGCGCTGCCCCTGGCGCTCGATCTCCTGCCTCACGGCCTCGTGGCCCCGGAGGAACTGCGAGTCCGCCTGCAACTGTCCCTCGAGCTCCGCGCGCACCTGCGCGTTCAGCCCGCCGACGGTTACCGGCTCGTACTCGCGCGCCACGCGGCGCGTCGCGTCTTGCAGCTCCTGGTCAGTCGCTCCACGGGCGATCAGCGGCTCGTGCGCCTCTTTCACTCGCCGTGCCAGGCGCGTCGCGTTCACCCGCTCCACGAACTGCCGGTCGTAGATCCGCTGCTGCAGGCGCATACCCGCGCCCATACCAGCACCCATCGCGGCACCGCGGGCGGCGCTCTCGAGCACCTCCCCCACCGAGGCCGTGTAGCCGAACCCGACCGGCTCGAGCACCGCCTGCACGGCCTCCTCCGCGCCCTCGCCGAGGGCGTTCGTGAACATCTGCTCCCAGAGGCGGCGGTCCGCACCCATCGAGGTGCGGTACAGCGCCTCCGCGAACTCGCGAGTCCCGAAGATCGCCCCCGTGGAGCGAGCGCGAGCGATCGCGCTGACTGCGCCGATCGCCTCGCTCGGGATGATCAGCGTCGTCGGCAGGAACCGCGCCCGCACCGGCCCGTCCGGCCCGTCAGGGCGCGTGAACCGGAAGCCCTCGCCCCGCTCGCCAGCCCGCTCCGCGCGGCGCTCCTGCCACGCTCGCAGCCGGTTCCCGAGGCGCCCGGCCTCGCGAGTACTCCCAGCCGCCTCGCCCACGAGCTCGGCGCTCGCGCGGCCCCGGAGGCTCGCAGCACGGGCCACGCCGCCCGCCACCGAGCCCATCCCGAGCTGCAGGTAGTCGATCCCCACCACGATGGAGCGGGCGAGCCACTGCTCCGCCGTGTCGACCGCGTCGTAGCGCGCCTCGTACTGGTTCCACATCCCGACGCGGTCGTCCCCCGTGACGACGTCGCTCAGGAGGAACACCGTGGACGAGCCCGCCTGCCCAGCCATCCCGGCCATGTACAGCTTGCGCCCAACGGGACTCGCGAACTGCAGCACGCCGTCGCCGAACCCGGCGATCAGGTCGCCGACCAGCAACGCCCGGTTGGCCTCCAGGTGGTCGTGGTAGGACTTCTCGTCCCACCCACCCTGCCCGAGGTCCACCGCGCCTTGATAGACGTTCGAGAGCGGGCTGATCGAGCGGTTCACCCAGGTCCCGGCAACGTCCAGCGCGGCGCCCGCCGTCATCCCGAAGTGGCCGATCTCGGCGGCTCGCTCGAACCGCACCGCCGCCTGCGCGTACTCCTCGGTCAGCGTGTCCTTGTTCAGCAGCGCCCCGATACCGCCGAGGACGCCACCACCGATCGTGGTCACTGCACCAACGATCGGTGTCGCCGCAAACCCAACCAGGCCCAGCCCCGCGCCACCCGCAATCCCCGCGCCGACCGCGCCCAGGCCGATCCCGACCCCGTCGCGGTCCTTCACGGCCTGCACGTCACCGCGGAACTCGTCCTGCGCGAACTTGTTCGCCTCGAAGCGGGCCTGCTCGCCCGCCACCTCCCGCAGCCGTGCCTGGAGCCCTTGGTAGTCATTGATCCCGAAGGTCCGCCCGTACTCCTGCGTGACGCCCATGACCTCCGCGAGGAGCTGCGCACCCTCTCCCTCCGCGTAGTCCGAGCTCGACAACACGTTCCCCTGGAACTCGCCGTCCTCGTACACGTCACCGAACTGCGGCAGCACCCCGGCACCGAACGGGTTCGCACGGCCCGCGACCGGCGAGCCGTCGGCGCTCGCGACCTGTGAGTAGTCGCTCAGGATCACGCCCGTGAAGTCACCGCGCCGGTACGACTCGAGCTGCGTCAGGCCCGCCTCGCGGTCTCGGCGGTCCTGCTCGGTCCACTTGTCGTAGAAGTCCGTGGACCAGCCGCTCTGCGTCGAGCCGAGCTGACCACCGCTCTGCCAGTAGGGGTCACGGCGCGACTGGTCGGTCGGGGACGCGAAGGACTGCGAGCCAATCTGAAACTGAGGTCCACTCGCAGCACGGGCGGCCTGCTGCTGCTGCAGCCCACCCGGCGCGGCAGCGTGGGACTGATCGCCAACCTGGAACCGAGGACCCTGCTGGTCCTGTTCGTCAACCACGCGCACTCCCTCGGCAGTCGGACTCTCCGGTCTCATTATGCCCTGTTCCGCGCCCCCGCGCACCCCGCGCGGCCCTTTCACACCCCTCACCACCCCACCCCTGCCCGTACTCCGGCCCCGGGTCACAGACTGGGGCGAGCGCAGCGGGCGGAGCCGGTCCCGAGGCTCTCCGAGGCGGTAGCACGCCCGGTCACTCCGGAGCAAGCGTAACGGGGTGGGACCCTCATTTCACAGTTACCGGAAAGTTTTCTGAGCAGATCCAGTGAAACAAGATAAACCAATAACACAATGAATACCCCCCTATACATATACTGATATAGAGCTGGATCATGATGAATTGTGTGGGACAATTGTTGCAAGTGTTTCGATTGTTTCTGATTTTTGGTAATGTCAACTAGTGAAAGGACTGTTACCATGCTTACGGCCCAGTCAAACGACGAAGCGCTCGACGCTGCGTGGACCGGTGTTGCTCTCGGAATTCTCCAGGACGCCCTCAAGGCTCGTGCCGGTGATGACCCTGTCGTGGCCTCCACCAAGGCGTCCCTGCTCGCTACCTACATGCGAGTGTACGAGGCCCGTGCCGCGCTGGTCGAAGAGCAGACTGTCTGGCTCCGGGAATCCGGTTTCCACAAGATGGCCCTGCTCAGCGAACTCCGTTCCAAGGAGCTCAAGGACCGTGCCATGCAGCTCAACGCAGGCGTCCGCCAGCTCGCTGGTATCTGAGGAAGAAGAAAGGTCACTTCGGTGGCCTTTCTTTTTTCATTTTCTATTGTATTAAATACACTTGAAATACGAGAAATAGCACCGTCACCGACCCTTCTTCACCTAGTCTTGTGACGCTTGCGCTCGGGGCACCGAGCGACCAACTGTTCTCAGACGATAATCAGTTTCATTTCTATTTCATTTCTCCCCTGTGTTTCGCACAGTCCTGTAAGGTCTGCGGGTTAGCGGGGTCCAGTTTGGTGTCCCACCGGGACACGGTTACAAGGTTTCACTCTCGTAACCGCCTAAACTTTTTGAACCCCCTTTTTCTTACCTCGCAGTACAAATTTACAGGGTTACGAGGGTGAAACCTTGTTCCCGTTTCCAGTCGGCCTTGTGCTATATGGGCAAACTCCAACTCGTAACCGCTAGGGTTATCAAGGTTACGATCGATAACCCGTGCCGGGTTACAAGGTTCCCCTCTCGTAACCGTCGCGGAGCGGCCCGCAAAAAGCGGTTACACGTTCCCCGTAACCGCCTTCCGCGCCCGGTTACGAGAGGGTAACCTTGTTCCCGAGGCCCGGTTACTAGTCGGTTACCACGTAACCCGAGCGGGAACGTTTTCCGCTTCAGCTCGCTGCTGCGAGCCCTGACAGGCCTGTCACCTCGTACCGGCCGGTACCACTGAGAGGCCTCTCGTGTGAGAGAAATAAGCTTATTTCAGGGAAAGGAAAAGAGAAAGGAATTTGTTAAGAAATTAGCAAATAGAGAGAAAGGAAAAGGCATTTCCATGACCATCTCTTTCACTTCATTTACGGTTAGCTATGAAGCCAGCCGTTCGAAGTGGCGCGCTCAGTTCCGTGCGAACTCCCGCGTCATCTTCGTGGGCCGCTTCGACACCGAGGCAGAGGCCCTCCAGGCCCTCGCCTTCGCGAAGGTCGAGACCGGGGTCGAGACCGACCCTGATCCTGCGTGGCCCGAGTCGATCTACACCGACCTCGCCGCCGTGACCGAGAAGGTCAACGCCCTCTACGAGGGTGACCCGCCTCCGAAGTACGCCTCGGAGCGCAAGGCAGTGACCGTGCGAACGGTCAACCGCCTGGAGCGCGAGATCGCTGATCTCCGCTCGGAGCTCCACGACCTCCGCGTGCTCCTCTACAGCCACCTCAACGATCACTGAAAGGATCTCTCATGGCTACCAGCATCACCGCGCCCACGGGCAGCTTTACCTCGATGGGCCAGTTCTGCCACCAGGTCAGCACGGTCTTCCAGCAGCTCGCCGCGCTCCGCGAGTTCGCCGCCGCCGCGGAACTGTACACGCTGAAGTCCCGGCTGTACGACCTCCTCGGATTGGACCTTGTTCTCATCCCGCAGCTCGACGCCGCCGCCGTGGACCTGGAGCGCCTGCTGGAGGAGCACGGGGTGACCCGCGTCGCCGAGCAGTTCGGGCTGACCGACGAGGACGTCTCCGCAGACCCCGGGAGCTACGAGGCTGCCCTCGCTGTGAGCTTCGCGCGGTACTCCGCTGAGTACTACCAGCTCGAGCGCCTGGCGGAGGCGCAGCAGAACCTCGCTGCCGTCAGCGACATGGAGGAGCTGTACTACCACCTCAACGAGGCCATCCAGCAGCGCTATGAGGCTCTGCCGAGCGGTCTCGAGGACATCCGCGTCAAGGCCCTTCAGGACCACTACGAGGCAGCGGTTGACCTCGACTGACCACCCCTCGCCCTGAGTACGGCGCTAAACTGCTCTCCACCCTGTCACTGAAAGGACACCCGCTATGCCTGCTACTACCCTCGATGCAGAGCTTCAGGACCTCACGCTCCGACGTGAGATCGCTCTGCAGCACCTGGCCTTCCTCGAAGTCCAGCTCCCTGTCGTGGACGCCCTGCGTTCCCGCGCCTGGACCTACGCCGCCGAGCTCCGCTTGGAGCGGCAGATCGGCCGCCTGCGAGAGAACCTCGAGGTCTGGTCTACCAACCTCCGCCGTATCGAAGCGGAGCTGGAGGACCTCGGGATCGACCGGGAGCTGCTCGATGCCTAGCCCGCGCCGCCCCTGGACCGAGGCGGAACTCCGTGTAGCGCTCGATCCCGAGCCTCGCACGGCAGTCGTCGCCGCTCAACTCGGTCGCACCGTGCAGGCGGTGTGGCACGCGCGCGAGCGCTACGCCCTCACCGACGACGGAGAGGTGGTTCGCCGCCGCTCCACGGACCCTCGCTTCGGAGCCTATGTCGGGCCCTCCGAGGCCCACCGCTCTGCGTGGAGCGAGGACGAGCTGTTCGAAGTGCTGACCGATCCGGACCCGCTACCCCTCGTGGCTGAGCGAGTGGGTCGCACGGTCCTCGCCGTCCGAGCGGTTCGCCGCAAGTACGAGATCCGGGGTGACGTGCTCTACAACACTCGCACCGGCCTCCCGGTGACCTTCAAGAGCGAGGCCGATACTCGGGATCGCCCTGTCCCAGCCGCTAACGGCGACTGGCACCGGGGTCCCACGGTAACCGAGCTCGACCAGTACATCTTCAACTGATTCGATCGAAAGGAATCAACCATGCAAGAACAAACACCTCGCAAGCGAGGTTTCAGTGCCAAGGACCGTGTCGAGAACTTCGCCCAGCGCTGGACGGAAGACGAGCTCCGCATCGCCCTGGCTGCTAGTCAGTACAGCCTGCGGGAGGCCGCTGACCTCCTCGGCCGTACCCGGAGTGCCATCATGAACGCTCGCCAGTTCTACTACCTAAAGAACGGAGAAATCTTCGAGCACGTCGATCCCGAGACGGGGATCAGCGCTCAAGACAAGGTTCGCGCCAGTGCTCGGACTCTGCAAGCAAAGACCCAGGCGGAGACTCTCGCTACTGCCCGGAACAAGGGTAAGCGCTGGACTGAGGCGGACATCCGCATCGCCGTGGACATCGCCCGGTACACCGCCGCCGAGGCAGCGACTCACCTGCAGCGCACGGTCTACGCCGTGAACGGCGCCCGAGTGCGTTGGCGACTGGAGCCGGACGGGACCCTCACTCCGAGGTCTGGAGCCTGGAGCTTGCCGGGGAAGCGCGTACCGCGCCGACCCTCGCGACCCCGTCACCACTCTGCCACCGAGACCGGTGCCGCCGATGTCGTGGCCGGGTGTTCCAACTGCAACAGTTGGTTCAACGAGTTCCGAGCTCGCTGTCCGCACTGCGGGCAGGGCACCATGTTCCGACTGCTGGAGGACTGACCCGTGTTGTTCGAAGGGTTCCTCATCGGCGTGCTCACCGGAGCGATCATCGCTATCGGTGGCGTCACCGCCGGGTACGCCCTGCGAGAGCTGTTCCGCCAATGATCGGCATCATGCTCCTCGTCTGTCTCGCCGTGACCGGGGTCCTCATTGCGGCCCTGGTCCAGCTCTACCGGCAGCGTCGCCTGGCGGCGTTCGTCGAGGTCTCTGTGGGGCTCGCGCTCTGTAGCTACCTCACAGTGCACGTCTTCGTGCTGTACCTGAGGGTACTCCTCGCATGACCTCGCTCACTCCCGGAGTTCGGCGGTCTATCCAGGCCGCGTACCACGACCCAGGGAGGTGGGTTCCGCTCGCAGCGCCGGGGGACTCGAGGCTGATTGATCAGCTCCGAGCCCTCGGCCTGCGAGTCTTGCGGGACCCGCTGACCTACATCCCCGAGATCCCGCTGCTTGAGTTCAAGCTGTGGGTCTCACTCCCACCTCGAAAGGAAGTATCATCATGACCGCTCCCAAGCTCACCCGTACCGAGAGCAAGGTCGAGCGCCTGCGCCGAGAGCTCGCTGAGGCCGAGGAGCAGGCGTTCGAAGAGCGTCGCTACAAGGCCTCCGAGCAGGCCGCCAAGCGCGACCGGCTCAAGGCCCGTCTCGAGAAGCTCGCGGAGAGCAAGCAGGACCTCTACCGTCGCGAGGACGACCTGCTCGACCAGATCAACGCGCTCGACGAGGCGCTCGCGGAGTTCGAGGACAACCCGAACGACGACGAGACCAGCGTGCCGCTGTTCGACCTCGACGAGGATGACCAGTGACCGCGCTGATCAGCGCCTCCACCGCGATCCCTGCAGTCCTGCGGGTGATCGAGGGGCTCCCGGCCTGTATTGCCGGGAGCTCCGTGGTGGCCGCGCTCGACCCGGCGACCGACCTCAACTACGATGACGTGGACGTCTTCTGTCACACCCCCCACGCGCTCATCGCAGCCGTGGAACGGTTCCTGCACAAGGGCTTCCACCTCGCCGACCGCTCTCAGAGGGTCTGGGCTCGCTGGCTGAAGTACGGCTTCAAGGGCTGGCACACCAACAGCATCAAGCTGCAACAGTCCGCGGGGATCGAGGTGAACCTCGTCTACAAGATGACCGAGGGACACCCGGCCACGAGCCTGGCGCAGGTCATCGAGTCGTTCGACTTCGGTCTGCTCGCTGTCGGCTACGAGGGTGAGACCGGACAGTTCCGGGATGCCCGGAGCTACCTGTTCCCTGGCCTCGATCCCGCCGGACCGCTGCCGATGATGCCGAACAAGCGCGACAACTGGCGCAACGGCTTCATCAGTCAGTACAACGGCCTGCGGGAAGTGGGGCGGCTCGTCAAGTACCACGACTACGGGTACGACATGAGCCTCGTGATCGACGACCTGCAGCACGGGTACTTCGCCGCGGCGGACTACTTCCTGCAGCGAGACGACGACGAGTCGAAGATGCTCCTCGGTCGAATCTACGAGTCGATCGGGCAGCACATCGACAGCCGTGACTGGGATCGCCTCCGTGAAGCGGGGAGAGAGATCCTGTTCCTCGACGACCTCGATCAGATCATGGAGCACCTCGAATGACGCACAGCTCTGCCTGCCCGGTCTACACCGGTGCCTCAGGTCCCTGTACCTGCGACCACCTCACCGAGCAGCTCATCTCGACGCCCGCACCGCTGCCGGAGTACGGCGCCAACACGCCCGCCGGGCTGTTGCGCCTGGCTCGACAGCGAGGCTTTGTCAAGGCCAAGGCACCGTATCCCTCCTCCTAGGCGGGCGCGGTATAATGGTCAAGATCCTCTGAATACCTTCCACCTCACCATACAACATAAGGAGAACATCGAATGTTCGAAGTCATCGCCCTCGCCGACGACCGCTTCCTCGTGAGCGGCACTGACACCCTGGGTAGCCAGGGTTCCATCGTCCTCGACGGCTCGCAGTGGGTCGAGATCCTCGACCACCAGCGCCTGCACGCCGCCGAGGCGGAGTTCGACACCGCCGTGTCGGACTTCTACGCCCCGATCCTCGAGGCCACCGAGGGACTCCTCACCGCGACCGCGCCGGTCGTGGACGAGCTGTTCCACGTCGTGCTCCACGAGGAGCAGCCCGCCGCCGAGGGTAACGCGGGGGTCGCGATCAAGCTGACCCGGGACAGCGCGATCCTCCGCCACCTCGCGGACGACCCGTACGGCCCGCGCCTCATCTGGGTCACGCCGGAGCTCCTCGAGATCCGGGCGGCCTAGGCTCGGTTGGTGGGGGAGCTCATCCCTCCCCCACCATCACTCGAGCGGCCAGCTATGGTTACTAACCTCGAAGCCCCCCTATCCTGGAACGAGTTTGCTGACTACCTGAACGGCAATCTACCGCGGTCCTTTGATCTGTACTCTACTACCGAGACTAGCGGAGTTATACTCGAGCTCCTCCGAAACGGATTTGGATTTGGTGCTCAGTCCTATTACCACGAACATGGGAGCGACCGTCTCGAGATCGTGCGGTGGCTATACGACTTGCTCCGCAACAACTACGATATCGAGATACGCGCCTTCCAGATTGCTCTCGAGAACCACTTACCACTACAGAAAGAGCCCACTATGCTTGAGACTCTCATCAAGCTCTACCACTCCTACATGTTGCAGGACGTGCGGAGCCCGATCCCTCACCTGGCGGGTCCGCCGGGAGTAGGGAAGAGCGAGGGCGTTCAGCGCCTCGCAGACCTGCTCGGAGTTCAGCTCCACACGGTCAACGTCAGTCGCATCTCGCCCCTCGAGTTGGAGGGTGTTCAGATGCCCACCACCGAGGATGGCAAGCTGCGCCTCGACCTGCTGCACAGCACCCTCTGGACTCAGCTCCAGGAGGGGGACATCGTGCTGCTCGACGAGTTCCTCCGGGGCTTCCCCGAAGTGTACAACGGTCTGCTCGACATCATGACGAGTCGAGAGGTGGCAGGTTACGCGCTCCCGAAGGTGTTCTTCGTGGCCGCGAGTAACTCGATCACCACCTACGACTCCGCCCTGGAGGATCGCCTGCTGCACCTGTTCGTTCGGGACGCTCGCTCCAGTAAGAGCGAGCGAGAGCACATCTCGAACCTGCTGTTGCAGGAGCTCGGCCTCAACCCGGCTCTCCTGGACAGCCAGGAGATGGAGACCTTGCTGACCAGGGAGGTCCTCCCGACCTACGAGATCCTGGACCAGTTCAAGGGGCGTAGCTCTGGGAACGCCGTGATGGAGGGCTCCTCCCTCCGTAAACTCATCGGCCAGGCGCGGTTGCGCGAGGTGCAGAGCATCTGGCTTCGCGAGCTCCTGGCTCTCAACAACGGGATCTCCGCGAGTTCCGGGCACTGGCAGTACTACTTCGTCACCGTTCCCCCGGCACCGGAGCACGTTACCTCGTACCGCCGGTGGGCGGCACGAGTCCTCGAGACGACTGAGTCCTTGACCAGGCTGTCCGAGGTCCAACAGGTCAACATCCGCCTCAACCTCGCCCTGCTCGACATGCAGGAAGAGTCCACCCGAAAGGAGTCCTCGTGACCCTTCAGCTATCCGAGGTGCGCGAGTCCCTGGAACTCTTCGAGTTCGCCGGGGGCCGTCGCATCACCATCGACGCTCTCCGGGACATCCTCCCGGACATTCCCTCGCTCCTGTTCTTCGCCAAGAGCACGGGGCTCGACTACCGGGAGCTCTCCGAGCTCCTGTCCAAGCTGTTCAATAGCACCGTGGTGCGGGCGCTCTCTAACGGGGGGCACAGCACCGAGTTGCAGGACTACATCGTGGACACCGTCCCCGACGCTGTCCTGCAGCAGGCGAACCCGGTGTTCGAACCGATCCCGGCGGGCGAGCTGTTGCCCGAGCTCTGGGAGGCCGCCGAGTTGGAGGTCGCCAAGAGCATTGCCGAGGTCGCCACCAAGCTGGCGAGCGTCATCGACTCGCTCCCCTCGAAGGAGGGGCGCATGGCGTTCCAGCACCTCGCAGTGCTCAACCGGCAGCGCCCGACCATCGGGGACTACCGCGCCGTCATCCAGCACGAGCGGGTGCAGCGCAACCTGGTGATCCTCGATGTCAGCGGGTCGATGTCGTCCGAGACCGTCGAGGCGATCATCAACGACGTGGTGGCGCTGTCGTGGAAGGCGAACGCCTATCTCGCCATCGTCAGCAACAACACGTTCGTCTGGCAGCCGGGTACCTACACCTCCGAGCGCGTGCTCGCGGAGGCGCAGTACTCGGGGACGCACTACGAGTCGCTCTTCACCCTCCTGGACCAGGGGGACTGGGGTACCGTAGTGACGATCGCCGACTACGACAGCTCGCTGTCGGCCGCCGATGTCATCCGTGACGCCCGTGGGCGGATCGGTCAGGTGCTCGACATCAGCCTGGTGAACCGACCCACGTTCCTCGCCGAGGTCGTGGGGCAGCTCGCACAGAAAGTCAAGCCCCTGATGATCTCTGCCACGACCTGGCCCGGGGAATTCTGAGTTCACCGGAAAAATTTTTCGCAAGCCCACTCTGAAAGGTAAAAGCATGACCACTCTCAACAACCCGAAGACGATCACGATCCGCGGTCGCCTGTCGTTCCCGCGCTTCAGTCACAAGGAAGCGGTGGCCGGAGCTCTGCGCAGCAAGATCGCGCAGGTCCAGAAGACCGCTCAGACCGAGCCCAACGAGATCGCGCCGGAGTTCAACCTGCTCCTGGAGCCGGACCAGCTCGACAAGCTGGTGCAGCACGTCCGGACGGAGTTCCTCCCGTTCGCGCTCGACCGCAGCAAGAAGGGTGAGAAGACCGACGCGCTCGACGCCAAGCAGGTCGCGCGGATCGAGTCCCTGCTCGACGCCGACGACTGGGCTGACCAGCCGCCGTACCTGATGATCAAGGACCTGTCGCCGCAGAACAAGGAGGTCGCCCCGGAGACGGTGGCGAGCCTCAAGGTCGTCGGCAGCAAGGGTCGCGACATCAAGGTCGAGGCCACGGTGTTCAGCGAGGACCAGCTCCTTGTGCCGGACGCGAACATCCTGACCTTCCCGGTCCGCAAGCCGATCGGGGAGACGGTGTTCCAGCCCTACGCGGGCGCGTACTTCATCGCGACGCTGAACCTGTACGCCTACGCCCCGAACCCGGGGCTGTTCGGCATCAGCGCGTCGGCGAGCACCGCGTTCTACATGGGCAACCTGGAGGGCGAGGCGTTCGGCGCGGGTAACACCGTGGACGAGGACTCCATCTTCATGGACTAGTCCCTACGGAGGGGGTCGGGCTACGCGCCCGGCCCTCTCCCTCAGTAGAAAGAGGTAACAAGTGACACGCCGCTTCAGCGCTAGCAGCGCAGCACAGCTCATTGCCTGTCCCGGGTCCGCGAACTTAGAGCTCGCGATCCCCGGTTGGCAGGAGCCCATTCGAGACGACGCCGCCGGGGCAAAGGGGGTAGGCACCCGCCTCCACCAGGCCCTCGAGTTTATTACGAGCACCGACACCTGGGAGATCGTTCACATCGCAGCGTTCGTGGACGAGCTCGCAGAGCTCCACTACCGCAAGCGGTACGAGCTCCTGGACGATCCCGTCAAGCTCGAGGACTGGCTGTACACGGGGGGCGTGGTCCCGGAGACCTACGTCAACTGGTTCCAGGCCCTTCGAGAGTTTGCCCCTCGCTACCTGCGGTACCTCGCCGAGGCGTGTCGTTACATGGCACGCAGCATCGAGGACCTCGACCCCAACAAGGTGGAAGTCCTCGGGGAGGAGAGCGTTCGAGCAACCTGGTTGAGCGAGTCACCGTGGACCACGGTGGACGTGGTGATTGTCGGGCCTAATCACCTGGAGGTCTTTGACTACAAGACCGGGAGCATCCCCGTGGATCCCTGGGGTAACGATCAGCTCTTGTTCTACGCAGCGTCCTTCCTGGACCGAGCACCTGGCGTGGAGGAGATTCACCTCCATGTCCTGCAGCCGAAGAACTTCACGGTAGCCACTGTCACTCGGGCGCAACTGCTTGAGTGGATGGAGACCGCCCGCGAGGCCGAGGCCGCCATTCTTCGGAAGGACCTCGACCTTCGTCCGAGCGGGCACTGCACGTTCTGCCCTGCGAACCCGCACTCACGGGGAGATCGGGGCACGCCCCTCTGCCCAGCCATGCTGGACAAGCTATACCCGGAGGTCGTGGACACGGCCTCTATCTTCGAGAGCCCCTGAACCAGGGGTTCGGGTGAGACGAGCGCACCCGCCTACTACCCTGGAACGCCGTCACAGAGAAAGAGAGAACACTACGATGGTTAGGACACTGTCACTATCCCGGTGCGTGGGCCTCGACTTCGAGACCTTCAGCCCTGTGGACCTGCGGACTCGAGGTCTCGACAACTACGCCCGGGCTGCAACAGTACTCATGGCCGCAACTCCAACCCACTCCTCAGCCCTGCCGAGTCTTCCGGGGGATGTCTACGACTTCGTCACCAACCCGGATGCAATGGAAGAGTTCCGGGACTTCGTTCTTCGACATGTGTTTGACGAGGGTGGGCGATTCATCGCACACAACGCGGGGTTCGAGAGAGCTATCCTCGTGCAGCTCAAGATCTTCACTCCTGCTGAGGCACGTCGGTTCGTGATAGACTCTGCGGTCCTCTCGCGGGCGCTCGGTGCAGCCTCCTCTCTGGAGGGGGCTGCGGCGCAGCTCCACGATAGTCCCAAGATGACCGAAGGGCTGGCGCTCATCAAGCGCTTCTCGATTCCGAACTCGGAGTTCGGTCACGAGGCTCCTACTGCGGCAGCCATCCACAACGGTTCCAGCGAGTTGCAGAGTGCCTGGGCGCTCTTCAAGGAGTATTGTTGGCGAGACGCTCACGCTTCGGCTGAGATCCTTCGTACCGCTGAAGAGTATCTCCGGCACGAGACTATCTCGGACGAGCTGGACTACGAGCGACTCACCGCCGAGATGAACGAGATCGGCTGGCCCGTGGACATGCTAGCGGTGGAGCGAATGCAGAACACCTACACGGCCAACAGCCACGCAGAGTACGAGGACTTCAAGAGGGTGTACGGGGGCGACACCCCCAACTTCTCCTCCACGCCGCAGCTCAAGGCCTGGACCGCTAAGCGAGGGATCCGTGCGACGAGCTTCGACGAGGATAGCGTCAAGAAGCTGCGAGAGAAGCTCAACGCAGTGATCCCTACCCTCGCTGAGGATGACCCGAAGCTCGATGAGTACATCGAGGTGGAGCACCTGCTGGAGACGAAGCAACAGCTCGGAGGTTCTAGCCTGCGGAAACTCGCGACCATCAAGAACCTCGTAGGGCCTGATGATCGCCTGCGCCACCAGTACGTACACGTCGGTGCAGGGCAGTCGTTCCGCACCTCCGGGCGCGGGGTACAGATGCAGAACCTCAAGCGCCTCCCTGCCACTCCGATGGACATGGACATCCTCGACAGGTCAGGCCGCTATCTCGCGGGCAACGAGGAACTGGGGCAGAACATCCGCCAGGTGTTCAAGGCCAGTGACCTTGACGGGGTACTGATCGTCGGCGACTTCTCCAGCGTGGAGAGTCGTGGCCTGGCCTACCTGGCCGGGGCAGAGTGGAAGCTCGACGCCTTCCGCAACGGTCAGGACATCTACAAGGTGCTGGCCAAGGAGTTCTACGGAGCAGAGAGCCTCGAGGCCGTCACGAAGGAGCAGCGAAACTGGGGGAAGTACAGTGAGCTGGGGTGCGGCTATCAGGCCGGACCTGGTGCCTTGAAGGACCTCATCTACAAGTGGGGGAGCGAGCTCTCCGACGCGCAGGCACTCGAGTTGCTCACGATGTGGCGTGACACCAACCCCGAGGCCGTTGCCCTCTGGGCGAGCATCGATGACCTGCTCCAGGAGGCTATGGAGATTCAGATCGACGCCGAGGTACGCCGCAACCTCGCAAACGGACTGACCCTCGGGTTCGAGGTCTGCGCCGCACCGGACTCTCTGGCCCTTCAGCACCCTGGTGTGCGGACCCTGGTGATGACCCTCTACGAACCTGCGAAGTCCGGTAGGCCAATCCTGCAACGAGTGTTCCAGGGGGTCTACCGGCGGGGTCGAGAGATCTGCTACTACAAGCCGAGCGAGCGCGTCGGTGGGCCGCTGTGGCTCAGTCACTACACGCACCCGAAGACCAAGCGCCCGAAGTTCTACTCGATCTACGGCGGGAAGCTCACGGGCATCCTGACGCAGTCGTTCTGTCGGGAGCTGTTCTTCTACTCGCTGCAGCAGCTCGATCAGGTCATCACCACGCCGCACGCAGGGACCCTGCAGATCATCGGACAGTTCCACGATGAGATCGTCGTGGAGTGGACGCCGACCAGCGAAGCACAGCCGCAGGGCGGGGAACTCGCTCGGGCCCTGGATATTGTGCGGGGGGCGATGACTCGACCCCCGGCGTGGGCAGAGGACTTCCCCCTCGCCGCGGAACTGGCGTACGCACCGCGCTACCTGAAGTAAGATTGTCTCGGCGGGACGGGCCATCAATCCGCCCCGCCGAGACACACCACAGAAAGGAGTTACCCTCGTGACCATTATACACCTTCTCGGGATCGACCCGGGACTCGTGGACACGGGTGCCGTCCTGTTTCAGTTCGAGACGTCTCGCCACTCCCTCCAGACTAGCGCCCGTCGCTTCGATGGGGGCGACGCGACTGAGATTGCCGAGTGGGTGGCGTCGCTCTCACCTCAACCCATTACGTTTATCGAGCGCTACCGAGACCGAGGGACCGTCTTCACGACGCACAACGCGATGCGTAACCTGGAGATGCAACTCCGAGAAGCCATCCCGGGTGCAACTCTCCTCGACAACTCTGGGGTGAAGCGCATCGTCACCAAGGACCTCATGGTAGCCCTTGGAGTGTGGAAGTTCGATATCCTCACCAACCACCAGGACCTTCGGTCCGCCGCGCGCATCGCGCTCCTCGGGGCTCTTCGAGTCCCCGAGCTCAACCAGGTGATCACGGAACATCTGATCGCCCTTCTTGACCAGGAGGTCACCAAATGAACAACAACGAGACTGAGGCAACGAAGACCACGGAGGCCCTGCTCGCACAGCGCCAGTCCACCTACGGAGACCGCGTGGAAAACATGGTCCGCGTGGCACAGATCTGGTCGGGGATCCTCGGCACCGAGGTTCAGCCGGTCCAGGTCCCGCTCATGATGGCGGGGTACAAGATGTACCGGGCGTCGATCACGCCTGACTACAGCGACAACATGGACGACATCGACGGCTACATCGCGATCGCTCGCGAGGTCGTCGGGCCTGCGATGGTGGACGCGCGCAGCGTGCAGGAGTACCTCATCAAGAAGCAGGCCGTTCGGGACGTCTACACGGGGCGCGAGTTCTACGACGGGCCGCACCCTTGATCACCGTCGAGCAGGCGCGGGAGGCCTTGGGTCTCTCGCGCTGGACCGACTATCAGCTCGAGGCGTTCCAAGTCTGGGAGAGCCCTGACTCGACAGGCGCGCAGCGACAGCGGTTCTGCGTGTACTACCCGACGGGCAAGGGGAAGACGATGACCATGATGACTCTGCTAGCCCTGCGGGGTTACGCGGAGGCACTGATCATCACCCCGCCAACAGTCGCCGGGGACTGGCACGAGGCCGGGCGGCGTCTTGGTATCGAGACGACGACCATGAGCCACGCGAAGTTCCGCATGAAGGACACGCGGGTCTCTCGACAGGTCCCGGTCATCGTGGACGAGTTCCACCTGCTCGGCGGGCACACTGCTGACGGGTGGACGAAGTTCGACAAGCTCGCAGAGGTCCTCAAGGCCCCGGTTATCATCGGCTCGGCGACCCCGAGCTACAACGATGCCGAGCGAGTCTACTGTATCGCGCACGTCCTCGATCCGTGGGGCAACCGTGGGGGCTTCCTCTCGTGGCTCTACACGCACTGCACCATCGCGCACAACCCGCACTCGGCGACTCCGTTCGTGACGGGGTTCCACAAGTACGACGGAGCCCCAGAGTTCCTCAGCGCGATGGAAAACGTTGTGTACCTCCCGGACGAGGCCCCGGACATCCTCCAGGACCTCCACATGGGAATGGACCTGCCCGACGAGTTCGAACGGTTCAACCTCGACCGGAGTCGCGGGCGGATCATGGCCAGCAGCATGGAGATTCGCCAGCGCACGCGCTACCTCCAGATCGTGAACACGGCTACAAACCGTCCCCACGATCACGTCTACGACATGCTGGGGCAGATCGCGGGCGAGGCTACCAAGCCGATCCTCGTGTTTACCGCTCGTGCAACGGTCGGTAAGGCCCTTGCCAGCTCGCTCGCCGACAACAAGGTTGCCTACGGGTACGTGGACGGGAGCACGAGCCCCAAGCGGAAGGAGCAGACCATCTCTGCTTTCCGCGACGGCGATCTCGACATCCTTGTCGGGACTGCCTCTATCGCCACTGGGACGGACGGCCTCGACAAGGTGGCCGACGTTCTCGTGATCCTCGACGACACTGACGACGCGTCCCTGCGGCGGCAACTCGTTGGCCGGGTCCTCCCACGAGGAACGGACCCTGACTACACGGGGAAAGTGGCGTACCGGTTCATGTACAACCCCTAACCTGGGACCGGGGAGGGGTCGGGCACACCCGCCTGACACACCCAGGAATAGGAGTACAGTACATGATGACCAAGGAAGAACTGGAGAGCAATATCCTAGAGTTCCTTTCGCAACTCATCTCGGAGGAGATGAGCGCAGAAGAGCTCTCAGCTATTCAGCAGCGAATCCGGCTCATCCGCACTCTCGCGGAATGATAGGTGGGGTGGGGGGTCGTAAGTCAGGCCCCTCACTCCTCCTCCCCCACACCACACAGAAAGGAGGGAGAGTGGCTCCCGAACTGAGAACCAAGCAACAGCTCGCAGACGCCGCGAGAGTCCTCGCGACGAGCTACGAGCTGGTGCAGCGGGAGGCCGTTACCTTCATCCCTGTAGACTGGCAGTCGTACTCACCAGACCCGCCACCAGGTCCTGGGCAGCGTGTCTGGATCCCGTTCCGAGCGGAGCAGAAGCGCCGCCTCGCGAACGTGAAGGCGAAGATCCTCTTCGCCTCAGACGCAGAGTTCCGTAGCTTCGACTTCATGCTGCGACAGCTTGCGCTCCACAACGTTCGCACGGCACCGGGTATCCTGATCCGCACGGAAGCGGGTATCGTCCTGCTCGACGAGACTGGCCAGCTCGTCGAACACGACGGGACCTTCACTCCCAACTTCGTTCGGCCCCTGCTGAACGAAGACCCGACTGACAAGGAGACCCTTCGAGCACTGATCGCGGAGTGGGTCGGCGGGGACGAGAACGCTCGGTCCCTCCTTCACCACCTCGCTACGAGCCTGGCACCGAGCTACAGCGCGGTCAAGTACGTTATCCTCCTGGGTGAGGGACGGAACGGGAAGAGTACCCTGCTCACCATGCTCGCCATGCTCTTCGGGCAGGACAACGTGAGCAACGTCACTCGCCAGATGATGGCGGAGCGCAGCCCCACCGTTGCAGAGCTGAACGACAAGCTCCTCAACGTGATCTTCGACGGAGAGATGTCCTACATCAAGGACAGCTCGATGGAGAAGACGCTCATCGCGGGCGAGCCCGGTGTCGTGCGGATGCTCTACGAGAGCGGTACGACTCGGGTACAGACCAACGCGCTGTTCCTGGAGGCACTGAACCTCGAGCCTAAGGCTCGGGACAAGAGTAGTGCCCTCCAGAAGCGCCTGGTCCGCTTCCACTTCCCTAACGTCTACGCGGAGAACAAGGCGTTCTTCCGGGAGATGACGAGCGAGCGAATGCTCGGGGCGCTCCTGTCGCTCCTCATCGATCACTTCGTGCCAGAGGAAGACATCGCAGCCAAGCTCATCCCGACCAAGACCTCGCTCTCGCTCCAGGCAGAGCAGGCCTGGACGGGGTCGCCAGTGTTGCAGTACATCGAGTTCCTGCACAATACCGACCCGACTGCAGTCGCGCGGCTGGAGAGCGGGAGCTTCCCCCTCGAGACCTTCTTCGCCTCCTTCAAGCCCTGGATGCAATCGCAGGGCGCGGCGGAGCGGAGCGATGGGGACCTGCTCAGCATGGTGCGAAACAGCTTCGTGCTGGGCTGGGTCGTCGAGAACGGGGTACGCAAGCGCCACATCACCGGGGTGAAACCCGAGGTTACTTTCATCATCAACACACTGAAGGGAGAGCCCAATGACCATGATGATCCCTGACAAGAACTGGTGGGAGCTCGACACCTACGAGCAGCAGGCTCCGCTCCCCGAGGCTCTGCTGGAGCCGAGTATCGCGGGGCCGAACGGGTACGCGCTGGTGCGCGTGAACCCGGACGGGTCCACTCAGCGAGGCTGGGGACTGATTGGGCCAGAGGGACAGGACGGCTTCATGCCGCGCTACCTGGCCGGAGAGTTCGCGGAGCGCCGCGCGCTCTACGCGTTCGAACAGCGAGAGGCTCCGTTCGCCATCGTCATGCGCAGCACTCGGTTGCTGTGCGTGGACATCGATGGGAAGAACGGTGGCCTTGAACACGCGAGTGAGCTGGGTGCACTGCCCTTCACGCTGGCCGAGGTCAGCAAGAGTGGGCAGGGCTATCACCTGTTCTATCTCGTGGACGAGGAGTGGGACGAGCTCGAGGGCTTCGGGGAGATCCCGGACCACATCGGGATCGTCACCGGGGTGGACATCCGCAGCGTCGGGTGCGTCTATCACTACCCCACTCAGCGGTGGAACGAGCGCCCGCTCGCGACACTGCCCACCTGGCTCAAGGAGCGCCTCCTGAGCCGCAAGCAGCAGCGCGAGTTCGCTGCGAACACCATCACGAAGGTTCTGGAGAGCCTCGACGAAACGGAGATCCTACTCATGCACACCGAACTCATCGACGAACTGGCCAAGCCCATCCCGCAGGGCCGTCGCAACAACACGCTCTTCGCCATCGGCAGCAAGCTGAAGCAGGCGCAGGTGCCGGACTGGGCCGAGCTGCTCCGCGACCGGGGCCTGGCGCTCAGCCTCTCCGAGGACGAGCTCGACAAGATCATCTCGAACGTCGAGACCTACGGGAGCTGACGCGGGGTGAGAGGGGAGCTGTGCCACTTCGGTGGTGCAGCTCCCTTTCTTTTTTATAGGTATAATGGCTCTATGCTAGAGCCTGAGGGAACAGAAGAGACCTACCTTACGGAGGTCGAAGAGGCCTTAAAAGAGAAGTTCAGCAAGGACAAGACCTTCACGCGAGTCCCGAGCACCGCTCGTGACTCGGAGGCGTCGGCTCGCGTCCGTCAGCTTGTGCTTCCTGACAGTGAGCGGCCTCGGATGCCGTTCACCCAGGACAAGTACGTCATCAAGGAGAACCCGCAGCTCGTCGAGTGGGAGCGAATCACTCGGCAGTTCCTCCGCAAGCTCTCACCGCGGCACGGCCACCGCGTCGCGGCCACGATGATCTACGAGTGGGCCACGGGGATCCTCGTCAAGGACCTCGTCGCCCAGGGTGGGACGGCTAGCCCAGACCTGCGCAAG
>Ga0265293_10005035_pt1 | contig 22577 bp, 21 predicted proteins | sample Munlanlewell138R_FD_192505 | JGI IMG/M metagenome (GOLD analysis project Ga0265293, IMG submission 192505) | Leachate microbial communities from a municipal landfill in Southern Ontario, Canada - Leachate well 138R | ecosystem: Engineered > Solid waste > Landfill > Unclassified | place: Canada... | reverse complement strand
GGCAGCGGCGGTCAACAACCTGGGCGTGTTGTTGGACGACCCCTCGCTCTTCCGCCGTGCACTGGACTTAGAGCCAGGGTTGCCGGCGGCGGCCTTCAACCTCGGCCAGGGCAGCAATCCGTCGCGCCTGATGGCGACCTTCGCCCCCGACATGAAAGCGTTGGTGGTGCCCGACGAATCGCGGCTCCGTAGCGCGGTGGCCGGTTCGTTCCAGGCCGCGCTGGCCTCGGTGTTCACCAACCCCTGGCAGACCCTCACCGGGGTGGCCGGCGTGGGACTGGCGCAGTGGTTATGGCTCGTCGTCGTCGTGGCGTTCCTACTGTTGACGCTCGTCAACGTGGTCATGCTCGTGCTGCCGCGCCCCCGAGTCGCGCGCAACGCCCCCCGCACGCCGCTCTATCACCTGCTGGCCATCCTGCTGCCGGGCACGGGGCAGGCGGACGAGTTGTGGGGAGTGCTGCTGTCGGTGCCGTGGGCGATCTTCGGTGTCGACCTGCTGCTGCATTACATGCCCCTGGGCGTGGGTCCGGCGATGGGCCTGATGACGGACCTGATCGCGCTTGGCGTCATCTACCTCGTGAACCTGGTCGCGTTCCTCGTCGAGTTCGGCTCGTACCAGCGGAGGATGCGGGCGTTGCGGGCCAACGACCCCGAAACGGCCCGCGCTTACGGCATGAAAGCGGGCTGACCGGGTCCGCGTGCCGGCCGAGCAACGCCCGGCGCTGACGGGGTATGCCCTCGTCGCGCTCGCAGCACTCTTGTGGGCGCTCCTCGGGGTGTTCTCCAAGAACCTGCTGGCGGCGGGAATCGGCGCCATCGAGATCGCCTTCTGGCGCGCCGCCCTGGGTGGCGCGCTGTTCGCCGTACACGCTTCCATCGAGGGACGCCTGCGCCTCCTGAGACGCTCCGACGCCTTGGCGTTCGTGGCGTTCGCGCTGGTGGGCGTCACGCTCTTCTATACGGCCCTCAACCTGGCCATCGACGCCGGGGGAGTGAGCCTCGCGTTCATCCTGCTCTACTCGGCGCCTGCCTTCGTGGCGGTTCTCGCCGCGATCTTCCTCGCCGAGAGGCTCACGCCGCTCAAGGCCGCGCTCGTGGGCATGTCGATCTTGGGCGTGGTCCTCGTCGCTCAAGGCGGGGAGTCGGGCATGATCGTCAGCGTCCGCAGCGTGACGTGGGGCCTCGTCGCCGGGGCCTCTTACGCCAGTTATTACCTGTTCGGGAAGTGGGTGTTGCGGCGTTACAGACCCGCCACGATCTACGCCCTCGTGCTGCCACTCGGCGCCCTGGGCCTGGCTCCTTTCACCCCGTTCGCCGCCATCAAGGGCGCGACGCTCGAGACCTGGACCTACCTGCTGCTCATGGCCGGGCTGTCCACCTACGTCGCGTACTTCGTTTACTACACGGGCCTGAAGCGCGTCGAGGCGTCACGCGCGGTGCTCGTGGCCACCATCGAGCCGGTGGTGGCAGCGGGGCTGGCGGCTTGGCTCTTCGGCGAGCGCCTTGGTGTTCTCGGCATCATCGGGGGCGCACTCGTCGTCGGCGCCGCCATGCTGTCGGCACTGCCCCCGCGCCCTGGACGGCCAGGAACGAGGAGCGCCGCGACCCGCCCGCCCGGGCGTTGACGACACCCGAAACCGGTGCTATGGTTGCATCGTTATCAACGCGCATGCATAAGCATCCGTTCGGTAACTCACCCCGACGAGAATGCCGAGCACTCCGCTTCCCCACCACTCGAGTAACCAGAACAACCGACGAGCCAGACGCGGCTGAGAGCGTTGGCACCTACCTGGGACGGCCGTTCCATGGTGGCTGCCGGCCTTCTCGGCCGCCACGTTGCATGGCGGAAGTGCATGCGAACATTACGAAGGCAAGGACGAGGAACCACGTTAGGAGAGCACCGTGAGCAAGGGCAAGCCGAAAGCAGTCGATAAGGTCGTACTGGCCTATTCGGGGGGTCTCGACACCTCCGTAATCCTTCACTGGATCAAGGCCACGTACGGCGCCGAGGTAGTGGCGTTCACCGCCGACATCGGCCAAGGTGACGAGGTCGCCGAAGCCAAGGCCAAAGCGCTGCGCACGGGCGCGGTGGCGGCATACGCCGTCGACCTGCAGGAGGAGTTCGCGGCGGAGTTCGTCTTCCCGGTCCTGCGGGCCGCAGCGATCTACGAGGGCTACTACTTGCTCGGAACGTCGTTCGCCAGGCCGCTGATCGCCAGGAAGATGATCGAGATAGCGGAGTCGGAGGGCGCAGACGCCGTCGCCCACGGCGCGACGGGCAAGGGCAACGACCAGGTCCGCTTCGAACTCTCGGCCTACGCCCTCAAGCCCGATGTCCGCGTGATAGCCCCCTGGCGTGAGTGGAACCTCCGCGGTCGCGAGGACTGCATAGCGTACGCCAAGGAACACGGCATCGACGTGCCCGTCACCAAGGAGAAGCCCTACTCAACCGACGCCAACCTGTTCCACATCTCCTACGAGGGCGGCGTCCTCGAGGACCCGTGGGTCGAGCCGCCACGCGGCATGTGGAAGCTGACCGTCGACCCGGAGGAGGCGCCCAACGAAGCTCAGGTCGTCACCGTGTCATTCGAGAACGGTAACCCCGTCGCCATCGACGGCGAGCGCCTCTCGCCGGCGCGGCTCCTCGCCAAAGCGAACGCCATCGCCGGAAGGCACGGCGTGGGACGGGTCGACATAGTGGAGAACCGCTTCGTGGGCATGAAGTCGCGCGGTTGTTACGAGACGCCCGGCGGCACGCTGCTGTTCCACGCGCACAAGGCCGTCGAATCGCTGGCGCTGGACCGTCAGGTATTGCAACTTCGCGACGAGCTCGTTCCCCGTTACGCGGCGGCCGTGTACAACGGCTTCTGGTTCGCACCCGAGCGGTTGGCCATGCAGAACCTGATGGACGACATCCAGCAGGTCGTGACGGGCGACGCCCGCCTCAAGCTCTACAAGGGCGGGGTAAGCGTGCTCGGCCGCCGTTCGCCCAACAGCCTCTACCGCCAGGACGTCGTGACCTTCGAGGAGGACCACGTCTACGACCAGGCCGACGCCGACGGCTTCATCAAGCTAAACGCCCTGAGGCTCAGGATCGCCCGGCAGTTGAGCACCGAGGCGAGGGGCTAGCCGGACGTGGCGGGCGCCGCCGTACTCCCCAAGAAGCCCGGGGCCGACTACGCGCAGCCGCGGTTGCGTGAGGCCACAGCCGCCGACGCCGACGCGCTGGCCCGCCTGTACGCCGCGGCCCGGCCGGAGAAGGGCGTCAGCGCCGCCGGGTTACGCGAATGGCTCGGGCTTCACAACGCCCTGTTGGTGGAGAACGACGCGGGCAAGGTCCTCGCGGCCCTCAGGTACGGCGAGGAGGGCGAAGGCTGGCGCCTGGACCCCATCGTCACGCACCCCGACCACCGGGGCCAGGCCTACGGCCGCTGGCTGATGACCACCCTCGAGGCCGACGCCATCCGCACCAACGTGCCGTTCCTCGCCGTCACGCTCAGTAATCCCGAGGTGCTGCCGTATTACCGGCGTCTGGGCTACGTCGCTGCCGGCACCGATCCGCTCGCCCTCGTGAAACGCGTCGGTGGGATGTGGCAGCGGCACGGCGGTGGCGCATGAGCAAGGACGGCGGCAAGCCCGACACTCGCATGTGGGGTGGGCGCTTCGACGAGCCCACCGACGCCCTCGTCCAGCGCGTCAACTCGTCCGTCTCCGTCGATTCGGCGATGGCCGAGGAGGACCTGCTCGGCTCGCTGGCCCACGCGCGCATGCTCACTCACCAGGGCATCCTCACGCAGGAGGAGGGCGAGGCCATCGCCGCCGGCCTGCATGAACTCCTCACCGAAGTGAGGGCCGGCAAGGTGGAGTGGCTCGATGAACTGGAAGACGTTCACATGAACCTCGAGTCGCTCCTCACCCAGCGCCTGGGGCCCTTGGGCGGCAAGCTTCACACGGCCCGCAGCCGCAACGACCAGGTGACCACCGATGCCCGCCTCTACCTGGCCCGCAAGGGCGGCGAACTGCGCGGCCTGCTCGTGGAGCTCAGGCGCCTGCTCGTGAACCTCGCGCGCGATCACATAGACGTCGTGATGCCCGGCTACACCCACCTGCAGGTGGCGCAGCCGGTGCGCTTCTCGCACCACCTGCTCGCGTACCACGAGATGTTCAAGCGCGACCAGGGGCGCCTCGAGGATGCCCTTGCTCGCGCCGACGTCTCGCCGCTGGGCGCCGGTGCGCTGGCAGGAACGACCTTCCCCATCGACCGCCACATGACCGCGCGGCTGCTCGGTTTCCGCGACGTTGCCGCCAACTCGCTGGACGCCGTCTCCGACCGCGACTACATGCTCGAGACGCTGTCGGCACTGGCCATCTTGATGATGCACCTCTCGCGCTTGAGCGAGGAACTGATCCTCTGGTCGTCGGCCGAGTTCGCCTTCGTTACCCTCAGCGACGCCTACACGACCGGCAGTTCCATCATGCCGCAGAAGAAGAACCCGGACGTCTGCGAGCTGGTGCGCGGCAAGACGGGGCGCGTCTACGGCTCGTTGGTCGGACTCCTCACGGTCATGAAGGGGCTGCCGCTGGCCTACAACAAGGACATGCAAGAGGACAAGGAGGGCCTGTTCGACGCGCTGGGCACGGCGATCGACAGCGTCCGGCTCTACCTCGGGATGCTGCCCGGGATCAAGGTCCACTCAGCGCGCATGCGCGAGGCTGCCGGGCGCGGTTACTCGAACGCCACCGACCTCGCCGACTACCTGGTGCGCCAAGGCCTGCCGTTCCGGGACGCGCATCACGTCGTCGGTCGGCTGGTGGGTCTGGCCGTGAGGCGCGGCGTGGCGCTCGAGGAGTTGCCCTTGTCCGACCTCAGGGCCGAAGACGAGCGCATCGGGCCCGACGTGTTCGACGCCCTGCGCCTGGAGTCGGTGGTGGACGCGCGCGACTCGTACGGCGGAACTGCCCGCCGGCGCGTGTTGGAGCAGGTGGCCGCCGCGACGGGCGACCTCGACCTGGAAACAGCCCGCGGTTGGCCGCGGGCGCAGGAGGAGCAAGAGTGAATCAGATGGCTGGTTCCACCCCCCCGCAGAACACCGAGTCCCGTGCCGGGACGGACGAGCGCGAAGCCCTGCACCTCGACGTGCGTCCCGCCCGCGCCGAGGACGTGCCACTCATCTTCGAGAACATCGGCTACTGGGCCAGCCAGGGGCGCATGCTGGTACGGCCCATGCAGAACATCTTCGAGAACCTGCGCGACTTCTTCGTCGCCGAAGTCGACGACGGCAGCGGTCCGCGCTTCGCCGGCAACGGCGCCATGCACATCCTCTGGGGCGACATCGCCGAAGTCCGCGGGTTGGCGGTGGCGCCAGGCGTGCGCTCCCGCGGCGTCGGCCGCTCCCTCCTGGCCGCCTGCGAGGTAGAGGCGCGCCGCCTGGGGATCCCCGTGCTGTTCGCCTGGACCTACGAGGTGGAGTTCTTCGAACGGTGCGGCTTCACGCTCATCGACAAGACCCGTGACCTGCACCCTCGCGTCTGGTCCGAATGCCTGCGCTGCCCCTTCTACGTCGGCTGCAACGAGAACGGGGTCGTGAAGCGCCTGAGCGGCATCCCCATGCCCCGTAACCTGCCCACCCCGCCCCCGGCACAGGTGCCGCCCGGTATCCCCTGAACCGGCCGCGCCACGGTTATGCTGGCGGGCGTGTTCGACCCTCGTTCAACCACGGCCGGCCCGCCGGAGTTGCGCCACACCCGCCTCGATCACGTGGGCATCGCGGTGCCGCACCTGGGTGAGGGCTCCGCGCCCTACGAGCTTCTCGGCCTGCAACGCGAGGGGCCCGACGAGCACGTGCCCTCCCAAGACGTGACCGTGCGCACCCTGCGGGCGGGCGACGTGCTGATCGAGTTGCTGGCGCCCCTCTGCGACTCCGGAACCTTGGCGCGGTTCCTCGCCAGGCGGGGTCCGGGGCTGCACCACCTGGCGTTTCGGGTCGACGACATCGAGGGGGAGCTGGCGCGGCTGGCGGGCGAGGGCGTGCCCCTGCTCGACTCCACCCCGCGGCCGGGCATCCACGGGACCAGGGTCGCCTTCCTGCACCCGCGCTTCGGCGACGGCGTCCTCATCGAACTGGTCGAGCACCCGCGCACCTGATGCCCGATGCCGGCCCTGGGCGCCAGTTCCCCTGGCGCCGCCGTCCGACGTGGCTCAGATGGGTCGGCTGGAGCGCGGCCGTGGCCTGGGCCGCGTTCCTGTTCCTGCAGTCCAGCTCGTCTACCGCCGGCTCGTTCCTCGCCGCGTTCCCGCCCGGAAGCGACAAGGTCGTGCACGCCATGGCGTTCGGCCTGCTGGGCGCGCTCGTCGCCCTGGGTAGCGGCAACCCGGTCCTGGCCGTGGTGTGCGCCTTCTTGTACGGCGCCTCGGACGAGATCCACCAGTGGTTCGTGCCTGGCCGCGCCTCGGAGGTGCTCGACCTCGTGGCCGACACGCTGGGGGGCGCCATCGGCGCTCTCGCCGTGGAGTTTCTGGCGCGCAGGCGCTACTTCAAGTCATTAGAATGACGCCATGAGCGAACATTCTCCCGCCCCTCGTGGCCCGCGCCTGGTGATCGTCGGCGCCGGCAAGATGGGGGGCGCGGTACTTCGGGGCGCACTGGCGGCGGGCGCTCTTCGAGCAGACGAGGTCGCCATCTTCCATCCCGACTCCAAGCGGCTGGCCGCACTCAGCGAGGAGTACGGCGTGGCGGGCGTAGACGACGCCGGCCTGCACGACGCCAAGAACGTGCTCCTCGCCGTCAAGCCGCAGTCGTTCGCCAAGGTGGCTCCCATCGTCGCCCAGCGTCATGCCTCGTTCATCTCGTTGATGGCCGGGGTCACGGCGGAGAGCATCGCTCGGCGCGTGGGCTCGATGCGCGTGATCCGCGCCATGCCGAACCTCGGCGCCGGCCTAGGGGTTGCCGCCACGGCGCTGGCATGGTTGCCCGAGGCCAGGCCGGAGGACGTGAGCATGGCGCGCGAGTTGTTCGGCGCGGTCGGGCGCGTGTACGACCTGCGCGAGGACCTCTTCGACGCGTTCACCGGCATGGCCGGCTCCGGGCCCGCCTACGTGGCCGTCGTAGCCGAGGCGCTGGCCGACGGCGGCGTGAGGGTAGGGCTCGACCGCAGCTTGGCACGAGACGTCGCCCGACAGGTCCTGCTCGCGTCGGCCAGGTTGCTGGAAACGAAGCATGCGAGCGAGCTCAAGGACGAAGTCTCCTCCGCGGGCGGCACGGCCATCGCGGGCGTGCGCACGCTCGAGCGGCACCGCCTGCGTTTCGCCCTGATGGCCGCCATCGAAGAGGCCACGAAGCGAGCCGGCGAGCTCAGCCAGGAGAACGGCAAGTGAACCTGCGCGTCCTGCTTGCCTTGACCGTTGTCGGCCTGGTCGGCCTCGCGGGCGCTCAGGACTACTACCCGTCGGAGGCCGGTTACAGCTGGACATACTCGTCGGGCGAGACCCAGTTACTGAGCGGCCCGCGGGACCTGCAGGGCCGCAGCGTCATGGTCCTCACCCATTACCTCCAGGGCGTGCCGGTCTCGGAGGATTACCTCGATTACGGCCCGCAAGGAGTCACCAGCTACGGCTCGGCTTCGGGCGGTCAGGTCTACACCTACGACCCGCCCATACTGGTCTATCCACCCAGCCCGCTGGCTCCCGGCACGAAGTGGACGAGCACCACCCAGTTGCCGGCCTTCAGCCTCACCCTCGATTCGCAGGTGGTAGGCCTGCGCGGCGTGGCCACCGCGGCGGGCCGCTTCAACGCCCTGCTGATCCGGCAGACGACCCTCACCAGTAACGGCGGCCAGACCAAGCTCGACATCTTCTTCGTGCCGACAGTGGGCATCGTCCGCTTCGTCACGGAGGACGGCACCATCATCGACCTCATCGAGAAGAGCTTCTAGGTCCGCGGCACGACCCACGCCCACAGCGCGTCGAACGTGTCCTCACGCAGCGCCGCCCTGATGTCCTCCATGAGCCGCGCCATGAAGCGCAGGTTGTGGACGGTCGCCAGCTGCGGCCCCAGCGATTCTCCGGCCTTGAACAGGTGGCGCAGGTAGGCGCGGCTGAAGTTGCCGCAGGTGTAGCAGTCGCAGCCCTCCTGGATGGGGCCGAGGTCGGTCCGGAAACGCGCGTTGATGATGTTCAGGCGCGAGGCGCGCGCGCCCGGCTCGACCGGGGCCCAGTCCGGACGCACCAGTAGGCTGCCCGTTCGGGCGTTGCGGGTGGGCATCACGCAGTCGAAGGTATCGATGCCGCGGGCGACCGCCTCGAAGATGCTGGGCACGTCGCCGATGCCCAGCAGGTGCCGCGGTTTGGCCGGGGGTAGTAGCGGGAGGGTCCAATCGAGGATCCGGTACATGTCGGCCCTGGTGGACCCCAGGTTGCCGCCGATCGCGATGCCGTCGAAGCCCATGCCGCCTACCACCTGCGCGCTCTCCACGCGTTGATCCTCGAAGGCGCCCCCCTGGACGATGCCGTATAGCGCCTGCGGGTAACCGTGGAGGGCTACACCGGCCTTGAACGCCGCCAGGCTCCGCCGCGCCCAGCGGTGGGTGCGCTCCAGCGACTTGCGCGTGTAGGCCTCGTCGTGGAGCGGGCTGGTGCACTCGTCGAAGGCCAGGACGATGTCGGCGCCCAGCTTGCGCTGCACCCCGATCGACGTCTCCGGGTCGAAGCGGTGCTTCGAGCCGTCGATGTGACTCCTGAACTCCACCCCGTCCTCGTCGACCTTCACCATGCCGGTCCTCGAGGCGAGCCGCCTCTGGCCGGCACCAGCGTCCTCACCGGGGAAGATGCTGCCGATCTTGCCCACGCCGTGCTCGATCGAGGCGCCCAGGGAGAACACCTGGAAACCTCCCGAGTCGGTGAGGATGGGCCCGTCCCAACCCATGAAGCGGTGGAGGCCTCCGTGGGCCGCCACTACGTCGGCGCCGGGTCGCAAGTAGAGGTGATAGGTGTTGGCGAAGAGTAACTGGGTGCTCGTGTCCACCACGGCGCCGGGTGTGAGCCCTTTGACCGCGGCTTGGGTACCCACGGCCACGAAGGCCGGGGTTTGGACGGGTCCGTGGGCGGTGACCAGCGTCCCGGTTCGCGCGGCCCCGCGCCGTAGGGTCACCTCGAAGCTCAGGCCGCCCTCGGGCACGGTCGTTAGCGTGTTGGCGTTCGGTTCCGACATGGTCGCGCCTTGCGCAGGCCCGTAATGCTACCAGACGGACTTGGAAGGGATTTCACGCTCGCTTACGCGTACCGTGCTAAGATTCAGCCGTAGGGGTTTCGGCCCCTAGCTTGGACGCTGAGAAACCTGGCTCGTAAATGGGCGCTTGAGTCAGGTGGAGCGAGTAGCGCAACCGGCCAAGGTGAGTGTCCCCTCATCTACTCAAGCCGTCAACGTCCGAGCGCGGGTTCTCACGTGGCCCGCAGCCCGAGTCGTTCGGGCACCGAACCGCACTGGCCACGACCGGCCTCGGCGGGTCGGACTTGGAAGCTATGAAGTCTGTTCTGCATTTGGGCGCTTGGAACAGATGGAGCGAGTAGCGCAACCGGCCAAGGGACTGTCGTCTACGCCACCCTAGGGGTGACCGTTAGAGCAACGGCCGAGCAGGCGCCCCAGGACCGAGAGGTCCGGGGATGCGATGACCGAACGGCTTGAGGCAAGAAGCAGGTACGCTCGCTGCAGGCGCCACTCACGCGCCCGCTCGGTGTCCGCCCGCGCGGCCCTATCGGCCCTCGCGGCCGCTTTCCTGCTCAATGCCTGCAACAGTGCCCTGGAACCAGCCCCGAGTGTCCCACACGGTATGACCGATCAGAACCTGGAGAGCACCGCCATGTTCGGCGCCTTCACGTACGGCGGCATCTGGCAGGGCATGGAGCCGGTGCTCAGGCTGGAGATGAACCTTGGACGGCGGCTCGACGTCGTGCACTGGTTCACCAACTGGGAGAACCCCTACTTCCCCGAACTGGTCGCCATGGCGTCGCAGGGCGGTCGTAGGCCGATGATCAGCTGGCAGAACCACCATCAGTCGACCGCCGACATCGCCGCGGGCTTGTACGACGATTACATCCGCGGTTGGGCGCGTGGCGCCGCCACCGCCCCCGGCGTCCTATACGTCAGGCTTTTCCCGGAGATGAACGGCAGTTGGACGCCCTGGAACGGCGATCCGGACACGCTGGTGGCGGCATGGCGCCGCGTGGTCACGCTGTTCCGGCAGGAGGGTGCGTCGAACGTCCGCTGGGTCTTCAGCCCCAACGTGACCGATTCGCCCCGTACGCCGGAGAACGCCATGGAGCGCTACTATCCCGGCGACAACTACGTGGACGTCCTCGCGCTCGACGGCTACAACTGGGGTGACACGCTGCCGGAGGTCGGGTGGCGTTCGTTCGGCGACGTGTTCCGCGCCGGCTACGACCGCATCACGGCGCTGGGCGATCAGCCCGTCTGGCTGGCGGAACTGGCGAGTTCGGACGAGGGCGGCGACAAGAGCGCCTGGGTGCGCGACATGTTCGCCACGACCGGCTTCGGCCGCATCGAGGCCCTGGTCTGGTTCAACGAAGATAAGGAAGCCGACTGGCGCATAGACTCCGACACCGCCACCTTGGAGGCGTTCCGAGCATCGTTGGCAGTCGGCACCACCACCGCCTCTGCGCGCTGACGCCCGGTCCGGCAACGCCCGGCCGGCGGCTTGAGTAAGACCACCGACAAGTGCTAGCTTCGTGAGGTATCTCACAGCGGATCCCGTTCCGCCGAAGCGAGCTGCGACTTGACCTTGCACTTTTCGACGAATGCCTTGCCCAAGGGCCCTCCTGGGCCCGGAAGGACGCTCTTGCGCTTGGTGCTCGCCGTCGCTTTCGTTGCGGCCGTCGTCACCGGGTGTTCCGAGCCGCCCGCGGCGCGCAGCGTGAGAGAGGCCGGCGGGCGGCCGGCCATAGGCGCCTTCGTACCTTCCGGGGTGTGGAACGACCTTGGTCCCCTGAAAGACCTCGAGCGCCGCGTGGGAGGGACCTTCGCCGTTGCCCACTGGTACACGTCATGGGACGTGCCCTACGACCCCGTCCCGGTGAACGACCTGCTTTCCCACGGGCGCACGCCCCTGGTGACCTGGCAGTCGCATACGCAGACGCCCGCCGACATAGCCGCGGGGCGGTACGACGCCTACATCAGGGCCTGGGCACGTGGGGTCGGCGCCGCTCCCGGAACCGTATACGTTCGGCTCTTCCCCGAGATGAACGGTGAGTGGACGCCCTGGAATGGCGACCCCGAGGCTCTGAAGTCGGCGTGGAGGCACGTCGTGAGCGTGTTCCGCGCCGAGGGGACCGCCAACGTGCGTTGGGTGTTCACCCCTAACGTCACCGACGAGCCCCGGACCAAGGAGAACGCGATGGAGCTCTACTACCCGGGTGCCGAGTTCGCCGACGTCATCGGGTTGGACGGCTACAACTGGGGCACCGCCAGACCGGCGATAGGGTGGCGGACGTTCGACGAAGTCTTCGAGTCCGGCTACGAACGCATCACGAAGCTCGGTGACCAGCCCGTCTGGTTGGCAGAGGTCGCGTCCAGTGAACAGGGCGGCGACAAGGCCGAGTGGGTCGAAGACATGCTCCTCTCCACGGCTTTCCCGCGGGTAGCGGCCATGGTCTGGTTCAATGAGAACAAGGAGACCGACTGGCGCATCGAGAGCTCCGTCGGCTCCCTGGAGGCGTTTCGCAACTACTTCGCCTCGCACGCCACGGAACCCACCGAGGCCGCTGGGCAGGAGATCGACCCAGCCAGTGCTTCGGCAGTTCCGGCTTCCCTTTCCATGCGAGGTACTCTCCGCGAGCGATGAAGCGTAAGCAGCTCCCCGCCATGTCCAGCCGCGGCCGTTTCGGCCGCGGCTCCCTTGCGTGCCGTCTCTTCTCGGTCCTCGCCGCAGCGTCGATCCTGAGCGTGGCCCTCGCCGAGCCCGAACCACCGGCCGCCGCGTACGTCAGGCCCCGCGGGCGAAGCGCCGTGGAGTACCGCCTGGACACCCTCGCCGAGGGCCTCAGGCTGCCGGTGGACGCGGTGCCGCTCGACGACACCGGCGCGCTCCTCCTGGTGGCGCTGGACGGCGTGATACAGCGCTACCAGGACGGGGCCGTCGATCCGCAGTACTTCCTGTCGCTCGCCGGCCGCGTCACGGGCCTGATGGGTGAGCAGGGGCTCTTCTCGGTCGCGCTCGAGCCGGCCGAGCGGGCGAATGCCCGGGGCACGCCCCGCCACCTGATCGCCGCGTTCACGGAGCGGGGTACCAACGACCTGGTCGTCGCCGCCTACCCCGTCCTCCCCGACCTGAGCGGCGCAGTAGCAAGCGAGGAGACCGTCCTCCTCCGGATAAGGGTGCCCGAGCCGTTCCACCATGGGGGTCACGTGGCCTTCGGGCCCGACGGCATGCTCTACGTGAGCGTCGGTGACGGCCAGCGCAACCCGCGGTTCCTCTACGACCACCCGCACCCCGCACGCGACCTTGGGTCACTACGCGGCAAGGTTCTGCGTATCGACCCTTTCCCCCTCGGAAGCGACGAGCCCTACGCCATCCCGGCTGACAACCCCTTCACGGCGGCGAACGACCCGGAGGCGGCGGCCGCCGGGGCAAGGGGCGAGGTCTGGGCATACGGTTTTCGCAACCCCTGGAAGTTCACCTTCGTCCCATCCGACGGGGCCATCATCCTGTCGGACGTCGGCGAGGATACGTGGGAGGAGATCGACGTAGTCGTGAAAGGGGGCGATCACGGCTGGCCGGCCCGCGAGGGCCCCACGTGCTTGGCTCACCCGGACACGGGAGTGCTGGTAGTTCCAGACTGCGCTGAGCTCGACCTGGTGCCGCCCGTGGCCTACTACGGGCACCCGAACATCGACCCCGAAGGCGGGTTCTCCGTTACGGGCGGGACGGTGGTTGCCGACGCCGCCCTACCGGACCTGCTCGGAAAATACGTGTTCGGAGACTTCATAACGGGCCGGCTGTGGTCACTCGACCTCGACTCCGGTGAGGTGGTGCTGCTGCTGCAGACCGCGAGGCCCGTCTCGGGCATCGTGGACGGCCCCAAGGGAGAGGTGCTGGTGTTGGGCATCGACGGAACCCTGGCCCGCTTGGCGGAGGCGCGCTAGCCCGCACCCGGCCCCCTGTCGACGTCGCTGCCTGCGGCCGGCCCCCCGGTCGACGTCGCTGCCTGCGGCTGGCCCCTCAGCCGACGTCGCCGCCGGTATGCGGTTCGGGCGTTGCGCCGTCGTCGCCGTAGAGCTCGTGCCGGATGGCGTCGTAGAAGGGCAGATCGGCGATCTCGAAGCTCTCTACCAGCCCGGCCGTGACGAAGTACGCCTGAGCGACGGTGATCTTGCCGTCGGCTACCAGGTTCGTGACGCCCAGTAGGGCGCGTTCCTTGTCCGCGATGGACGTGGGGTCGGCGCGGTAGGCGCTGATCGTCGCCTCCAGCGAGTGCGCCAGTGGTTCGAGGTCGGTTATGGCCGCCACCAGAGCAGCGTGGCGGTCGCTGACCTTCCCGCGCACCACGCCCTCGAGGGGGTTGATGTAGCGCGCATAGGCGATGTGCTCGTCGTTGCCGCCCGGCTGCGACCGCGCCCAAGCCAGCTTGACGGCGCCGGCGCAGACAGAGAAGTCGGGATCGAAGGCGGAGAAGGTGCCCGCGAACAAGCTGGGGTTCGCGAAAATCGACAAGGGGTCCGTCGAGAGGGCCCTGATGAGGGTAAGGGCGTCGGTCGTGACCTGCGCCAGCCCGAGGTCGCCCGTGGGTCCAACGGCGAGTGGGTCCAGGTACGACTCGTTGATCAGGACGCGCAGGAGCAGGTCGGCGGGCACGTCGTAGGCCGTCGCCGCCTCCTCGATGTTGGCCACCAACGGCGCAAGCCGCGCCAGCACCAAGAGCCCCCAGCCGGAAAGCGGTTCGTAATCCGAGGCAGGGACGTCCAGCGTGCGGCGCTCCCTCGCCGGTCGCAACACGTCGTTGACGGTGCAGAAAGCCGAGACGTGGTAGTCGCCGGCGGCGGCCGCCCGCACCTTCAGGTTCACGCCGCCCAAGGCGGTCTCGTGGCCGGCGTCAGCCGTGGCGTCGGGTCTCGAGGGGGGCGCAGTCAGGCCGGCGTCGACTACCGCGTCTAGCAGCTTGCTCCCACCGAGTGGCAGTCGGACCTGCTGGTGCATGCTCTGCAGGACGGGCGTCGACTCGTGTATGAGGCGCCACGTGGCGCGGTACCCGGGCCGCGAGTCGGCGGCAAGCGCGGCGACGAGCACGAAGACGCCGCCTCCCATGGCCAGCAGGCTTGCCGTCGCGCCGAAGAACCGGAGCTGCGGTCCCCGGCCGGTGCTCGAGCGAGGCCTGGTCCACGTGATGGTCGCGCGCGCGTCTATCTCGCGCCGGTTGAGGAAGCGTGAGGTGGCGCGCACGGCGCCGGTCACGAACGTGACCGCGTTGAAGCCGCGCAGCGCCGTCAACGCCACCACGGAGCGCGCCGTGTTCCTCACCACGAGCCCGGCCAGCCGCCACCCCCGCATCCCCTGACCCAGGCCGAGGCGCCCGAAACCCCAGCCGGCCAGCAGGGCGGCGACGCCGAGGTCGATACAGAACCAGATCAGCAGGCCCCATAGGGGCGTGCCGTGGCCAGGCAGCGCGAAGTTGAGCCCCAAAGTCAACGGCAGCAGCAGGAACAGGAGCATAAGCCCGAACAAGTTCTCGAAGTGAGCCGTCGCCACCGTGAAGCGCACGTTGGCGTGCAACTTGCTCCAGGCGCCACGAGCGAACACTCGTTTGAGACCGTTCTCGACGCCACCGCCGTTCCAGCGCTCCACCTGCCGCAAGTACCCCGGGAGACTCGGCGGGTCCTCCGTGAACATGATGGCCTCGGTTATGAAGCGAGCGTCGCCGCCGTGACGCATGACCACGGGACGCTCGCCGATCAGCGGCCCGAGTTCGACCTCCTCGCCGTCTACGAGCGCACGGAAACCGCGCTCCGTGAGCGCCTCGACGGTGACCGCCTCGTCGACGCTGGGAGCGTTCTGTACGGTGAGAGTGAAGTCGTGATCCTCGGTCTGAGTATCGGCCGGCATCGGGAAGCACTCGCGACGGGCAGTGAAGCCGCAGCCGACGACCGTGTAGAGGCGTGAGCGTCCGAACACGTTCCCCTCACCGATACGCGCCGTCTGGCCCTTACGCAAGACGGCGGCTATCGCGTACTCGGCGGCGCGGGCGCGGTGGATGAAGCCCGCCATGGGCCTTCCCGGACCGGGGGCCGCAGACATGACGGCACCGGACTGGAGGGCATAGTCGTCGATGACGAAGCGTGCGTTCTTGCCCCTGCCAACGCGCCTGAGCCGGTAGAAGTTCGCCCTCAGGCAGGCCAGGAACTCGTCGTCGAGGATCGTGTCACCGTCGACTATGAGGACGCGTTCAGAGTTGAGCAGACCGCCACTCAGGACCACGTTGATGCTGTCGGACTTGGAGATCGGTTGCGCGTGGTGCACGACCACCACGGGCGGACCGCCCTGAATGAGCCAGCGCTCGAAGGTCGCGGTCGCGTCCGGAACGGGAACCCTGTCCACGGGACGGTACCCGTGATCGCTCAGGGTCTGCGCCACGACCCGGTCGGTGGCGTCGGAACCGCCGTTTATGCTTACTACCAACTCGTCGAACGGCGTGCTCTGTCGCAGCAGCGAGGAGAGGGCCGTGGCGGCCCCGGCCTCCTCGTCGAACATGGGCGACACGACCCCTACCCTGTCGGGGCAACTGAGGGGCAGGGACGCGTCTTTGGCAAGGCTCAGTAGAGCGTTGGCGATGACGGTGGGGGTGGCCAGAAGCCCTGGTATGAATGGCAAGAGTCGGTCGTCCTTCAGTACAGGCGTAATCCTTCAGCACATGCGTAACACGCAAGAACTGACGGGATCTTTACGGTCCCCGAGCGCACAGGTTACCTGCTTGGAGCCCCCGCGAGGGGGGTGGCCGACACGATGCGTTCTCGGCCACCACGCGGGTGACAGGCATGGTCGCCGGCGTCCGAGGATCGGAGGTTAAGGAACGCTGGCCGCCGCAGTGTCGCACGTGTGCGAACTCTCACACTTGGTTTGCTAAGATGCCGCGATTGGGAGGCGCAGATGGCTCTGCACATCAGCGGCAAGCTCGTGGCCCTCGGGCTCGTGATCTCTGCCCTCATTACCGCCTTCAGTGCGCCGCGCACCGAGTTACCACCGCCCGTCACGCTCGAAGTGGCGCCGCACGCGGAGGTCCTGGCGACCTCGATCTCGTCGCCGGTCGACCTGGCCGTCCAGGGACCGACCGCGAACCCGCGCTTCGTGTTGCGGGCGACGGGCTACAACTCGCATGTGAACCAGACGGACTCGACGCCCTTCATCACGTCCACCGGGGCGCGGACGAAGTTCGGCGTGGTCGCGGTGAGCCGTGACCTGCTCGGCGGCGACCTGCCCTACGGGTCCCTCGTGTACCTCCGCGATCTCGGGAACTACTACTCCGGCCGTGGGGCCGGCGCGTTCCAGGCGTTGCTCGACGATCAGGTGTTCATCGTGGAGGACACGATGCACGCGCGCAAGACCAGGCAGCTGGACGTCTGGTTCGAGAGCTACTCGCAGGCCGTGAATTGGGGCGTGCGCAAGGTCGAGGTGGAACTCGTTCGCTACGGCCGCTGGGGCACGGCCCACCCCAAGGCAGACCTGGACTTCGAGGCCGCCCCCGTCCTGCTGGCCTCACGCTGAGCCCTGGGGCGTGCGTGCGCTGGTTCCCTACCTAGCATGGCGCCACGTTCGTAGGCGTGGCCTGCAGTCTGCCCTGACGGTCGCCGGCGTGGCGGTAGGGGTGGCGGTGCTCATCGTGGCCCTATCGCTCACCAACGGGTTCATCGACGAGCTGATCCGGAGCACCCTCAGGGCCACCCCGATGCTCACACTGCAGAACTACCTCCCTGGCGAGACCCTGCCCGATGACCGTGAGCTCCAGGCGGCCCTTGCAGGCGAGCCGGGCGTCACCGCCGTGGCGCCGTTCCTGTCCGGCCAGGCCCTGATCGCCAGGCGCGCTAGCCAGTCGTTGGGTGTGACCGCCAGGCAAGGCTTCACTCAGGTCGTGGGGATAGACACCAAGCTGGAAACGGCGGTCCTCGACCTTCCGGTCCTGGCCGAGCAGGCGGACGCCCTGGCCGAGGCCGGCGGCGTGGTACTCGGCTCCACGCTCGCCCAATCGCTTGGAGTCTCGTTGGGCGACATGGTCATGCTGAGAGACATCTCCGGCGCCACCGCACAGTTCAAGGTGGCCGGCACCTTCCGCGTCGGCAACGAACTGATCGACTCGGTGACGTCTTACATGTCCCTCGCCAACCTTCAGGATTACCTGGGCGTCGCCGGCCGCATCACGGGCTATCACCTGCGCCTCGCCGACCCCGGGGCCGCTCACTCCATCGGCCTCGAGCTGGCGGGCAAGTACTCGCTCAGGCCGATCAGCTGGGAGAGCCTCTTCGCCAGCCTCATCTCGCAGCTGAGGCTCCAGAAGGCGGTCATCGGGGTGGTGGTGTTCCTCATCGTCATCGTCGCCGCCTTCGGTATCACCAACGTAATGGTGTTGACGGTCAACGAGAAGACGGAGGACATCGCCATACTGCGCGCGCTGGGCGCCTCGGAGCGGCAGATTCTGGCCACGTTCACGCTGCAAGGCTTCCTGCTGGGGGGAGCGGGCACCGCCTTAGGGGCCCTGCTGGGCCTGGCCGTGGCGGCGTACTTCAAGTTCCAGCCCTACCCGCTGCCGGGCGACCTTTACTTCATCACCCAGCTCCCCGTGCAGTTGCAGGCGTGGGACGTCATCTGGGTGTGCGGCGTGTCGTTCGTCACCAGCGTAGTCGCGGGCCTGCTGCCCGCGCGCCGCGCGGCCAGGCTCGACCCAGTGGCCGTCCTGCGTTGATGGCGGGCAACGGTCGCCGGCGCCGCCCCCCGGGTCCGCTCTCGCCCGAGCGCGCCTGGGACTACCTGCTCTTCCTGTTGAGCAGGCGCATGTACACCACGGCCGAGTTGACTGACAAGCTGCTGCGACGCGGGATCGACGAGGCGGAGGCGGCCCGCCTGGTGGTGCGGCTGGCGGACCTGAAGCTCGTAGACGACGTTGTTTACACCGACCAGTACGTGAACTCGCGGTCCTCTTCCCGCGGGCGCCTGGGGTTGCGTCGGGAACTGACGCGCAAAGGGGTCGCCCCCGAGCTGGTGGAGGAGCGCCTCACCGAGCTGACCCCGGAGGGGCAACTGGCCGCCGCCACGGCGCTCCTTCGCAAGAACGCCTGGCGCTATGAACCGCAGGCCGCCCAAGAGCCACAGGCCGCCGAGGAACCGCCTGGCGGAGAGGAGCGGCTGCGTCGCGAGGCGCGCCTGCGCGCCCGCTCCAAGGCGTTCGCGTTCCTGGCCAGGAGGGGGTTCACCGTCGACGCCGCTCAGGGTGCTCTCGAGGCGGTGGGCTGGTTCGATGATGACGACTGACCAGCGCCCGGCGCGCCGGATAGTTGGCTTCAGTAAGGACGACGAGGGGCACTGGGCGGCGCTCCTGGAGTGCGGGCACCAGCAACACGTGCGCCACGACCCACCACTCGTCTCGCGCGAGTGGGTGCTGACGGAAGAGGGCCGTGCGAGCCGCGTTGGGGCGCTCTTGGTTTGCGTTCGCTGCGCACGGTGCGCTTGACCCCCGGCACGGTGCCTCGGTAGACTCACAAGTTGCGTCGGGGCGTAGCGCAGCCTGGTAGCGCACATCGTTCGGGACGATGGGGTCGGAGGTTCAAATCCTCTCGCCCCGACCACTTGGCGGGGCTCCAACGGGGCCCCGCGACTCTTGCTCCTAGCCGTCCAGCACAGCCAACGTGCAGCGCGACACGCACACGAGCCGGCCGCCGTCGTCACGGATCTCGACCGCCCACACCTGCGTGCTGCGTCCCTTGTGTATGGGAGTGCCCGTAGCCGTCACGGTGCCGCTCCTCACTGCCCCGACGTGGTTTGCGTTGATCTCGAGCCCGACCACGCGCTGGTTCTTGTGCCGCAGGGCCGCCGTGGCGCCGACGCTGGCCACCGTCTCGGCCAGCGCCACCGAGGCGCCGCCATGCATGATGCCGTGTGGCTGATGATGCCTGGGCGTGACGGGCATCGTCGCGGTGACGCGCTCGCCGCTCACGTGGCCCAGCTCGATACCCAAGGTGGCCATGAGGGTTTTGGGCCACGACGCATTCAGATCGGCAAGTTGCCCCGTGACCACTGGGCCGTCATCCGAGTTCATGCCACAGGATACAAGCGCGCCGGCGCCTGAAGGGAGCGCACCCCCACCGAGGCGCGGACTGTAAAGTGGGTTGCGCGTGCGAGCGTGCAAGACGCCCATGAAGACCATGCTTAGACGAGAGACCGGTTGGCGCGGCCCCGCCGCCATGGCGACGTTGGTGCTCGCCCTGGGTGGGGGGCCGTCGGCGCTCGCCTGGTTCTCGACCTTCGGCCCCACCCCCACCGACCACCTGCCGCTCCTAGCGCTCGCACTCTTCGGGCTCCTCTTCCCAGGGGCGCTTACCGACCTGCGCAGCGTGCAGACCTCGCGCGGCGCCACCGCCGGCGCCGCGGTCGTCGTCGTCGGGGGGGCGGCGGTCGTCGCCGCGCTCGCCGTCTTGGGCCTCGCGCGCTGGGAGTACCTGTTGGCCCCGGCCAGCCTGGCGGCGGCGCTAGCGTTGCTGCGAACCATCCGTAACCGTGCGGGAGGCCCTCGCCTGGAAAGCCTCCTGGCGGCGGCAGCGGTCTACGTGGCCGCCACGCTGCTGGCGAACTTCACCCTGGACTCCTTCATCCCACTGGGTGGGTTCTTCCTGATCAACGTGGGCACGCTCTTCTTCGGCATCACGTTCACGCAGCGGGACCGCGTGCACCGCCACGGACGCCGCGCCGTCTACCTGATGATCTTCATGGCGGCGTGCGCCAACGTGGCGCTGGCCGCCTCCCTCGGCACGCCGCTGCGGTACGTGGCCGTGTCGTTCCTCACGATCGTGGTCGCCGAGACGGCCGACACCGAGATCTACCAGCGCCTCCTGCGGCGCCGCTGGCTCACAAGGGTTGCCGCGTCCAACGCCGTCAGCGCCCCTCTGGACACCGTCATGTTCACCCTGCTCGCGTTCTGGGGCGAGGAGTTCGCCACTAGCTCGTGGATGGTCCAGGTCATCGTCACCGACGTGCTCGTGAAGTACGCCAGCGGCATGGCGGTTGCCCTGGGGATGATCGGGCTCCTGCGGGGCGTGTTGGGCGGCGAGGGCCGGGACGCCGGGGCCGCCTGACACCCTGGCGACGCGTGCTAGTCTCGAACCACCAACCAACCCGCCGACCTCGTGCGGCCGGAAGGACCAACATGGCAGCCCCCTCCATCGACGAGCTACAGGGCCTCATCGGCACCACCTTCGGACCGTCGCACCGCGTCACCATCGATCAGGCGCGCATAAACGCCTTCGCCGACGCCACCCTCGACCACCAGTGGATCCACGTGGACCCGGAACGCGCCGCAACCGGGCCGTTCGGCACCACCGTGGCGCACGGCTACCTCACGCTGTCGCTCCTGGTCGACATGGTGGCCAGCATGGACTTCTTCCCCGCCGGGTTGTCCCTCATCGTCAACTACGGGATCGACAGGCTGCGCTTCCCGGCGCCGGTGCCCGCCGGCTCGACGGTGCAGGCCACGGCGATCCTCAGCAAGCTGGAACCCAAGGGTGAGGGCCGCTGGCTGGCCACCCTCACGTGCCGCGTCGAGGCCGAGGGCGCGAGCACCCCGGCCCTCGTAGCGGACGTGCTCTACCTCCTGGTGGCCTGAGCGCCCCTACCCCGTGGCGGCCTCAGCGCCCCTACCCCGTGGTGGCCTCAGCACCTCGCTGCTTGGTGGCCTTTGCCTCGACCGCCCGCGCGACCCGCAGGGCCAGTTCCTCCTCCAGCGGCCGCGTGACCACCATCAGCCCGATGGAGAGGCCCCCGTCCGTCGTCGCGACCGGTACGCTGACGGCCGGGCTGCCCAGGAAGTTGAAGGGCGCGGTGTTCCTCAGGATGAGGGCGTTCTCCCGGTGGTAAGCCTCGTCGTCGGTGAGGATGGCTGCCGTCTCCACCGGCACGTGAGGGATGGTGGGGCCCACCACGGCGTCTACCCCCGTGAGCTCCTGCCAGAAGCGGCGTTGGAACCTCGCACGCGCGTAACCGAGCCTGACGTAGTCGCTCGATGGGCGCCCCTTGAAGCGTAGGACGCGCTGCAGGACGCGCGGGTCGAAGTCGGCCCCGCGGCTCTCGAACTCGTCCTGGTAGAGCGCCCACACCTCGTGGCTGGCGAATGAACCGTAACGCTCGTAGGCGGCCGGTGCCTCTAGCAGTACGGGCAGTGGCGCGCGGCGCACCTCGTGCCCCAGCTCCTCGAGCAGCCTCAACCCCTCCTCGTAGCCGCGCGCCGTGGCGGCGTCGAGGTCGTCCTTGAGCAGCGTCGTTGGCGCCAGGAACATGAGCTTCTGCCGTAGCGGCTCAAGCGGCTTGGGGGGCTCGGCGATCATGGCCAGGTAGAGGGCCCAGGCGTCCTCGGCAGTGCGGGCAAGCGGGCCGAGGGTGTCGAGGGTGGTCGACAGGGCAACGCAGCCATCCGTAGGCACCCGGCCGTCGGTCACCTTCAGGCCCACTATCCCGTTCACGGCGGCGGGAATGCGCACGCTGCCGCCCGTGTCGGACCCCACCGCCGCGGCGGCGAGCCCTGCGGCGACCGCGACCCCGGAGCCCGATGACGAGCCGCCCGGGATCCGCCTCGGGTCGAGCGCGCAACCAGGCGTGCCGTAGTGCGGGTTCATGCCGATGCCCGAGTAGGCCAGCTCCGTCATGTTCGTCTTGCCGAGGAAGACGGCACCCGCGGCATCTAGCCGCGCGGCAACCGGGGCGTCCTCGGAGTCCGGCGCGCGCTCGGCGAGCACCTTGGAACCGGCCGCGGTGACGTCACCCGCCGTTCCCACAAGGTCCTTGATGGCGATCGGGACGCCCAGCAGTGGCCCGCCGCCCAGGCCGTCGGCGAGGCGCCGCTTGGCCGCGCGTGCCTGGGCCATGGCGCGTTGCTCGCTGACCACCCGGTACACCGTTCTCCCCTCGGGATGCGTCTCGATGGCGGCCAGGTAGGCCTCGGCGACCGTGACGGGATCGAGGGACCCGTCGCGGTAGCGCCGGGCGAGCTCGGTGAGCGTCAGAGACGTGATCTGCTGGGGCATGCCCGACGATACCGCGAGGACCGCAGGGCCGCCCGCGGTAACATGCGCCCATGCAGCGCACTCGCGCCGAACTCGAAGCCATGAGCCAGGAGGACCTCGTCAACCGCGTCCTGGAGCTACAGGACATGCTGCGCGAGGGCCTGGCCGTGCGCGCGTCATTGCACGCGGTCCTCAACATGGTGCTGAACGCCAAGAGCGACGAGGTCGCGCACTTCGCCGACGCCTCGGAGCCCACCCTCGATCCGCACGAGCTGGAGCTCAAGCGGGCGTGGGCGGCGGCGAGGCATGCGGTGTCGA
>Ga0265293_10005034_pt1 | contig 22582 bp, 20 predicted proteins | sample Munlanlewell138R_FD_192505 | JGI IMG/M metagenome (GOLD analysis project Ga0265293, IMG submission 192505) | Leachate microbial communities from a municipal landfill in Southern Ontario, Canada - Leachate well 138R | ecosystem: Engineered > Solid waste > Landfill > Unclassified | place: Canada... | reverse complement strand
TTATCCAAGATTGCTAAAAGACGTCGTTTACTTCGTTATCTGTCTATTCACAACCCAGAAAGATATACTGCTGTCCTCAAGTCACTCGGTTTGAAGAAATAAGTAGTCTATACTATTAATTATAAACATATGAAAAATTACACCCAAGATATTGTCGTGGGCGACAAACACATTAGTATTTCTACTGGTAAACTCGCTCCTCAAACCAATGCTTCAGTTGTTGCTCAATTTGGCAACACTGTTGTTTTAGCTACTGTTTTAATGGGAAAATTGGATGAATCCAAAGATTATTTCCCTCTCCAAGTCGAATTTGTTGACAAGCTTTACGCTGGTGGCATTATTAAAGGTGGTAAATGGATTAAACGAGACGGTGGTCCATCAGACAATGCTGTCCTTTTTGGTCGTATCATTGATCGTTCTCTTCGTCCTTTATTTCCAGTCGGTTTCCAAAATGAAGTTCAAATTATCACTACTGTTTTAAGTAATGATAAAAGTCATGACGTTGTTGTCACTGCTTTTACTGCTGCTGCTGCCGCTCTTTCTATTTCCAATATTCCTTTCCGAGGTCCAGTTTCTGCAGTTCGTATTGCTTCTAATAATAAAGAATTAATTATCAATCCTGATTTTGAAGAATTACAAACATCTTCTCTTGATTTGTTAGTTTGTACTGGCCCAAAAGGAATTAATATGATCGAAGCCGATGGTAATATCATCGACAACGATACCATGTTAAAAGCCATTGAATTGGCCAAAACTACTGGTGATGAAGTTAATAAGCAAATTGCTGAATTTACTACTAAATGTGGCCAAGAAAAAATTACCTTTGAACCAGCCGGTCCATCCGCTGATTTAATCAAAGATGTCGAATCAAAAATTGAAGCTGATGTTAAGAAATTTTTTGAAGATGGTATTGATGGTGCTCATATGATTGGCCAAGAAAACATTATTCAAAAAATCAAAGAAATTTATCAAGACAAAATTAAATCAGAAGAAGTTTCTGTTAGTCATTTAGTTGCTGCTGTTGATGAAATTATCAAAAAGTATGTTCGCGAAAATACTATCAAGGGTAATCGTTATGACAAAAGAAAAATGGATGAAGTTAGAAACTTAAATATAGAACCTGGATTTTTACCTATGACTCATGGTTCAGCTCTTTTTGAAAGGGGATTAACTCAAGCTCTTACTGTTACTACTCTTGCTCCTTTATCTGAAAGACAATATTTGCAAGATTCTAATGGTGAAATCACCAAAAGATATCTTCATTATTATTCTGCTATGCCATTTTCTACTGGTCAAGTTGGCCGTACTGGTCGACCAGGTCGTCGAGAAATCGGTCATGGTGCTTTAGCTGAAAAAGCCCTAATTCCTGTCATTCCTAGTGAAGCAGATTTTCCCTATACTATCGTCTTAACTTCAGAAGTTTTATCTCAAAATGGTTCTTCTTCTATGGCTTCTACTTGTGGTTCCACTATGTCCTTAATGGATGCTGGTGTCCCTATCAAAGACAAAGTCGCTGGGATTTCTATCGGTTTGATAGCCGAAACTGACGATAAATATGTTTTATTAACTGATATTGCTGGTATTGAAGATCATTTTGGTGATATGGATTTCAAGATCACTGGTACTCGAACCGGGATCACTGCTATTCAACTTGACATTAAAAGAGAAGGCCTTACTTTAGATATGGTTCGTGACACTTTTGTCGCCTCCACTAAAGCTCGTCTCCACATTTTAGATAAAATGGAATCAGTTTTAGCTGCTCCAAGAGATCAACTTTCTCAGTTTGCCCCTAAAATTAAATTAGTCCAACTCCCAGAAGATAAAATTGGTGAAGTTATTGGTAGTGGTGGTAAGACCATCAAAGCCTTAATGGAAAAATTCAATGTTCAAATTGATATTGACGATTTTGGAGCTGCTTCTATTTCTTCTCAAGATCAAAAAGCTATTGAAGATGCTGCTTATGAAATTGAATGTATGATTAAAGAAGTTCAAGTTGGTGAAGAATATGAAGGTATTGTTACTCGAGTTGAAAACTTTGGTGCCTTTATTGAATTTTTACCAGGTCGAGAAGCTTTACTTCACGTTTCTGAAATGACCGGTGGATTCTTATCTGATCCATCTAATATTATTAAAGTTGGGGATAAACTTAAAGTTAAAATTGCTGGTTTCAACGATAATCATCAAATTAAATTATCTGCTCCAGAATTTAAAACTGCTCATCCAGGAGCTCCTCGTCCTGAAGGTAGTGATAATCGAGCTCAATTTAATAATGATCGTCCTCAATTTAAAAAATTTGATTCTCGATTTCAAAAGCGTCGTTAATTCTATTGCTATTTTTTGATCAGACTTTTGGGTTATACTTTTTAATATGGATACTAATGTGTTAACTACCGCGCAAGCGATTGAAAATCTAAAGAAAAAAATCGAAGTCGTAAAATTACCCGAGAATTTGGTAAAAAATCTTGATGAAATTTTTTCTCAACTGACAATTAATTCTCAAAACGAGCAGACTTTTTGGCAAAATTATCAAATTGCTTCCAAATACATTTCTTATTTAGTTAATGTCCCTTGGGATGTTCAAACTAAAGATGTTTTAGACATTCAGTTTGCTAAAGAAAAATTAAACACCAACCATTATGGTCTAGATTCTATTAAGGAAAGAATTTTAGAATATGTTTCTGTCTTGGCTTTACAAAAAGATCGTCAACCAGATAAACCAATTAAAGCTCCAGTATTACTTTTTGTTGGGTTGGTCGGGACAGGTAAAACTACTATGGCTAAATCAATTGCCGATGTTTTCGATCGTCAATTAATTAGAATTCCTTTTGGCGGTTTAGGTGATCCACTTTATCTTCGAGGTCAATCTAGAGTTCATCCTAATTCTGAACCAGGTCAAATTATTAAAGGTTTAATTAAGGCAAAAAATCGTAACCCTGTTATTCTTCTTGATGAAATTGATCGTGTTGCCGATAACGCTCTTAATACTATTATGGGTGTCTTAGTTGAACTTCTTGATCCAGAACAAAACCATAATTTTATTGATCATTATCTTGACTACCCAGTTGATTTATCTCAGGCTATTTTTTGTGCCACCTGTAACAATACTTCTCGGATTGCTACTGCTGTCTTAGATCGTCTTGAAGTTATCCAAATGCCTTCATATACTGATGAAGAAAAAATTCACATTGGCCGTGACTATATCTTTCCAAAAGCTTTAGCAGAATCAGGGCTTAAACCAGAAGAAATCCAAATTTCTCCCAATATTTGGGAACAAATTATTAGACCTCTCGGCTTTGATGCCGGTGTCCGTACTTTACAGCGTAATATCGAAGGCCTTTGTCGAAAAGCCGCTAAATTGATTTTTGAGGGTAAACTTAAGCAGTTAGTCTTAGACGAATCAAATATCAAAGTCTTTTTACCTCAATGGTAATTTAATTAATTTTAAAAAATAAAAAATATGTTTAAAAAAAATACAACAAATCAAAATAGCCAATTTATTGGCGCTCAAACCCAAGTTAGAGAATTTAAATCAACTAATGATTCTATTAGAATCAGCTCTCTTGGTGGTTTTGGTGATGTCACTCAGAATATGTTCGTTTACGAATTTATTCCTAATGGTGATGTCTCTAAAAGTCAAATTATTATAGTTGATTGTGGGGTTGGATTCCCTGAAGAAGATGCCTTTGGTGTCGATCTCCAAATCCCCGATACCCATTATCTAGAAGATAAAAAAGACCGAATTTTAGGTATTTTTATCACTCATGGTCATGAAGATCATATTGGTGCTGTTCGTTTTATTTTACCTATCTTAGGTAAAAATATTCCCGTATTTGCTCCAAAATTAGCTGCTGCCTTTATCGAAGCTAGGTTATCAGAAGTTGATATTCGGGCTAATATCCAAATTTATGATGATTCCACTTTACCTATTGCTAAGGGTGTTTTCTCTGTTGACCCAATTAGGGTAACCCATTCAATTCCAGATACCTATCATTTTGCTATTACTACTCCTATTGGTATTTTTTACCATGGAAGTGATTTTAAGTTTGATCTTTTCCCTCTCGATGGCAAAGGTGTCGATTTTTCCCACATAGCTCGCATTGGTCAAACTGGTAAAGTCATCGCTTTAATGTCAGATAGTCTAGGATCTGACCATGAAGGTTGGTCCCCATCTGAAAGTTCTATTGCTCAAAATTTCAAACAAGAAATTGTTTCTGCTAAAGGTCGTGTTTTTATTACTTCAATTTCTAGTAATATTATTCGTTGGACTCAAGCTATTGAATATGGCAAGAGTGTTGGTCGAAAAATAGTTATCGTTGGTTTTTCAGTTGATCGAGCAATTAAAATTGCTAAAGAATTAGGTTATTTAACCCTTAACGATAATGATATTGTTCCTATTGAACGAGTCAAAAACTTTACTGAAAATAAACTTATGTTTTTGGTTGCCGGTTTCGCTGGTCAACCAGATTCAGCTCTCAGTAAGATGGTTATGGGTAAACATCGAGTCAAAATTAAATCTGGTGATAAGGTTATTTTTTCTTCTCCAGACTATATTCCTGGTACCACTTCTAATATTTATACTATGATTGATGTTCTCTCTAAAATGGGAGCTGAAGTTGTCTATGGTGAAAAAGAAGAACTCCATGTTTCTGGTCACGGTTATCAAAAAGAACATGCTCTTTTAATTAATTTAGTTAAACCAAAATATCTTTTACCTATTGGTGGTAATTTTAGACATTTAAAATGTTACCAATCAATTGCTAAAAAAATAGGCTACGCTGAAGATAAAGTTATTTTGCCAGATTTTGATGCTTCAGTTAATTTCCATAGTAATGGGACTATTGACACCAACACTCATATTCCTATCAGAAAAGTTTTAATTGATGGTTTTGGTATTGGTGATGTTGGTACTACAGTTTTACGTGATCGTAAACTTCTTGCCGAAGATGGTATGTTCTCGCTGGTTTTATTGGTCAATAAAGTTACTGGTAAACTTGAAAAAGATCCAGTCATTTTAAGTCGGGGATTTGTTTTTATGAAAGAAAATACCGATCTTATAAATTATTTAAAACAAGAAGTTGTTAATAAATTTAATCAAACCACTAGCGCTCCAGCTAATTTTGATTTTATTCGTGAAGAAGTCCAAGGTTATATAGAAGAAATAATCAAACAAAAAACCGGTCGTCAACCTATGGTTTTACCCTTAGTTATCGAAGTATAACTTGGGTTATAATAACTCATGAGATATTCACAACTTTTTGGTAAAACTACAAAATCTATTCCTTCAGATGCTGACAGCATCAACGCTAAATTATTAACCCAAGGTGGTTTTATTCAAAAAGAAATTTCTGGTGTTTATAATTACTTACCACTAGGGTTACGTGTTTTAACTAAAATCCAAAACATTATTCGAGAAGAAATGGATAAAGTTGGTGGTCAAGAAATCTTAATGCCAGTTATTACTCAAGAAGAAAGCTGGGTTACTACTGGTCGTAATAATATGGAAGTTCTTTTCCATCTCAAAGGGCAAGGAGATACTGATCTAGTTTTAAATCCAACCCATGAAGAAATTGTTACTCCTTTAGTTCAAAAATATGTTTTTTCCTATCGTGATTTACCTGTTGCTGTTTATCAAATTCAAGACAAGTTTAGAAATGAAGCTCGAGCTAAATCGGGACTTCTTCGAGGTCGTGAATTTAATATGAAAGATCTTTATTCTTTCCATACCGATGAAGAGGATTTAAATCGTTATTACGAAATTATTAAAAAAGCTTATTTTGAAATTTATAAAAGACTTAATCTTGGGGATATTACCGTTTTAACTTTTGCTTCTGGTGGTGCTTTCAGCCAATTTTCTCACGAATTTCAAACTTTAAATAAAAACGGAGAAGATACTATTTATCTTTGTAAAAAATGTAATATCGCCATCAATAAGGAAATTATAGATACTCAAAAAACTTGTCCAGAATGTGGTAATTCTAAACTAGACTCTGTCAAAGCCACTGAAGTCGGTAATATTTTTAAATTAAGAACTAAATTTTCTAAAGCCTTTAATTTCTATTATTTAGATAAAGATGGTCAGCAAAAAATTGTTGAAATGGGTTGTTATGGTTTTGGTCCATCAAGAACTATGGGGACTATTGTTGAAATCTACCATGACGATAAAGGTATTATTTGGCCAGAGTCTATTGCTCCTTATCAGATTCATTTAATTGGTCTTGATCTTTTTGACGAAAAAATTAAAAAACAGGCCCAAGATCTTTATCAAAAACTAATAAAAAAGAATATTGAAGTCCTTTTTGACGATCGAGATGATGTTTCCGCTGGTACTAAATTTGCTGATGCTGATTTAATTGGTATTCCTACTAGACTGGTCATTAGTAAGAGAAGTTTAGAAAATGGGGGAGTTGAATCTAAAAAGAGAAATGAAGACAAAAGTGAAATTATTTCCATAGATTCACTTTAAACACTTAATACTAACGGGAAAATACTATATACTGTATTTATGGCTAAACGTGGTCGCAAAAAGAAACATGTTCTTCCCAGTTTACGGTTAAAACCGGAGACTATTCGCACTATATTTTTTATATTTCTATTAATTTTAGCCATAATTTCCATCTTTTCTTTTCTTCAAACTGGTCCTATCCCTACTCGACTCAACCAAATTTTAGTAGATTATTTTGGTTTTGGAGCTATTTTAATTCCATTACTTCTATTTTTAGCTGCTTTTTTATTCGCCAAAATAAAATCCCCATTAAAAGATTTAAATGTATTTTTAGGTTTTTTAATTATGTTTTTATCTTTTTTAGGTTTATTTAAACAAGGTTTAGGTGGACAATTCTTTTCTACTCAATTTATTTCTCTTTTTGGCAGAGTAGCTACAGTTTTAATTTTCACTTTTATCTTTATCGTTGGTTTCGTTATTTTATTTGATACTTCAATTGCTCAAGTCGTTAAGTTCTTTGTTAAAATTTTTAATTTTATTAAAAAATATTCTATTGGTAGTGCTAAAAAAATTAAAGAAAAGGCCGCTAAAAATAATCTTTATCAATCAGATCTTCCTTTATTAGACCGTCATGAAAACAAAAAAGATAATGAAAAAGATCTCAATGTGGTAAATATTCCTCCAGTTTTAAAAACTGATGGTAATTTAGCCACCAAAGCTCTAAGTTCTTCTGGTAATCAAATTTGGGAATATCCACCATTAACTATTTTCGATAACACCCCAGGAGCTAAGGCTGATCGGGGAGATATTCGTAAAAATGCTCAAACTATTGAACAAACTCTTGATTCATTTGGTATTACTGCTCGGGTGGCTGAAGTTAATGACAGTCCTTCTGTCACTCAATATGCTCTTGAAGTTGCCCTAGGTACTAAATTAGCCAAAATTATGAGTCTTAGTAATGATTTAGCTATGGCTTTAGCTGCTCCAGGAGGCATGATCCGTGTTGAAGCTCCAATTCCTGGTCGATCCCTAGTTGGTATTGAAGTTCCAAATCGTTCTCTTGAGGTCGTTCCCATCAGAAAAATGCTTGATTCTGATGTCATGAAAAATGCTAAGAATAAAATTACTGTCCCGTTAGGTCTTGATGTCGCTGGTAATGCTAAAGTCGCTGATATTGCTAAAATGCCTCATGTTTTAATTGCTGGTCAAACTGGTTCTGGTAAATCAGTTTGTGTTAATTCTTGGATTGCCAATATTTTATTTAGAGCTTCCCCAGATGAAGTCCGAATGATTATGGTCGATCCAAAACGAGTTGAACTTACTCCTTATAACGGCATTCCTCATCTTTTGGTCCCTGTTATTGTTGAACCAGAAAAAGTTATTTCTGCCTTAAAATGGGCAGTTTCAGAAATGGAACGTCGTTATAAAACTTTTACTGAAGTTGGTGCTAAAAATATTGAAGCCTACAACAATCTCTCTGGATTTCAATCAATGCCTTATATTTTGATTTTTATAGATGAGTTAGCTGAAATTATGTTATTTTCTCCTTCAGAAGTCGAAGATAATGTTTGTCGTCTAGCTCAAATGGCTAGAGCTGTTGGTATCCACTTAATTTTGGCCACTCAGCGTCCTTCAGTCAATGTTATTACTGGTCTTATTAAAGCTAACATCCCTACTCGTATTTCTTTTGCTGTAGCCTCTGTTACTGATTCTCGAGTTATTTTAGATACTCCTGGAGCCGAAAAACTATTAGGCCGAGGAGATATGCTTTATATGCCTCCAGATTTAGCCAAACCAGTTCGTATCCAAGGTTGTTTTATCTCTGATAAAGAACTTAATTCTCTTATCGAATTTCTTAAAACTCAAAAAACTACTGAATATGATGAACAAATTTTAAATCAACCAGTTAATGGCCATGGTTCAAGTAAAGGCAATATTGCCACTAGTGAATCCGTTCAAGATCGTGATCCTATGTTTGAAGATGCTGTTAATTTAGTTCGAGAATTAGGCAAAGCTTCATCCTCCTTAATGCAACGCCGTCTTAAACTTGGTTATGCCCGAGCTGCTAGAGTTTTAGATCAACTTGAACAAGCTGGTGTTGTTGGCCCAGCCAATGGTGCTAAACCCCGAGAAATATTAATTCCCCATACTACTTCTGATTCTGAAAATTAAATATGCTTCGTGCCTCATCTTTACTCAAAAATACTCGTCTCGATAAAAGTTGGGAATTAATAGAAATTTCTAAGAAATTAAAAATCCCCATTAAAAGTTTAGAAGCTATTGAAAACGAAGATGTCTCTAATTTTCCTTCAGAACCATATTGTTCTTTGATTATTAAAGATTATGCTGATTTTTTAGGGTTAAATGGTGAAGATACCATTTGTCTTTTCCGTCGTGATTTTGATCAGAGAAATAAAAATAAAATCAATCAAAATAGATTTTTTTCTTTTACCCCTCAATTTACTTTTACAGTTTCTGTCTTTGTCATTATTCTTCTCTTTTCCTTTTATTTAATTTTTGAATATATTAAATTCAACCAACCACCAAAATTAAAAGTCAACTGGCCTTTTGAATCAACTGCTTCTAGTCAAACTGTTAATATTTCTGGCATAACTGATTCTGAGTCGACAATTAGAGTTAACCAAGATTTAATTATTATTGATAATCAAGGTAATTTTCAAAAGAAAATAGATTTAATTGAAGGTGATAATAAAATAATTATTGAATCAAAATCACCTAGTGGTAAAACTACTGTTGAAGAAAAAATAATTAAATATTTGCCCTGATTTGAAAATAGTCTATACTAATTGTATGGATATAACTCAAATTGCTATCATCACTAGTCTTGTTTTTATTACCATTATTATCGTTGCCTCTGGTATTTGGCTAATTTTAATTTTAAAAGAATTAAAAGTCACTCTTCATAAAACTAATCGTATTTTAGATGATACTAAAACTATTACTTCTGCTGTGGCTCAACCTATGGCTTCTATTTCTGAATTTGTCGACGGTTTTAAAAATGGAGTTTCTTTCTTCAATGGTTTATTTAAAAAGAAAAAATAAATGATCTGTGATTGTCCTAAATGTTCTTGTGATAACGAAACCACTAAAAATGGGTCTAGTTCCAGTTTCATTTTTGGGTTAGTTTTAGGGGCAGTTATTGGAGCTATTGTTGCTGTAGTTATTTATCGCCAAAACAAAGGTAAGATTTTTGAAGATCTCCAAAAAAAACTTGAAGACTTTTTTAAAAACTTAATTGGCAATCCAGATAAAACTAAAACTGATACTAAAAGCAAACCAGTTATTGCTCAAAAAATAATTATTGAAGATAAAAAAGAAGAAATAAAAGTTGATAAACCAGAAATTGTTTTTGTCAAAAAAAAACCTATTCCTAAAACTTTTATTAAATCCAAAAAATAGCTGCTATAATTTCCTGTATGAAAGCTCGTGATTTAAAGGAAAAATTCATCAAATTTTTCGTTTCTAAACAACATGTTGAAATTCCTTCTAGTAATTTAGTTCCAGAAAATGATTCTACTACTTTGTTTATATCTGCTGGAATGCATCCACTTGTACCTTATCTTTTAGGACAACCCCACACTTCTGGTAAAAGATTGGTTAATGTCCAAAAATGTGTCAGAACAGGTGATATAGATGAAGTTGGTGACAAATTTCATCACACTTTTTTTGAGATGTTAGGGAATTGGTCTTTAGGTGATTATTTTAAAGCAGAAATGATTCCTTGGAGTTTTGAATTTTTAACTAAACATCTAAATTATAAATTAGCCCAAATTCATGTCACTTGTTTTGCTGGTGATAAAGATGCTCCAAAAGATACTGAATCACACGATCTTTGGCTAAAACAAGGAGTCCCTGAAAATCAAATTCATTATTTACCTAAAAAAGATAATTGGTGGGGTCCAGCCGGTTCAGTTGGTCCCTGTGGTCCTGATACTGAAATGTTTATTGATCTTAACTATCAAGATAAACCAATAGATTTTGAAACTGGTTGTAAAACAGAAAGAATTGTTGAAATTGGTAATGACGTTTTCATGCAATATAATAAAACTGTTGCTGGTAAATATGAACTTTTATCTCAAAAAAATGTTGATACTGGTTATGGAGTTGAGCGTAACTTAGCAATTTTATGTGGATTTACCGATGATTATTTAACTGATATTTGGCAACCAATCATTAAAAAAATAGAAACTATTTCTGGTAAAAAATATTCTGATCAAAATTACACCAAAGCAATCCGTATTATTGCTGATCATATTCGATCTGCTGTTTTTATTATTGCTGATGGAGTAGAACCATCAAACAAAGAAGCTGGTTATGTTCTTCGTCGTCTTATCCGTCGTGCCATTCGTCAAGGAAAAATTTTAGGGATTGAGACTAATTTCACAACAATAATTGCTCAAGCTGTTTTAGATAATCAAGATAACTATGCTGGTATTTACCCAGAGCTTGATCAAAATAAAGAAAAAATATTTTCAATATTAGAGATAGAAGAAAATAAATTTCGTAAAACTTTAAATAGAGGCTTAAATGAAATTAATAAATTAATTGAACGTAATAAAAAGGTATCTGGTAAAGAAGCTTTTACTCTTTATGAAAGTTTTGGTTTTCCTATTGAAATGATTGAAGAAGAATTGCAAAAAAATAATTTAAAACTTAATAAAGAGGAATTTGAAAAAGCTAAACAAGACCATATTAAGCAGTCACAAACTTTATCTGCTGGCAAATTCAAGTCAGGACTAGCAGATAATTCAGAAATTATTACTAAATATCATACTGCCACTCATTTACTTCACACTGCGCTTCGTCAAATACTAGGTGATCATGTTCAACAATCAGGATCTAATATTACTTCAGAACGTCTTCGTTTTGATTTTTCTCATGGCGAAAAATTAACCGAAGATCAAACTAAACAAGTCCAAGATTTAGTAAATAAACAAATTGATCAAAAAATCGATGTTAAAAAAGAAATTATGCCTTTTGTTGAAGCTCAAAAAGCTGGTGCTATTGCTTTTTTTGGTAATAAATATCCTGAGACTGTTTCTGTTTTTACAATAGGGGGTTTTTCAAAAGAAGTCTGTACTGGTCCTCATATCGAAAATACTGGTGTTTTAGGTAAATTTGAAATTCAAAAAGAAGAATCTGCCGGCTCCGGCAAGCGCCGTATCTATGCAGTTTTAAAGTAAAAAATGATTGAAATTGAAAAAACTTTCTTAGCCAAAAACATTCCAAGAGATTTATCTTCTTATAAATCATTTAAAATAAAACAAGGGTATCTTTCTTCTTCTCATCCAGCCTTGCGTATTCGACAAATTGGGGATAAATTTGAATTAACAAAAAAAATACCTCTTAAACCAGGTGATTGGAGTTCAGTTGAAGAAATAAACATTCCTTTAACTGAAGATGAATTCAATAAATTATGGCCTCTCACTGAAAGATATTTAGAAAAAACTCGATATCTTGTCCCACTCAAAAATGAGTTAACTGCCGAATTAGATATTTTTGAAGAAAAATTACTGGGGTTATCTTTTGTTGAAGTTGAATTTTCTTCCCAAGAAGAAATGAATTTATTTCAAAAACCAGATTGGTTTGGTCGAGATGTTACCCAGGAAGATTTTTCTGCTAACAGTTTTCTTGCCGGCAAAACTTTTATTGATATTAAAAAATACCTTTAAATTAGTTATTAAAATAAAATCCTTTAAATTTTATAGTATCCTTATATCATGGAAGGTACTAATTTTTGGCTAATTTATATTCAAGATAATCGAGTTGTCGTCTCACTTATTAACCAACTAAACAATCAATATCATGTTATTGCTATTGGTCCAACTACAAATTGGGATATAGATTCTGAAAAATCACTGACTACTGCTGTTGATGAATCTCTTTCTGCCGCTTCTCTCAATGCTCATATTTCCGAAGACCAAGAACCAGAATCAGCTGCTTTTGTTGTCCCTCCTTTTTGGGTCGACAACGATGGTAAAATTTCTGCTCCAAAACTAAAATTTATAAAAACTTTATGTAAAGATTTAAATTTAATACCTTCTGGATTTTTATCAGAAGATGAGGCTATTGTTGAAGAAGCTAATCAAAAAGACGATTTTCCTGCTAGTTTTATTTTGATTCATCTCGATTCAAATGAATTTTACTTGTCTCTAGTTTATTTAGGTCATATTAAAGAGCGCATTAGAAAAACTCTTGATAAACCTTTTACTGGTCAAATGTTGGAGTCAACTTTGTTAGAGTTGAATTCTCAATCAGCTCTTCCTCCTCAAATTATTCTTTTTGGAAGAAAAGCTCCAGAATTTGTTGATGAAATTAAAAATTTTCCTTGGGTGGGGAAGAAAGATATTGAAACCTTTCTTCACTTTCCAGATGTCAAAATTTATCAAGATGATGACATTATCAATATTTTTTCAAAAATTATTACTTCTCAGGTTAGAGCCAGTTTAAGTAAACCAGAACCAGTTGTAGCTGAGGAGGTTGAAAGTTCTCCAATCTCGGAAGAAATTTCTTTAGAAGAAATTGAGGCTGATAATTTAGGATTTTCGTCAGAAAGCGAGGCTGTTATAGAAAATAAACAGATATATCAAGATTTTGCCAATAACCAGGAATTAAATAATATTGAAACCCCTCTAGAAATTCCCTTAGCCACAGAAGAAATTATCCCTGAAGTTAAAAAACCCAAACTTTCTTTTTCTTTTTTAAAAAAGATTAAATTACCTAACCTTAAAAATTTCAAATTAAACAATTTACTTTATATTGGTCTAATTATTATTTCTCTTATTTTAGCCTCTGTCTTTTTTCTATCTAAGTCAACCATCACTTTATTTATTACTCCTTTTGAATTTAAAAAAGAAGTTCCTGTCACCCTATTACTTGATGTTTCTCTTGATTATGTCTCTAAATCAATTATTCCAGTTGATAAACAAACTTTTGATATCGAAGCTTCTAGTAAATTAGATACTACCGGTCAAAAAACAGTTGGTGAAAAAGCTAAAGGGGAAATAATTATTTATAATAAAGTTGATAAAGCTCAAAGTATTCCAAATGGTTCAATTTTAATCGATAGTTCTGGTAAAAAATTTGAATTAACTACCGCCGTTTCCATCGCCTCCAGTAGTTCTAATCTTAATGAAGGAGTCATTACTTTGGGTCAGACCAAGACTGCTATTGTTGCTCTTGATATTGGTTCTGAATTTAATATTTCTCAAGATATTCAACTTAAGTTTGAAGATATTGCTGATACTGTTTTAGTCGCTCGTGTTAGTCAGGCCTTAACCGGTGGGAGTAAAGAACAAATTGGTGCTGTCAGTAGTCAAGATAAAATTAACATTGAAGCTCAAATTGATGAAGAAATTGCTAAAAAAATAGATGAAAAAGTTAAAGGTGATCTTAATAATGTTTCTGGAGTTATCCCGGGGACTAATCAAATTTCCAAATCTAAAACCGATCTTAGTCGGGAAGTTGGGGAACAAGCTGATGAATTAACCGCTACTGTCAAAGCCTCAGTTTCTGTTTTTACTATTACTGATTCTGTTAAAGAGGAAGTAATAAAACAGTTTTTAACTGGCCAAGAAAATTTTGATAGCGTTGATATTAACACTTCAGATTTTAGTCTTACCTTCAATCCTGATAAAATTGAATCTCAACAGGCGTTGGGGACTTTAACTATTAATGGTTTTGCTACGCCTAAAATCGACTTAACCAAATTAAAAAAATCTTTAATTGGAAAAACTAACAAAAAAGCTTCAGATATCATTAAAAAAATGGTAAATCGGGCGTATAATTTCAATATTGAAAATAATTTTCCTTTAAATCTTTTACCATTTAGAGAGGACAATCTTTCAATTGAAATTAATTCCAAAAATTTGTGACCTACATATATATTAAAAAAGAAAAAAAGTCATCTAGAATAAATAAAAAACATTTGCCCCTGTTTTTTTTAATTTCTGGTTTGATTTTGTTTAGTTTTGCTGTTCTTCCAATTATTAAATTTCAACTCAAATATTCAACTAATTTAAAACAAATTCTAAATCCTCTCTCAATTAAGTCATACAATCAATCTTCAACTATTTTAGGGGATATAACTAATGATTACACTCAATTATCAAACTGGTTTGTCGATAGTTCTTCAAATCAATTAAGTAATAATTTATCTAACAATGATAACGGTAATAAATATTTTTTATCTATTCCTAAGCTTAAAATCAAAGACGCTACTGTTATTATTGGTAGTTCTGATCTTGAAAAAAGTCTTATCCAATATCCTCAAACCGCCTTACCTGGACAACTAGGGAATACTGTTATTTTTGGCCATTCTGTCTTACCTCAATTTTATAATCCCAAATCTTATCTCACTATTTTTTCTATTCTTCATACTCTTAAAATTGGTGACGAAATTGATATCAGTTATGATGGTAGTCAATATAAATATGTTGTTAGTGAAATGTATGAAGTAAAATCAGATGATTTTTCTGTTTTGGAACAGAGATTCGATAATAAAGTTATTACTTTAATAACTTGTAGTCCTCCAGGTACTTATCTTCGTCGTCTTGTAGTTAAAGCTGAAATAGCCTTATAATACCTTCTATGAATCTTTTAGCAATCGACTATGGTACTAAGCGAATTGGTTTAGCCATTTCTATTAAAAACATCATTACCCCAATTGATGGTATTAAAAATGATTCCCAAAAATTTGACCAAATTAAACAGATTATTGACCAATACCAAATCGAAAAAGTTTATGTTGGAATTTCAGAAGGGGAGTTTGCTGTTCTTACCAAGGAGTTTGTTAAAGAGCTTCAAAATATGCTAACATGTAGTATAGAAACCATTGAGGAAGCCGTTAGTACAATTGAAGCTAATCAAATTTTTTTGAAAAATAAAAACAAAAAAAAGGACTATAAAAAATTAATTGACTCTATATCCGCCGCAGTAATTTTAAGGCGGGCCAATATTTATTAAAAAAGGATTATGATAAAAAATCTAATCGCCCCCATGCAAGCCTGGTTATTATCTCAAAAGAGATGTGTCGGTTGTGGCACTCCTTTGCAAAATGGAATTAAAAAACCAGTTCGAGGGAAAACTACTGTTACCTGTCGTTGTGGTCGTATTTTTATTTATGATGAAGATAAAAAAAATTACCGCCGAGCCTTATTTGACGAAATTTAATAAATTAAAATGAAGAAGTTTCTAATAGTTTTAGCTTCGTTAATAGTTTTTGTCGGTTTAGTTTTTTTTACTTTTTTGTTTTTAAACAATAAGTCAGTTTCTTCAGATGATAGTCAGAAAGTTTTTACCATCAAATCTGGTGAAGGGATCAAACAAATCGCTCAAGATTTAGAAGATAAAGATTTTATTAGGAATAAATATGTTTTTTTATTCTATAGCTATCAACTTTCCCTAAATAAAAAAATTCAAGCTGGAAATTTTAAAATTTCTTCAAATCTAACTACTAAAGAAATAGTCACTAAACTTTCTAGTGGGGGAATTACTGATTATTGGTTAAAAATTATTGATGGCACTAGAGTTGAAGAATTAACTGATAGTTTCCCTAATAATCTTTCTTTTACTGGTAAAGATTTTGTTGCCAAAGCTAAAGATCTTCAGGGCTATCTTTTTCCAGACAGCTATTTAATTCCTCAATATTTCACTATTGATCAAGTTTTAGCCACTATTGAAACTAATTTTGATCAAAAATTTAATCAAGCCAAAGAAAAATCCACTTCTACACTTAGCGATCAAAAAAATTTAATATTAGCTTCTTTACTTGAAAGAGAAGGGAAATCTCTTGAATCTAAAAAAATGATTGCCGGTATAATTTTAAATCGTTTGAATATTGGTATGGCCTTACAAATTGATGCCACTGTCTTATATGCTCGTGATAGTCAAAATAAATCAGTTACAGATTATTGGAAATTACCAATTACTAAAACAGATCTCTCTATCATTTCTCCTTATAATACTTACAAAAATCCGGGACTTCCTCCAAAGCCAATTTGTAGTCCAGGATACAATTCACTTTATGCTGTTTTTCATCCTACCACTTCTGATTATCTCTATTACATTACTGGAGATGACGGCAAAATGTACTATGCCACTACCCTCGACGAACACAATTCCAATATTCAAAAATATTTAAAATAAACAAATTAAGCCACTTTATCTAGGTTTTCAATACACGTCTTAAATTTTTCTCGATTAAATTTAACAACACTGAATGATTGAATTGATCCATCACTGATTTGTTCAATATTAAATACTGTTAAATTATCAAAGATACATGATGGAAAATCTTTTTTATTACCAGTAATTAATAATGGTTCCGATGCATGATACATAATCCTTCCGGCTAATAATAAATCAACAGTGCTTACACCTTTTGCCATTTTATTATGACAATAAATCATTGATAAAGCCAAAGCGTTTTTTTGAATATTTAAAAAAAGGTCATTATGGTTAATTGGAGATGTAAAAAAATCTATAAAATTTTCCATTGCCTTTTTTTCGCCTGGAACATATATCCCTCTTAAAAATTCAAATTTAGTAAATGGGTCAACTATACGTTCTGAACTTTTTAAATATTCAAGAGATTGAGTAAAAACATCTGCGTTTTTATACAATAAATTCAAAAAATCATTGTCAAGATAGACGTAATTACCCTTTAAAATATCATAAGAATTAGCACCCGCCAACAATTCCATAAAATTTTGGTCCATCTACTTCTCGTATTTTTTGGCCTTCTTTAATAGCATCAATAACCTTAGAAACTTCTTTTTGGTCAATCATTTTCTTAATAATTATCTTTTGTTGACCTAACGGCTTAACTTCGTAACTAAAATCAAGATTAATTTTCTTCATCATACTAAATTAGTCTAAATCAAAAATAATAAAATAACAACTATTTTACTTATTTTAATATTTAAATTTGACTTTTTTTATCTTTTAAATGAAAATATGTCAGTTCTTTTAAATGGCGTTATTAATCAAGAGCGTGTGGTCCCGCAGCTGCGGGAATACGAGGAAGAAGGTCAATCGATTTATCTGCGGAAACCTTCAGGCTGTGATTGCCAGCCTTAATATTTTCTTTAAAACTTTGAAGTAATTCAAAAATCAAAGAGAAAATAGTCCAATTGCCATTTTTTCCAAAAGAATTCTGCCGGTATTTTTGATACTTTTATTAATTTCAAAAACCGGTCAAAGTTTATGTGTGGAATCTATGGCTATAATGGTAGTTCTCAAAACGCTGCTGATATTATTTTATCCGGTTTAAAAAGTTTAGATTATCGTGGTTATGATTCTTGGGGAATTGCTGTCTTGGTAGATGAAAAAATTTCTGTTCAAAAAGATATTGGCAAAATTGAAGATATAAAAAAAGTGGATCTTCCTTCTGGCACTTTAGCTCTAGGTCACACTCGTTGGGCCACCACTGGTAATGTTTCTCAAGTTAATGCCCACCCTCATTTTTCCACCGACAAATCCTTTGTTTTGGTTCAAAACGGCATTGTCGAAAATTATTTAAAGCTTAAACCAGATTTAATCAAAAAAGGTTATCAATTTTATTCAGAAACCGACACTGAGGTTATTGTTAGGTTAATTGAAAATTTTCAAAAGAAAAATAATTTATTAGATGCTGTCAAAAAAGCCTTTTTAAAATTAGAAGGTCGTAACACCATTGCCTTACTTGATTCTTCAAACCATCAGATTATTGCTGCCAGAAATGGTTCACCTCTAATTATCGGTAAGAAAAATAATGATTATTTTATTTCCTCAGACACTCTTTCTTTGGGGAAAAATGTTTCTCAATATTACGATCTCAACAATTTTGAATTGGTTATTTTAGGTTCTAATCCCCAAATTATCAACCTCAAAACCAACAAAATTTCTCCTCCTAAATTTAAAGAAGTCGATTTCAAGTCAACCCAAGCAGATAAAGGCAAACATAAACATTTTATGATTAAAGAAATTTTAGAAACTCCTTCGGTCATTAAACAAGTTATTAATACTGAGAAATCTACTTTAGATAAATTAGCCAAGGCTATTAAAAATGCTAAAACTGTTTACACCATTGGTTCTGGCACTGCCGGCAATGCTGCCGCTCAAATTGCCTTTTATTTAAAAAAATTTGCCCACATTCAAGCCATTAGTTTAGTCGGTGCTGATGCTCGGGAAAGCTATGATTTTTTTACCCCTAATGATTTAATTATTGCTCCGTCTCAAAGTGGTGAAACCGCCGATGTTTTGGAAGTATTAGAATTTTCCAAAAGTAAACATATGGCCATTGCCAGCTATGTCAACATGCCGGGTTCCATGATGACTCGTTTATCTGATTTCAAATTTATGGCTGGAGCTGGAGCTGAAATTTGTGTCATGTCAACAAAAATTTTTACTTCTCAAATTGCCTGGGGATATTTGCTCGCCAAAACTGTTGCTAATGATTATCAAAACGGTATCAACAATCTTAAGAAATTGGTCACTGCAGTTGAAAAATATTTTCAAGACAAAAACAATTTTAATCAAATCGAAAAAATTTCTCAAAAATTATTAAATATCAAAGATATTTTTTTACTAGGTAAATCGCAAAATTTTCAGATTGCCAAAGAAGGCATGATCAAAATTATTGAAGGCACCTATAAACACGCCCACGCTATCCCTGCTGGTGATCTTAAACATTATGCCATCACTCTCATCGAAAAAAATATTTACACTATTGTTGTTTTATCTCCAGACCAAACTATAAACGAAATGAACAATGCTATCAATGAAATCAAAAGTCGTGGCGGCAATATTATTGGTATTTATCCAAAAAATCAAGCTAATTTTGATTTTTTACTCAAAACCCCAAATCTGGATGAAACTAGCGCTATTTTTAATATTATTCCTCTCCAACTTTTGGCCTATTATTTGGCCGATAAATTGGGAAATAATGTTGATAAGCCGCGTAACATTGCCAAATCCGTCACTGTTAAATAAATTATTTTTTGTTGATTAAATCATTTAAAATATTCCATCTTCTTTTCTTCTCACTCATAGGGATATCATCTTTGTAAATTTTAGCCGAGACTGTTCCTTTACGAGGGGAGTATTTATTCAAATAGCCAATTTCAAAATTAACTTCTTTACATAATTTAACTGTGTTTTGAAAAGCTTTTTCACCTTCACCCGGGAATCCAATAATTATATCTGTTGAAAATTTTACTCCCTTAACTTTACTTCTAATTTTTTTAACCAAATCCAAATATTCTTTACTTGTATAACCTCGATTCATATTTTTTAACACTTCATCATCACCTGCCTGAATCGGTAAATGAAGTAATCGATCAATATTTTCATATTTAGCAATTATTTCAATCAATTCATCTGAAAAATCCCAAGGGTTACTACTCACAAAAGAAATTTTATCTAAATCTTTTTTAGCCACTTCTTCAAGTAGTTTATGAAATAAACTTTTAAATCTTTTTTTACCCATCGATACTAGAGTTGTTTCTCCAAAATCAGATCCATATGAATTTACATTTTGTCCAATCAACATTACTTTTTTAAAACCTGTTTTTATAGCATCATCAATCTCTTCCAATATCTCTTCCATTTTTCTTGATTTTTCTGGTCCTCGAGCAAAAGGGACAATACAGTAACTACAAAAGTTACTACAACCAAAACTAATTGGGATTAAGGCCATATCATTGTTTTCTCGCAGAGGTTTAATATCAAAACTTATTTTTTCTATTGGCATAAATTCCGATACAGCTGGAAAATCTTTTTTTAATTGTCTTAACTTTTTTCCAGTTTTATCTTTATCAGCTAATCCTGCCAAACAACCTGTCACGATTATTTTAATCTTACTTTTATTTTTTTTATTCCACTTATCAATATTGTCTATCAATCCATAAACTCTGTTTTCTGCTGATTCTCTAATAATACAAGTATTAATAATGACAATATCTGCTTCTTTCCAGTTTTTAATTTCTTCAAATCCTTTATCCCAATAAAATGCTTTAATTCTCTCTGAATCAGCTGTATTTTGAATACAACCAAACGTCTTTATAAAAAATTTCATCCTCAATTTTATCAAATATCTCATTTGCAATATTTTTTACTAAATGGAATAATTTAATTTATGGATAACAATAAAAATAGTTCTAAGGATAATAAAAAAAATAAGTATCAAGATGTTTTAGATCAATACGCTGCTAAAGTTGACCCATCAATTGATGAAACTCCTGATATTAAAACTACAGATTTAGCCAATGATACTGTTAAAATGACTGAGACAACTCCAGTCGAAACTCCAGTCGAAACTCCAGTCGAAACTCCAGTCGAAACTCCAGTCGAAACTCCAGTCGAAACTCCAGTCGAAACTCCAGTCGAAACTACAGTCGAAACTCCAGTCGAAACTCCAGTCGAAACTCCAGTCGAAACTCCAGTCGAAACTCCAGTCGAAACTCCAGTCGAAACGAAATCTTTAACAGAAATAGAACCAAATAAAATTGAAGTACCTCCAGAAATCCCTTCCTTGGAAAATTCATCCACTCCTAATCCAGCATTAAATATAAATGAAACTGAAAAATCAGCTACCCCAGAAGAACTTAAAGATAAAATCAACGAAGTTTTAAATTACGAAACTGATGGTCCAGAACAAGAACCAGTAATTCCAATTTCTGATTCTTCAAACTCTTCCTCTAATTTAATAAAAATGTTATTTTTTATTTCTCTTTCCGTTTTTATTTTAATTGCTGTTGCTCTAGCTTATTTTTCATTTTTCAAAAATTCTGACACTTCTAATGATAATCAAGTTACCCCAACTATCACTTCAACTCCAACCTCTTCAGAAATTGCTTGCACCATTAATGACATGGAATTAACAATCGGTGAAGATTTTATTGCTTCTGATGGTTGTAACATTTGTGTTTGTGAAGCTAAAGATTTAATTTCTTGTACTGAAAAAACTTGTGATGCCACTTCTTCTGCTATCAAAACCGCCACCAGTTCAGCAGAATTTAGTGTTTACAAAAGAAACCCCCAAGGAGCTGAGGGAGAATTTAACACAGATAAAGCAAACGCTATCAATAGTCCATTAAAAAGTATTTCAATAACTTTTAATAACCAAGCTGATTCTAAAACAATAAATAATGATACTTTTTATGCCTTGGAAGGTATAGGAGTAAAAGTTGACGGAAAAATTTCATATGATAATAAAACCAAAACTGCTACTATAACTTTCACTAATCCAGCTATTAATACCGATAGCATTAATCTAATGGCTCTTACTGTTGTTGTTAAAAATATAAAAGATATTAATGGTAATTTAATTGAAGATCTCACTTATAATATTTTTATAAAAAAATAATTTTCTACCCAAAACCTACTCGTTGACCAGTCTTAGTTCCCACGATATAATACCCTCATTCGGCGAGCGGTTGGTACATAACTCGTCCTCTAAAATTTAGTAATTAAAAAGTCGATGCCTTCCGTAAAAAGAACTCAATGGGGTAAAAAATACCCTAACCTTCCTAAATTAGATTTAATTCAAATTCAAAAAGAATCCTGGAAAGATTTCCTTGACCGAGAACTTAAAGAAACCGTCCAATCAATTTCTCCAATCAATGATTACACTGGTAACAACTGGCAACTAGAATTAGGTAATCTCAGTTACGATCCTATTATTATTACCCCTGATACCGCTAAGAAAAAAGGTCTCAACTATACTATCCCTGTCAAAGTCAAAGCTACTTTAACTAATAAAAGAACTGGTAATGTTTCCGAAGAAAGTGTTTTCTTTTTAAACCTTCCAACCATGACCGAAGAGGGAACTTTCATCGTCAATGGTATTGAAAGAGGTGTTATTAATCAATTAGTCCGATCTCCAGGTGTTTATTTTACTGGCGAAGTTGATCCAGCTACCGGGAAAAATCTTTACAATGCTGAAATTAGACCTACTCGTGGTTCTTGGCTCGAATTTTTTATTGGTAAAAAAGATGTAGTTTTTGCCAGAATCGATCGTAAAAAGAAATTTCCAGCCACCATTATCTTAAGAGCTGCTTGTCAAATGAATGACAAACAATTAATTAATGAATTTGGTGATTATATTTCTCATACTATTCAAGCTGATGTTTCCAAAAC